>ERZ1034949.442-NODE-442-length-27686-cov-47.529080_pt1 | contig 27686 bp, 25 predicted proteins | sample MGYA00520590_ERZ1034949 | MGnify/ENA primary metagenome ERZ1034949 (study PRJEB33766, sample SAMN09781752) | gut metagenome | biome: gut microbiome | host: Homo sapiens | place: Madagascar | study: EMG produced TPA metagenomics assembly of the PRJNA485056 data...
ATTATATATAGTTATATATATAATAAGTTACCTCTAAAGAGAGGGAGGTGGGGGTAGGCGCTGAAAACTGTCACAACTGTCACAACTGTCACACTTTTGGGGTTGAGGAAGGGGAAAGCATTGATGGATGATTTCTTGCTTCCTGATGTCTTCGGAGTAAGAAAGCATAAAGAAACTTTTTACAAAATATAGTTTTCTCGCACGATAAATTATGAGTTGGTAAGATTAACCGGATGCGCTCGAAGTGTTAAATCCGTTTAACATAACTCTGCAGGGTGAAATTTGGTAGTATCAGAAAATTGCCGTACCTTTGCATCGTGATTCGAAGTAAGATAATAACTGAATATCAGTCAAATAACATTTATATTAACCCTTTAATAATTTAACATCATGGAAGTAAAAGGAACATTGAAGTATCGTAAATTGCAGCGTACACCACAGAGCGGCGAGAACGCTGGTAAGAAAAAGTGGTATGCCACTGCTGTAACCGACCGCGAGGTGGATTTCGAGGGATTCGTATCGCACATCTCTGACCACGGTTCGCCTTACTCTCGTGGTACTATTCACGGTGTGCTGATGGATGCGCTCGACCATCTGCAGGAGTTGATTCTCGACGGCAAGAGCGTGCGTCTCTCTGATCTCGGTCTGTTCTCTATCGGTATGACTTCGAAGGCGGAGGATACCAAGGAGAAGGTAACTGCTGCCAGCGTGGAGGGCGTACATTTGATTGTACGTAACACGAAAAGCTGGAGCAACTCGGAACTTCGCAAGAAGTGCAAGATTCAGGAGTACGGCGGTTATACTGGCACTGATGAGGCTGGCGGTGGTACCACCGGTGGTGGTACTGACCAGGGTGGCTCCGGTACAACGCAGGGTGGTTCCGGTACAACCGGTGACAATACCCAGGGCGGTGGCTCTCAGGAGGGTGGCGGCACCGAAGGTGACGCCGGCAACATGGGCTAAAGCTTGCTTGAGGCGGATCCTAGCGCCTAACGGGGTTGCGTTTCTCCCTAGCATCTAGCGGGGGGCGCACCCCACCCAATTAACATCAAATACTTAACATTAAAAAATTAAAGATTATGAAAGCAAGTACCTGGAAAACAATTTTGCAAATTGCAATCTCCTTTCTCACAGCTATCGCTACCACACTCGGTGTAACTAGCTGCAGCAGCTTTTAAAGGTAAAAAGGTAAAAAAGTAAAAAGGTAAAAAGGTAAAAAGCCCCGGTGCATGATGCATCGGGGCTTTTGTTTTATCTGCTTTTCTTCTTCGTTTATCGGATGCCTCTTCCTTCCTGGCTGTATCCTTCGAGCATCTTCGGGCTGCTGATAGGCTTGCGCGAACAGTAATCGAAATCTACCTTCTTGTAGCCCTGGCTGGAACGCCAGCGGATGGTGAGCTTCACTGTCTTGCCTTCTGTATCAGGCACGGCATCGTTCAGATTGAACGCTACAAGGGCATCACGCCAGTAGTTCTGAGGATCGCCATTGGCATTGTGACGGAGCTCTACCTCGTAAGGATTCTCAGGATTCACGCCCGTAACGAGGTTGATGTAATGCACCTTCTGACCGCCCCAGAGAGCACGGAAACGGAGGGTGAGATAGCCATCTTCTGCCACCGTTACCCAGTCGCGCACGATTTCTACCTGGTTGTTGCCATACTTCTCGCTGTTCTCGATATCTGAACCGAGCGATGGAACTGGCTTCTTGGTCAGGATGCTGTCTATCCAGTTGACGTGAATCACCTGGTTGTATTTCTCGCTCTTCTCCGAGGTCTGGGAGTAGTTGACGAGGGCGCGAACCTCCTTGCCATCAAAGATGGTTGGTTTCAGGTTCTTGGCGAGCAGCGTGGTGTTGTCGTCGAGCTGCAGATAGCAGGCATCGCCACTCTTCTTCACGGTTACCAGTGCGTTAGGGAAAACGCGGTCCCAATCGGTATCGTTATCGGTATCGCACGACTGGAATGTGAGGGCCGACAGGAGCATCATCGCTGCCAGCCCGATCTTCTTGAAATCAATTTTTCTCATATATAATGTTCCTTTCTTTTATTGTTTCACTTTCTGATAAGAAAATGAGAAAGGAACAGAAATCTTGCATCTGATTTAGAAAAAGATTGTTAAAACAGAACTTTCGCATATAAGGAGTTAAAGGAGTTAAAGGAGTTAAAGGAGTTAAGACGTATGTCTTGCAGCTTGAAAAACTACGCTAAAAAGACTATTGTCTTAACTCCTTTAACTCCTTAACTCCTTTAACTCCCTTACTTGCGAAACTTGAATTAAAAGTAATACGTGCAGCCGATGGTGGCAGCGCGGTTGCCGAAGTGCTGGCTCGCCATATCGTGGAAGCGGCCTTCGAGCGTCCAGTGCTTGCCCAGATTCTTGTATACCCCCACCTCGGCATAGAGATTAGCCGGGGTGTAGGCATCGCTGCGGCGGCGGGTACACCAGATGAGGTTGCCCGTAAAGCGCCAGCCATCGGCCATTGTGAGCTGCGGTGCCAACTTGAACACGGCAAAATGATTGTACTCTGCATCGCGCTGCTGAGCCTCCTCAGAAGGGGGTTCGCTGCGCTGCCAGAAGTAGTTGACTCCGGCTGTGAGGCGAAGGATGCCCTTGTGCCAGAAGGCGGTGGAGCCGATGCCGAGCGTATTGTCGTGAATGGTGCTGAGCAGGTGCTGGTGGATGTTCTTCACCGAGGTGCTGAGCACGAAGGCAGGGCGGCTGTAGGTATGCTTGAGCTCTACCACATTCGCCATGCTGTTGCCGATATCGGCGGTATAAACCGGCTGCCAGGCACCCTCCATATCGCCCGCGGTAACGAAATCGCCAAACTCGGGATTGAAGATGCGGCGGCAGTAGGTGGCCTGCAGGGTATGACCCGGCGTGAAACTGTAATAGGCGCTCGCCGAGTAGATATGGTTGCGCGTGGTATGCTTCCAGTGCTCTTCCGGCGCAATCTGCTTAGGACGGAAGTTGATGATGCGGAAGCGGTCGCCTGCCATGAATCCCCACTTGCCGATGTTGTAATCCAGCTGGGCGTAGAAATCCTGGTAGTTGGAATGGTTGGTGTAACCGGCGATGCAGTTTTTCTCGATGGAGAGACCGCCCTCGAAACCTGCCGTAATCCAGAGGTTGGAGGTGATGACCGGAGTAGCGTATTCTACCACCATGAAGGGGTAGGTAGAGTGGTTCTGATAAGGCGCAGTCTGGGTTTCTTCCAGTGTACGGCCGTTGTCGCTGATATGCTCGGCACCGAGGGTAAAGAGGATGCTGGAGCCGTTGTCGGCGAGCGTGCGGGTATAGTCGGCCTGCAGATGATAGGCGCGTACGTAATCGGCTGGGGTGTGGGTGAAATGGTTGCGGGTGTAGGTCTGCATCGCATCTATTTCGAGCACATCCTTCGCGGTAGGCGTCCAGAGCAGGTTGAGTTTGGCGCCCTCGTGGGAGTAGTGGTTCACGGTGGTTCCTGAGATGCCCTGGTAGGCATCCTTATCGCTGCTGGAGGTGCGCTGTAAGTTGCCTTCTACATGACTGAGCACACGGAGTTTATCCTGCTGGCTGATGACGCTGACGATGCCTTTTGCGCCGCCGTAGGTATCACCGAAGAGTCCCCATCTGCCGGTGGTTCCGTTTTCCTTCTTCCGCAGTGTGATGTCGATGACTTTCTTCAGGCTGCTGCATCCCTTCATCACTTCGGCGTTCTGGCACACCTTGATGGTTTCAATCTCCCGTGCCTTGAAATGGTGGAGGAAGGTGGCGTAATCGAGTCCGTATTCCTGGTTGTCGATACGGATGACGAACTTGCCGTAGAGGTTGGCGAATGGATCTCCGCCGATGATGTTGTTGCCGTCGAGTGAGATGACTTCCGGGCACATCATGAGTACATCGAGGAGTGATTCTTCGCCTGTGAGTTCCATTTCTGGAATATGCATGATGTATCTGTCGCCGATATGTTCTATCGGGGCGGCCTGTGTCTGGTAAGTAGTGCTGGCCATTGCGAGTGCGATGATCAGCAGGCTTTTCTTCGTACTGTTGTTTATCTTCATTTTTTTCTAATTTATATTATTGGCAAAAGGATTGCTTCATTCCAAATCTATTTGCAAAGATAAGGCAAAAATCGGGGAATAACGAAAAAATGGAGATTTATTTACCGTTCAATGCGTAAAAAAGGTGTCATTGCGTAAAAAAGTGGGGAGAGGGGCGAAAAAAGAGGGCATAAAACTTGCATGGCATTATATTTTTTACTATCTTTGCAAAGAAGAAATTTCTAAGAACTATACATATTATATAATAACCCTTTAAAGATAAGAACTTATGAAGCGACTATTACACTTCCAATTCCTATTGGTATTGTTGCTGGCTCTGGGATACTCTCCTCTGCAGGCCAAGCGAATCACACAATGGCAGGCTCAGCAACAGGCCTACAGTTTCTGGGGAAAACAGATGCCGCAGAAGGCGAAGGCGAAGAGCAGGGCGGCTGCTACCACATCGCGCTCTGATGCTTACTATGTGTTCAATAACGACGCAGGCGGATTCGTCATTATCGCTGGAGATGATGCCGTAACGCCAGTCTTGGGCTATACCTCAACGGGATCATTTGATGCAGAAAATCTGCCTGACGGACTGAAGGACCTGCTGAAGAGCTATGAGCGCCAGATTGCGGCGCTGGGCGACAGTTATGTAGCGAACCAGACTGCTACAAGAGCCGGTTTTACAGGCGAAAAACTGCTCAAAACCGCAGAATGGAACCAGTATGCTCCTTTCAACAAGTATACGCCAAACAACTATGTAACAGGCTGTGTAGCAACGGCTGGAGCCATCGTAATGAAACATCATGGCTATCCTGCCAAGGGCATTGGAAGCCATTCTTATACCTGGAACGGCAAGACCCTGACTGCCAATTTCGAGCACGATTATGATTGGGCAAACATGCCTGCTAAATATGACGGCACCAACGATGCCGCTTTCGACGGCGTGGCAAGATTGATGGCAGACCTCGGTGTGGCTGTGGAGATGCAGTATGCTAAGAACGGAAGTGGTGCGTATATCGGTAATATGATATCTGCCCTGCAGACGTATTTCGGCTACAGCAAGCTTACGTATCTGGCGTCAATAGATGATATGGAGGCTGAGGCATGGAATGCGAAACTGCGTGGCGAGATTGATGCCAACCGTCCGATTCTCTATTCTGCTTCCGATGCTTCGGCTGGCGGCCATTCCTTCATCATCGACGGATACAAGGACGAAAGCTTCAGCGTAAACTGGGGCTGGGGCGGCTATTGTAATGGCTTCTACCAGATAGGAGCTCTGAACCCACAAAGCGAAGGAAGACCAACGGGCGATAAATATAATATAGGACAGACGGCAGTAATCGGTCTGCAGCCATCTGATGGAAAGGAGAAAGTTTCAAGTTTGGGATTCTTGAAGTACGATGGTCTGATGCAGGTACTGAATATGAATATTACCGATGTGAAGAAGGGACAGAAGTTTAATGTTTATTCTTTGCCTATCGCAAATAATGGAGATCATGCGTTTACCGGAGAGGTTGTAGTAGCTCTGATGAATGCTAAGGGAGAGATTCGGAAAATCGTATGTACTGATACCTTTAATGAATTTAAGGTAGGTTCTTATTACCCTAGCTATACTTTCTATTCAAAGAGTACAGTTGATGCTGAACCTGGTGATTATTTGGCTATTATGGCTAAAGAAAATGGTTCTGAAGAGTATATTGAACTGTATGATCCTTCCTATGAGAGAATGCGTCTGCCTGCAACGGGATATGAGCCTCTTACGTATGAGGTAAAGACGATTTTGGGTGAAGGAGCCTCTTATAAGCCTGCTGGTGCTGGATGGTATAATCCTACTTATAAGGGCAAACCTATCCTCGGAACCACTCATTATTATCATCTGAATATAGAGACTGGTATTGCAAAATATTTTGTTGATTTGGATGGTAATACTGTTGAAAATGTAAAATTGGGTGAAGAAAAGGCAAACTCTTTCTTTGGTACCAAACCGGTTTATACCCTTGAGGTTAAGACTTATCGCAGCTATCAGGAAAAGGATACCACAATCAACCTGATGGGGGCTGGAATGCTGAAGCAAGCACTTGCTAACGGAAATCCTGACTATTATGTATACAGAAATATCAAGGTAAACGGCGAGATTGACAAGCGCGACTTTGATGAGTTGGCGAGTCATAAGTTTAAGAGCATCGACCTGAGCGGTGCAAAAATTGTGGCTTATAATTACTTTGACGCTGATATGGTTCCTAAGTATGCATTTGACAGCAACACCAGTCTGGAGAGTTTCAAGATGCCTGCTGGAGTCAAGGAGTTAGGTTTCAATGCTTTCAGATTAACCAAGCTGAAGGAGATTGATTTGCCTGAGACGATAGAGGAGTTCGGTCGCAACACCTTCTGGGGCTGTTCTTCTTTGGCAAATGTATATATTCGCCATAAGGAGGCTCCTTACTGGATCAGCTGGTGCGTATTTGCCAATAAGGGTGATGTAACCCGCACGCTGCATCTCTATCCGGGCAGCAAGGCGAAATATGAGGCTTATCAATACACCAAGAACTGGATTAAATACTTTGATAATGTGGTAGAGGATCTGGAGCCTACCGGCATCCATTCTGTAACATTGGATAAGGAGACTGGCAATAAGGCGATTTATGACCTGAACGGCCGCCGCATAACTGAGGCGATGAAGAAGGGTGTATACATCAAGAATGGCAAGAAAATCAGCGTTAAGTAATGTTGAATGTTGAGTGTTGAATGTTGAGTGTTGATTATTACAATTAAAAGATAAGAATCCCCTGGTGCTCTCTGTAGCATCAGGGGATTTTTGCAGTAAGATAGCAAGTACGCCAGGCGTTTCATCCTTCCTGCATTACGAAAAGAGGAGGGTGATGAGCGGGATGGTGATGATGCTGCCAACCGTGGTGATGAACGTCATCTCGGTGATGAGCGAAGGATTGCGGCCGTATTTCAGACAAAACATCGTGCCGAAACTCGCTACTGGCATCGCAATGACAACCGTATTGATGTCGTTGACCTGATCGCTTACACCACATACCTTGAACAGGAAATAAATGCTCAGAGGAACTACAGCAAGACGCAAGAACGAGGAGAGGTATACCTTAGGACTGCCGATAATCTCCTTCACCGGCAACTTAGCCATTGAGGAACCGATAATCATCAGGGCTGCAGGAACCGTAATGTTGCCCACCATCGTTACCGGACGCGCAATGATATCCGGCGTATGTACCCCGAAAGCTACCAGAATGGCGGCAACGAAGGCACCCAGAAGAGCCGGAGAAAACAGCACCTTAGGATTGAACTGTTTGATGCTGTACTCGCCCTTGATGAGCATGACACCTGCCGTAAAAATAAAAAAGGTGTTCGGCATGTTGAGCAAGGCTGCATAAAAAATGGCTTTCGGACCGAATATGCTCGAAACGATAGGGTAGCCGATGAAACCTACGTTGGCAAACATCAGCGCAAAACCTATCATGCCCTGGTCGTCATGATTGCGCGTGATGAGACGCGGCACCCAGAAACCGAATACCAGCAAAAGGATGTAGGTAAGGAAACCTACGCCTAGAAGGGGGAGGATGAGCGTGCGGTCGGGCAGCTCATCGCCCATTACTGACGAGAGCACCAGCAGGGGACAGGTGATATCTACCACCATGCTGGATAACTTCTTGTCAAACTTGTCGCCCATATATCCCAATTTGCAGGCGACGTAACCTAAAATCACGATGATGAAAAGTATCACCATCACTTCCAAATTCTTCATTTATCCTGAAAATCTATACCTTATTCAAGTTTCGCAAGTTCAGAAGTTAAAGGAGTTAAAGGAGTTATCGCTCCCTACGGTCGCTGAGGAGTTAAGACAATAGTCTTTTTGGCGTAGTTTTTAAGCAGCAAGACATACGTCTTAACTCCTTAACTTCCTTAACTCCTTTAACTTCCTGATATGCGAAAGTTCTGTTAATCGATAAATCGCCTGGTAATATCTCCGTAATTCTCGATGCGGCGGTCGCGGAGGAATGGCCACCAGCGGCGCACATTCTCGCTGTGCTTCAGGTCGATATCTACCACCAGACTCTCTTCTTCCTGATCGCTGGCGCGGTAGTAGAGCTCGCCCTGAGGACCGGCAATGAAACTGCTGCCCCAGAACTGGATGCCCTCGGTCTGACCGCTAGGATCAGGCTCGAAACCTACGCGGTTTACGGCGATGACCGGCAATCCGTTGGCTACGGCATGGCCTCGCATCACGGTAGTCCACGCTTCGCGCTGGCGCTGCTGCTCCTCCTCGGTATCATAGGTAGCGTAGCCGATGGCGGTAGGATAGATGAGCATTTCGGCTCCCTGCAGCGCCATCAGACGGGCTGCTTCGGGATACCACTGGTCCCAGCAAACCAGCACGCCGAGCTTGCCTACGGAAGTCTGGATAGGGTGGAAACCGAGGTCGCCCGGTGTGAAATAGAACTTCTCGTAGTAGGCAGGATCATCGGGGATGTGCATCTTGCGGTATTTTCCGGCTATGCTTCCATCCTTCTCCATCACTACCGCTGTATTGTGGTAGAGGCCCGGAGCGCGGCGCTCGAAGAGGGAGGTGACGATGACGACGCCGAGATCCTTGGCAAGCTTGCCGTAGAAATCGGTTGAAGGGCCCGGAATAGGCTCTGCGAGGTCGAAGAGGTCAATATCCTCTACCTGACAGAAATAGAGAGAGTTATGAAGCTCCTGAAGCACGATGAGCTCTGCGCCGCGATGGGCGAGGTCGATGATGCCTTCTGCCAGGCGCTGCTTGTTGTTGGCGATATCTGCCGTATTATGAAGTTGTAATAAACCGACTTTCATATTTAATTTTTAATGTTGAATGTTAAATGTTAAATGTTGATGTTGAGTCTCTGAGGGCTCCTTCAGGAAGCTGCATGGTGATGCAGTGGATGCTGCCATGCTGGCGGATGATGGTCTGCGAATCTACGCCGATGATTTCGCGGTCGGGGAAGGCGAGCTGAATCTGCTTGCGTGCCTCCTCGTCCTTTTCCGGCTGATTATAGGTTGGATAAATCACAGCCTTGTTGAGTATCAGGAAGTTGGCGTAGGTGGCTGGCAGCCGGTCTCCCTCGCTCTCCGGGTTGGTGGTGAGGCAGTTGCCCTCATCATAGATTGGGTCGGGCATCGGCAGCTTGAGCAAGCGGTAAGGATATCCCTCCCAGGTAAAGAGGCTCTTGAGCTGCTTTTCCAGCGCCTGGAAGTCCTCATACTGCTCATCTTCCGGATTGTCGCAGCCTACATATAATAAGGTGTCGTGCGGAGCTACTCTCACGATGGTGTCGATGTGGCCGTCGGTATCATCGCCAATCAGATTGCCGTGATCCAGCCAGACGACTCTCTTGAGCTGGAAGAAAGTCTGCAGCAGATGGTCGATGCTGTCGTGGTCGAGCGGCTGGTTGCGGTGAGGCGCCAGCAGGCACTGTGAGGTAGTGAAGAGCGTACCCTTTCCGTCGCTCTCGATGCTTCCTCCTTCGAGCACGAAGCCCTGGTGGTTCTCAATATCGGCATTGAAGGCTGCCTGATAGTATAGTTTCAGGGTGATGGCATTGTCCTTCTCCCATCTGAACTTTTCGCCCCATCCGTTGAACTTGAAGTCGAGTATGCGGTAAGGCACCATCCAGGTGTTCTGCTTTCTGCGCAGCACCATGGTGAGGGGTCCGTGGTCGCGCACCCAGGTATCATTACTTTCCACCTCGTAGAGCAGCACGCGGCTCATCTGCTCGGCAGAGAGCTTTTTCTTGAGCTGGTATCGGGTGGCGGGCACATCGGGTGTGGCCACAAGCAGCTGCTCGTAGCGCGTGATGATATCTGCCAGTTCGAGATAAGTATCTGTAATTTCTGGCAGATACGGCTTCCAGTCGGTGCCGGCATGTGGCCATGTGAGCATGATGGCGCTCTGTGGCTCCCATTCGGCAGGGAGTGCGAAATCGCAGGGTAATGTAGATTGATGCATAAGCTATACCATTTTTATTATATGATGTTCTATACCAATTTATTATACTCTGTTCGTCATCGGGAACCTTTCCTTGGGGGCGGGCTCCGTTCTGCTTTTATGAAGTATGCTTGCAAAATTAATAAAAAATCTACAACTATCGGCTGTTTTTATGAAATATTTTGCGCAAAAGCGAAACTTTATATTAAAAAAGTTTAAACGGAGGGCTGTATGGAGATAAAATCGGGGAAAAATGAGTAACTTTGCAGTCTAAAAAATAAAATATTGAATAGGAGCGTGAAAATTAAACAGGTAGTTGATGCCCTTGAACATTACGCGCCTCTGCCCTTGCAGGAAGGATATGATAATGCCGGCCTGCAAGTTGGATTGACAGAGGCGGTAGAAATGTCAGGGGCATTGTTGTGTCTTGACGTTACTGAAGCTGTGGTTGAAGAGGCAATCAAGAAGGGCTGCAACCTCATCGTGAGCCATCATCCGCTGATATTCCGCAAACTGGCGAGAATCTCGGACGAGAACTACGTGCAGCGTACCGTGCGCAAGGCGATTAAGAATGATATTACCATCGTGGCAATGCATACCAACATGGATGCGGCTGCGGGCGGCGTGAACTTCAAGATTGCCGAGAAACTGGGACTGGAAAACGTGCAGTTCTTTGCTGGCGAGAAGGAAGTGGACGGCGTGAAAGGTGGCGAGGGCGTCATCGGAGAGGTGGCTGAGGACTTGGCTGCCGACGACTTGGTGCTGATGCTCAAGGAGCGTTTTGGCGTGGAGTGCGTGCAGTGCAACCAGTTGCTTCGCCGTCCTATCAGGAAGGTGGCGCTCTGCGGCGGATCGGGTGCTTTTCTGCTCGATGCAGCCATCAGGGCGGGTGCCGATGCCTTCATCACGGGCGAGATGAGCTACCACGAGTATTTCGGCCACGAGCAGGAGATTCAGATCTGCGTCATCGGCCACTATCAGAGTGAGCAGTTTACGGGCGAAATCTTCCGCAGCATCATCCAGGAGAATTTCCCTGATGCCAAATGCTGCATCTCGGAGATAAATACGAATCCGATATTGTATTTATAGGTTGGAAGGGCGCAAGCCTCATTCAACATTCAACATTTAACATTCAACATTAAAAAAAAATAAAGTTATGGCAAAGAAAGATCCTACAGATTTGACAGTGGAAGAGAAATTGAAGGCTCTCTATCAGCTTCAGACCACCTTGTCTGCAATTGATGAAAAGCGTGCGTTGAGAGGTGAGTTGCCTCTCGAAGTTCAGGATTTGGAAGACGATATTGCTGGTCTCACCACCCGTATCGAGAAAATCCAGACCGATATTGAGCAGTTTGACCGCGCCATTGATCAGAAGCAGCACGAGATTGAGGATGCTCAGGCTAGCGTAGAGCGTTACAAGAAGCAGCTCGAAATGGTAAGCAACAACCGCGAGTATGATACTTTGAGCAAGGAAATCGAGTTCCAGGAGCTGGAAATCGAGCTTTGCAGCAAGAAGATTCGTGAGGCTCAGCAGATGATTAACGAGCGTCTGTACGACCTTCACAAGGCTGAGGACCAGAAGGCTGACCGCGAGAAGGGCTTGGTAATGAAGCGTTCTGAGCTTGAGTCTATCATGGCTGAGACCCGTGAGGAGGAGGAGAATTTGAAGGAGAAGGCATTCGAGCTCGAGAAGAAGATTGAGCCACGTTTGCTCCAGAGCTTCAAGCGCATCCGTAATGGTGCCCGCAACGGTTTGGGTATCGTTTACGTGCAGCGTGATGCATGTGGCGGTTGCTTCAACAAGATTCCACCTCAGCGCCAGCTCGACATCAAGATGCACAAGAAGATTATCCCTTGTGAGTATTGTGGCCGTATCCTCATCGACCCAGAATTGGCTGGTGTTAAGATTGAGGCTCCTAAGACTGATGAGAAGCCAAAGCGCAAGCGCTCTATCCGCAGAAGAAAGACTGAGGATGAGGATTAAAAGATACAATGAAGGCTCGCCAAAATTGCTTGGCGAGCCTTCATTTTTTTTGTTTTCAAGCAGCTAGGGACAATCTGTCTTAACTCCTTTGTAATATCCTAATCTGAAATCTAGAGTCCTCGTGCCTTGTAGATGCGGTCTTTGGCGTCGTTGATTTCCTGGAATTTCTTCTCGGCTGCACGGCGCACATCTTCGCCCAGCGCTGCTACCTTGTCAGGATGATGCTTGAGCGCCATCTTGCGGTAAGCGGCCTTCACCTCATCGTTTGAGGCGTCAGGACTGATGCCCAGAACACGGTAGGCATCATCCAGGCTGCCGGTTGAAGAAGCCCCGCTCTCCAGGTTCAGCATCTGGTCTACATCCTCGGCAGAAAGCCCCATGTGGATGGCCATCTCCTTGAGCGCCTGAATCTCCTGAGGATTCACAACTCCATCGGCCTTGGCAATCATGACGAGGAAATTGAGCAACTGCAGGCGCTGCTCATACATCATGTTGGCACGTATCTGGTGGCAGCTGTCCTGTATCACCGAACGGTACTGCTGCATGCCCATCTGCTTCTGCTGCTCAAAGAGTTTGAGGAGGATTTCCTCGCCCTGCTGCTTGGCAGCCTCGCCGAAATTCTGACGCAGGAAGCGGCGCACCAGCTCCATCTCAGAATGCATAATCTTGCCATCTGCATTGATGATGTAGGAACTGAGCACCAGCAGCGAGAACATGAAGGAGTTTCGCTCTCCCTCATAGCTCTGCTGGCGGCCGTAGCTCTGGTTGCCGTAGCTCTGGCGGCCGCTGTAGGCATCGTAGGCGTTGTTGTAATGGTGGTCGCCGTCGCGGTTTACCGCATTCAGTCCGTGATCAAAGAGCGAACCGAGGGCATAACCTGCCAGGGCTCCCAGCGGACCGGCTGTGATGAAGCCGAGCACACCACCTATCCATTTACCTGCTGCCATTTTTTAGTTGTTGAAATAGTAGAGGAAAGAAGCGATGCCTGAGAGGGCTGGCTTGCGCTGACCTTCTATTTCGATGTCAAACTTGATGCTGGTCTTGCAGATGCCACGGATGTTCTGGATTTCGTGGAGAGTGGCTACCAGGCGCACGCGTGAACCGGTGATGACTGGCTGGCCGAACTTCATCTTGTCCATGCCGTAGTTTACGAGCATCTTGAGGTTGTTTACCTCGATAATCTGCTGCCAGAGGTATGGGAGTACAGAGAGGGTGAGGTAACCGTGAGCGATGGTGCTGTGGTAAGGGCTCTCTACCTTGGCGCGCTCTACGTCTACGTGAATCCACTGTGGGTCGAGTGTAGCGTCTGCGAACTTGTTGATACGGTCCTGGTCAATCTGCAACCAGTCTGATTCTCCTAACTTCTCACCGAGGTGAGATGCAAATTCCTCGTAGGAATTGATTACTAATTTTGCCATTTCTTATTTTTCTCTTTATTATAAATATTATTGTTTCCTATTTTCCGTCTTCCGCTTTCAACTTTCAACTATTAACTCAAATCAGTCTCTTCTGAAAATATCGCGGGTGTAAACCTTCTCTTCCACATCATCCAGGCATTTGTCATACCGGTTGGCGATGATGGCCTGGCTCTGCTGCTTGAAGGCATCCAGGTTGTTTACGATGCGGCTTCCGAAGAAGGTGGTTCCGTCTTTCAGCGTAGGCTCGTAGATGATGACCTGCGCGCCCTTTGCCTTGATGCGCTTCATCACACCCTGTATGCTGCTCTGGCGGAAGTTGTCGCTGTTGCTCTTCATCGTGAGGCGGTATACGCCGATGGTGCAAGGCTTCTCTTCCTCCTCGCTGAAGTTGTTCTGGTTGGCATAATCGTAGTAGCCGGCCATGTTCAGCACGCGGTCGGCGATGAAATCCTTGCGGGTGCGGTTGCTCTCTACAATCGCCTGAATCAGGTTCTCAGGCACATCGGCATAGTTGGCGAGCAGCTGCTTGGTATCTTTCGGCAGACAATAGCCGCCGTATCCGAAGGAAGGGTTGTTGTAGAAGGTGCCGATGCGAGGGTCCAGACCCACTCCGTCGATAATCGCCTTGGTGTCGAGGCCCTTCATTTCGGCGTAGGTATCCAGCTCGTTGAAGTAGCTCACGCGCAGGGCGAGGTAGGTGTTGGCGAAGAGTTTCACGGCTTCTGCCTCGGTAAGTCCCATGAACAGGGTTTCTATGTCTTGCTTGATGGCTCCCTCTTTCAGCAGTTCTGCAAAGGTGCGGGCTGCCTGCTCCAGTCGCTCGTCACCGTTCGGTCTGCCCACGATGATGCGGCTCGGGTAGAGGTTGTCGTAGAGTGCCTTGCTCTCGCGCAGGAATTCGGGAGCGAAGATGATGTTCTTGCTGCCTGTTTTCTGGCGGATGCTTTCGGTGTAGCCTACCGGGATGGTGCTCTTGATGACCATGATGGCATCGGGATTCACCTGCATCACCAGGCGGATGACTTCTTCTACGTGCGAGGTGTCGAAGTAGTTTTTCACCGGATCGTAGTTGGTTGGTGTGGCAATCACTACGAAGTCGGCATCCTTATAAGCTTCTTCTCCATCGGTTGTGGCTTTGAGGTTGAGTTCCTTTTCAGCCAGATATTTCTCTATGTATTCGTCCTGGATAGGCGAGCGGCGCGAGTTGATGAGCTCCACCTTTTCGGGAATCACGTCTACTGCCACCACCTCATGATGCTGGCTCAGCAGGGTAGCGATGCTCAGGCCTACATATCCTGTTCCGGCTACGGCGATTTTTATCTTTTTATTCTCCATATCTTTCTGTTCTTTTAGGCAGTCTATACCTTAATATATATATATTAGTTGCAAAGATAGTATAAAAGGAGGAGAATACAAAATGAAAATGGGTTTTTTATTAAAAAATAACGCGAGAAGGGGGATGGGAGAGAAAGGAGCGCTCAAAAAAGGGAGAGGAAAAGGAGGCAGAAAAAAAGCCTCCAAAATTCGCGAATTCTAAAACGGATGGCCGGTTGGGCGGAAATTCGCAAATTTTGAAGGCTGGGGAAGTTCTGTTTAAAAACTTCTGAACTGGCCCCCGATGCGCTCATAATGTCAATAAATCGGAATAATCGGGGATGGTCTCTAAAAATACATATTTTTTACTTTCATAATCCATCTTGCAGATGTAATGCTCCAGCCCGTTGCTCACCACCAGAAAGTCAACATGGAGCAGAAGATTGTAGACCGAAATCTGGTCGAACACTTTCTGCGTGATGGGGATGTGAGGGGCTTTGTACTCGATAATCATGCGGGGCTGCAACTCACGGGAGTAGAGCACACTGTCGGCGCGCAGCACCTTGTCGCCACATTTCAGCTGGATTTCGTTGGCGAGCAGCGAAGCAGGATACCCCTTGTGCTCGATGAGAAAATGAACGAAATGCTGGCGCACCCACTCTTCGGGAGTGAGCGTGATGAACTTCCGGCGCAGCACATCCAGTATCTTGGGATGCTGTTTTGAGCCCGAAATCTTGATGTCGAAAGATGGCAAATTTAAGCGAATCATTTTTTCTATACCTTATTATATATATGATGATGTTTCTTTCCCCCGTCTTATGATAGGGTTTCTTTTGGTCTTTTAACCATATCTCTTTTTCAAAAACTACCTATTTTATATAGGCAGTTCAATTTATTTTTTGTAACTTTGCAGTCGAAGTGCAGCAGAAAACTGCACCTCAGAAAACTGCGAACCTGGAGGCGGAGCAAATGCTTGCCCGCACCCCTGAGTTTGCTGGGTGCAAAGTTACAAAAAATAATCCAATGGTAGAAAAGAAAAGTGCAATAAGTTACGAGTCTATCATGAAAGATCTGAAGGCTCGAAAGTATTCACCCGTCTATGTTCTGATGGGCGAGGAACCCTTTTATATAGATAAAATCTGCGACTACATTTCTGAAAATGTGCTCCAACCTGAGGAGCGTGACTTCAACCAGACGGTAGTTTTCGGAGCAGATGTTACGGGTGCGCAGGTGGCAGATTTGTGCAAGGGCTACCCGATGATGTCGGAGTATAGAGTGGTGGTTGTGAAAGAGGCTCAGAATTTGCGGAATTTGGAAGCGCTCGAGAAGTACCTCGAAAATCCGGTAAAAACAACCATCCTTGTTTTCTGTTATAAAAACGGCAAGCTCGACAGCCGTAAAAAGTTTTCTGCCCTCGCTGCCAAGGCGGGTGTGGTTTTTGAGAGCAAGAAACTCTACGACCGAAATCTGCCGGGCTTCATCGAGACATATCTCAAGACCCGCAAGGCAACCATAGAACCCAAGGCTACCCAGATGGTGGCTGATCATGTGGGAGCAGATTTGCACCGACTCACTTCCGAGCTCGACAAGCTGCTCATTTCTCTTCCTGAGAACGACCGGCGTGTTACTCCGGAGATTGTGGAGCGAGAAATAGGGGTGAGCAAAGACTTCAATGCCTTCGAGCTGAGAAGTGCCATCATCAGCCGCGATGTGTTCAAGGCAAATCAGATAATAAATTATTTTGACAACAATCCAAAGAGCGGTTCTCTCTTCACGCTTCTCCCGATGCTCTTTACTTATTTCCAAAACCTGATGATTGCTTATTATGCACCCAACAGGCAGAACGAAAATGAGCTCGCAAAATTCCTGGATTTGCGCTCAGCTTGGGCGGCGCGCGAATATATTACAGGAATGAGAAACTATACGGGCGTGAAAGTGATGGCGATTATTGAGAAGTTCAAGGAGGTGGATGCGAAGATAAAGGGACTGGATAATCCATCCACTCCGGTGGGTGAACTGATGAAAGAACTCATCTTTTTTATCCTTCACTGATGCTGAAGAGCGAGGTGGGGGAGAGTAGGCGAGCTCCTGCTGAGAGTTTTCTCTTGGCAGGAGCTCGTTTCCGTTTTCGGCCTTCTTTGCCGCCTGTTTCCAAAAAGCAGCCAACTAGCGTTTAGCATTATAAATTTGCCCAAAATAGGTGATTTTCGGCTCTTTTTGGGGCGCTTACCTGGGCTCATTTTGGGCGATTTTTGGGTAAAAATGGGGGATTTAAGCGATTTTTTGAGCTAGATGCCCATTTTTCGGTTTCGCCTGAAAATAGACTTAACTTTATTGGTTATCAGTAACTTAGCTAAATTAACCCTCTTCATTACTCGCGAATTTGCCCGTTTCCTTGCCGATGGGCTGGAATACGCTAGAAATGGAAAAATTTGCCATTTCTCATTGTCAAAAATCAGACGTTTGCATTTGTTAAGGTTTATGTTTCCTAAGTTTACGCTTTTAAATTCATAAATCAAAACTGGTAGTTTTGATTTATAAATATAAATACAAGAAAACTAAATACATAAATTTATGTTTTATATTTATAAAAATAAAGATAAAATAGGATGTTTATGGTTATGAATGAATAAATATTCATGCTGTATTTTGTGTTTGTAAGTAGCGGAAACCCAGTTAGTTATGTATTTTAGTTGTTTTATAAACCATAGACTTTTACATAGGTGTGGTGGAAATATTGCATAAATCGCTCTATATGCCTTTATTTAGGTGTTTTATGGTATGAATAATCAGTGATTTAGCCAAAATTTATAAAGAAAAGGTTCGTAATATATTTTGATTGATAGGTTTATATTTATAAAACTAAACCTAAAAACCGGACAGTGGAGTGAGTGTGGTTTAAATTTATAAATAGAAACCTAAAGTTTAAAAATCTAAATTTATTCAGAAATGTTTGGTTATTCTAAATTTTTGCTTTATCTTTGTAAAATCAACTGAAAAAGGGCCCAAAAGTGACCTGTTCGGAAATAAAACATCGTATCAGTAGAAAAATGAACGCTAAAATTTTTAGAGCATGAAAGATAGAATCAGACAGCTGATGGAGGACCAGCACCTCACTCAGCAAAACTTCGCTCAGATGATCGGAATCTCGACCGCTACGCTGAGCAATATTTTCAACGGGAAGACCAATCCATCGCTCAGCATTGTGGATGGCATCCATAAGAGTTTTCCTCAGGTAAACGTTTATTGGGTACTCTACGGTACTCCTCCTATGTATCAGAACCAGGCTTCCCAGGGTGGCAGCGAAGAGGGTGCTGCTGATATGCATCAGTGCATTATGCAGGGAGCAGCCGATGGTGCTGAGGGGATGAAGTCGGGCAGTCAGCCTTCTGGAGCCGCCTCTGCCGAGCCTATGCTCGATTTTGGAGCCGAAGGAGCCGCAGCCTCCCCTACTTCTCCTTCGCTCTTTGACCAGCCTCAAATGCAAGGTGTAAATCGTACACCTAAAAATATCGCCCAAGCGGCGGTAAAATATGTAGACAAACCGCAAAGAAAGATCACCGAAATCCGTATTTTCTACGATGATCAGACCTGGGAAACCTTCGTTCCTAAGAAATAAGGGGCAGGGTGTAGAGATGCAAGTTTCGCAAGTTCAGAAGTTAAAGGAGTTAAAGAAGTTATCGCTCCCTACGGTCGCTGAGGAGTTAAGACAATAGTCTTTTTGGCGTAGTTTTTAAGCAGAAAGACATACGTCTTAACTCCTTAACTTCCTTAACTCCTTTAACTCCTGATATGCGAAAGCCCAGTAAGAGAAAAAAATATCTCTTTTCTTTTCGTCAATTCGGATTTTTGATGTACCTTTGCATCGTAGAAACGTAGGTGGGCGTAACCGGAAGCTACGCGTACCTATTTTATAATATACGTACATTATATAATAAGCATATTAAAAATTAGCAATAAGATGAAAAAATATGTTCTCGACCTGAAGGTGGTTTCTGTAGAGGCGCTTAGCGATAAGCACGTTTTGATTAAGCTTACCGATGAGAAACCTTTGCCTGAAATCTTGCCTGGCCAATTCGTTGAAGTAAGAGTAGACCATTCGCCTACTACCATGCTTCGCCGTCCTATCTCCATCAATTTCGTGGATCGTGAAAATAATCAGCTCTGGTTGCTCGTAGCAATGGTGGGCGACGGTACCCGTCAGCTCGGACAGCTCAAGGAGGGTGACGTGCTCAACTGTATGCTGCCTCTCGGCAACGGCTTCACCATGCCTACCGAGAAGAGCCAGAAATATCTGCTCGTAGGTGGTGGCGTAGGTGTGGCTCCGCTCCTCTATTTCGGAAAACTCATCAAGGATTTCGGGGCTGAAGTTACCTTCCTGCTGGGTGCACGCAAGGCTACAGATCTGCTCGAACTGGATGAGTTTGCCAAGATTGGTAAGGTATGCATCACTACCGAGGATGGTTCGGCTGGCGAGGTAGGTTTCGTTACCAACCACTCTGTTTTGGAGAACGAGAAGTTTGACATGATTTCTACCTGCGGTCCTAAGCCGATGATGGTGAGCGTGGCTCGCTTTGCCAAGAAGGCTGGCGTGGAGTGTGAGGTTTCTCTCGAGAACAAGATGGCGTGTGGCGTGGGTGCCTGCCTCTGCTGCGTAGAGAAAACTACCGAGGGTAACCAGTGCGTCTGCAAGGATGGACCTGTCATCAACATCAAGAAACTTACTTGGGAAATCTAATTAAGTGAAGAGTGAAGAACGAAGAGTGGAGAATTCGTTTGGAAACGAAGAACGAAGAGTGAAGAACGAAGAATTCTCTTGTCTTTGTTTGTAAAAACATTTTTAAGTAAAACAGAAGATTATGGCTGATTTAAGTGTAAAGATAAAGGATTTGAAGTTGAAGAACCCTGTGATGACTGCATCGGGTACTTTCGGCTACGGATTAGAATTTGCCGATTTCGTTCCTCTGGAGGAGATTGGCGGTATTATCGTGAAGGGCACTACCCTGGAGCCGCGCGAGGGAAACGACTATCCGCGTATGGCTGAAACGCCTCAGGGCATGCTCAACTGCGTAGGTTTGCAGAACAAGGGTGTGGAGTATTTCTGCTCTCACATTTATCCTCAGATCAAGGACATTGATACCAATATGATTGTCAACGTGAGCGGACATTCGCCTGAGAGTTATGCTGAGTGTGCTGCGCGCATCAACGAGCTGGATAAGATTCCGGCCATAGAGTTGAACATCTCCTGTCCTAACGTGAAGGATGGCGGCATGGCTTTCGGTGTAACCTGCGAGGGTGCAGCCAGCGTGGTGAAGGCGGTGAGAAAGGTTTATAAGAAAACCCTCATCGTGAAGCTTTCGCCTAATGTTACCAGCATTGCCGACATCGCCCGTGCCGTGGAGGCTGAGGGTGCCGATTCTGTTTCGCTCATCAACACGCTGATGGGTATGGCGGTGGATATTGAGAAGCGCCAGCCTCTCTTGAGCATCCGTACGGGTGGTTTGAGCGGTCCTTGCGTTAAGCCTGTTGCCCTGCGCATGGTTTGGGATGTGGCTCATGCCGTAAACATTCCGGTTGTTGGTCTGGGCGGCATTTCTTCTGCCAAGGATGCCATTGAGTTCCTGATGTGCGGTGCTACGGCCATTGAGATTGGTACAGCCAACTTCATTGATCCTGCGGTTACGAAGAAGGTGAAGGATGGAATCAACGAGTGGCTTGATGCTCACGGATGCAAGAGTGTGACTGAGATTATCGGGGCCATCAAGTAATAATAATAAGGTTATGGATTTGAATCAGATAAACCCTGTTCTGTTGCTTGCTACGCTGACGCAGCAGATTGTAGAGCAGGAGAAAGAATTGGCAGAACAGAAGGATTCTGCGGAACACTCGTCTGTAAAAGCCTCTCTGAGCGAGAACCTCCTGAAGCGCGGCAATCTGCTGATGCAGATGGGCGACAAGGATGGTGCCGGAAAGGACATGAAGCGCTACCTGGAGCTGAACCCGGAGAAAGTAGGGGAGCTGACAGGAGAATTCAAGGCTGAAGGCAGAGAACATTGCAGATAAAGGAAGGGGCTTGCCTCACGGATTCCGGCGTTTGCGTCTCTCCCTAGCGCTTGGCTCTTGAGTACATTTTTCTGCATTTTCCCGCATTCTGATGATAAAAAACGGGCGAAAATATGTTTTTTAGCATAAAATATAAGGAAAATCAAGAAAAAAATATCAAATTGTTTGGTAGTATCAAAGAAAAATGTTACTTTTGCAAACGAGTTGAGATTTTAGCAAGTCGAGACTCGGGAATCTGAGCACAGACAAGCTCCTTATAATATAAAAAAAGGAGAAAGGGCTCGGAAAGAACAAAAGTGAGTAACATATAAAATGTAAAGACAATGAAGAAGTTTAACGCATTCTTTTTTAGCTATTACTTTTACTTTGCAAATAATTGTAAAGCGGGAAGTTGCGTGTAAATTTCAACTTAGGATATTAGATTCTTGAAATCATCGAAACGGTCCCGCTCTTATTGAGTAGGACCGTTTTTCGTAACATTAGACAAGATAAAAGAAACATGAAGAGAATAGCAATTCAAGGAGAGCTGGGATCTTTCCACGACATTACCGCCCACCAGTATTTCGAGGGCGAACAGATAGAAATCATCTGTTGTGCTACCTTCGAAGAGGTGTTCGAAAACATCAAGCGCGACCCTACCGTGATAGGCATCTGCGCCATTGAAAACACCATTGCGGGCAGTCTGCTCCATAATTACGAACTGCTCCGGCAGAGCGGAGCCACCGTGGTAGGCGAGTACAAGCTCCACATAGAGCACAGCATCTGCTGTCTGCCAGAAGACGACTGGAGCACCCTGCAGGAAGTTCACTCCCATCCGGTAGCCCTCATGCAGTGCGGCAAGTTCCTGGCCAACCATCCCGACCTCAAGGCAGTGGAGGCAGAAGATACCGCAGGCTCGGCAGCCTACATCGCCCAGCACAAGGTGAGGGGATGGGCAGCCATCTGCTCTTCTTACGCCGCCCACATGTACGGCATGAAGGTGCTGAAGGAAGGCATCCACGACAATCCGCACAACTACACCCGGTTTCTCGTGGTCTGCAATCCGCAGAAGGCAGCCCTGCTCCGTCCCATCGAAAAGGCCAACAAGGCGAGCATCGTCTTCAGTCTGCCTCACGAAAAGGGATCGCTCTCCAAGGTGCTCACCATCCTGAGTTTCTACGACATCAATCTCACCAAGATCCAGTCGCTGCCGAACATCGGGCATGAATGGGAATACCTATTCTACGTAGACCTCACCTTCGACAACCTCACCCGATACCGCCAGAGCATAGACGCCATTACGCCGCTCGTGAAGAAGATAATGGTGTTGGGAGAATATGAGGAAAGTGAAGAGTGAAGAACGAAGAGTGAAGAATTCGCCAGTTCGGAGGGTGAAAGCCCATTTATACATTATTAATTATAAATTATTCATTGAAAATTATGATACAACCAGCCAATAGAGTAACGGAAATACAGGAATACTACTTCAGCCGCAAGCTGAAGGAAGTGGCTAAGCTTAATGCCGAGGGCAAAGACATCATCAGTCTGGCCATCGGAAGTCCAGACATGCCGCCTTCTAAGCAGACCATTGATAAGCTCTGCGAGGTAGCCAACAATCCAAACGCACACGGATATCAGCCTACGGTGGGCATACCAGAGTTGCGCAAAGCAATGGCTGGTTTCTACAAGCGCTGGTATGATGTAGACCTCGACTGGGCTACCGAAATCCAGCCCCTCATAGGTAGCAAGGAAGGCATCCTGCACGTAACGCTCGCCTTCTGCAACCCTGGCGACGAGGTGCTCATCCCGAACCCGGGATACCCTACCTACACCGCCATCAACAAGATTCTGGGCACCAAGATTACCTATTACGACCTGAGAGAGGACAACGGATGGCAGCCCGATTTCGACGCACTGGAGAAGATGGACCTGAGCCACGTAAAGCTGATGTGGACCAACTATCCTAACATGCCGACAGGCGGTGTGGCGAAGCGCGAAACCTACGAAAAGCTGGTGGCATTCGCCCAGAAGCACAACATCGTGGTGGTGAACGACAACCCATATTCACTCATCCTCAACGAGCATCCTATGAGCATCATGCAGGTGCCGGGAGCCAAGGACTGCTGCATCGAGTTCAATTCTCTGAGCAAGAGCCACAACATGCCAGGCTGGCGTGTGGCGATGATTTCGAGCAACAAGACCTTCATCTCATGGATTCTGAAGGTGAAGAGCAACATCGACAACGGAAGCTTCCGAGGCATACAGTTGGCTGCAGCCGAGGCGATGCTGAACAACACGGATGAATGGCACCGCGAGAACAACATCCAGAACTACCGCCGCCGCCGCGACATTGCCGAGGAGATCATGAAGGTGCTCGACTGCCAGTTTGACCCTAACCAGGTGGGCATGTTCCTTTGGGGCAAGATACCTGAGAAATATGCCGATGTAGAAGACCTGACAGAGAAGATTCTGCATGAGGCACGTGTCTTCATCACCCCAGGCTTCATCTTCGGAACCAACGGCAAGCGTTACATCCGTATCAGCCTCTGTGCCAAGGATGAGAAGATGAAAGAGGCTCTGGAGAGAATCAAGAAGGTTTTTGAAAGGTAAAAAAGCCTTTGAAAGGTAAAAAGGTAAAAGGGTAAAAAGGTAAAAAGAGCCTTTCCCCTTTCCGCCCCCGTTACCAGCGATTCCATCGCTGGTCCCCCCGGGCTTTAATCTTAAAGATAAAAAAGTAAAAAATTAAAAATATACGATTATGGAATTAGAATTAGAACCATTGAATTTTCCTAGTGATCAGGAACGCCCTTGCATCATTGCCGGCCCTTGCTCGGCAGAGACAGAAGAGCAAGTGATGACTACCGCTAAGCAGTTGGCTGCCAAAGGTTGCCACATGTTCCGCGCAGGTGTGTGGAAGCCACGCACCAAACCGGGAGGCTTCGAGGGTAACGGCGAGAAGGCCTTGCCTTGGATGAAGCAGGTGAAGGAAGAAACAGGCATGCTGACAGCTACTGAGGTGGCTACCCCAGAGCATGTAGAGCTCGCGCTGAAATATGGAATCGACATTCTGTGGGTAGGCGCACGTACTTCTGCCAACCCATTCGCCATGCAGGCACTTGCCGACAGTCTTCAGGGCGTAGACGTGCCTGTGCTCGTTAAGAACCCGGTAAACCCAGACCTCGAGCTCTGGATTGGTGCCCTGCAGCGCATCAACCAGGCAGGCATCAAGAAGCTCGGTGCCATCCACCGCGGATTCTCCAGCTTCGACAAGAAGATTTACCGCAACCTCCCTATGTGGCAGATTCCTATTGAGTTGCACCGCCGCATACCACAGTTGCCAATCATCTGCGACCCTAGCCACATCGGCGGCCGCCGCGACCTCATCGCCCCTCTCTGCCAGCAGGCAATGGACTTAGGTTTCGACGGACTCATCGTTGAGAGCCACTGCAGCCCAGACGATGCATGGAGCGATGCCAAGCAGCAGGTTACCCCAGAGGTGCTGGATTACATCCTCAGCCTCCTCGTAGTGCGCGATGAGCATTATTCTACAGAGGGTCTGCACCAGCTGCGCGGTCAGATTGACGAGTGCGACAACCAGCTGATGGATCTCCTGGCTAAGCGTATGCGCGTTTGCCGCGAGATTGGTACCTACAAGAAGGAGCACAACATGACCATCGTTCAGACCAGCCGTTACAACGAGATTCTCGACAAGCGTGGTGCCCAGGCTGCCCTCTGCGGCATGAGCCCTGAGTTTGCCGCTCAGATTTTCGAGCACATCCATGAGGAGAGTGTTCGCCAGCAGTTGGAAATCCTGAACCAGAAGTAAAGGATACTGGCGATGAGAATATTAATTATGGGAGCAGGTAAGATGGGAAGCTTCTTCATCGACCTGCTCAGTTTCGACCACGAGGTGGCGGTTTACGAGAAGGATGCCAAGCGACTGCGCTTCACCTACAACTGTTACCGCTTCACCAAGATGGAAGAGATAGAGATGTTCCGCCCCGAACTGGTTATCAATGCGGTGACGGTAAAATATACGCTGCCAGCCTTCGAAGAGGTGTTGCCACATCTCTCTAATGACTGCATTATCAGCGACATAGCTTCGGTAAAGACCGGACTGCAGGAGTTTTACGAGAAGAGCGGTTTCCGCTTTGTGAGCACGCACCCTATGTTCGGCCCAACCTTTGCCAATCTGAACCAGCTTTCAGAGGAGAATGCAGTCATCATCAAGGAGGGTGACTACATGGGCAAGATATTCTTCAAGGACCTCTACCAGAAGTTGGGGTTGAGTCTGCATGAGTATACATTTGATGAGCACGACCAGACGGTGGCTTACTCGCTGAGTATTCCTTTCGTGAGCACCTTTGCCTTTGCGGCAGTGATGAAGCACCAGGATGCTCCGGGCACCACCTTCAAGCGCCACATGCAGATAGCCAAGGGCGTGCTCAACGAAGATGATTACCTGCTGCAGGAAATCCTCTTCAACCCATACACATCGGGTCAGGTGGCACAGATCAGAGAGGAGCTTGCTGAGCTCATCGACATCATCGACCACAAGGATGCGAAGCGTATGAAACTCTTCCTCACCAAGATACGTAATCATGTGAAGGAAGATATTGAGATTAAAGAAAAATAAAAATGTTGATTTGAGGGGGAGCTCTTATTATTATGTTCCCCCCGTCATTGGTTTGTAAGTTTTGCATGTGAATGTAGAACTTTTTAAGTTGTTTAAAGGCCTTGCATGTGAATGTAGGGTCTTTTTTTATGTGTTGCCGGAAGCGGAAAAGCTTAATGACCTTAATGACCAATGACCTTAATGACCACCCCCGATTAATGATTAGTGATTAGGCAGGTGTGCGTCCCCGGTAAGGCGCCAGCAGGTGGATAATAAGGAAAAAAGGGGGCAAAATGAAAATATGTAAGGAGATAGGGGCGATTTCTGAAATATTATTTGTACCTTTGCACCCACAAATCAAAGGATAGATTGTAGAATCAGTAAAAAAGATTGTAGAATCAATAAAACAGATTGTAGAATCAGTAAAAAGAAGAGCAGTTCTATTATGAGCGAACAGAAAGAAACAAAGAATATGAAGAATGCTGCAGAGGCGCAGGCCACTGAGCAGAATACAACAGAAACAGCAGCTAAGCAGAATGATGATGCGAAGCAGGCTGATACAACAGAACAGCAGGCGGATGCTGCTGCCTTCCAGGTAGTGAACGAGGGTTTTTCTACCCGCGAGGCCATTGAGGAGGCTAAACGCTGCCTCCACTGCAAGATTCCGCAGTGCAAGAAGGGATGCCCGATTGGTAACGACATTCCTGATTTCGTACACGAACTCTCTATGGGTAACATGGGAGCGGCGATGAGCATCATCAATGCCAAGAGCAACCTGCCGGCCATCTGCGGCCGTGTGTGCCCTCACGAGAAACAGTGTCAGGGCAGCTGCGTGCTCGGAAAGAAGGGAAAACCGGTACAGATAGGCAAGCTCGAGCAGTTTCTTGCCGATTTTGATACCAAGATGAACCTCTCGCGCGAGAAGTTGCCGCAGAAAACACGTGGCCGCGTGGCTGTAATCGGTTCGGGTCCTGCGGGCTTGACCGTAGCCGGCGATCTGGCGCGCCAGGGCTTCAACGTTACCATTTTTGAGGGCCAGGCTGAGCCGGGAGGCGTGCTGATGTACGGTATTCCGGAGTATCGCTTGCCTAAGACGGTGGTACGTGCTGAGGTGGAAAAAATTGCTGCCCTCGGCGTGCAGTTTATCACCAACTGCATGGTGGGCGAGAACAATGTAACCATCGACAGTCTGTTCCGTGCAGGCTACGACGCCATCTTTATGGGCACAGGTACAAACGTGCCTCAGAACATGGACTCTACACCGGGCTCCAAGCTCCACGGCGTGAGCCAGAGTACCTACTTCCTGCACAACGTAAATGCCTATAATGAAGGCGCTTTGCCCCGCGACATGGTTCCGCTGCGCGACGGCGAGAAGGTGGGCGTCATTGGCGGCGGAAACGTGGCCATGGATGCTGCCCGTACCGCTATCCGACTGGGTGCCGACGTTACCGTGCTGTACCGTAAGACCCAGGAAGAGATGCCTGCCATCAAGAGCGAATATGAAGATGCGGTGAAGGAAGGCGTGAAATTTGAGTGGAAAACTACCGTTGAGGCCTTCCTGAAGGGCAAAAACGGCCGTCTGGGAAGCTGTGTGCTGAACACTCCTGAGGGCGAAAGGGTAGAAAAATTCGACAGAATCTATCTCGCCATCGGTTCAAGACCAGCCAACCGTATCGTTTCTACCACTGCCGGAATCGAGGTGGATGAGAAGGGATATGTTAAAGTTGTTGAACGTCCGTTCGGTATGACCACCCGTCGCGGTGTGTTCGCCGGAGGTGATGTGGTACACCGCCCGCAGACTGTAGTTTTGGCGATGAAGGCTGCCAAGGAGGTGGCTCAGGGCATCGCCCAATATGTAGATGCCATCAAGCTTCTCGAAGAGGCTAAGCGTATCGAGAAAAATGGTATTGCTGATGTTGAATAACAAGCGTGTTATTAGATAATTATGCACTTTTCGGTGCTTCATTTTTTTTGGACCGTGAGGTTCGGTTTTTGGTTTAAATAGTAGACTTTTAGTCTACGAAAATGACAGGGTCGGAGAGTGGAGTTTTCTTCATTTCTCCGACCCTCGATTTTTACTACGCCATAAAAAAAGTTTTCTCTCGGGACAGAAAAATTTTTAGGTGGCGTGCGCAGAAATATTTAAGATTATTTTACTTTTAGAGTTTTCTCTTTCCCTGACAGTTTTCTGTGAAATATATTCATCATTCCTTCTTCCTGGTGGTCATGTGGTCATTAAGGTCATTAGTCATTAAGGTCATTAAGCTTTTGAAATATGGGGGCAAAAATAGAGACAATAATAAAAATATATAAT
>ERZ1034949.445-NODE-445-length-27389-cov-49.185191_pt1 | contig 27389 bp, 26 predicted proteins | sample MGYA00520590_ERZ1034949 | MGnify/ENA primary metagenome ERZ1034949 (study PRJEB33766, sample SAMN09781752) | gut metagenome | biome: gut microbiome | host: Homo sapiens | place: Madagascar | study: EMG produced TPA metagenomics assembly of the PRJNA485056 data...
GCTCTTTACTGCCATTGAGATTGCCATTGATATGGCTTGCGGATTTTAGGATAATGAGAAGAGTCACGAAGTTACTAACGGTAAGGAAAAATATGTGAAAAAGGTAAACTTGTCCAATTTGTATTTTGCATTTAAAGCTGAACAGCTATCAATAATTCCTCATGATGTAAGTATGGTTTATGTCTTGCTTTCCTTGAAGTATGAGTATTCTATACCTTATTTAACTAATATAGACTTATTTTCAGATTATCAGCTAGACATAGAGGTAAAATGCAATGAAGGAAGAAGTTTTGCTTGGCATCTAGATAGAGAAACAGGTACAGATGGGAAATATATTCATCCTTTGTACCACTTTCATGGGGGAGGTAAGAAAGTAGAAGGAAAAGATGCCGGGGAATTGTTAATCTTGCGTTCACCACGGCTTGCTCATCCGCCACTGGACTTATTTCTTGCCATTCATTTTGTATTAGAAAATTTCTTGAATACAAAAACTTATGCCCAACAAGTAAAAATATTCGAAGACCCTCAGTATAAAGAAATAATAATGAGAGCTCAAAATAGATTGTTGGATCCATATTATGGAGCAATAGTAGATAAGGACAAAGTTGAAGGAAATTATGCACCTCACACTTTATGCCCTTTGTATATTTAGGTTATGAAATTTGTTGTTTTTAATTTTTTGAAGAATTATACTTCTGATATAAGGTCAGTCAATAGACTGTTGGTTACATCTTTTGTCTCCTTGAATAAAATAAGAGTGGTGAGAAATAAAGAAATTATCAATTTGTTAATTCAAAAAACAGATAAGGATTTCTTAGCATCAGAACAATTCTCTTTGATATTGCAGACTTATAATGGTGGGTTTACTTTTGAAGATCTCATTAATTGTTTTGAATGTGTCTTGTCTCCAAAGAGCAAGATTGTAAATGGTGCGGTTTATACCCCATTACATATTCGAAAATATATCGTAAAAACAGTTCTTAAAGATGTTCAAAATGAAAAACTTTCTCATTTGCTTTATGCCGATCTGGCATGTGGTTGTGGCAGTTTTTTCTTATCGTTACTTGATTATGTATGTTCAAAGATAGATGTTACATGCTCTAATCTTTTCCCACGTTTATATGGTGTAGATATAGAGGAATTTAGTATAGAGAGAACTAAAATTTTACTTTCTTTGTATGCTTTGCTTAAAAATGAAGATGAAGAAACTTTTGAGTTTAATCTGCATGTTGGTAATAGTCTCTCTCAATTTTGGATATCAGATGATGTTTATGTGAGAAATGGTGGCTTTGACATAGTTGTTGGCAATCCACCTTATGTAAGTTCATCAAAAATAGATGCTGCATCTAAAGAATTATTATGTAAGTGGGCAGTCGCGAAGTCTGGTAAGGCAGACTTGTATATTCCATTTTTTCAAATAGCATTGGAAAGTTTAGCCCCACGTGGCATAATTGGATACATAACAGTCAATAACTTCTATCGGAGTGTTAATGGTAGAGAATTGCGTAGATATCTGTCAACAAAGCATTATAAAATGAAAATTCTTGATTTTGGAGCAGAGCAAGTTTTCAAGGGAAGATCGACATATACATGCATTTGTTTTATCCAAAATACTACTGGGGATATTTCTTATACGAAGTGCCAATCTAATGAAATCATGAACGTCCCTAATGAAAATTTTTTGCTTATTACTTATGATTCTTTAGATGATAAGAGAGGGTGGATGTTAAGTGCTGAAGTTAATGTTTTGGAAAATATTTCCAAAATCGAGAATACCGGTATTCCTTTGGGGCATCTTGTTGACATCAAGAATGGTTTTGCAACATTGAAAAATGATATTTTTGTCTTTAGACCTAATTGTGAAGATGATAATTTCTTTTATTTTACAAAAGATTCTAAAGAATATTGTGTAGAAAAAGGAATATGTCGAGCAACTGTAAAACCCAATACTTTAAGTGAAGATATGCCTTTAAAAGAACAGATGGAATGGTTGATTTTTCCTTATATGTATGAGGGTAAAAATGTTGTTGTTATGAAACAGGAAGTTATTCTGCAAAAATATCCTAAAGCATATGCTTATTTGTGTGGATATAAAGAACAATTATCTCTGAGAGATAAAGGAACTAGGCAATATCAAGAATGGTATGCTTATGGTAGAACGCAAGCATTGAATATAAAAGGATATAAATTATTGTTTCCATATTTAGCTCCAAAACCTAAATTCATTTTGTCCGTGGAAATGGATTTGATGTTTTATAATGGTTACGCTTTAGTGTCAGATGATTTAGAACAATTAAAGTTGTTGCAAAAGATATTATGTTCCGAAATCTTTTGGTATTATATTAAAAATAGCAGTAAACCATATGGGGGCGATTATATGTCTCTTGCAAAAAACTATGTAACAAATTTTGGAGTTGTTAATCTGTCTGTTTACCAAAAAAAGAAACTTATGGCACTTACTAGTCAGGAAGATATTAATAACTATCTCATTAAATTATACAAGTTGTGTCTATGAGATATTACTATGGTATGAATTTAAAAGTCTTTTGATATTTAAAATATAGGCTTATGGAATTGATTGTAATAAATATAGTACTTGCTATTCTTGCAGCTATATTCGGAGGCTTTTTTGGTGCGTGGTTTCAAAATTTGTTCTTGCAGCATAAGACAAATAAGGTGCGCAAAATTGCCATAAGAGGATTGCGTGTGTTTAAGAAGTATGCCAAGGATGGACAGACTTATGATACTACAGCCGCTGACTTTAATAATGAGTTGAATGTCGTGGAAAAGCGTGCAGTATTAGTAGCTTTATGTAAATTAGGCATTCCTGTTGTTAAACCAGTGGATAATGTTTTCGATATAGCTCACATTCGGTTTGAACATGTAGCAATCTCCAAGGATTCATTATTCTTAATGACGGAACAAATTAATAAAGGCAATTGTGATACGATGTTTTTCTCCGATGTAGATGAATATTTTTCGTCAAACAGCAGATTGTATGCTACTCGTGCAGTAGCAAAGAAATATGTGGATGTAGATCTATCAAAGAGTAGATTGAATAAGGATACTCAACAGATAATCCATCCAGACTTAGCTACCAATCTTTTCACTCCTGGTGAATTAAATATATTATACGTATTCCGTTATCATACAACTTTAGATACCTATTTTAATGGAGCTGGAAACGCAGACCATTCTAGAATGCAGCAACTTAAAAAGGAAATAGATTTAGGATTATGGGATACCTATCTGTTCTGGGATTGGGAGGCTTACCAAAGTGTAAGGAACCAAAACAATATGGCTGTTACCTTTGCTAATATGATGCAGAATAATTTCGCACAGCAATGTACAACCCAGATTGATAATAAAGATAGAGTAAAGGCAACTCCCCAACAATCTCCAAGCAATCATTAATATACAGGTGATAGCAGATAAAGTAATGATTTCAGTTAGGGCTTATAGTTAGCTGTAATCGTTATCCCCAGGCGGTCCCATCCCGCACAATATGGCGAAGACCTTTGATGGTCCGCCAACCTTAGAGCGTAGCGGTTCTGAGCACCGAGTAGGGCGGTTTCCTCCCTCGCTCCTGAGGAGAGAGGGTCGGGGTGAGAGGTGGAGCCTTCCTTAACGGTAAGGAAGGACGGGTAGGTTTTCGAAAATCTTATGTAAGAACTTAAGTTAGAATCATGAATATAATCAAAACAAATATAGAAGGCGTTCTCATTATAGAGCCACGCCTCTTCCGCGACTCTCGTGGCTACTTCTTCGAGAGCTTCAGCGAGCGAGAGTTTGAAGAGAAGGTTGCCCCAATCCTGGGACACAGTGTTCACTTCTGCCAAGACAACGAGTCTATGAGCAGCTATGGCGTAATGCGAGGTTTGCACTTCCAGCGTCCACCTTATACTCAGAGTAAGCTGGTACGCTGCGTAAAAGGTAGAGTGCTTGATGTAGCAGTAGATATCCGTAAAGGCTCTCCTACTTATGGCAAGCATGTGGCTGTAGAACTGACAGAAGACAATCATCGCCAGTTCTTTATTCCGAAAGGCTTTGCCCATGGTTTCGCCGTCCTATCAGAGACAGCCGTGTTCCAATACAAGTGTGATAACTTCTATCATCCAGAGGCCGATGGAGGCATCAGTATCCTCGATGATTCCCTCGGTATCGATTGGAAAATCCCAACAGAACATGCTAATCTCTCAGAGAAAGATACGAAGCATGCAATGCTGAAGGACTTTGATAGTCCATTCGATATCACCATAGATCTCTACAAGTAATTGGACGGAGTTGAAAAAACACCCCCAAAAATTTGGTGGTTTCATCAAAAAAACTTATATTTGCAGCCAATAATTAGAATATTACGATTATGGCAACATTGGTGCTCGATAATACATTATATCAAGGTTATGCAACGATAGCAGAGCAGAATAACATCAGTGTGACTGATGCTATGGCAGAAGCTTTGCGATTATTGAAGCAACACTTGAAAAAGAAGCCAAGTCCTTCGTTAAGACAACGACTTGAGAAGCGAATTCTTGAACTTCGAGATTTGCCGGCAAATTGGGATTATGCAGGTTCATCTTCCATATCATCAGAAGCGTGTGATTATTCTCGGAAGGTTGTTGCATGCTGTAGCGACTCGTTACTTCAAGGATTAGCAATATTCCCAAATACCAATGGCTATATATTAATGCAATGGAAGACCTCCAAAGGAGATGCCTGTTTATCTATTCTTAGTGATAGAATAGTATATGATGTCAATTATGGAGAGATAGAGAAAGAAGGTATCCTTCCACTTTCAGAACTCTCTAAATTTTTGGAAGTCTTAAAGAACATAGCCTAATGGAATGTGATATAACATTTGAGAAACCAGTATTGAAAGATATGGAGGAGATTGCTCGATTGTTGTCTTCTCCAGCCTTTTATGATGAAAATACCCATCAGTTGAATTTTGCGGCATTTAATCTTCGACGTTTTACGAATGGTGAGGTTGAGTCATATGTCTCATTGTCCAGGCTGTCTTTTATAAACCAAAAGCATTTGAATAAAAAAGGTAAGTATGTTTTTAAAAAGACAGAAAGTCATTATGTGGGTTATGCTCTTTTTACTCCAAGTTATTTAGCAAACTTACATGATAGATTAAGAATATATCCTGTTAAAGCAGGTCTTAATGAGCATTGTGGTATGTTTTTCTTGGGTAAGGATAAGAAGTTAATCTGTGATGACTTGACGATTCGTCCTTATACATTAAAAACGTTACGCTCTCTTTGTGACTTATTGCAAGCTAATGTTGTTTTAAAATAGGGGTTCTTTGCACGCAATGTATAATTTGTCCGTAAATCACCGTTAGCCATTTAGGTGCGGAAAACATAGCTTTTATGTTCTCACTTTTTGAGAACTGCAAGTTGAATGACATTAATTTTGCGATTATATAGAAGATATACTCATCCGACTGATTAATTATAACTCGAACAAAAAGGTGAATGTCAAGGCTGCCCAATAGGTAGCTTTGGAAATACCAATTAATAATATGCTTTTTTGAAAAATGTTGGATGTGCTAACTGCTGAAAATCAGTAGTTGCGTTCTAACGGTGATTTACGGTTGGCAAGGACATCCGCTTGTATGAATGCAAGAACTGCGGGATCATGCAGTCAATGAAAGCAAGGTGGTAGTTCAAGGCTTGGGTGGCTATATCGTAGCCGAGAAGAATGGACAACTGCTTGTCTGCTCATTGAAAGAAGAACAGAGAATCAAGGATTTCGGCAAATAAGAGCAAAATGAATGTTGCTAAGTAAGATATTGAAGTCGTTCTGTTTTTTGAATTTGCGGGCGTCTATTATTTTAGAAACATTATAAAATTGATAGTTATATGTTTACGAAAGATAATAATATTTATATAGGAGGAATAAATGTACTTCTTGAGTGGGGAAAAGTTCAAACAGACAAGTCTGATTTGCCAGAAAACGAACTAAAAGGAATTCGTTCTACAGTGATAGAGCGAATACAAAAACTGTTTAGAAATTATCTAGAGTTGGACAATGTCTCTTTTCTGTTTGGTACAGGTTCTTCTATTCATCTAGGCGCGGCTTCTATACAGAACATTCCCCTTTCTGTTGAGGATGAAATCAATGAAAACAAAGATGAAGACATATCAAATGATTTTAAAACTTATGTCCAAAAACTGCAGGCAAATAAAATTGCATGTATGAATAAAGGGGATATAGTTACAGATGCTAATGGTTGGACTTATGCTTTCGATGGAAATTATTATCGTAACTGCGATGTTAAAGATGAGGAAGTTGATGGCAAGAAACAAAAGGTTGTTGATGAATACGGCGAAATAGATGTGCCATTGGAGACCCTATTGAATTATCTGATTGCTAATTTATATGTAGCAAAAGCAGAACAAGATAATGATAAAATGAAGAGGCTCCAAAAATTGATTGCTGCTATAAAGAAGGCCATGTTTAATCTTTGTGATGTTCATCTGAGAACAACTAAAGATTCTGATTTAAAACGAATAAAAAACAAGGGCTACGAAGATATATTCAAAAAGGACAAGTACATCTTTCATGAGAAATTTTTGAAGTCTTTACTGCAACGTCCTTTGAATCTCAAAAGAGCGAATATCTTCACAAGCAATTATGATTTGGCTTTTGAATATGCATTTGATAATATCGGAGTTAAGTATATAGATGGTTTCTCTGGATTTCATCACAGGTATTTTAAACCTGAAACTTTCGATTATGATATTTTTTATCCAGGCTCAACAACATCAGGAAAAGTACAGCGTATCGAGAAAGTCGTTCGCTATTTCAAATTGCATGGGTCAATAACATGGGTGAAAGATTACGACTTGAATTCTTCTAATGTCTATGGCATAAAAGAATTGCCTATCGACTTGATAAAAGCGAATGGAGATGATGCAGCTTTCAATTATGGCGATTTAATGATTTATCCTTCTGCGGTTAAGAAATCCTATACGTTGGATTTGCCATATTCGGAACTTATACGTCAGTTCAGTTGTGCAATTTCCCAACCACAATCTGTGTTGTTTGCCATAGGTTATTCTTTCTGTGACGAACATTTTAACGACATTATCTATCAAGCATTATCCAATCCTTCTTTTACGTTGATAATTGTGAATTTTCAAAAGTCAGAAAAATCGGCAGAAATTAAGCGTTTGCGTGATTTGAAAGACCCACGTATTATCATTCTGGAGGGAAATGACTTAGGTGACTTCTTGACTTTCTCAACAGAACTTATGCCTAGTTTTTCTGATGCTTCTTCATCAGAAGAAGTAATTAAAACATTGGAAAGTTTGCTAAAGAAATAGACTATGGAACAAGAAAGACAAGTTGGAAAAATTGTTTCTGTTGACAGCCTGACAGTTTATGTTAAATTGGATGATAACTTGAAAAGCTTATACAAGAGCGGCTTTCATGAAATCTATCCGATAGCCAGAATAAACTCATATATAATAATACCAGTTGGAGCTGATAGAATAGTAGCAATGGTAAATCGTGTACAGACACGTGAAGAAACAGATATGAGTAAAAGTAATCATTCTATCTTCTTGACGGAATCTTCGAGATATTTGTCTGCCACTATGATAGGTACTATAGAGAATAACAAAAGTTATGTTATGGGTGTTTATAACTATCCAATACTTGATAATCCTGTATGGTATGTTGTTAGGGAAGATTTGGAAAAGATTTTCGACCAAAAGAGAGAATACGAGAAGATAGACTATGAGCATGATTTCTATTTACCAATTGGCATGTCTCCAGCATTTCCTGATTTCAAGATAAAAATCAATCCAGACAAATTCTTTGGCAAACATGCGGCAATCTTAGGTAATACAGGTTCGGGTAAATCATGCACGTTATCTTCGATATTACAGAGTTTGTTTCATTTTTCGTACAATGGGAAGAAGTTGAAAAGTGCTCATTTCATAATTTTTGATACCAATGGTGAATATAAAAATGCTTTTCAGTTGCCGGAAGAAGATGTTGTTAATCCTTTGGCGATAACTAAGGAAGGTATTCGCATACCTCATTGGTTTATGAACTATGATGACTTGGATTACCTGTTCGAACCAACATCTGGTAGTCAAGCACCAATTCTAAAGAGAGCTGTTGGACTAGCAAAAAGTACTAACGATGTTCTAGAAACCACGGAAACTCTATCTAAATTTCAACTGTCGCAGTTGAATTCATTGTTAACTTCCTTACAAGGGAATTCTTACACGATGAAAAATTGTCTTATTGATGATTTAGGAACAACTCTTAAAATGTTCAAAAGAGCAAAAGCAAAGTCTAATTCAAATTTATATGATGAACTGATAGAGGTTTTGGAAGAACTTACAAAGGCAAGAGGAAGTTTGACGAAAAATGAAAAAGGTTTTCTAAATGGTAGTGTTGATCTCAGTGTGATTACTGATGCTTTGCCAAAGTTACAAAAACTAATAGAGAAATTCATTGCAGACAAAAATGTTGCAACAACATCAGAGAACAGAAACTTGGATTTGCCTATATTCTATAATTTTTCGGATTTGTTGTCAACCTATTTTGATGTTGCAATCCGAGAACAAGAAACTTCGTCTGACCGTTTGACAGAATACGTATCAACCCTGAAAATGCGTATGCAATCTTTTAAGGATGACATGCGTATTTCCAGTCCATTGATGATGGAAACTGTAGAAGATATAGAAAATGTATTGGTTAAATTCATCTCTTTTCTTTTGGGTGATTACTGCAAAGTATATAATACAACAGACAGTGATATTTATACCGAGTACATTAAAAATGTGAATGTTGACGTAGAGCAAGGAACTCCTAGCCAAATTACAATTCTTGATATGTCGCTCCTTCCTTCTGAGGTGTTAGAGACGATTACGGGACTTGTTGGTAGAATCGTCCTTGAATTTGTTTCAAGGTTCAAGGAAGAAGATAGAGGAACAATGCCGATTGTTATGGTGTTGGAAGAAGCTCAGAATTACATTCCGGAAATTAATAAGAAAGACAGAACTTCTATATCTCGCAAAGTTTTTGAGCGAATAGCTCGTGAGGGTCGTAAATATGGATTGTCACTCGTTATTTCAAGCCAACGACCATCAGAGTTATCAAAGACCGTTCTTTCTCAGTGCAATAGTTTTATCATTCATCGTCTTCAAAATCCAGATGACCAACAATATATCAGAAAATTAGTTTCTTCTGCGAGTTCAGAAGTTCTGAATCAATTGCCAATATTGCCACAACAACATGCTATTATATTAGGAGACGCAGTAAGAACACCAGTAATGGCTCGTATAAACACAGCTAGTCCTAAACCCAAAAGTGATAATCCACATTTCGTGGAGAATTGGTTGAATGAGGGAAAGAACAAGGAGTTTTACCATTCCATCTGTGATGAATGGGAAACTGAATAGATGATATTTTATAAAAGAAAAATAAATGAATGCAGTATACTTTAGAAGTGAGAGCGAAGCAATTGATGCCATTACAATGATGCTCTCAAACTATAATATTCGATTTGATACAGAAGTCAGATCAAGGTATAGTCCTCTTTATTATGATATTTTCCTTCCTGATGGATTGGGGTATGTGAAAAGGCAAATAGATCAAAAAACAATTGATTTCGGTCTTGAAGGTGCTACTGCTATTGAAATTAAGGGACGAATATTGTTTGATACCCTATCAAGGTATGAGATGCTATATCAGCAACTCTGTCTAAAGCATGAAATTCGTAACTTTATACTCTTGTATGCCTTTGGAATAATACCTGTATCAGTAAAAAACAGAATAAGAAAGCAATATAAAAACAAGTTTCAGATTTACTCATTACAAGAGTTTTGGGATAAATTGTCAGGGAATAGATTGTCTACAATCCCGAATAGAACCACCTATGATTGGCTTATAGACCGATACAAATCTTTGGAAATGGCAAAGACAAGTCTTACAGAAGAAAGGTTTACCTTATTTCTAGGGGCTGGTGTTAGTATGTCTGCGAATCTTCCTTCTTGGTGGAATCTTCTGAAAGATATGATAGACACTTGCAAGCAGAAAGAATTCAAAGATGGAGATATAGAGAAACTAACAAAGGTTTGTTATAACTCTTCTATTGTCATGGGTAGATTCGTCAGAATGATGATGGAGAAAAAGTCTAATGACGAGGATTATTATCAATGCCTACATGATGCACTTTATGGTGGTATTTCGGCATATCGTTCTCCACTTATTGACGAGATATGTAATCTTGTCGATAGTAAGAAATCGCAAGCTCAGAGCATCATTACTTATAATTTTGATGATGTGATGGAAAGAGCCTTAAGAAAAAGAGGTATAAGAAACTATTCTGTCTTTGGGCAGAATCAACCGCAACGTTTTTTTCCAATTTATCATGTTCATGGATTTATTCCTTATGCCAATAAAGATGACATAAAGTCCGTTCCTGTTTTGAGTGAAGAAGAGTACCATAGAGTTTATGCAAGTTCTTACAACTGGTCAAATGTGGAGCAGCTTCATGCTTTGAGTAGAACAACCTGCATCTTTATCGGTTTGTCAATGACAGATCCTAATCTTCGACGCCTTCTTGATATTGCCATCCAAGATAGTGAAAATGATCCAAGGCATTTTGTTTTCTTGCCACGTATATCTGAATTTGGTACAGACAAAAATGCAGAAGCAAAAAACAATGAAGCTATGAAAATCCAAAAGCAGATTTTCGTGGAACTGGGTTTGAGAGTGATATGGTATAGTGATTATAATGAACTTCCAAAATTATTAAAGGATTTATATTAATTAGATAGTTGAAAATATCTCTAACATCAGATAATAACAACCGAATAGCGAAGAATACTTTGCTTCTGTATTTTCGAATGCAGTTCTTGATTGGTTGTATCGTAGTTTTTGAGGCGATGTATATAGCAAGGATATTGAGATAACAGAGAATATTATGAGCGAGGAACAATACAACGAATTGCTGAAAGCCTACACAAAGGAAGCTTTGACAAATATGATAAAGGCAGATATACGACAAAGGTTCCCTGAACCTTACGCCAGTATTTATTGCCAGCAGTTTGATAATTTCAAGAACGTTGCAGATTTCTTTGAATTTGCAGCAAAGTTAATGAGGAGATAACAATATATTTATTGCTAGTCTTTGTTTTTCTCTGACTTGTGTAAATAAGCATTAAACTTATGCAAATACTATAGTTATCCCTAGGCGGTCCCATCCCGCAAAAACTGGCGAAGACCTTTGATGGTCCGCCAACCTTAGAGCGTAGCGGTTCCGAGCTCCAAGCAGGGCGGTTTCCTTCTTCTTCCCAGAGGGGAGAAGACCGAGATGAGAGGTGGAGCCTTCTTTAATGGTAAAGAAGGACGGGTAGGTTTTCGAAAATCTTATCAGGTCCCTAATCTCATGTAATTTAACTCGAACAAAAAGGTGAATGTCAAGGCTGCCTAATTGGCAGCTCTGGCAATACCAATTAATAATATGCTTTTTTTTGAAAAATGTTGGATGTGCTAACTGCTGAAAATCAGTAGTTACGTTCTAACGGTGATTTACTTATCTTTGCAACTGAATCATATCGAGGAGTATATGGGACATGTAGAACAGAGTGTTGAAAATGACAAGAGTAATCAAATTTCTAAACAAGACGAAGTATGAAAAGACAGAACAGCCTATGATTGTTATGATGAACAATAGTAAAGACTTCTACTGAAGTCCACAATATAGCACAGGTAGAAGCGAATGATCATTATTTGCTTCTACCTGTTTTTGTTGGTTGGACTCTAGCGTGAATCCGCCAGAAAAGTCGCTTTGCGATAACGACCTTCTGAATGTTGGTAAGTTATAAAGAAGAAATTTGAATTAGGACTATTGCGAGTAGACTCATTATATAAAGTTTGTTATATAATTCATCGGTTGTATTTGCTTTTCAAGGAAAAAGTGTATTTTTGTAATACAAACCAAAGATAGATTTATATGAATGAGAATATAGTAAACTTTTTAAATGGATACATGATGAATCCCGATCCTCAATATGCTGTTCTACTGAAGGGCAAATGGGGATGTGGGAAAACTCATTTTATCAATCATTGGATAGATGCATACAAAGGAAATCCTACTACAGAACAGGTATTAGAATCCATCTATGTTTCTCTATATGGTCTAAGTGATACAAAACAAATTACTACAGCAATAAATAGAGTTATATGTCCTATTTTATATGGAAAAGCTGCAAAAGCAGGAAAAGTTTTGGCTAAAATTGCTTCAGCAATGGTTTTAAAGCATGAAGTTGATTTGAATTATGATGGTATTTCAGATTTTTCTATTAATATAGGTATTGACTCATTATCAAAGTTCAAATCAAATGACAGTTTGGTAAATTCTAAAAAACTGCTCATCTTTGATGATTTGGAGCGTTGTGATGTTCCCATGAAGAAGTTGTTGGGATATTTGAACTTTTTTGTGGAGCAATGTAATTGTCACCTCATAGTCATTGGTGATGAGGATAAGATTGCCGAAGGTGAGAATAAGAAGATATTTGGTGAGTTCAAGGAGAAAACGATAGGTCGCGAGTTTGAGATAGCGACGGATATACATAGTGCTCTTGACACTTTTGTCAATCAGACACCCAAAAATGATTTTGTTGTTGGTCATCAAGAGCAGATTGAGAAGTTCTTTGCCATGACGGAATGTGATAATCTTCGTATTCTGCGTCAAGCATTATGGGATTTTAGCCGATTCGAGGAATCTATGACTGATTTCTTGGGAGATAGCCGTTATGAGGATATCATGATTCATGTGTTGGGGACTTATATAATATCCTATTGTGAGTATCGCGGAAAAAATCATCAGTTATTTGATGCCTGGATTCGATATGACATAAAAGGGCAACAGTTTGACAAAGAAAAAATAGAGAACTTGAAATCGCAGGTAAGAGCCATTCATCAGAGATATAATAACATTTACCAGCGTTTGAGTAATTATAAAACGTTTAAGATGGAACTGGTAGAAAGGGTCATCTTAGAACTTAATATGGGTGATTCTATTAAGGATTATGTTGGGAAAGAATATTTTTCACCTGAAATAAAACGTCATTCTTGGGAACAGATTAGCGATTCATTTAATATGGATAATGGTAAGTTTATATTATTCTATAAAGAATTGATACAAGACATTTCTGACAATGCTATTCCGGACATGAGAAAATTAGGTTTTGCATTAGCATATATAGTTTGTCTAGATTCGAAGGAAATAAAAGAACTTACCACAACTGACTTTATACGCATAAGTGAAGCTTTGCCTATGTATCTTACTGGTTATACTCAAGAAGAGGATTTATACAACCTTCATTTAGAATATGATCGTGGTGTAAATTCTTTGGTAACAAATGTGAGCCTTGAACGATTAGTAGAATTATCTGCAAAGTTTGAGGAAGAATACAATAAAAAGATTAAATGTGCAAAGAATGTAATGACTACTACTTTAGAGAATCTTACTGATTCAAATGTCGCAAAATTATGTGATATTAATGAGGGAGCATTACCTGATCATAGTCGAACATATAATATGGTTGCAATATTTAATCATGTTGATATAAGTAAACTGATGAAACAGTTACAATCTCTTAGTAATGAATCGCTAAACTTGTTTAATCATTTTATACGGAGTAGATATGAATTAAATAGTCGTTTGGGGAATTGGATCCATGAAACAGAAAATGATATAGAGCCTTTAAGGCAATTAAAAAGTAAAATCGATATAGAACAAACAAAACAACAATACATGAGAAAGGAAGCATTTAGAAAAATATCTTTTTCCTTGGAAGGTGCTATCAAACGATGTAATGGTGACTTATCTGCACAATCGTATGATTAACTAATAAAAAGGGGTACAGAAAATACGTATGATGTACCCCTTTATTCTTACTTTATTTTCCCATCAATTATCGGCTTGCGGTAATTGGTGGTGAGGAGGGACTGGATCTCGGATTAGGAATAGAGGGTCTTGCCACATAATATAATGTATGGCAAGATGCGCTACTTGCGGTATTCCTGCAAGGTGCGGTGACTGAGCTTTAAGTGCTCGGAGAGTTCCTGATCGGTGAGGTAGCGCTCACCGTCTATAGGTGGACTGTAGGACTCCAGGAACGAGGAAAGCCAATTGTCGGCTTTCTTCAAGGACTGCATGGCGGTAGCTATGGACTCGCTGTCATGCGATAAAATCTGATGGACAGACAAAGCCACCGCAAATGACATATATAATAAAGTAAAAGATACCGGGACAACAATATCTCTATCTCCGTCATCAGCAAGGCATTGGAACATCATTCCGAAACCACCACGCAAATCTATCTCAATTCTATCAAAAGCTCAGAAGTAGATGATGCCAACGCCAAAATACTGGCAGCCTTATAAGCCACAAAAAAGAATAAAAAGAGGGATTTGGTTAAATGAGCCAAAATGAACCAATTTTTCAGAATCTTTATATAAGAGATACAGAAAAACCGAAAACTTTCGTTCAATCAACGACTTAGAAAATTATGTGCGAAAAGAATAGTAAAATAATGTTGATTTTCGTAGAATGATATTAATTTTTTAACACGCATAATTTGCTAGTTTCCAAAAAAAATCGTATTTTTGCAAGGAGATTCTGTGTCTCTTATATCGAGATTCAGATGAACGACATCAAAAAACGAACTTGATTCGCATGATGAAAGAGACAAATATACAATCACAGGTTACGTCCACTATTGCAGGGGACGACGGCGAAGCCATGGCAAAAAGTGAAGGATATGTAGCTGAAAATGGTTTTGTAGCAACAGATCCGACGCACTTTGGAAAGACGTATCATGATAAACTGTCTAGGTAAACGTGTTGTCCGTGAGGCTGTTTTCTTACCACCTTTGTCTTTGTGAGAGTTGAGGACAAAAATCTTAATGAAATCCGCTTCCGCTCCGATGTTTATAGTTAGCCCGTATGGCGGTATCTGTATAATATATTATCTTTCATATTATGAAATGTAGTAAATCATTTTGCTGCTAATACTGCTACTATATGTGACATAGATATAGTTTTATTATTGTCGCTTTCTTATACATATTATCTTCGTTGTAAACTGTTTCATGGCGAAGTTCCCGATAGTACGTTTAAATTGAAACCTACTGATGAAGACTGGGAAATTGAGGAATTGGGCAAATTACTAGAAATAGTAGTGTTTGAGCTATTAGAGCATAATCATATATTTAGATAACAGGGCAATTTATGATTATACAGTTTAAAATATCAAATATCAAGGGCTTTGGTGAATTATGACAAAAGAACAGGTTTTAGCGCAGCAACGTGCAGACTTTGCTGTAGCAAAGTTCATAGAAGAGATATTAGGCTCTGGTCATATAAAGGAATGTACCTTTGATGAAACCAGAGACTCTGCTTTAGAATGTGCTAAGCAAAATATAGAGGCTTCATCTCTTACAGAACGAGAGAAACAGGTGGCAAAAGAGAGTGTAGATAAAACTGTACACGAAATTGCCAAGATATTTAAGAAAGGGATGATACAATCAGGAAGATTAATAGAAACAAAATGAATATAATCAAAACAAATATAGAAGGCGTCCTCATTATAGAGCCACGCCTCTTCCGTGATGCTCGTGGCTACTTCTTCGAGAGCTTCAGCGAGCGAGAGTTTGAAGAGAAGGTTGCCCCAATCCTGGGACACAGTGTTCACTTCTGCCAAGACAACGAGTCTATGAGCAGCTATGGCGTGATGCGAGGCCTGCACTTCCAGCGCCCACCATATACCCAAAGCAAGTTGGTACGCTGCGTAAAGGGTAGAGTACTTGATGTAGCAGTTGATATCCGCAAAGGATCACCAACCTACGGCAAACATGTAGCCGTAGAGTTAACAGAAGACAACCATGTCCAGTTCTTCATTCCAAAGGGCTTTGCTCATGGTTTCGCCGTTCTCTCAGAAACAGCCGTCTTCCAGTACAAGTGTGATAACTTCTATCATCCAGAGGCAGATGGAGGCATCAGCATTCTTGATGATACCCTCGGCATCGATTGGAAGATCCCAACAGAACATGCCAACCTCTCAGAGAAAGATACAAAGCATGCAATGCTGAAAGACTTCGATTCTCCATTCGATATCCATGTAGATTTGTACGGACATGAATAACAGATAATACATGATAGTTTTACCTGATACAAAAACTTTTGATTCCAGCATACGCTTGGTGCAACTCGTAGGAGGTGTCACCAAAGTAAATATGCTAAAGGTGTGCGACAAACTCGACCTGTATGTTAGCCCGAACTTGAAGAAGGACGAGTTACAGCGATAGAATATATGATGATGACGCTCATCGCCAATTATGGGAGAATAAAGGTGATTTTGGAAGCTGCGTTGAGAACAACCTTGAAACATTCAAGGCACAGAGCCATGCGATTATAGCCAACCGCTACGACACGTGCCTTGATGACGTAAAGGAAAAGGTCTATACACGAGATATCTCCCGCAGGGACTAAAGGTTCTCTATCCACCCGAATACGGCATGGGTATCCAGACAAGGACAAGCCTTCGGTGTAGTGCCAGGCAAGTCGTGATGCCCCACTATCTTCGCTTTCGGAAACAACTTATGCAGCTTATACAGCAATTCGATAATACGTTCAGTCAGTGCCTCGGTGCGAGTATCGCATGGCTTGCCATGCTCATCCAGACCACCCTCGTAGCAGATACCTATCGAACAGCGGTTGTAAGGTCGGCAATGCGCCCCCACCTCCAACAGTTTGCGATGCTGCGTGATGGTACCATCCTTATGAATATAAAAATGGTAGCCGATGGTACGAAAGCCACGCTTCTTATGATCACGCATCAGTTGTTCAACACTATAATCCTGATTGCGTCGGGTAGCCGAACAATGCAAGATCAAAAATCTAACACTCTCGGACGACCGCATCAGCTCGCCGTCCTCCACCTTGGAAAGGAGGGTGCGCTCGTTGCGCACAGCCTCCCCACCAATGTTCATGGGATAAGTCTCCAACATCATAGCAGTAGCTATTGGGATTAATACATTCATACTCAGTGATTGCTAATTACGGATTACTCAAAGTTAGTGTTGCCGTCGCCTCCAGCACCGCTGCCGGAGTCACCAGTGTCTGTGTTTCCGCTGTCGGAACCACCACCAGTGCTGTCACCCTTGCCGGAAGGATTTGGTGTTGGTGTAGAGTTATTACCCTCATCGCCTGTTCCGTCAGAGGTGCTGTCCTCACCATACTTCACAAGGCTGATACGGTTAGGAATCAAGTCGTAGGTGCGCTTGCCGTTGCGGTCAACAGTGAACGAAGGACGGAAGGCAGGAACAATACTCTTCACCAGATTACTCTTCGCCTTCTTCGGGTCTGTCACCGACTTGTTGGTAATGAAGCGAAGGTAGAGCGTTCCGAAGCCAAGCAACTCAATGTTGTAACCCTTGGCAAGGTTGTCCATCACATAGTAGGCATAGCGGTCGAGTACCGCCTTCACGTCAGCCGTGGTAGCAGTACCGTAGAAATCTGCTTCGCTACCTGCTCAGTTGTCAATGTTCCGTTACTAACTGGACGAACACTGTAAACAGTCTCACCCTCACGCTTACCCATGGTGAGGGTACGAGAAAACACTTTGTAATACTTGCTCATAATTTGAAATGTATTATAATTAATAATGTGTGTCAGTTCTCAGACTCTCTATGTCTTCGATTACTGAATCACGTTGCAAAGATACGACATCAGCTCAGGGGCATCCGTCGAAGTGTGTCGATGAACGTCGAAGTTTCACGCAACCTAACGATGCGCTTCCTTACACCCTGAAGATGCGCTTCGTTAGCAGTCAAAGAAGCGCATCATTGGCACCTAACGATGCGCTTCATGAGAGTTCATACAAGCACTTCCTCGATGGAGTACACAGGTTCGCCCAGATACTCCTCGATAAGTTTCACCTCACGGATGGTGAGAATCTGCTTGTTGTCAAACCTCTTGCCCTTGGCGGTCAAGAGTTCATACAGTTCCACACAGCGTTTGATTTCGCTGGTCAGACGGCGCACGGCATTCTGCGGTTCGCAGTCTGGAAAATACATCATCGCCAGGATGCGGCGAGTATAAGTTGCTTTTAGTTTCATACACCTTATTATATTATAGGGTTAAACATTCTGTTAATGCCTTTCGAAAGACATTGCAAAATTAAAGCTATAGCGTACAAGTATAAAATTCGGTGAAAAAGTTTTAAACAATTTCAATTCTTTTCAAAATGAACATAGAGGAACATCTAAAAATAATGAAGATACGGTATCCTGACGAGAATGAAGACACCTTGCTTTTTGCATGTTATCTTCATGACAAGTTAGAATTGGCGCTTCAATACAAGGACAAATTGGAAGCTTGTAGTAATAATAGGGATATTGCTCAAATAGTTGTTAGACCACTATATGTCAATGAGGAGATTGATGATGTTAGAGCTAAGAATGGTGGCTTTATCAATTCAATGTTGGCTTTGACAAGTTTTTCCAAGCAAGGTAAAGTAACCTCTGTTCGCTACCATATAGCAAAAATGCTGGATGAAAATGAGGTAAAGCTGGAACGAAATATACATATTCAGTCAAGATTGAAATTATCTCAAAAAAAGGAACAGAAAGAAAACGTTCCCATGGTACATACAGAATTCTCATCAAGTTCTTCTAATGAGATTGTGATAGTAGTTCCAAAAGAAAAAACGAATGCTGTGAGACTGGTGTTGCAGGGTATGCAAACTGCAGGACTTATTACAATTAAGGGAAGCACATCAAACAAACAGCAACGAACAATTGTTGGAAAAACGACGAAGATTACTATTACAGGAAATTCTTCCAATATTATTATGGCTATGAGTGAACTCGAAATCTACGGTGTCCGCAAACCGCAATATGTATATACAGATTCTAGACGTAGATTTCGCCGCTTTGGACAAAACAATAGACATAGACTTGGACTTCCCAATTCCGAAATCCGTGTACAAATTCCTGGAGTCAACGCAGGTATAGGAAAACATCGCAAATTTACTGTTCCACAAGGAATCAAAGTACTGGAAGCACATTCCAAACTTAAAGGATTGGATGCTGTTCAAATCGCTGATATTGTCTTCAAGGGAAGGTAATTGAACCACAAAACAGAAATTTCCAATTACAAGAAGTAGTATAGACATGTACTTTAACGATATACAAATCATAATTATGGCCGGCGGCGTTGGCAGCCGTTTCTGGCCAATGTCAACCCCCGATTACCCAAAGCAGTTCATTGATGTGATGGGTGTCGGCCGTTCCCTTATTCAATTGACAGTAGATAGATTGAAGCCAATCTGTCCTGTCGAGAACATGTGGGTAGTGACAAACGAGAAATACATTCGCATTGTCAAGGAGCAAATCCCTGACATGCCAGTAGATAACATATTAGCAGAGCCGGAGGCTCGCAATACCGCTCCATGTATTGCTTATGCCTGCTGGAAGATTCAGAAGAAGCATCCTGATGCCAACATCGTGGTGACACCATCCGATGCCCTCGTCATTAATACCTCGGAGTATCAGCGAGTGCTCAGCAAGGCATTGAGTTATACATCCGATAAGAATGCCATCGTGACCATCGGTATCAAGCCAAGCCGCCCGGAAACAGGCTATGGCTATATCGCTGCAGCAGAGCCAACATCCGTAGATGAAATCTACAAGGTTGAGGCTTTCAAGGAAAAGCCAAACCTGGAGACAGCTGAGCAATACCTTGCTGCAGGCAATTACTATTGGAATGCCGGAATCTTTGTATGGAACATTGATACCATCAGCAAGGCAATCCGCACCTTCCAGCCAAACCTTGCCAGCATCATGGACGAGATGGCACCTTCTTTCTATACCGAACAGGAGAAAGAGGTAGTTGGCAAACTCTTCCCAACCTGCGAGAAGATCAGTATCGACTATGCCGTAATGGAGAAGTCGAAGGAAATCTATACCTTGCCAGCCGAGTTCGGTTGGAGCGACTTAGGCAGCTGGGGCAGCCTCCGTACTTTGCTCCCACAGGATGAGGCTGGCAATGCCAAGGTAGGTAAGGACATCCGATTGTATGAATGCAAGAACTGCGTGGTTCATGCAGCCGATGAAAGCAAGATAGTAGTTCAAGGCTTGGATGGCTATATCGTAGCCGAGAAGAATGGACAACTGCTTGTTTGCTCATTAAAAGAGGAACAGAGAATCAAGGAGTTTGGGAGAATAAATATTGTTGTTTGATATTTTTGTCATCTAATACTCGATGTTATCTAAACCTTTAGATTATGACTATAAATAGTGTATTCAAACAAATCCAAGACATCGTTTCAGCCCCAACACCTCCAGTGATAGTATTGGGTAGCGGAGCTTCGATTTCGTATGGAATTGCTTCAATGTGGAGTCTTGCCACTATGTTGAAAGATTATTTTAGTTCAAAGAGCTATGCTTCAACAGCATCCAAAGAATGTGTAAGTCGCTTTCTTTCACTGTTGGATGATGGAAAAGGTTTGGAAGATGCATTGTTGGAAGCTAAGGTTACGGAAGATGTGGAAAAAGACATCGTCCATAACGTTTGGGAAATGATAGTAAAGCAAGACGCAGAAGTGTATAAGCGAGCAATATCTGGAGAATCTATAGATTTGAAGGAACTATTTGATTTTCTTATCTATAACCGGAAAAGCGTGGAATTGAACATTGTTTCTACCAATTATGATAAAATTGCGGAATATGCAGTTTCACAGAGCGAAGCCTATCTCAATACGGGTTTTGCCTCCAATTATTTGGGGCAATTGAAAGTAAATTTGGATGGATGCCCAACTCGACTGAAAGAATCTTACACAGGTAAGGTGAATGTTTGGAAAGTACACGGATCTTTGGATTGGTTTAAGAAAGACGATATTACTTATTGTTTCCCTAACATGTTAGAAATTCCTGCAGGGTATACCCCTTGCATTATTACTCCAGGCAATAACAAATATGAGAAAACGCAGCAACCACCTCATCGTGAACTATTAAGCAAAGTGGATGAGTGCTTTACAAAAGCCAAAGGTTTTCTTTGTATAGGTTATGGTTTTAATGATGAGCATGTACAGCCAGTCTTGTTGAAAAAGGCTTCGAAAAATGGTCTTCCAATAATTATTGTAACAAAAGAGATTGTTGAATCTATCCGTAAAAATGTGATGGATGCAAAACATAATTTTATTGCGATATATAGTGATGGGGCGAATGGTTGCATTATAGAGACCCAAGATGATAAATTGCCAATACCAGATAAGGAATATTGGCGTTTGAAAGATTTTTGTACCATTATAAAATAGTTGATGATTATGGCAAATGAATCTTTATTAAGCTATGACGTAAAAGAGAGTATAGGGCAAGTGAACGCTGTCGATACAGGAACTGCAACAGTTGTTGTGACAGATGACTCTGTGCTTTCCCAGTTGCAAATCAATCAATTGTTAGCTATAAAAAGTCCTCGTCCAGGACGACATATTATAGCAATGATTATGAAGATATTTCGTAAGTCCACTCCTATAGATACTGCTGAGGAAGATGAAGAAAGCGAAGCTCTTGGACAAATGTCGCTTAATGTTATCAAGATTGTTTTCATCGGAGAATTCATAGACCATGAAGGTACGAAGTTCAATCTTTTCCGTAGAAATGTAAGTGCCGTTCCTTCCATAGATGCAGCTTGCTATAAAATAGAAGGAGACAGACTTACGGCTTTGATGCAATGTATTTCAACAGATGCTGCAAGTGTGGTAAATCCGTTGAAAATAGGTCTTTATACGATGGATGAAAAGTCCAGTGCCTATTTGGATGGAGATAGATTATTTCAGCGTCATGCAGCAATAGTAGGTTCTACTGGTAGTGGAAAATCATATTGTGTAGCACGGATAGTTGAGCAGATGGCTGATTTACCAAATGCCAATGCTATTCTATTTGATATACATGGAGAATATTCTACAGAATCCTTCAAGAAGGAAGGCATCGCTCATTATAAAATAGCAACTCCTTCTGATTTAGATGAGCCAGATAAGTTGAGCAAAGGTATTTTAATGATACCGTATTGGTTGCTCACCTATGAAGAGATGCAAGCGTTGTTGTTAGATCGTAGTGACCAAAATGCACCAAATCAGGCAATGCTTTTGTCAAAAGAGATATTTGTTCATAAAGATGAGGTGGTAAAAGATTCCTCATTGAGTGGTAAAATAACCTTGGATAGTCCTGTTCCATACGAATTGTCTAAAGTTTTGGAACGGTTGATTTATCTGGATGAAGTGGAAAAAGTTCCTGGCGCAAAAGCAGGAACAGAAAAGGCAGGCCCTTTCAATGGGAAACTTACTCGCTTCAACCAGCGTCTCCAAAATAAGCTTGACGATAAACGTATGGGATTTATGTTTCACATGTCTGCAGAAGAACTATCATTGGATTGGTTGGATAATTTCTGTACGACATTGATGGGGAAAGATGATACAACTAAAAACAGAATAAAAGTTGTTGATTTTTCTGAGGTTCCATCAGATGTACTTCCTTTGGTTATTGGTCTGGTTGCTCGGCTTGTGTTTACCGTCCAGCAATGGAGTGACAGTAATATGCGTCATCCTATTGCTCTATTATGCGATGAGGCACATTTATATGTGCAACAGATGGAATCAAGAGATTCTGTTGCAGAGATTGGTTTAAAGAGTTTTGAACGAATCGCTAAAGAAGGCAGAAAATATGGTGTTGGTTTGGTTATTATCAGTCAAAGACCATCGGAAGTGAACAGAACGGTTTTAAGTCAATGCAATAATTTCATTAGCTTACGTCTTACTAATATAGAAGACCAAAACGTCATTAAACGTTTGTTGCCTGATAATTTGGGAAACATTGCCGACAACTTATCCCTTTTGGATATAGCCGAAGCAATAGTAGTTGGAGATGCCATTTTACTTCCATCAAGGATAAAAATAGACCGACCAACCATAACGCCATCGAGTCAAACCGTTAAATTTTGGCAGAAGTGGAATGAGAAAGAGCTACATCAAGATTTGAAAGTTGCTGTAGCGAACATGATTAAGCAAAGCAAAAACTAAGTAAAAAATGAATATAAAATGACTTATTCAGATTATATATCTTCATTGCGTGAAAAACGTATGAATCGGATTTTCTTAAATTCAGATAGTGAAAAACGAAAATCTGTTTACAGAGAGTTGCTTCATTGTGCTGATAAAAATTTACGATTCTTTGCGGGGAATTTATGCGATGATATAACAAACAGTGATGATTTTGTCGAAGGAATCAGTGATTTTATTGAGAAAAATGGGAATTTGGAGATCTTGTTAAATAAATATGACGAATCCGTGATAAAAGAATCCAATTTATATAAAAGATTAGCCTTTTATGCAGCACGCAATTATAACGTCACAGTTAAGAGTACACCTGTCACAGTCAATATTCACCTAAATGGAAAAGATACGCCAGCTCATTTTGCAGTTGCAGATTTTTATGCTTTTCGATTAGAAGTTGATATCGAAAAACGTACTGCTATATGTAACATGAATGATGAAAAATTCTCTCAAATGTTGATTAAGACATTTGATAAAATATCATCAGATTCCCAAACTGTAGAAATTGATTTAGTTAAACTGTTCAGTTTAAAACCTAAGGTAGAAAAACATGTTGAAAATTCCTGATTTTTCGTCAGCATTACAACTTGCTGCAACAATGAATATGGCTTTTATCCTGGCAGAATACGCTAATTCATATTCTTTGCTGTTATTGAAGAAGTTTTTCAAATTTAATGAATTGTTAGAAAAACTTGACGGTACATGCAGAAGTCATATTGATGCAAATACAGTTGATAGTTTCGTAGCACATACAGTTGATGGGTTTAGTACGCAAGATAAAATAGAAGAAATAAAACGTAAGATAAACAAAAAGACTGAATTCTTAGATAAGAGTAAACAAAATTTCAAGGATAGATTTGAGAAAGATTGCAATACCAAAAGCTTTTCTTATATAAGTTTATACATGGCTTTGTATTGTATATTTTCTCTGCTACTTGCTAAATTTACAGAGTTATATGATTTTGTATATTTGGTTTGGGGAGTTTTTACAGTATTGTCTCTGTTTTGGATGATAGCCACTTTTTGGTGGGGCGAACATGAGCGAAATTGGCTTAAGGTAAATTATTGTTCCTTAAAATCATGCACGAAATCATTTTTGTCTATAATTTTTGCTAGTTGCATGTTAACGACTATAGTTATGCTGATTGTTCCAACATTTAATTTACATGACTATCCTGCCAGTGAATGGATTGTTGTGTTATCAACAATATTGTTGCCGTACTTGGGCTTTGTTGTTTTCATTTATAAGGTTTGGAAGGTGGGAAGACATATAGTTGAGGAAATGCGACAGTCCTATGAAAAAGAAGAAAATGCTTGCGTAGAGATAGCAAATGAGATTGATTCATACAGTAAGTTGGAAAGTATATCTGTGAAAATTTCGACACCCAACAATGTAGGTCAAGTCATGCAAGTTACACTCTCAACAGTAAATAAAAACGATACTCACAAAAGGCCCAATCAACCTCGCTATCCTAATTCCAGAAGGAAAAAGCACAGAAAGAATGGCTCTTCATAAAAATAAATGGTATGAAAATTAATGTTTATGATACATACAATTCAAGACATAAAGGATTATCTTAAGGCGGCCTTTAAGAATAAACATGAGAAAGGCAAAATGTTAGTTTGAAATATATTGAGCGTAAAAGAAACAGAAAAACAATAGAAATGAAACTATCAAAATCAAAAATTCAGGTTTTATATTTATATGTTAGCACCCTTGTTGGAGTAATACTTGGTGTGCTGATATCCATCATTAATACTCGCTACCTTGATCCTGTGGATTATGGTGATGTGCATTATGTGCAGAATATCATTAATTTCTTTTCTGGGTTAATGCTGTTCGGGTATTTTGTGTCGGGATGCAGATTGTTAGCTATAGCCAAGGACAAGAAAGAAGCCAATGAGATAAAAGGTGCTATGACAGTTATCTTGGGATTAACTGTTGTTGCAATGATGGTGATAATGGCAATATGCGGAGTGGTGCATAGTTTTATTTTGCACAAGCCATTCTCCCATTTGTTCTATTATGTAATTCCTTTTAGTGGTTATGCGCTGTGCTTGAATTATATCAATACTTCATCACAGGGTGATAACAGTATCGGGATGATAGCACTGGCAAGATTGCTTCCTTCTGTCGTATATTTGGCAGCCATTGCAATTGTCTTCAATACCTTTGGAGCGACAAGTACTTTGGCATTACTTCTCAATACTGGAATTTCATTTGTGATATTGGTTTTCCTCATTCTTCAAAATCATCCATCATTCCACAATTTGAAGGAATCGTGGAGAAAATTGAAAGAAGAAAACAAGCGATATGGTTTCCATGTCTATTTGGGAAGTGTCAGCAATGTGTCAGTTCAATATGTTGCAGGAGTAACACTTGGCTTGTTTGCTGCGAACAATGTAAATGTTGGTTATTATTCTTTGGCATTGACAGCAACAGGACCACTTATGATGTTGCCAAATGTGATAGGTACAACGTATTTTAAGAGATTTGCTACCCAAGATAGAATAGAACGGAAAGTGTTGATATCAACAGTTGCAATGTCTACTATAACATTGGTAGGTTTTATACTTCTTATATATCCTGTTGTGGACTTCTTGTTTAATGATAAGTATCAAGTTGTTGCTTTGTATGCTTCTTTTTTGGCTTTTGCATCAACAGCTCATGGATTGGGAGATGTTTTTAATCGTTTTTTAGGAGCACATGGCTATGGCAAATATTTGCGTAATGGTGCATTTCTTTCAGGCGCAGTTGCTTTGGTTGGGTATACTTTTGGTGTCTATTTATTTGGAATAGATGGAGCCGTAGCAACTCGAATAGGTTTTGCTGTTACTTATTTTTTAGTAATGTTGTATTATTATTGTAAGGTAAAAAAATAGAAACATGGAATCATCGATTGTCAAATATTCAAAGTTTGATTATTTCTATATGTTTGTTATTTGCCTGTATATGGCTTCGGTTGACATTCATATGCGTGCAATGGAAACTTTTTCTAGTAGAATGTCAAGTTTTGCAATTTTGTTGCCTATATTCTTGACTGTAATATTATCAATTAAATACAGGGTTTCATTTAAAAATGAATATTTAGTAAGAATAATATTGTTCGTTTTTATTTGGTCTTTAATACAATTGATAAAGTTTGGTTTCAGTGGTGCTTCACTACTACCATATGTTTTCTACTTTATAATTGTCTCTTATGTTCATTATGCAGCTTTTGGAAAAAAAGTTTTCCTTATATTTGAAGAAATAATGGTAAAATTAAGTAAATTGTCGTTAATCTTATGGGGAATCGGAGTTTTAATGCCAGGATTTGCTATACTCATTTATCATTTAATGCCAGGTTATGATACTGGTTCTTACGGAGACAACTTCTTCTATATTTTTAATTGGATGAATCCTGCAAAAGGGCAAGTTATAGAAGGTACTATGATTTCTCGCAATGCAGGCTTTTCATGGGAACCAGGTCGTTTTTCGATAATGTTGATTTTGGCAATTACGATTAATTTATTGCATGAAGGATTGAAGTTTAGAAAAAACAAGAATTTATGTTGGCTTACGATATCTTTAGTAACTACATTTTCTACTACAGGATATTGTGCTTATGCCATAATAGTTTCTTACTTTTTCATAAAACGTTTTACACTAAAAAATATATTTGGATATATTCTCATTATAGTTCCGTGCTTTTTGTTATCCTCAGAAGTTAATTTTTTAGGTGATAAAATTGATAGACAGATTGCAGAAAGTTTTACTTTGGAAAAGTATCAAAATAGTTTGATGAATGCTGAAAAAACTGGTTCTGATTATGCTTTTTCCCTTGAAAGATTTCCGTCAATGATATTTGAATATGAGAATATAAAGCATGAGCCTATTTTCGGTTATGGTCTTGCTCATACCAATTCCTATTATAATAAAGAGATATCTAACAACTCAATATTAACAGGTGGTTTCTTGAAAGTAATAGCTCAATATGGTTTGATTTTGGGATTGTTCTTTTATTGGTGTTTGTATAAGTCTTCTGTCAAAATATCATCAGAATTTTGTAGTAGCAAAAAATATGCATTGTTGATTTGTTATATTGTTTGTTCTATTTCTTATCCGATAATGGGTGTTGCTTTATTTACAACGTTTTGGCTTTATGGATTCTTCTCAAATATAGAAATGCAAAATTAGAATTAATAAGTAACTGTTCAAAATTAATTTTATAAATATGAATAATTCACGAATAAGTTC
>ERZ1034949.446-NODE-446-length-27373-cov-24.680943_pt1 | contig 27373 bp, 22 predicted proteins | sample MGYA00520590_ERZ1034949 | MGnify/ENA primary metagenome ERZ1034949 (study PRJEB33766, sample SAMN09781752) | gut metagenome | biome: gut microbiome | host: Homo sapiens | place: Madagascar | study: EMG produced TPA metagenomics assembly of the PRJNA485056 data...
TCCAAAATCCGGGGGCCTCACTTTCGGATGTGTCCACTACTCGGGGTCCATTTTATTCCTAATTCCTAATTCCTAATTCCTCACTATTCGCTGTTTGGGATCAAATCCTATTAAACCGTTGGGACTCACAGTCTCTGTATCGCATCCATCGCCAGCCTGGACCGTTCGCATTCGTCCCGGCCCATGGTGATCTGCCAGCAGAGGGGGGCTGCCTCTCATGCACTTGGCGGCGTAGGAAAGACCGTTGGTCCGTTCGTCCAGGAAGGGGCGGTCGATCTGCTGAGGGTCTCCCAGGAGGATGATCTTTGTCCCCTTGCCGGCCCGGGTGATGATGCCCTTTGCCTGGCTGGGGGTGATGTTCTGGGCTTCATCGATGATGAGATAGGTCTTCACGATGGACCGGCCCCGGATGAAGTTCAGCGCTTCCGTCTCGATGATATCCCGGTCGAAGATTTCCTGGACCTTGTTGGTGAGGAGGGACTCATCCTCATAGCGTCCGGCTTCATCGGAGTCCAGGAGCTGTTCCAGCGCATCCACCACCGGCCGCATGAGGGGGGAAATCTTTTCCTGTTCCGTGCCCGGGAGGAAACCGATGTCATCGTCGAACTGGGCGTTAGGCCGGGACACGATGATGCGCCGGTATTCGCCGGTGGGGTTGTTGAAGACCTTCTCCAGACCCACGGCGATGGAGTAGAAGGTCTTGGCGGTGCCGGCCATGCCCTTCACAATGACCAGGGGAGCCTTTTCCGCACTTTCCATGAGGGCTTCCTGGAGGAAGTACTGTCCCACATTCCTTGGTGTTACGCCGTAGGGACGCTGTTTGCGGTAACGGAGGGGCACCATCTGCTGTCCTTCCACCCGGCCCAGCAGGGTGACACCGGCCGATTCATCGGGGGTGAGGAGGAAAAATTCATTTTCCGTGAAAGACAGGGGCAGGGGATTTCCGTTATCATCGGTATGATACAGGAGGGAAAGGGGAACGCCGCCATTTTTGAAATCTCCCACCGAGTTCTGGGGAAGGTAAGCGTGGCCCCGGCCGGTGTAATTGGCCTCCTGCCGGGATACCTGCTCCGCTTCGAAATCTTCTGCCCGGATGGAAAGGAGCTGGGCCTTAATGCGGAGTACGATGTCCTTTGTTACCAGTATTACATCCCGGCAGGGGTCTGCCTCCTTCAAGCCTTTGCAGACCATGAGAATCCGGTTATCCGATTCATTTTCCGGCAGGTCCCGGGGAAGGGTGACATCTACGCAGTTTGTTTCCACCCGCACGGTGCCACCATTCTGGATGGGCACTCCTTCGAGCAGGTTGCCCCGCTGCCGGAGGCTGTCCAGAAGGCGGATGGCCTGCCGGGCATTGGCTCCCTTTTCGCCTTCCGCCTTCTTCAGACCATCCAGTTCTTCCACCACCACCAGGGGAATGACCACCTCATTCTCCTCGAACGCGTAGAGTCCGTAGGGGGACTGCACCAGTACATTCGTATCTACCACATAGGTCTTTTTCATGGGGATGCTCCTTCCTTACCAGGTTTTATTCTTTTTACAAAGGAAAGTATTGATCCTGTTTTTATGATACCATGAAGTTGTAAAAATAAAATCAATTCTCTGTTTGGCGGAAGAGAGGAAATATATACATCTCTTCGCCGGCTGAAATCTATGGAGGCATTTTATGGACCATTATCCTGTAAAAGTTCTCCTGGCGGCGGTCCTCTGCCTGGGAGTCACCGGCGCTGCGGAAGCATCGGACCTGCTGGGGCAGAGCTATGTATCCCTGGAATCCCTGGAGACAGGCAGCGGTTTCCGGAAGCTGCTGGTGGAAGAGGAACCATCGGAGGCTATCCGCCGGGCGGTGATTCGGGATATGGATATTCCCCGGGACCAATGGAAAGATACGAAATACAGTTACCACAGGGTGGATCTGGCGGGCGATGGGAAAATGGAGGCCCTTGTCCTTCTCCGGGGTCCCTGGACATCGGGCACCGGCGGCAGCACCCTGGCCATTCTTGTGCCCCATGGAAAAGACCGGTGGCGGGTATCCCAGACATTGACCATTATCCACAGTCCCCTCATCGCAGTGGATGGAGAAAAGGGAAAATGGAAGGATCTCCTGGTGAAACGGTATGGCGGCGGAAGCCAACCGGCCTGGGTGCGCCTGCAGTATCGGAATGGCCGGTATGAAGGGGTGAATGAAGGACAGGAAATCCATGACATCTCCTCTTTCCGGGGCACCCTCCTCTTTGCCAATGATTTCATCCTGGATGATATGACCGGCCGCTATCTGACCCTGGAGGCTGGGCCTCTTTCCTGAAATTATCCCTGCCCCTTCTGGGCCGGTTGTTCTCAGCCTATACCTTTTTTGCAATGAACACTATTAAGGCTATGCTAGTTTTGCAAAGTATACTATATTAAGGAGCAATCATCTTTTTTGCGGATACATAAAGTGGTATGATAGGAATTGTAATTCTATACGCTGTCATGAAGAAAGAACCGGAGTAAAATTCGGCTCTTCCATTTCCGAAAGGAGAATTTTCATGAATATTCATGAATACCAGAGTAAAGCCATTATGAAGGAATATGGCATCCATGTGCCGGAAGGATATCCGGCATTTACGGTGGAAGAGGCAGTGGCCAATGCAAAGCGCCTTGATACACCGGTGGTTGTTGTAAAAGCCCAGATCCATGCCGGCGGCCGCGGGGAAGCGGGAGGCGTGAAGCTGGCCCACTCCCTGGAGGAAGTGCGGAAATACGCAAAGGACCTCCTGGGGAGCATCCTCGTCACCCAGCAGACCGGGCCCCAGGGTAAGAAAGTAAACCGCCTTCTCATCGAAGCCGGTGCCCATATCAAGAAGGAATACTATATTTCCTTCCTGGCGGACCGGGAATCCCGGGGAGTGGTGATGATGGCCTCTGAATGCGGCGGCATGTCCATCGAAGATGTGGCAGCGGAAAAACCGGAAGCCATCCTGAAGGAATACATTGACCCCGCTATCGGTCTCGCCGATTTCCAGGCAAACCGCATGGCCTATGCCCTCCATATGGAACCGGCGGTGGTACGGAAAGCGGCCACCTTCATGAAGTACCTCTACAAGCTTTTTGTGGACAAGGACTGCTCCCTGGCTGAATGCAACCCGTTGGTGGTGACCGAAGAAAATGAAGTGCTGGCGCTGGATGCGAAGCTGAATTTCGATGACAGCACACTGACCCGTCATCCGGATATCATGGCGCTCCGTGATATTACGGAAGAGGACCCGAAAGAACGGGAAGCGGCGGCGGAAGGCCTGAACTACGTGAACCTGGGCGGCGACGTAGCCTGCATGGTCAACGGTGCCGGCCTTGCCATGGCGACCGTAGATATTATTAAGGAAAATGGCGGAGATCCGGCCAACTTCCTGGACGTTGGCGGCGATTCCACACCGGAAAAAATCGTGGCGGCCTTTAAAATCATGCTGGAAGGCAGCCAGGCCCACAGTATACTGATCAATATTTTCGGTGGCATCAATAAATGCGACGTCATTGCCACGGGTATTGTGGAAGCGGCAGCGGAACTTTCCGGCGGAAAAGAAGAATTCCCCATTCCTGTCATCGTCCGTCTGGAAGGACGAAATGTGGAAATGGGACGGGAAATTCTCCATAAAGCGAATATAAAGAATCTGTTCCCTGCGGCAGATATGGATGAAGGCGCCAAGACTGCCATCCGCCTGGCGAAAGAACAGCGGGAAGGAAAATGAGGAGGGGCAAATGAGTATTTTAATTCATAAAGATACGAAGGTCATTGTACAGGGCATCACCGGCAAGGCAGCCCGTTTCCATACAGAACAGATGCAGGCCTACGGCACGAATATCGTAGGCGGCACGGCCCCCGGTAAAGCAGGACAGGTGTGCAACGGGGTGCCTGTATTCAATACAGTCCGCGATGCAGTCCAGGTGACTGGCGCTACGGCGTCCGTTATCTTCGTTCCCGCTCCCTTTGCGGCGGATGCTATCCTGGAAGCGGTAGAAGCAAAGCTGGACCTGGTGGTATGTATTACGGAACATATCCCGGTGGAAGATATGGTCAAGGTGCACCGGTACATGGAAGGGAAAAAGACCCGTCTCATCGGGCCGAACTGCCCCGGCATCATTTCCGTGGGAGAATGCAATATCGGTATCATTCCTTCCCAGATTTATAAGAAAGGCCACGTAGGGGTTATCTCCAAGTCCGGTACCCTCACCTATGAAGCTACTTACCAGCTCACCCAGGCCGGCATCGGCCAGACCACGGCCATCGGCATTGGCGGGGACCCCATTAAGGGTACGGATTTCATCGATGCACTGAAACTTTTCGAAGAAGATCCGGAAACGGAAGCGGTTCTCCTGATCGGTGAAATCGGGGGCAACGCAGAAGAGCGGGCAGCAGCCTGGATCCATGAACACATGAAGAAACCGGTGGCAGCCTTCATTGCCGGCCGCATGGCACCTCCAGGAAAACGGATGGGCCACGCCGGCGCCATCATTTCCGGCGGCAAAGGCACCGCAGCAGAGAAGATTGCCGCATTGAACGCCGTCGGCATCCCGGTGGCAAAGACAGTGGCGGATATCGGAAATACGGTCATCAACCTTCTCAAGGAAAAGGGACTCTACGACGAATGCCATACCTGCTGAGAAATGGCGGCAGGTTCCCAAAAGTTTTGAAAATACCGGAGAATGGTCTTTTCCCCAGAAACCATTCGGGTTTATATCGCCCTTGGGGGCAAGACGCCGGTTCGTATAGTGACGTCTGAGGGATCCAATTTCACAGGCATGTCAAAAAACCTGTCCGGCATCATTGCCGGGCAGGTTTTTGCGCTGTGTATCAGGAATGGGGAATCCTTGGGGCGAATCATGATGCACATACCTTTTCACAGAGCCGGATGACCCGGCCTACGTAGAAGGCAGAAAATATGGTGCCCAGACCGATACCGTAAAAGGGGGTATGCCAGAGGAGGCAGAAAATCACAGTGATAGACAGCATGGACAGGTCAAAACAGTTCTTGCAGATAGAGTAGGGGTGGCAGTATACCTTGGAGACACTGGCCACAATACCGTCCACCGGTGCCACCACCAGCTGTCCACGGACCATGAGGAAGACCCCGATGCCGCTCAGCGTATTGCCTGCCAGAAGGACCGGTATTCGAAGCGACAGGGAGAAATCGACTGCCGGCAGGATCAGGCCATAGAAGTCCACTAGAAGCCCGAAAACAAAGGAAAAGGGAATTTCTGCAAGGAGAGGGAGGGATAGGTGCCTCTCTATGAGGAACTGCAGGGATACCAGTAGAATGTAAATGATCACATTCATTTCTCCGAACGTAAGACCGGTAAAAACCTGGCTCAGGGCGTAGGGAAGGGTGCTGAAAGCGGCCACTCCCAAATCGGATCGGATGTTCAGGTTAATGCCGATACAGAGGAGATTCATTCCGATGATGTACCCCAGATAACGGAAGGAAACATCCCGTTCAGATGGTTTCATATTTCAGATTCTCCTTTTTCTCCATTGTTTCCAGGCGGAACGGTAAAGCAGGATGACCAGCACCAGGGACAGCACATCTGCCACCGGCTGCGCCCAGAGAAGTCCGCTTATGCCGAAACGGTGATCCAGATAAAAAAGGACGGGAAGATAAATAATTCCCTGTCGGCTGAGATTGATAATGAGCGCTCTGCCAGCTTCCCCCATAGCCTGGAGGGCATTAAGAAAGACGTAGTAAAGGCCGAAGAAGAAACTGGTGGAAAGCAGGATTTCAGCAAAATGCAGGGCATATTCATAGGCCGTGGTATCAGTAAGAAAGGCACTGACCAGATAATCAATGAAACAGTAGCAGAAAATGGTCATCATCGTGCTCATCATAAAGGCAGAGCAGGCAGAATAAAACAGGGATTTTTGGAACCGGGTCCCTTTTCCGGCACCAATACAGTATCCGAAAAGAGGCTGCACACCCTGGCCGAAGCCGATACAGATCATGCCGGTAATCATGGTTATCTTCATGGATACACCAAATCCTGCCACTGCCATGTCTCCGTAAGTAGAAATCAGGGCATTGGAGGCAATATTGGATACGCTCATCAGCATATCCCCCAAAGAAGCAGGAATTCCGATGGAGAGGACATTTTGGAGGATATTTTCCTTCCAGGTGAAATACAGGAGTGACGGCGTAAGCATGGACTTTCCGGAATAGAGGTATTGGATATAAAATACTGCACCGGCTACGTTGCTTATGGATGTCGCCAGGGCGGCACCGGCTGCGCCCCATCCAAGGCTAAGAATCAGGACAGGATCCAGGAGAATGTTCAGGATATTGCCGACGAGCTGTCCCGCCATGGCCGTGCCTGCTCTTCCTTTGGCCCGGATAATATTGGCATAGCAGTTTGACAGCAGTACAAAAGGACCGGCCGCTGTAACAATCAAAAGATACTGCTTCGTATAGTCCCAGGTGTCCTCACTGGCACCAATCAGACGGAGTATCGGATCTGCAAACAGGAAGATAAGGATTGCAAAGACAAGCCCGGTCACTACAGCTCCCCACATGCAGAAGGAAGAAACTTTTCGAGCATAGAACAGTTTCTTTTCGCCCAAAGACCTGGAAATGACGCTGGTCCCGCCGATGCCGAAAATAGTTCCCAAAGCCATGAACATGAGAAATACAGGAGTTGCCAGGGAAACGGCGGCTACCATGAGGGCATTGTGGGTCTGGCCTACGAAGAATGTATCCGCCAGGTTATATAAAAGGACCATGAGCATAGCCGCCATGGCAGGAACGGTATTGGTGAGGATGGCCCTGGGGATAGGGGCATGGTCAAAGATTTCCAGATTGTTATTTTTTCCGGCTTCGTTCATAATCCTGCTCCATTAATCAATAGCATGGTATCAATACACGGACAATCATAGCACATCTTTCCGGAAGTGGCAATGAAATGGCAGCACAAGCCCGGTTGGGGCATACAATTGCATGTCCCGGAATTAATATTATCTGGAGGACTGCTTATAAAGCATGTAAGCGAAAATGTTCTCCCCGGTGGGTGAAAGGTAAGGGAAAATTTCTATGAAACAGTATATTTCCAACGATTTTACTGATGAGATTTTTAAGGAAGCGCTGATTAATTCGCAGAGTCCGATTATACATGTATTTTCATGCAATACTGCTGAGACAAGATAAGTTGATCGGCCCGCCGCTAAAAGGAGAGCACTTTAATGGGCAGGTAAAGCGCCAATGTGCAGAGAAAGTGCATTCCTTTTATTCTTGGCCGATTTATGACGAAGCAGTGCATAAAAATCCTTATGAAATCTGACTCTGCGAATTGATCAGCGTTTCCCCAGGGCAGGGAAACGGACTGTATATCCTGCTCCTTCGCACCATAACTTATGATAGAAGAGGACCCAGTCTGTGGCAGCGGCCATTTCCCACATATACAGATCCGCTGCAAAGCGGCTGTCCTGTCCAGGGCTCGTGTATCATCTCTGTAAGTATGCAGAACCTTCATTCCAACAGCCCCGCAGCCCTCAGGACGAATTGCTGCCTCATCCACTTGACTAAGCCTTCCGTTTCCGCTATTGTAAAGGCAGAATAAGGAACGGAGGCAGCCTATGTTTTCAAAATTTCAGGATTTCCTGCTGGTGGTGGTCCTTTTCTATGCCATTTACCGTATCGGTTTTGGCGAAGGAGTGACCACGGTGAACCTTTTCATCCTTCTCTGCGCCGTGGTGGCCGTTATCTCCATGGCCCTGAAGCGGTCCGGCGCCTATGACCGGGCGCACAGGGAAAAGGAAGAGGCCATGAAAAAGAAAAATGAAAAGGACCAATAAAAAGCCGAAAGGCTTTTTTATTTTGGCTTGTGCAAGGAATGCAGGACTCGTCGTCCGGTCAGAACCGGCTGATGCTGCCTGTACAAAAAGTTTCCCAATGAACAAGAGGAACTGCCAAGGGCTGTGGGAATGACTCTGCCTCGGAAAGTCCGGTCTTTTCAGCAGGGGGTAGGATTGAAAACCTATTCAAAAGCATGCTATTGAAACGCTGGCCTCTTTATGCTATGATACGGGGAAAACAGGAGGTACAGAAATGGCAAATCCCGATTGTGCAATACTGATCAAACAGATTAACGATGCCCTGTTTAAAAGAGCCAATAAGCATTTGGCTGCCAGCGGGCTTACCCTGTCTCAAATGAGGCTGCAGCAGCTGCTGATAGAGGTGCCCGGGCAGAGCATGTCCTTCAAGGAGGTGGAACATCGGCTTCATGTGGCCCAGTCTACCACAGTAGGGCTTATCGGGCGCCTGGAAAAGAAAGGACTCGTCAAGACCTGGACCGATGAATCGGACCGCCGTACCAAGATGGTCTGTCTGACGGAAGAAGGAGAAGAATGCTGCCAAAAAGCTGCATCCTTTATGGCTGAAGATGAAGATTGGCTGACAGAAGGGATGGATGAGAAAGAAATTGCTGAACTCTATCGTTTATTGAGCCATATAAACCATCATTTGGAATCTTTGTGATTTATAACCGCCAATCCTGATGGAGATGGGGTATGTATCCGGCCTGGATGCATGGATCCTGCAACCTTTATGGATGGCGGGAATTTTTAAAGTCAATTCAATAGCATCATATTGAAATAAAAAGGAGAAAAGTATGATCTATCGTAATCCATGGAAGGGAATGGCCCTCCTTGCCTGCTGCGCAGGTCTGTTCCTGCTCGCCGGCTGCGGGAGCGGGCAGAAGGATACTACTGTATCAACGGCTTCCGTGAAGGCCATAAAGGTTATCAGGCAGGATATCCCACTCACCTATGAATATGCAGGCCAGGTGAAAGGGGTGGACGAAGTGGCAGTGCAGGCCAAAATCTCAGGGCTGGTGGTGGAGAAATATGTAAAGGGCGGAGAGATTGTACAGCAGGGACAGCCCCTGTTTCGTATTGATTCCCGTCAGTATGAATCGGCTCTTTCTTCCGCCCGGGGAGAAAAAATCAAGGCAGAAGTCAATCTGAGGAATGCCCGCCGCCAGCTGGAACGGGATCGGAAACTTTATGGGGCCCATGCTATTTCCCAAAAGGAGATGGAGGACCAGGAGGATGATGTCAATTCCTATGAAGCGGAACTGGAAACCAAAACGGCAGATTTGGAAAAGGCCCGGCAGAACCTGAATGACTCCATGGTGTATGCCCCGCTTTCCGGCCGGCTTTCGGTGGATGATGCGGCAGTAGGTACCTATGCATCTGCAGGATCTACCAAACTGGTGACCATCGGCTCATTGGATCCGGTGTATGTGGAGTTCAATGTCAGTGAGAGCGACTATCTTGACAATATTGCAGGTGATGGTTCAGCGGATGGATCCCATCTGACCATTACTCTCGGCAATGGGAAGACCTATCCCCAGGAAGGGAGAATCGTGCAGGCGGACCGCTCCATGGATACCGGTGCCGGCACGCTGACTATCAAATCGCTTTTCGAGAACCCCGACCATACGCTTCTTCCGGGTATGTATGCCCGGGTCAAATTCATTGGAAAAACTGTGCCTGACGCCCTGCTGGTTCCCCAGCGGGCGGTGCAGCAGCTCCTGAACCAGGCCTATGTAATGACAGTAGCCGATGATGGCACGGCGGTTTCCAAAAATGTCACACTGGGGCAGAAAGTAGGAAGTTACTATATCATCGAGTCCGGGCTGGATGAAAATGATGAAGTCATTGTAGGAGGATTGACCAATCTGAAAGATGGGGCTACCATTTCTTCTTCCCTGGTGACCGGTGAATCCCTGGGGCTTTCTCTGGGGGACAGTGTAAAACAGGATGGGGAGGCAGGAAATGGCTGATTTCTTTATCAGAAGGCCCATTTTTGCTATCGTCATTTCCCTGATGATTGTGATTTTGGGAATCATATCCGCTGTGCAGCTGCCTATTGCCCAGTATCCGGAGATTTCTCCCCCTACCGTATCGGTCAGTACCACCTATACCGGGGCCAATGCCAGTGTCATCAATGATACGGTGGCGCAGATCATTGAAGATGAGGTAAATGGTACCCAGGGATTGGATTACATGAGCTCCAGCGCTGATGATACCGGCAGTTACAGCCTCAGTGTCAAGTTTGACCTTGGTACGGACAGCGATATGGATGCCGTAAAGGTGCAGAACAATGTGGCCGTAGCCAATGCCAGCCTTCCGACTGATGTGCAGTCCGTGGGGGGGGTGACGACCAAGAAATCCTCCAGTGATATGGCCTATATGGTATCCCTCTATTCGCCCAATGGAACCTATGACAGTACGTTCCTGAAAAACTATGCGGATATTTATATTCTGGATGATCTCAAAAGAATCAGCGGGGTGGGGGATGTATCTACCTTTGGCTCTGACTATTCCATGCGAATCTGGCTGGATCCGGATAAGCTTTCTAACTACGGACTTACTGTGTCAGACGTGAAATCGGCGATCCAGGAGCAGAACGTGCAGGCGCCGGCGGGGATGGTGGGCCAGTTGCCGGCTCCGGATAATCAGGAAAAACAGTATACCGGGCGGATTGAAGGACGACTCAGCACGCCGGAGGAATTTGGAAATATCATTCTGAAATCCGGCAGCGGCGGCTCCTTTGTCCGGCTGAAAGATGTGGCCCGTGTCGAGACCGGTGCAAAGACAAATTCCATGATTTCTGAAGTGAACGGTTCTCCTGCGGTCGGGTTTGGCGTAGAGCTGACCAGTGATGCCAATGCCATGCAGACTATCCAGAAGGTAAAACAGGTCCTTGCAAAGGCATCCAAAAATTTTCCCCGGGATATAGAGTACAAGACCATCATTGATAACACGGAATATATCAGCGAGTCTATCAAGGAAGTGGCTAAGACCTTTGCGGAGGCCCTTCTTCTGGTGGTTCTCATCGTTTTCATTTTCCTTCAAAACTGGCGGGCCACCCTGATTCCGGTCCTTGCCATTCCGGTTTCCCTGGTTGGGACGTTTGCTTCTTTTGAAATACTCGGATTCTCTATCAATACGCTGACACTCTTTGCCATGGTTCTGGCCATAGGCCTGGTGGTGGATGATGCCATTGTGGTTATCGAAAATGTGGAAAAACATATGGCGGAAGACCATGTGGGACCAAAGGAAGCTACCCGATCAGCCATGAAAGAAGTACAGGGGCCGGTCGTGGCCATTGCCTGTGTACTGGCTTCTGTATTTGTGCCGGTTGCATTTCTTGATGGCATGACCGGCGTCCTTTATAAGCAGTTTGCCCTGACCATTGCCGTTTCCATGGCACTTTCCGCTTTTGTGGCTCTGTCCCTGACGCCGGCTCTCTGTTCCCTTCTCCTGAAACAGGAGGATAAGCAGGACTATAAAGGGATTCCTGGCAAATTTTTCTGCTGGTTCAATGGATGGTTTGACCGCATGCGGGACCGGTATACCGGCGCTGCGGGATGGTGGATTTCCCATGCCAGGCTGGCTCTTGCTTTTCTTCTGATTGTCTGCGGCCTTACAGGAATCTGTTACCATCTCCTGCCGTCCACGTTTGTCCCTGATGAGGACCAGGGGTATTTTCTGGTGTCCGTCCACATGCCGGAAGGTACGTCACTGAACCGTACAGATACGATGATGAATGATATCGTCAGTGATATCCGGAAAGTGGATGGAGTCAGTGCCGTGATGAAGGCTTCCGGTTATGATATTACGGTATCCGCCAATAAATCGAACAGTGGCACCTGCTTCGTCAGCCTGACGCCCTGGTCTGAACGGATGGGACGGGATCAATCGGTGAGCTCCATCGTGGCCAAAGTCAATGGGATTGGCCGGAAACATCCCGACGCCTCGGTCAGTGCATTTACCACACCTACCCTTCCGGGCTTGGGGATGGTAGGTGGCTGGACCATGGAACTGCAGGACCTTTCCAGCCATTCCGATGAAGAACTGAATGAAATTACCCAGAAAATCATTGCCGCAGCGGCTAAACGGCCGGAATTATCCGGAGTCCATACGACATACCAGATCACATCTCCTGTTTACCAGTATGACCTGGACCGGGATAAGATTAAAAACTACGGAGTTTCCCTGTCCGATGTATTTACGGCTATGCAGGTCAATTACGGCGGATATCAGGTCAACGATTTTAATTCTTTTGGGCGGACGTATAAAGTCATGCTGCAGGCCGATTCCCGGTACAGGAATGATGTGGATGGCTTGAAGTTCATCTTCGTTAAAAGCGCATCGGGCAGCATGGTACCTCTGGAAAATCTCCTGAAACCAAAGGTGACTACGGCGCCATCAATCATTTCCCGATTTAATGGGAAACGAAGTGTCAGTATCCAGGGAAGTACAGCTTCCGGCTACAGTTCCGGGCAGGCCTTGAGTGCCATGGAAGAAGTAGTCAGGGAAACGGCACCGGATGGATTCGCAGTAGAATGGTCCGGCCAGAGCAGGGAGGAAAAAAATTCATCTTCCTCCATGTCCAAGGTCATGGTACTGGCCCTGCTCTTTGCTTTTCTCTGCCTGGCAGCTCTCTATGAAAGCTGGACCATTCCCTATGCGGTCCTTCTTTCCGTGCCTTCCGGTATCTTTGGCGCTTTTTTCACGGAGTACCTGCTTCGGATCATGGAAAGAGCACTCGGTATCACTAATGCCGGCCTTCAGGACAGTGTATATATGCAGATCGGAATCATTATGATCATAGGCCTGGCGGCAAAGAACGCTATCCTCATCGTGGAATTTGCAAAAGTCCGGACAGATGCCGGCATGGATGTCATCGAAGCGGCCCTGGAGGCGGCGTCTATGAGACTTCGCCCTATCCTGATGACCTCTTTTGCCTTCATTATCGGCTGCCTGCCACTGGCTGCAGCCAGCGGTGCCGGTGCGGCAGCCAGAAACAGCATGGGAACCGCCGTGGTGGGCGGTATGATCTTTGCTACGGCCCTTGGCATATTTCTGGTTCCCGCTTTCTTCGTGGTGATGGAAAAACTGTCTACTTCCTTAAAAAGGAAGGGAAAAAAGAACATGCAGAAAATAGGAAAACAGGCCCGGACTTGATTCCATACTTATTGGTACTATACACCTGTTTTATTGAAAAGCACCGGCTCATTCAGCTGTTCTGGATGAACCGGTGCTTTTCTATCCGTATAGGGGCAGACCGGACTCCGGAGTACCGAATTTTCTGCCTTGGGAGGCCTATCCCTGTGCCTTTGGTGCACTCCTTTTGCAAAGGGAAGCATGGTGAGATTTTCCGCCATTTTTCTTTTCATCCGAGATGACAGGTGAATCTATGCCGTACAAACCTTTTCTCACTCCGCTTCCGCCATATCATAGAAGGGAATCCCTTTGGTTCCCTGGTTATGGTCAGACAGGAAGAGGGTCACCATCAGACCATCGTCCTTTGGTTCTGTGAGGACGGTGATGTAGACGAGCTGGGTTACGCCGCCCTGGGTCAGGAGAAATTCGGCGCTCCCCATGCCATAGGGACTGCCATCATCGGCGGTTTTGCTGTCCCAGCCGCTGTACTTTTTAAGGCGGATATGGGAAGAGGGATGGGCGGTCAGGTAGTCTATGTGGTCATTGGTAAAAGTTTCCCTGCACCGCTCTTCCCAGGTGCGGGCATCTTCCGGAGCGAGATGGAAATGGATGCGGAAGCCCCCGTAGTATCGGCGGCCCTGGAGACGGATCTCTTCCAGGGATACGTCCTGCCCCGTAGATACGATGAGGTGGGCCAGTTCTTTGTTCCAGGAAGGATGGCCGGGGAACAGGGCCAGGTCCTCCAGCTGGGCTGCCAGTTTTTCTTCCAGGTCTTCCCTTTGGAAGAAGGCTTTCATTTCTTTTCCCATGAAAGTGCTGTCCGCTGACTTTACGGTAATGGTGGTTTCCATCATGCGGGCATAGCGGGAAGAAAAGGTGAGGGCATTCAGAAGGATAATGCCCACAATGGCCAGCAGGGAAGCCACGGTAATGATTACTTTTTTCATAGAATCCTCCAATAGGGTGTTGAGCTTATTATAGCATTCATGGGGCATTGTGGCTGGAGTCGGAGAAAACTTGTGATATGGTCCGATCGGATGGATGGTGCTATAGCTTCGCCCGTTCACCGGAAGGCCGCTGCCCGGGACCGCCAGACCCTGTTTTATATTCCTTCCTTGAGCCCTGGCCAAAGCTTGTATACCGGCAAAGTCTTTTTCCCGTTTTTGTCAAAATGCCGCCGATTATGTTAGAATGAAGCAGAATCTATTCTGACATAACTTTCCGAAACTGTGAGCTTTCCCGAAGAAGGACTCACATTGAATTCGGGACATCTTAGGAGAAACCAGGGGATGGTGAGTGGATTGGCCGGAGAACACAGTGAAACAGGACGCAAGATGTCCATCATGCGGATTGTGCAGGTCCTGATCCGGGAATCGGACCGGGAGCATCCCCTGACCCAGCAGGAAATACTGGACTATATGGAAGAAAAGTACGGCATGACGGTGAGCCGGAAATCGGTGGGAAGAAATCTGTCCCGCCTGAAGGAAGCGGGTCTCCCTGTCATGTGCCGGGAAGTAAGCCGGGTGGTGAATGGGAAGGAGAGCTCCCTTTCCTTGGACTGGTACTGGGACCATGAACTGTCCCGGGAAGATTTGACAGTGCTCATCGACCTTCTTTATTTTTCCCACCTTCCTTACCAGCAGGTTCGCCAGCTGTCGGAACGGCTGAAAAAACTGCAGAGCCATACCTTTGAAGACGGAAAAGAAAACGTCCGGAATCTCCCCTCTTCCCAGAAGTGGTCGGATCCGGCAGGTACGGTGGCCATCCTTTCCAGGGCCCTGGCCGAAAAGAAGCAGGTTTCCTTCTACTATGACCATTACGAGGCCGATGGAAAGCGGCACCATGACTGCACCGTATCCGGAGAGCCCCGTCTCTATAAAGCCAGCCCCTACCAGATTACCGCATCTGATGGGGAATACGTCCTTCTCTGCAGTTTGGAGGGAAGCGAGGAAATTTCTGCATTTTCCCTTGCTTTTATGGCGGAGGTATCCCTTACGGAGGAATCCCTGCGGCCCCAGAAATCCCTGAAAGGTCCGGACCAGGACGGAAAGCTTTCCGATTACCTCTATGCCCACCAGGAAATCTATGCAGGAGCCCCGGTGACCTGTACCTTTGAGGCAAACTGGCACCTTATGAGTTTCATTGTCAGGGATTTCGGGAAAAACGCCCATATCCTTTCGGCCCGGCAGGACCTGGTGGTGGTGGAGGTGACCCTTCCGGCGGCGGCCATGAAAGCCTGGGCCCTGAAGCATGCGCCACTGGTGAAAGTAACAGCTCCTTCCTACCTGGTGAAGGAGGTCAAGGAGACGGTAGATGGGCTGTACCGCCTTTATGGACAGCCATGATGGCCCTCGAAATTCTGGGAGCCCTCCTGCTTCTTCTGCTGGTTCTTCTGCTCATCCCGGTCACCTATTCCGTGAGTTTCCAAAAGTGGCAGCTGGCTATAGGCATCCGACTTTTCTTCGGATTATTCAGTAAACATAGAGACATCATTTTCCATGAAGAAAAGGTGGAGGATGAAAAACCGGAAGAAGACATAGAAGATAAGTCGAATAACCGGGACCTGCACGAAGTGGCAGAAGAACCGCCTGAAGAGGGTAAAATACCGGAAGAAGACGGCGATTTTGAAGAGGCGGAAATGGAAGGCCCGGTTGTGGAGGAAGAAGGGGAGGAAGAAGAAATCCCTTCGGAACCGGATAAGCAGGAGGAAGTCTCCCTGCTGGCCCAGATCCGGTTTGCCCTGGACAACGGATTGGCGGAAGAGCTTCTCTCCGCCGCTGCCAGGCTCCTCTCCCACAGCTTTCCATGCAAGTACCATGCAGAAGGGTCCCTGGGACTGGGAGATCCCATGGATACGGGTGTCCTGTGCGGTATGTTCTATACTCTTCTTCCGGAAGCGGCGCTCTCTATCCAATGGGTGTATACAGAAAGAATCTGTACAGTCAAGGGATATGTCCGGGGACGGATTATTCCCTTATATGTCCTTTATATAGCATTACGGCTTGCGGTATCTAAACCGGCAAGAGAATTCTGGCATTTCAGACAAGGGGGAAATGACAATGGATGATGAAGTAAGAAAACAGATTTTTGAAGATTTCAAGAAAATGATTACCACCGAGTCCGTGGTGGGACAGCCCATATACCTGGGGGATGCTACCATTGTTCCCTTCGTGGATATATCCTTCGGCTTCGGCACAGGAGCCCATGGAACGGCCGCTGCCGGCGGCGCCGGCGGTGGCAAGGTGACGCCTACGGCAGTGCTCATCATGAAGGGGGAACGGGTAGAACTCTTCTCCATTAAGAATGCCTCCGGCAACGGAACCATCGATAAGGTACTGAACATGGTGCCGGAAGTGATTTCCCACTTCACGAAGAAAAAAGAAAAGAAGGAAGAAGTCCGGGAAGCGGCGCTGAAGGAAGCTAAAGAAGCCATGGCGGAAGAAGCGGAAACAGCGGCTATTGAGGCGAAAGGGGAATAGGGCCTGACGGCCCTGGGCAGCGGCCTCTGGCCGGGGCTCTGCCCTCCGGACAGGGCTGTGACTTCGTCAGGGCAAAGGCTTCCGCCTGGGGGTAAGGAAGGAATATGGAATGGGGCTGGCGGCCCTGATTACACCTGATTGACTGACGGTCATTAAAGTACCGTGAGAAACGATGGTTACAAGAAATTTACCCCGTTTACCATTGACACCTGCCCCTTCTTTGATTAGAATAAATACATGCTTACTTAAGACTCTCTCAATTAAGAGCCTTGTTAGGAGGAACATATGAAGATGAATAAAGCAGTAGCAGCAGTGGCTGCTGGTATGATCGCATTCGGTGCTATGTTTTCTGTTTCCGCAGCCGGAATCGGCTATGTAAATTCCAATGCCCTTCTCGCAGCTCACCCGAAGATGCAGAAGGCCCAGCTCGATATGAGAGCAGCTGCCCAGAAGGCAGAAGAATCTTTCAAGAGCCGTTCTGCCGGTAAGACAGACCAGGAAAAACAGCAGATTGCTACAGAACTCCAGAAGGAAATGGACCAGAAGGAAAAGTCCACCATGCAGCCCATCCTTTCTGATATCATGAAAGCAATCCAGCAGGTTCGCCAGGAAAAGGGCCTCGATATTATCCTTGAACAGGGTGCAGTCGTTGACGGCGGTGTAGATGTCACTTCCGCTGTAGCCCAGAAGCTTTCCAAATAAGTCATATTGAATGAAAGAATACCGCAGTATCTATGGCTGCGGTATTTTTATGTGTTGAAAGTTTTAGTATAATAAGGAGACAATGGGGCTAAGGGTTGTGGGTGAACGCCGCTTCGCCGGCCAACCACTTTTAGCTCCATTTATACATCCTGGCTTGTAGTTTATTACGTACATTCTCAAATAAAGGAGACAACCATTATGGATAAATTAACTGCTTTATGCAAAGCTATGATTACCTATGACAAGGGAGATCCCCGGAGAATCCACCATTTCCTGAAAGTTCACGCCTTTGCCCGGCAGATCGGCATGGAAGAGGAGCTCGACGAGAAGACCCTTTTCCGCCTGGAAGCGGCGGCCTACGTTCACGACATCGGCATCCATGAAGGGGAGAGGCGCTTTGGCAGGAATGATGGCCAGATCCAGCAGGAACTGGGACCCGATGAAGCCCGGCCCATGCTGGAAGCACTGGAATTTGAAAAAGACGATATCGAACGGATCTGCTGGCTTGTGGGCCATCACCATTCCTACGGAAGCATCGATGGCCCTGATGCCCAAATCCTGGCGGAAGCAGACATGCTGGTGAACCAGTATGAAGACGGGGCGCTGCGGAAGCAGAATGAAGCCCTGTACCATCGCCTCTACAAGACCGCACCGGGAAAGCGGATGTTTGAAGAACTCTATTTTGAAGAATACAAGCCGGAAAACAAATGAGAGATACCTCCCTTGTGTATCCTGTCCGCAGTGATGGCGCCATTCTTCTTGGCCGGAAACGGAGGGGCATGGGCTATGGGAAATGGAACGGCTTCGGCGGAAAAATCGAGGCCGGCGAAACCATGCGTCAGTGTGCAGCCCGGGAACTCCGGGAAGAATGCGGCCTTCTCATGGCACCAGAGGACCTGGAAATGGTGGGAGACCTCTATTTCCACCAGCCTTCGGACCCCGAATGGTCCCATGCAGGCATCGTCTATTTTGCCAGGAACTGGCAGGGAGAGCCCCACCTGTCTGATGAGATGGATCCCCGCTGGTTTTATCCGAAGGATTTTCCCTATGACGATATGTGGATGGCGGACCGGGTATGGCTGCCCATGATTCTCAGCGGCCGGAAGATCCGGGGCACCATTTATTTTGCAGAGGACGGGGAGACCGTCTTCGATTATGATTTCCGGGAAATGAGATGACTGCAGAAATGACTGAAAAGAACAGGCCCGGCAAGGACTGGCCGGCTATTCTCCTTTCCTGGTTTGACCGGAATAAAAGGGACCTTCCCTGGCGGGAAGATAAGCCCAGGAATCCGTACCATGTCTGGATTTCAGAAATCATGCTGCAGCAGACGAGAACGGAAGCGGTGAAGCCCTATTTCAACAGCTGGATGGAACGGTTTCCTACCATCCATGACCTGGCCTGTGCGGACGAGGCGGATGTGCTGCACCAGTGGCAGGGGCTGGGGTACTATACGAGGGCCCGGAACATTTACCGGGCGGCGAAGGAAATGGAAGACCATTACGGCGGGAAGCTTCCGAAGGATAAGGAAGAAATCCTGTCCCTCCCCGGCATTGGCGGCTATACGGCAGGGGCCATCCTGTCCATGGCCTACGGGAAGAAGGAAGGCGCCATTGATGGTAATGTGCTTCGGGTCTATGCCCGGCTGTACTGTGTGGAAGAGGATATTCTGAAGACCGGTGGCCGGAAAATTATTGAATCCCTGGTGAAAGATACCCTGCCGGACCGGGCCGGTGATTTCAATGAGGCCCTCATGGACCTGGGCGCGGAAATCTGTATTCCCAGGAGCCCTCGCTGTGAGTCCTGCCCCCTCCTGTCCCGGTGCCGCGCTTTCTATGAAGGAAAGGAAAAGGAACTGCCGAAAAGGACGCCGAAGAAACCGCAGAAAGAGGAGGAAGCGGCCTGCGCCATTATCGTGAAGGATGGAAAGGTGCTTCTTCACAAACGGCCGTCCAGGGGCATGCTGGCTTCCATGTGGGAATTTCCCATGGCCCTTTCCGGCGGGGCAGAGGAGGCAAAGAAGAAACTGGAAGCCGCTCTTTCCGGAAAAGCGGGAGACTGTCTCTGGCAGTACCGCCATGTCTTTACCCACCGTATCTGGCACATGAAAGCGTACCGGATGGAGGACTGCCGAGTTCCGGAAGGGGAATATGGATGGTTCGCGCCGGATGAATACAGGGAAATTCCCCTGGCCGGACCTCACGCCAGACTGGCGGCTTTCGTAGAACAGATGATAAGGTAGCAGGGAATGGTGGCTGGGCACTCTCAGCACGGCCGCAGGCCGAATTCCATGTTTTCTTCTTGAGTCCAGGCGAAAGCCTTATCCCTGACGAAGTCACTGCCCCGTTCGAAGGCTGGAGCCTTAGCTGGAGGCCGCAGCTGCAGCCCTGGCCGAAGGCCACTTTTAAAGAAAGGAGCGCCTATGTTTGAGCGGATGATACTGACCCTGTTCTCCATTCTGGGACTTTTGAATGGAGTCTTTTTTTCTATCATCTATCGAAAAAGTAAGTTCTATATATACATTGTCCTGAGCCTCCTCATCAGCCTTTCGGCTGCCGGATTCTTTCTCTGGTATGCCCGGGGCTATGACAGCCTCGGCAGCTGGTCCCTGTGGCTGGGATACCTCATGTGTGGTATCATGGTGGCGGAAATCATAGCAGCAGCGCCCCTTTTTGCCTGCACCATGCTGTCTTTCTTCCGAAAGATCCGCAGCATTGCCCGGATAGGGGCCGTCCTTTTTATGGCCATGGCCCTTGGCATCGGCGTGTACGGCGCCATCGACGGGAACTGCAGTGAAGAAGTGGCCCATGTGGATGTGTACGTAGAGGGACTGCCGGAAGCCTTTGACGGGTACAAGGCAGCCCAGATGACCGATACCCATATTGGCCCCTATTTCCGGTACACCGACCTTCCCGGAGAAATCAGGAAAGCCCGGCTGGAGGGAGCCCAGGTCCTCTTCTTTACGGGAGATCTGATTGATGACATCCGCCACATGCCGGAAGCAGCCCAGACACTCTCCACGTTTTACGGCGTCTTCCCGGATGGTATTTTCTACGTCTGGGGAAACCATGAATACTACCGGGGGAAAGACTACATCGAAGAAGAACTGGAAAAAACGCCGGTGCAGATTCTTGCCAACGAACACCGGGCCATTACAAGAAACGGGGAAACCCTGTACGTGGCGGGGGTGGACTATCCCTGGGCCCGGGGAGAGGCTATGAAAGAAGAAATGGACGAAATGACCGATGAAGCTTTCGAAGGCATCCCCGCCGGGGCGCCGGTGATCCTTCTGGCCCATCACTCCGATTTTCTGGATGAAGGATTCAAGAAAGGCGCCATCCTCACCCTCACCGGCCATACCCATGGCACCCAGTTTGGCCTTTTCGGAAAGCCCCTGTGGACCCCATTCACCTACACCCGGGGCGCCTACAGCGACGGCACCCACCTGGGCTACGTTTCCCGGGGTGACGCCAGCTGGTTCCCCTTCCGCTTCAGTTGCGAGAGGGAGCTGGTGATTTTCACGTTCCACAGAAAGTAAGCGTGTGTCATGGTGAGCGTCTCAAAGGGGTAAATGGTTCGTAAAGGTTGGGGCTTTCACATCGCTGCGCTGGTGAAAGCGGGTTGTGGGTTAACGTCGCTGCGCTCGTTAACCGGGTGGGGCGCTCCGTTTAAAAGGTAGGAAAGCCTTATATAACGCCCGCTGGTGACGGCTGATGTATGGAATGGCGGCGAAACCGCGGATTCACCTTATCACCCCGGCGCGAAGCACCTACCACCCGGTGAACGAGCATGGCGATGTTCACCTGCCACCTTTAGCCCTTTTCATCCGCTTGGGATACATCTGTGGGAAACCAATAAAAAAACACGGATACGAATATCCGTGTCTATACCGGCACCTCCTGTCAGCTCTTGGAAGAGGACAGGGTGGTGTCGATTTTATTTTCCGGCTTTTGGGAAATCTGGACGATGTCACTCCGGATCTGTTCCATTTCATCGTTGTTGTCTGACGTCAGGACCTTCAGGGTGACCGCAGACTTGTCCGCATTGGTCAGGGGAAGTTCGATGGTCTTGGACATGGTGTTATAGGAAAAGGCCACATCCTTGCCGCCTTTCTTCGGAGTAACCACCAGACGGCCGCCATCCACCACGCCGGTACCGGAGAGGGAGCCATCCACTTCTTTGCTGCCCTGCTGCACTTTGTGCTCTACGGTTATTGTCTTATCGTCGTTCCGGGTGAAGGTCACGGTTTCCAGGTTCCGGATATGATCGCCGGACCAGTTCACTCCGGCGTCCTGCACGCCCCACCAGGTGCCCTGCCAGGGACCACCGCTGATGAAGTGGACGTAGGCGAAGAAGCCGCCGCCTCCAATCAGCAGGATGGCAATCACGATGGCTGCCAGGTATTTTTTCATTCTTCCACATCCTTCAGAGAAAAAAGCGTAAATATACTTTATAATATCAAAAATCGGCGATGAAAAAAAGGGAGAAGTTGAGATAGCGGGGACTGTATTTGCAGGGGATGGGTTAAGGAAGCACTGATTAAATCGTTGTCCGATTTCATTCTTGGATTTTTATGCAATGCGAGGAATAACTCGACGCGAATAGCGAGCTATTTAAGGCAGCAGTCCTGCATAGGACTGCTGAGCCAAGATAAGTTGGCGCTTTCTCTGCACATTAAAGCGCCTTCCTTTTATTCTTGGCCGAGTTATGACGAAGCAGTGCATAAAAATCCTTATGAAATCTGACTCTGCGAATTAATCAGCGCTTCCTTAAATTTACCCGTACGTAAAGGAGTCAGGGGGCTGACCGGGCTTATACTCAATCGAATGAGTGGGGCTAAAGGTGGTGGGTGAAGACCAATCTGCAACCTTTATAAAACCGTACACGATAGCCCGTGGGTAGCCACCCGGTTCCGGTCCGTTGGTCTTACTATGGCGTGCATATAAACGCCTTTTAACAGGTTAAACATATATTCACAACTGTTTATTTATTTTTCAAAAATGTCCATAAACGCCTTAAAATGGCTTTAGCGCCCTTTGTGTGGTATAATATGACATGTAATAGCCGGTTCTGAAAGGACACAGGGCTTCCTGCGGTCCTTATTTTTGTGCCTCTTCGGAGGCTGCAAAGGAGCAAGTATGGATTCCATAGAATGGAAGGAAGGAAAAATCATCAATACCCCTCTGGAGGGACAGATGAAGAATTCCTACATCGATTATGCCATGTCCGTCATTGTGACCCGTGCGCTGCCGGATGTGCGGGATGGCCTGAAGCCGGTTCACCGCCGTATCCTCTACGCCATGAGCGAAGCCGGTATGCTGCCGGGGAAACCCTATAAGAAATCGGCCCGTATCGTGGGCGATGTACTCGGTAAATTTCATCCCCACGGCGATTCAGCGGTCTATGAATCCGCGGTCCGTATGGCCCAGGATTTCTCTACCCGCTATCCCCTGGTAGATGGCCATGGAAACTTTGGCTCTGTGGACGGGGACTCCCCGGCCGCCATGCGTTATACGGAAATGCGTATGGCAAAGATTACGGTGGAAATGCTCCGGGACATCGACAAGAACACCGTTGATTTCATGCCGAACTACGATGGTTCCCTCCAGGAACCGGTGGTGCTGCCGTCCCGTATCCCGAACCTTCTCGTGAACGGTTCCTACGGTATCGCCGTAGGCATGGCCACCAATATTCCTCCCCACAACCTGTCGGAAGTGGTGGATGGCCTCTGCGCCATGATTGATGACCCCGATATCACCATCGACGGTCTCATGAAGTACATCAAGGGCCCCGATTTCCCGACGGCCGGCATCATCATGGGCCGCAAGGGCATCGAAGATACCTACCGCACCGGCCGGGGCTCCATTACGGTCCGGGCGAAGACGAAAATCGAAGACATGGCGAAGGGCAAGCACCGTATCGTGGTCACGGAAATTCCGTACCAGGTGAACAAGGCCCGCCTTATTTCCATCATTGCAGACCTGCAGCGGCAGAAAGTGCTGGATGGCATCACCATGCTCCGGGATGAATCGGACCGCACCGGCATGCGTATCGCCATCGAACTCCGGGCTGACGTGAGTCCGGAAATCATGCTGAATAATCTCTTCAAACATACCCAGATGCAGATTAACTTCGGCGCCATCATGCTGGCCCTGGTAGATGGACATCCGCGGATTCTGAATCTGAAGCAGATCCTTTACTACTACCTGAAACACCAGGAAGAAGTCATCACCCGGAGAAGCCGGTTCGAATTGGACAAGGCAAAGGCAAAGGCCCATATCCTGAAAGGCCTGCTCATTGCCCTGGATCACATCGATGAAGTCATCAGGACCATCCGTGAATCCAGGACCGATGAAATCGCCAAGAATGCCCTCATGGCGAAGTTTGATCTCTCCGACAAGCAGTCCATGGCCATCCTCGATATGCGCCTACGCCGTCTCACCGGACTGGAACGGGATAAACTGGAGGCGGATTACAAGGACGTGAAAGAAACCATTGCTTACCTGGAAGACCTTCTCTCCAGCCGGGATAAGATCATGAACGTGGTGAAGGAAGAACTGCAGGACGAAAAGAAGAACTTCGGCGATGACCGGAGAACGGAAATCGCAGAAGCCCAGGAAGATTTCACCATCACCGATCTCGTGCCCGATGAACCGATGACCGTGACCCTGACAAAGCAGAACTACATCAAGCGCATGGATTCCAGCGACATCCGGGTACAGAGAAAAGGCGGCCGCGGCGTGTCCGGCATGAAGATGAAAGATGAAGACTACGTGTGGAAGATTCTGAATACCTCCACCCACAACCGGATTCTCTTCTTCACCAATAAGGGCAAGGTCTACATGAAGACCGCCATTGACCTGCCGAAATCTGGCCGCACCGCAAGGGGCAGCGCCCTCATCAATTACATCCCCAGCCTGCAGCCGGGTGAACGGGTGACGGAGCTCCTCGATATCGACGCAGCCGGAGAAGATACGAAGTACCTCCTCATGGTGACGAAGAAGGGCTTCGTGAAGAAAACCGCCATTTCCGAGTACAAGAACATCAATAAGAATGGCCTCATCGCCATCCGCCTCAATGAAGGCGATGAACTGGTGACAGTACTCCGGGTCAAGGGAGACGAAGACGTGATCCTGGGTACCCGCTTCGGCATGGCCATCCGGTTCTCCATCAACGATGAAGAAGTCCGGGCCCTGAGCCGTGCAGCTGCCGGCGTCCATGGCATCCGCCTGGGCGAAGTGAACGGCGAAGAAGATGAAGTGGTGGGCGCTGTCATTGCAGCGGACAAGGATATCTTCACCATTTCCGCCGACGGTAACGCCAAGAGGAATAAAGCCAGTGCCTACCGCATCCAGGGCCGGAACGGCATGGGTGTCCGGAATTTCAAGAAGGGTTTCGAAGTGGTAGCCCTCGTGGCAGCCGACGACAATGACGAACTGGTGGGCGTGTCGGAACAGGGCATCACCATCAAGACAAAGGCCAGCCAGATTACTAGCAAGAAAGCCAAGGCCGGCCAGGGCGTCATCCTCCAGAGACTGGAAGATGGGGACCGCATTGCTTCCATCGATGTACTCTCCGGTGACGAAGAAGAGGAAGAAGAAAAGAAGTAAAGAAATAGAGTAAGTGCAGGAGCCGTGAAGGACAAAAGTCTTTCACGGCTTTTTGGCTGTCAGAGGGATATGGCCAGACCGGTGAATGGAGCTGAAGGTGGTGGGTCGGGCGCCGCTGCGCTGGCCCGGTGGTGGCTGCATGCTAAAGATAAAGGCGCAAGGCTCCATCCGTTCGCATGGCGCCCGGCCACCTGACATAAATATCGATATTTTATGATAAACACAATATGTAGTATGACAATATGTTATTTGACCCAACATATTGTATCTGCTACCATATAGGAAGCAACAAAAATCTCGTGAGAAATGAGGCATTCCATATGAAACACTGGTACGATAATCCCATCAGTCAGGGAATACTGAAAGAAAAATACTATCATCCCGGCGAAACAAGGGCCGAGGAATTTATGGACCGGGTCAGCGGTATATTCGATCCGGATTTGGGAAAACGGGTACGGCGGTACCTGGAAGATACATCCTTCTGTCCTGCGGGAAGGACCCTCTATGCGGCGGGGGCAAAGGGAAAATTCCGGGTGTCCCTGTCGAACTGCTACATCCTTCCGTCTCCGGAGGATGACCTGGAATCCATTTTCCATGCGAACTACGAAATCGCCCGTATCTTTTCTTATGGCGGCGGCATCGGCATCAATATTTCCAACCTCCGCCCAAAGGGAAGCGTGGTGAGAAATGTGGCCCGCACCTCTACGGGCGCCGTTTCTTTCCTGAAGATTTTCAATGTCACCGGCGAAGTGATCAGCCAGAATGGCCGCCGGGGCGCCATGATGGTGGGGCTGAACTGCGATCATCCGGACATTTATGAATTTCTCCACATCAAGCAGAACGAGGAAAAGCTGTCTTCCATGAATATTTCCATCCTCTTCACCGATGAATTCATGGAAGCCGTCCGGGACGACCGGGAGTACACCCTCCATTTCACCGTGAAAGCCACGGGAGAAGAAATCAGGAAAACCATCCGGGCCCGGGAATTTTTCCGTGAATTCTGCGAGACCCAGTGGGACTGGGGCGACCCGGGGGCCCTGTTCGTGGACCGGCTCAATAACCGCCATCTCCTGGCGGGATACGATGAATATAAAATCGAAATCACCAATCCCTGCGGTGAATTCGGGGGCAACGCCTACAACGCCTGCAACCTGGGCAGTGTGAACCTTTACGAAATGATTGATGATAAGTTCAGCAGCCATCCCCTGTTCAATGAGGAACGGTTCAAACAGGTGGTGTACGACGGTATTACGGCGCTGGACGAAATCGTGGACTACGGCTATGATACCCAGCCCCTGGACGAGAACAGAAAATGCATTGACGACTGGCGCTCCCTGGGCCTCGGTCTCTTCGGCGTGGCAGATGCCCTGGTGGCCATGAAACTCACCTATGGCAGCCCGGAGGCCAATGACTTCATGGCCCATGTGATGAAAGTCATGCTCCTCACCGCCCTCCGCTCCTCCTGCGACTGGGCCAAAACAAAGGGCACCTTCGGCCACTATCGCTGGGAGGCCACGAAGAAGTCTCCCATCATGGACCTGGTAAAGGACCTGGATCCCGTCCTCTATGAAGAAATTCATGAAAACGGCCTTCGGAACGGAACCCTCCTGGCGGTGGCGCCGACAGGCACCATTTCCCTCCTCATGGGCAGCTTCTCCGGCGGCTGTGAACCGCTGTACAAGATTTCCTATGAACGCACCACCCATAAAATGGAAACGGTGCACGGCCATTTCCGGGTCTTCGCCCACAGCGTGAAGGACCTCCTGGAATACCATCACCTGCCCCTCACCCTGACGGATGAAGAAATCCGGGAGCGGTTCCCCTGGGTCGTGGAGAGCCATGACATCCCCTTCATGAATCGGGTGGACATGCAGGCGGCCATGCAGAAGTATGTGGACAATTCCATTTCCAGCACCGTGAACCTGAAGAATGAGGCCACGGTGGAGGATATCTACCACATCTATATGGAGGCCTGGGAAAAGGGATGCAAGGGCATCACCGTATTCCGGGATGGCTGCCGCCGGGGCAATATCCTTGGCGTAGATACTGCAAAGAAGACGGAGCCGGAGAAAGAAGCAGAACCGGCACGGGAAGAAAGGGCGGCGGTACCGGAATGCCCGAAGTGCCATTCCCACCACCTCCACGTGGAAGGCCACTGCACCACCTGCGAAGAATGCGGCTGGTCCGCCTGCGGATTGTAAGCAATAAAAAGTACAGGAACCATGAATGGATTCCTGTACTTTTTTATCAGGAAAGAATAGAGCCAATTGCGGTTTGTCGAGGTGTTGAAGAGGTGCTGATGGATAGAGTCATTCGTGCGGGGCTTCTAGCAACTAGCCTCTAGCTTCTAGGAAAGCTCTACAGCCTGCGGCGCTTTCTTCAATTTCCATCAGCTAACCTCAGCCCTGTGGGCAGCTCCTTCCCAAGGAAGGAGCCTCGTGCAGAGTCATTTTCACGTTTTAGGGTTAGAGTCGTTAGGAATCCAACTGCGGCAGAGCCGCTGTCCGTCAGCCTCCTTCCTCGGAAGGCGAGGGTCCTGCAGAGGACCCTCGAGCCGGGAGTCAAGTCCAGATTTGTGTGTAAATTAATTTTTCCCTCAGAATACAAGTAAC
>ERZ1034949.448-NODE-448-length-27298-cov-67.695335_pt1 | contig 27298 bp, 13 predicted proteins | sample MGYA00520590_ERZ1034949 | MGnify/ENA primary metagenome ERZ1034949 (study PRJEB33766, sample SAMN09781752) | gut metagenome | biome: gut microbiome | host: Homo sapiens | place: Madagascar | study: EMG produced TPA metagenomics assembly of the PRJNA485056 data...
GCATAATCGCAGTTCTCTATTGAGAGCCTGTTGTCTTTATTGTCTGTTTTCCTATGAGGGGAACAAAAAAGCAGCAAACCGCAAAGGGCTTGCTGCTCACGATAGGAGTGTTTCCTATTTCTTTTATGGGTTGAGTTTTCTTTATATCCTTATCAGAAAGGGTTTATACTTCTTTTAATACGGTTTCCAATCTTCCGATGAAGTCATCCACATTCTCTTTGGTCAATACCAACGGAGGGAGGATACGAAGGATGTTGGTGCCGGCGCAACCGGTGAAGCAATGCTGCTCGTGGATGAGCTTGCTGCGAACTTCCTTGTGAGGAATATCGAGTACGGCGCCTACCATCAAACCACGGCCACGAACTTCTGTGATGTGACTGTTGCGCTTCTGCAACTCCTTCAGCTGGGCGATGAGATATTCACCAACCTCATGCGCATTCTGTACCAGGTTCTCCTTCTCGAAAACATCGAGAACGGCGAGAGCGGCAGTACATGCCAGGTGGTTGCCACCAAAGGTAGTACCCAGCTGACCATATACAGGAGTAAACTCTGGAGAAATCAATACGCCACCCATAGGGAAACCATTACCGATACCCTTGGCAACGGTGATGAGATCTGGCTTGATGCCCAACCACTGGTGAGCAAAGAACTTACCGCTTCTGCCATAACCGCACTGGATTTCATCGCAAATCAGGAAAGTGCCGTATTTCTTGCAGGCTGCCTGCAATCCCTGAGCAAACTCAGGAGTTACCATGTTGCAACCACCTACGCCCTGAATCGCCTCAATGATACAAGCGCAGACATCACCCTTGGCAAGTTCCTTCTCCCATGCCTCCAAATCGTTGATAGGGAGATAGGTTACGTGACCATTATCATTGATAGGAGCGATGAGCTTTGGATTATTTGTTACCTCTACGGCAAGAGATGTTCTGCCGTGGAATGCCTTTTCTAAAGAGAGCACACGGGTTCTTCCGTTGGTGAATGAAGCCAGCTTCAAGGCATTCTCGTTTGCCTCGGCACCAGAGTTGATGAGGAAGAACTGATAATCTTCATAACCGCTTATCTTGCCCAGACGCTCAGCGAGTTTCACCTGCAACTTGTTGATGACAGAGTTGGAATAGAAACCCAGGTTATTCAACTGGTTGGTGAGCATCTCCACATAGTGAGGATGGCAATGACCGATGCTGATAACGGCATGACCGCCATAGAGGTCTAGGTATTCCTGGCCCTTGTCGTCCCATACCTTGCAGCCCTGTCCTTTTACAATATTAATATCGAAAAGAGGATATACGTCGTAAAGTTTCATGTTAAATCTATGTTTTAAGAAAGACAACTCATAGAGTTATCTTATTACAAACTATTTTTATGATAGAAGAACGAATGATTTTTCATCCGTTCTTCCGTGTTCTTTTATCTAAAATGCTGATGGCTTGAGCTTTAAACCTGCAGTCTGGTCGAGACCAAACATGATGTTCATGTTCTGAACAGCCTGACCTACGGCACCCTTCAAGAGATTGTCGATGCAGGAAGTAATCAGGAGCTTATCGCCGTACTTATCCACATGAACCAGGCATTTGTTGGTATTCACCACCTGCTTCAGGTCGATTGCCTTATCCACATAGTGGGTGAACTTGGCATTCTTGTAGAACTCCTTGTAACCGGCTACGATTTCCTCGATTGGCTTATCGGTCTTTACCACTTCTGTTGCGAAGATACCACGGGCGAAGTCGCCACGGTAAGGGATGAAGTCGATGGCTGCATCGAGATAACCCTGTGTCTGCTTCAGACTCTGACGAATCTCTGGCACGTGCTGATGGTTAAATGCCTTGTAGATGCTCATGTTGTTGTTGCGCCATGAGAAATGGGTAGTGGCTCCTGGCTTCTGACCAGCGCCGGTGCTACCGGTAATGGCATTAACAGAAACATCGCTGTTGATGAGGCCCATCTTAGCAGCAGGCAACAAACCAAGTTGAATGCAGGTTGCAAAACAACCTGGGTTTGCCACGTGCTGAGCTACGGCTATTTTTGATTCATTTATTTCTGGAAGACCATATACAAAATCGTGAGCGGCTGGGGTTGGCTGCTGGGTAGCAACCACTGTCTCTGGGGCAAGACGGAAGTCTTGTGCCAAATCGATAATCTTCACGTTCTCCGGAACATTGTGCTCCTTCAGGAACGCCTCGCTCTTGCCGTGACCGAAGCAGAAGAAGGTGACATCCACTTGGTCGAAAGGCATCTCGGCGGTAAACTTCAAATCAGTCTCGCCATACAATCCCTCGTGAACCTCAGCCACCAGGTTGCCGGCGTTACTTTCGCTGTTGGCGAATACAATCTCTGCCTCAGGATGGTTGATAAGGAGACGAATCAGCTCACCTCCTGTATAACCAGCTGCTCCTAAAATACCTACTTTTACCATATTATCTTTCCTCGTTAGGGTGCATACCATAATAAACACGGAGTGGGGTAGAGCTTACCTTGATGAAGCCCTTCGCATCCTCTGCTGTCCAACCATGCTGCATCTCACCATACTCACCGAGCTTAGACTTGGTCAAATCGTCTGGCGAATCGATACCTACAGTCTGGAAGCTAAATGGACGGAGCTTCAAGATGGCTGTACCGTTTACATTGCGCTGAGAAGAAGTCAGCATAGCCTCGATATCCGGCATCACTGGCTCCAGGTACTGGCTCTCGTGGAGGAACATTCCGTACCAGTTGCCTACCTGGTCCTTCCAATACTGCTGCCACTTGCTCAATGTGCTCTTCTCCAACAGGCGGTGAGCCTCGATGATGAGCTTAGGAGCTGCAGCCTCGAAAGCTACACGACCCTTGATACCGATGATGGTGTCACCCACGTTGCAGTCGCGACCGATGGCGTAAGAAGCACCAATCTCCTCAATCTTCTGGATGGCAGCAATCTTATCATCAAACTTCTCGCCGTTGACAGCCACAATCTCACCCTTCTCGAAGGTAATCTTCAGTTCAGCCTCTTCTTCCTTGGCAGTAACGTGCTTCAGGTAAGCCTCCTCTGGGAGACCTTGGGTTGGGTCGAGAATCTCACCACCGCAGATACTGGTTCCCCAGATACCTACGTTATAAGAATACTTCAACTTGGTGAAGTCTGCATAGAAACCGTGCTCGTTCAGGTAGTCAACCTCCTCCTTACGAGAAAGCGCCTTATCACGGGTCAATGTGATGATCTCTACACCTGGAGCCATAACCAGGAAGGTCATATCGAAACGAATCTGGTCGTTGCCGGCACCTGTACTTCCGTGAGCGATGGCGTCAGCACCAATCTCCTTGGCGTAACGAGCGATGGCGATAGCCTGGAAGATACGCTCAGAAGATACAGAGATAGGGTAGCAGTTGTTGCGGAGTACATTACCGAAAATCATGTATTTCAATGATTTCTCGTAATACTCGTGGGTAACGTCGAGAGTGACGTATGCCTTGGCACCCAACTTATATGCGTTCTCCTCGTTGGTCTTCAACTGCTCGGCAGAGAAACCACCTGTGTTAGCGCATGCTGCATAAACATCCCAGCCATCCTGGGTCAACTTCATTACTGTGTATGATGTATCGAGACCGCCGCTGAAAGCGACTACAACTTTCTTATTTGCCATTTTATTTTATGTTTAATATGTGGTGAATAATGTTTAGATGGCATTCTTGCCAACACCTTATTATATATAAGGATTTAAATTTCTGCAGATGGACCGTCAATCTTGCGGATTCTCTCAATCACTTCCTTAGGAAGCTTGATAGGCAGATGTTCTTCTGGGTCGAAGAGCATGGCGGTGCAGATGCAGTATTTGCGGTTAGTGCGATGGAGCACATCTACATTGATGCAGCCCTCGCAACCACGCCAGAATGACTCATCATCGGTCAGGTCGGCGAAGGTAACAGGAAGATAACCCAGCTGGGTGTTCATCTTCATGACAGCCGAACCGGATGTCAAAGAGAAAATCTTGGCATGAGGCCATCGCTGTCGGGCAAGCGTAAAGGTCAGGTTTTTGATGCGCTTAGCCAATCCCATACCACGGAAGTCTGGGTGAACGATCAAACCTGATGTGGTAACATAGTGCTTGTTGCCCCATGTTTCGATGTAGCTGAAACCTGCGAACTTCTCGCCCTGGAGAGCGATGACCGCCTTGGCTTCGCGCATCTTGGTGGCAACATACTCTGGTGAACGCTTGGCGATACCAGAACCACGCTTCTTTGCAGCTTCTGCAATTGTAGTCAGAATGGTGTCGATGTACTTGATGTGACTTTCGTCAGCCACCATTACTTTAACTTCTGCTTCTTCCATTTTTTCTCTTCTATCTTAAAATGTTTTTGTTTTAATATTCTTTCTTTATATATATAATAAGGTGTATGTTTTGCATAAAGATGCAACTACCTTATACATATTTATGGTGAACGTCTGGAATTACCTCTGCTAGTGCATTGATGATTTCCTCTTCTGTTGTCCCTTTCTTCTTAACCAGAAAGATCGTGTCATCGCCAGCGATGGTTCCCAGAATTTGAGGAATATCACTATTATCTATATTATAGGCAATGCTGCTTGCATATCCCGGACGGGTTTTGATCACGACCATGTTTCCAGAGAAGTTGATAGACTGGAATCCGGTATTCACCATCATCTTGCTCACTGGAATATGGTTTGATACTCTCTTATATAATGTATCGTTGGGCAGGACATACGCATATTTTCCACTCGAAGATGCTGCCTTTGCCACCTTGAGCAGTTTTAAGTCACGGCTCAATGTGGCTTGCGTAATCTTAAAGCCTTCTTTGTGAAGAGCCTCCAAAAGTTGGTCTTGCGAACTCAACTCCTGACTTGATATAAGCATCTTCAAAGTTTCCAATCTGCTATTCTTTGCCTTCATATGCTGTATTTTTATTCGTTTAACGGCTGCAAAATTACAACATATTTTGCAAATAACCAAATAAAATGAAAGAAAAATGCATAAAATAACATTATTTTGTCTTTCATTATGCATAAATGTAGAATAAATATGCATGTATTGCCTTCTTTTATACAAATATTCTACACAAGGCTTTTGATGCAGAATAGCCTTTTTTATCCATTTTAAGCTAATTATTGTAAATTATTGAAAGAAAGTCTGCGAAAACCGCATCGGTTCAATTAGTTTTTGTTATCTTTGCAGACACAATTCTTAGATTATAATCAACTTAATATAAAATAAACCTTTAGAAGATGGAAAAAATGAATGTTAAACCAGCAGAAGGTAAGCTGGGAATCTTGGTTGTTGGTTGTGGCGCAGTAGCTACTACCTTCATGACCGGTGTTTTCATGACTCGTAAGGGACTTGCAAAGCCAGTAGGTTCAATGACTCAGTACGACAAGATTCGTGTCGGCAAGGGTGCAGACAAGAAATATTTGCACTATAAGGACATCGTTCCACTTGCTGACCTTAATGATATCGTATTCGGTACTTGGGATGTTTATCCACAGAATGCTTATCAGGCAGCTATGTATGCTGAGGTATTGAAGGAGAAAGACATCAACCCTGTACGCGAGGAGTTGGAGAAGGTAGTACCAATGAAGGCTGCATTCGACAAGAACTATGCAAAGCGTCTTGATGGCGACAATGTGAAGGATTGCAAGACCCGCTGGGAGATGGTAGAGGCTCTTCGTCAGGATATCCGCGACTTCAAGGAGAAGAACGGTTGTGCCCGTATCGTTGTTATCTGGGCAGCATCTACCGAAATCTACGTTCCTGTAGATATGGAGATTCATGGTACATTGGCAGCACTTGAGGCTGCAATGAAGGCTGACGACCGCCAGCATGTAGCTCCATCCATGTGCTACGCTTATGCTGCTTTGACAGAGGGTGCTCCTTTCATCATGGGTGCTCCTAATACAACTGTTGATATTCCTGCTATGTGGGAACTCGCAGAGAAGACCAAGATGCCTATCGCCGGTAAGGACTTCAAGACAGGCCAGACTCTTGTCAAGAGTGGTTTCGCTCCTATTATCGGTACCCGTTGTCTCGGCTTGAATGGCTGGTTCTCTACCAATATTCTCGGCAACCGTGATGGTCTTGTTCTCGATGAACCTGCTAATTTCCATACCAAGGAGGTAAGTAAACTCTCTACTCTTGAGACAATCCTGAAACCGGAAGCTCAGCCAGATCTTTATGGTCATGGTAACGATGAAGATACTCAGTACTATCACAAGGTACGTATCAACTATTATCCACCTCGCAACGATAACAAGGAGGGTTGGGATAATATCGATATCTTCGGCTGGATGGGTTACCCAATGCAGATTAAGATTAACTTCCTCTGCCGCGACTCAATCCTTGCTGCTCCATTGCTACTTGACCTTACATTGTTGAGCGATCTTGCTGCTCGTGCAGGCCGTTTCGGAATCCAGCGTTTCTTGAGTTTCTTCCTTAAGGCACCTATGCACGATTATACTAAGGGTGAAGAGCCTGTGAACCATCTCTACCAGCAGTATACGATGCTGAAGAATGCTATCCGTGAGATGGGTGGTTATGAGGCCGATGAGGAAATCGACTAATTAGGTTATTTCATTTAATATTATACCTTATTATATATAAGGCATTAATTTATATCATGGCACACCTTTGGAATGTTAGAACTTCTCTCCATAGGTGTGCCTTTTTTGTTTATTTACATAGATCGTAGACATGGATTCGGTAACGAGTTTTATTTATGGTATGAGCATGATGTTCTTCTCCATGATGGCTTTCCTGTTTTGGAGAAAAGGAAAGGAGATGCTCTTTCGGATGATTATGTGGCTCATGATCGTGGTCGACCTGCAGTTGGTAAAGGACATGGTTTTCTTTCTGATTTATGGTTTTGACAACGAGCATGCGTGGTATCTTACGTCTTCGTTGGATATGATGATTATTCCGTTCTACAGCTTTGTGTTGATGGAACTGGTGAAGCCGGGCTGGTTCAGATGGGGGAAAGCTTTGATGCTGGAATTGCCTTTCCTCTTGTTGCCGGTGTTCTATATTTTTACCCATAATATCATCTGGTTTTATGTGCTTTCTGGCTGGGGAGCCATTTACGGATGCTCTACCTTTATATTGCTTGTCTTTATGATTCGGAGGTATCACCGCCAGCTGAAAGAGCGCTTTTCTTATCAGGAAAATATTAATCTGAATTGGCTTCTTGCCATTCTCAATACCTTCTTCCTGATTCTGTTTTTATGGATGCTGAGCTGTTTCGTTATTAATGTGGATTACGATAATATCTATATGGTAAGCTCTCTGATACTCTGGATGCTGATAGATTATTTTGTTTATAGGCATGAGTCAGTGATAGAAGAGTTGAGCGATATTGAAATTGTACCGTTAGAGCAGAACGAAGTAGATGTTTCGGGGATGGCTGCTGAGGTGCAGCGGTTGTTCGAGGAAGATAAAATCTATCTCAATCCGAAACTGAAATTGTCTGATGTGGCGCTGGCTGTAGGTACGAACCGTACTTATCTGAGTCGCTATTTTAACCGGCAGAATGGGCAGACGTTTTATGATTATGTGAATTCTTATCGTATACAGTATGCTGAGAATTTGTTGAAGTCAACAGACTATCCTTTGCCGGAAATCGCCATCAAATCGGGATTTAATTCTATTTCTACGTTCAGAAGAGTATTTTTTGCCTCTTTTGGTTGCTCTCCTAATAAATACAGGGTAAATATATAAGTTGTTGGTGTTGAGATAGTTCTGGAAAATCAGCGGAACACTGAAAAATGTCAAAAGACACTTTTTGTCCATTTGAAACTTATTTTTGCTATTTTGAAACCATGTTTCTCATTTTTTTTTCTATCTTTGCACCATAGAACTTTTTGAAGAGAATATAACTCTAGCATTTACTTTTTCTAGGAATTAAAAAATAAAGGTTGGCCAACCCGTTGAGGGCAAGCCAACCTTTCTCGTTATGTATGTTATTCTTTGTTTTTTTTACTTTATTCCCGGTTCTCGTTTTCATTATTCCTTGTTGCTGCCTCCGAAGATGCGGAGCAAGTAGAGGAAGAGATTGATAAAGTCGAGATACAGAGTCAAGGCTCCGATGAGTGCCAGTTTCTGTGCGCCTTCGCTCATGTCGTATTGTGTCTGGAGCATCTGCTTGATCTTCTGACTGTCCCAAGCGGTCAAGCCAACGAAGATGGCTACGCCGGCGTAACTCAAAATGTAATCAAATCCCGAACTCTTCAAGAACATGTTTACTATGGTAGCGATAATTAGACCAATCAGCGCCATGAAGAGTATTTTTCCTAAAGAGGTCAAATCCTTCTTGGTAGTGTAACCATAGAAAGCCATCGCTCCGAATGTACCGGCTGTAATAAAAAATACCTTGGCAATACTAGTCATCGTATAAACTACGAATACGGATGAAAGCATGGCACCATTCAAAACCGAGTAGACGATGAAGAGTAGGGTGGCCGTAGTCAGGGAGAGTCTCTGTAGGGCACCGGTAATGATGAATACCAGGGCGAGCTCTGCGATAATCAGACCAAAGAGCAAGCCGCGGCTTGTCATCAAGGTCATCAGCAGGGTAGGACTGCTAGCCACACCATAGGCAGTAACGCCCGTAATCAGGAGAGCTAAGGTCATCCATGTATACACTTTGCGCATCAAAGCAGAGAAAACACCGCTTATACCTCGCTCTTTTTCATTAACAGCAAAGCCATTGCTCTGCTGGTTGTTCTGACTATTTATCAGATTGTACATTTCCTTTTCTGTCATAATTCTATTTTCTTTTGTTATTTATGGTCTATTGAATAATATAATAAGCGCAAAGATAATGCCAATTATTGAAACGAGCGATTATCTCTGCGCTTTATTAACATTTATTCCGTAATTTTACGTCATTCATTCCTTTATTTAAGGGCTATCTTCTTTACGGCTATCTGTTTTCCGCCTCGTGTTACCTCTACGGCTACAGTCCCATTTATTGGTGTGCGAAGCTGTTCTGTATCAGATTTTGCCTGTTTCTGAAGCGCCAGGACACCTGAGGTTCCGTATATTCTGATGATGTCGTTCTGTTTCAGACCCTTTATCAGGATATGATAGTTGCCGCTAGGAATGATGGTGATGTCTGCCTTCATGTCAGTCTCCTTGCGGTTGAAACTGATATTGAAGCGGTTGTTCATCTCACCAGTTTGGGCAGCATAGAATGGATAACTGCCATTCTTCAGATCTACCGCCTTTCCGGTTTCCTTGTCCTTCAGCCATACGGTTTCATATTCGCTGGCATCGCAATCCTCAGGGATGCTGATGCTGTATTCACCGGTTTCCGGCAGACTGACTCCGATACTTTGTTCTGCTTCGATACTTACGGCTGAAAGGAGTGAGTAGCGTCCGCCGTTGCGGGTTGCATAAATTTGCGGATTGCGACTTATCATCCATTTCACTCCGTCACTTCCCAGGTCGAAGTCTGATTTCGCCTCTTGAGCAGGAACTGCGTTCAACTGGAGATGATCTTCAGCCGTAGCCGTTTCGCTTCTTTTGCAGATGGCGATATTGAGCATTCTGGCGTTTGAAGCGTATTCATCTCCATCCTTTGCGTCCGAATGTTTCACTCTTATCGTCTCCGTATTGTCCAGCGTAGCAGTTTGAGTGAATATGGCATCCATGGCAGGAATATAACCGCTTGTTGTGCTGTTTGTGGCATCTGCATCGGTGTTGATGGCTGTATAACCCATCGTCTCATCGTAAGTGTAGATGACTCTGCCGTATTCCATATCGCCAAAGTTCATGGCACAGAGGTAAGGCGAACCGAAGAGATTCCAACCCATGTTCTCCTTGTGGGTGAACTTCAAACCGCCAGCCTTGCTGTCCGACCATGGCTGTTGGTTGTTGTTCTGCTTCAAGGTGATGTAGCCCTGCTTGTTGCTGTCCTTGCTTCCATCCTGCTCTTTGTACTCGTCTCCGTAGAAGCGTATGGTTATCGCTTCTTTGCCAGCATCTACTCTGAAACCCGTACTGTTGTTGACCTGACTGTAGTTGATAGCTCCCCAGCCAGAGTCTGTGCCGAACTTAAAGTCGTAGTTGGCACGTTCTTCGGCATCGTATTGATAGAATGCGAGATCCGTCTTATAATTATCTGTGCCTTTAAAATCACACTTCGTGACTTTGAACGGCATCATAAAGAGGTTGGTTCCTTTCCTCAGGTCTCTTTCTACCGCAAAGTTGTTGAGGGTAACATAACTGTTGTTCCCTCTCAAGCCGGAATGGTACTTCAGAAGCAGGAAGCCTGGGCTGAACGCGTTCGATTCATTATAGAATTTGTTGTCGAGTTCCAGCTCCTTATCCTTTTCCATGACGTAAACCACCGATTTACCATGTGGATAATCTGTATCATCTATCTTCTTGTCATCAGTCAGATACCATGTCTCGAAACAACCATTATCAACCTTGTCTCTGATGCGCTGGTTGCCTGCCAGATCATTTTCGTGCATCACCTGGTTGATGCAAGCCTTTGTTTGATTTCCAACTTCATTAGCATCATGAATATTAATGTCGGCTGATGTCTCGTCAAGCTGGTATTTCCAGTAATCTGCTTCTACATATTTATTATATTCATTATAGGTAGATACTGCAGACCTGTTTGCTGTGCTACCTGCTGTTGATGGCAATGCGCCGGAAGCTGTTACATTGACAGACTTCACATCCTTCACGGTTCCTAATGCCAGACAGTTGTAGAGTAAACCTTCTGTATCTCCAGTTACGTTTGTGGTTGCATCAAGGACAGAGGTAGAGAGCATGCTGTTGCCTTTTAGACTGACGTTGCCCAAAATCTTGAAACCATCCACCAGACTCACCTTGCTGTTTCCTATTCCTTGATTGTCGATGGTCAGTCCCTTAATAGACGACTGGGTTGAGGCTTCAATGATGCCCTTCCTTTGTCTTAAGAGATCCTTTACTACAGCCTGAATATTGGCTTGGGTGCTTAAGTCTGTTGTCGTACTGGTCTCGCCGTTCATGGACCCATACATCTTTACGCCCGGCATATTGATGTTGATGTCTGTAGCTTGCAGATTTCTGTCTACAAAGACGTAGCCATAACCTTCATGCTTGTTGGCATAGAGTTCTGCCAGACTGATAGCACCCTTAAGGTCGTTGCTTGGCGATTTCCAGCTTTCGCCCGTTCCGTTTACTGCGCTACTTGTATTCACGTAGATGATAGGTTGCATTTTGGCATCACACTCGTAAGCACCGATGTCGATGCTTTCACCAATCAGACGGCTTGTATTTGCCAAGTCCTTTTCTGCGGCAAAAGTTTCTGTATCATTTGTTCCCTTCTTAAGGTTAGTCTTGTCAATGTATTTGGTATTATTACCTTGATTCATCAATAACAGACTTGGTCGTATTCTATAATCCTCTTTATCTGGATTAACAAAGTTAGGACCTTTTAATACATCTCCATTTTCTACTTCATCAGCAATGACGACATTATTGTTTGTATTATTCTTAATGGAATTTGCTCCATTCTTCCATGCGATAGAGTTATATACACTAGCAGTACCATCTATTGCATTACCTTTATTTTTCACAAAGGTAACATTAACTAAATGCATGCCTTGTGAGTTGTTTAGTCTAATGGCATCATTATCTCCATCTGCAAAGAGAAGGTTCCACATTCGTGCGCCTAACTGTGCAGAATTATCGATATCTAAGGCTATGCCTTTATTATGTCGGAAAGAACTGTGGTGAATAACCAATTCATTTCCCGTTCCGCCATTATCTTTATTTATCAAAGCCTTTACTCCCATACCGCTCTCATTGGTAAATGTGAAACCTGATAGGGTTACTGGCTTACCATTGGTGGTGATGTTGAGCAATACATTGGTTTGCCCCTTCTTGGCAGGGTTTTCGATGATTACAGATGGGTTACTGAAATCCTGTTCTTCCTTACCATCTATCTCTTTACCGGTACATCCACCCACAATTTCCAACGACTGTACGAAGTTAGCGTTCTCTCCCTTGTTAACGAAAAGAGAGAAGGCATCTCCACCACCGGAATAGGTTGGTGAGTAGTAGGTGCCACCACGTACATACACTTTCTTGTGGGCATGGCTTGACGTACTTTCCTTGCCGGTAGCATTTGCCATGGCAATGATGGCACCACGCAAGTCGGTACTTTGATTATCCCAACTGCTGCCATCTCCTTTTCCCTTCTGCTCTGTACCAATGTACAACTGGTCGCGGTCGGAGATCTTTAAAACGTACTGGAACTCGTACATACCAATATCGATAGGCTTTCTGCTAACCATACCATTCTCGTCTATCGGACCTACATAGCGCAGATAATCTGTAGCATCAGTAGAACGGATGTATTCTGCCGAATAACCATATTTGTCTAGACGTTCCTGGTGAACATCCCACCAAGCCTTGTATGCACCTGTTTCGTTTGCATCGTTTTTATCTTTTTCACCATATCCTGCGTCCGTAAGCACAGAGATGGCCCTTGGATTCCACTGGTCTGACAAACTGTAGCCTGCATACCCTTTGGCGGTAGAAGGAGAAGCGAAGCACGGACCATTGGCAGCCAGGTTGTCTTTGCCCAATGCGATGTTGCCGTCATCTGATGTTGATGTAGCAGAACCATAGTTTAAGGTAGCAGGCAATTCATCCCAAGCACAGTATTTCATGTGGTCTCTCTTCAGAGATTTCTCAGAATTCTGCGATTCATTACCCCAGATTACAGTATTATATAATATAGGTGTAATGGTGCTGCTTTGGTTCTCGATGTGGATAGCTCCATCCTGCTTCGCCTTATTGTTGACGATGAGGCTGTTTGTGATGTTGACATCGTGATAATTTCCTGTCGTTCCGGCATCGTTTGCTCTTCGGATGTAGATGGCACCGCCGGTAGGAGTACCATTACTCAGAGAATTACCCGATGTAACGTCGTTGTTGGCTATCAGCGAGTTGACGATATGCAGATTTCCATTCTTCGATTCTGTCAGGTAGAGATAGATGGCTCCACCCATTCCCGGATAGCTTATAGCATTGGTGGCAGAAGCCTCTTCTGAGATGGCTCTGTTACCGCCTATGTAGCTGCCGATGATGTCGAAACTGGCGTTGTTGGCATAGATGGCTCCACCGTGCAGACCGGTATTCTTCATCAGACGGCAACGGTTCAGCGTATAGTGAACACGATCGGTGTAGATGGCTCCACCACGTCCAATCTCGTCCATCTCGCCACCTGTATTTTCATGGGTGCTAAGTTCGGTCATGGTTTCACCATTCATAATCGTAATACCATCGAGCACAACATTATCGTTTACATTTTCTGCAGAAGTTCCAGTAGTCTTCTTCCTGCTGTAAACCACATGATACACCTTTCGCTCCTTCTCAGATTCCTTGATGTCACCTGAGAAGATAGTTGGATTCTGAAACTCCCATGGGTCTATCAGTCCATTCTTGTTATTGTCTGCCATGTGGTTCTTATTGCGCTCACTCAGAATTTCCTTGATAAGCATGCCAGGGCGTAAGGCTATATTCCCCAGGCTGGTAAAACTTTCTGTAGCAACAGCACCCTCAGGATCAGATGAGTAATTGTCTTCCACAGAGAAACTGCCGTAGATATCTACGTTTACAGGAATGGTGAAACTCTGTAAACGGCGGTCGTTGTTGGTCTGCGCATCTGATACATCTTTTCTAATCTGACTAGGCTTATACGTTCCACCTGTCATCAGAATTTCGAAGTGAGTCGCCTCCGTAGCCAAAGGACTACCCTCAGCAGGTTGTTTGCGTACCTCTTCGATATAGTCGAGTGCAGCATCCAGACTATTGAAAGGCGTGAGGAATGAGCGGCCGTAGTATTTCTGTTTCAGTTCATCACTCACTTCCTCTCCACCTTCATTCGAAACGAAGAGGCGGGTCAGGAGTTTATCCTTGTTGATTTCCGGCAAATCGAGGGCGTATGCTCCCGCAGTCTGGCGCTTACTCAGATGTCTGGTGTTGCCTAGAATATCGTAGTCAGATACACCATAGCTTTTCCAACCCGCGATGTATGCTGCACCTATACCATTACCAATCAAAGGTGAATAAGCACGAGGATAGTAATATCCGTTGCTGGCGAAATAGGTATCCAAATCGCTGGTCATCGTTGTATTCATCACGTTGGCAGGCAAATTCATCTTTTCAACGAAGCAGTAGTCATATGGGTAGAATTGGGCTTGCAGCTTAGCATCCTGCAGGACATCTGCGTCTTGGAGATCTGTTTTACCACTAATGTTCTCATCGCTGGCAGCTGAGTTACCCCATATCACGGAGTTACCGCTAATCAGCGCATAGTCTTCCTGGAAGATACCGCCACCTGCAGAAGTTGCCTTGTTGTCTGCAATGGTGCAGGAAATCACATAGGCATGATACTTCTTTTTATTGCTGATGATCCGTGCAGCATAGATGGCACCACCATCTGTTGCAGAGTTTCTCGTGATAACGCTGCCGCTCACAATACCTCCCTTCAGGAGATAAAGTGCACCACCCTTAGTTGCCTGACAACCGGTTATGAGACAGTTACGCACATGGGCACTTCTTGGTACGATGGCTGCACCACCCATACTGTTATAACCTGTCTTTTCGGTTGCATTACCATCAATCAGTCGGCAGCCGTCTACTACAGCACGATAGCCAACGGCATCTTTGAAGTAGGTGTCTATTTCTCCCGAAGGCCATTTGCCAAAGGTCATGGTGTGATAACCGTTCACCTCCTGGGTAACGGTAGTTCCTTCTTTCACCTGAGTCTTGGCACTCAGTATGGTCTGATATCTGATACAGTCGCGCTGGTCCTTGTCCCAGTTGTAGGTGGTCGGATCCGGTACACCATTCTTCTGCGTACCCTCGTTGTATCCGCCCATCAGCCATACTCCGTTTGGAATCAGGAAGGTGTAGCTCTGTGGAACGGTCGGGTCTGCCAAGGTGTTGGCATGATAAACGAAACGGTTTCCGCTTTCGTCTGCCTCATAACCGGCTACTTTCACATATACCTTTATTGCCTTGTCATCGTCCTGGTTCTGGTTGTCGGCTCCGAGCTTCAAGTCTTTGTTTACTTCTGCAAATTTCTTGCCGGCTTGGGTCAGTACGCTTTGCAGTTTTTCAGCACAGGCAGCGTTGGCAGGGCTGTCGCCACTACGGTTACCATAACCGTTTTGGGTTACGTAGTAAACGTAGGCTTCCACCTTACCCTCGCTGTTTTTCTTTTCCTGAGCAGCAATGTTAGCGGTATTATCTGCCTCGTAGGCGCCGATATCAATCTGGCAGTCTTTGATACGGTCGGTATAGTCCATATCGGTTTCCGGAAGTTTGACTCCTGCTCCTACGTCAGTAGAACCTCCATTCAGACACCTGTTGCCTGTTAATCCATCCGCCTCGTTCAGACGGAAATTATTGGTAAGGCGGGCATTGCGGAAGCGGAAATTTCCATCTTTTCCACTTTCGTAGGTTTTGTCTTCAAATGGGAAAGCCAGATTCTGTCCGGTGAAGTTTCCATCCTCGGCAAGGAACTTTTTGTTATCATCGCTACTGTTCATATAACAGTTGTGAGAAGGCTTCATCTTGTCCCATGCCTTGGAGTTTACCTGATCTGCTACCTCCTTGCTTCCATTATGGTTATCATAGATGAGACAATTGTAGAGTGAGAGCTGCGATGCAACTCCGGTGCTTTTGTCCTGCCAGTGGTAGATGCCTGTACCATTCGATGACATATTGTAGGCGATGGTATTGTTGTAGAACTTGGCACTCTCCAGGAAGATGCCTCCACCATAACACTCTGCTCCATTTCCACAACGGTTGTTGGCAACCACCAGATTGTAGCCCGTGCCTTGAATCATATAGGCACCTCCTCCATAGTTTTCCTTAATGGTAGTCATGCTCAGGTTTCTGAGCAGGTAACTATTAGAAATCTTGGAGTTTTCACCATCCATATACAAACCGCCACCACGGACACGGGATCCGTGATTAAAGTTGTTTACGATGATAAGATTCTCCAGTTCTACTCCTCTGAAAACACGCACACCTGCTCCTCCGTCACGGTTGGCATCTTTATAGTTGACGATGTAACCATGACGGATAGAGAATCCGTCCCATTTGGCATTCTTATATTCTACATACTTATCATCTGGGTATGTAGAGCCCGGATAGCGGTTGCTGTTTCCGCCGTATCTGTTACCGGTTTCATCATTTGTCTGTGACCAGGTTGGTATGCAGACATCCGGCTGGTAGAGCACATAGTGTCGCTCTTGTGTCTTGTTGTTGATTAATGTTTGGGTATAATCATACTTAGAACCATCACCAGGTTTGCCTTCCTGATACCACATTTCCTTGCTGCTGTCGGTGAAATAGACAGGCGATTCCTTGCGTATCTGGAGAATGGTTTCATATTTTGTCACGTCTAACCCCTGGTATTCCTTGCGTGCCGGAACATATTGGGATAGGAGAGGATGGCGGTCGCTTTCACCCGGATAACCCTCGTGAGGGAAACCGCCATAAACCTTTACATTGTCTCTGATGACGAAACCTTTGTAGTCGGTATAGACGCCAGCGCCTACCCAAACCACAACAGGCTCTTCGCCTGCTTTGAGATTCTTGTTCAGTTCTGCAGCTCTTTCTACGGCATATTGCAGACCGCTGATATATCGCTCGTCTCTATTGTTTGTGATCGTATTATAATAGTTGTGCCAGTAACCGTCTTTATAACTGTTGCCGGAGTTCTTTCCCCAGAAATCGCCGTAGGAATCTATCTTAGAACGATACTTACCTCCTGCCTGGCTATAATCTGTATTGTCAATAGTGGTGCTAAGCAGCGTATTGTCACTCTGCTTTACATAGAACAGGTTGTTGTTTCTTGGTACAGCCTTATCGCACATGGCATTGCCGATGATAGCTTTGTCCCATGAGGTTCCGTCATAATAGATGTCTGTATGCTTCAGCAGATCGAAATCTGGCTTTCCATCCTGATCATCATAGTTGGCATTCTTGCCACTCGTATAATCCGTATTGTAGGAACGCACGTAGATAATCTTTCCGGTCTTTGGCAGCAGCGCTTCGTAGGCACCCAGGTCGGCTGCACCACCCTGGTGGCGGTCATCACCCAGAATGTCTGTCTTCAGCGGTGACGAAGCCACGCTGTTGATGATGACACTTGCCTGACTGGAACTGGTTAACGGACGGAACGATGCATAGCCTCCGTAATAGACGTTTCCATTAATTTTGGCACCTATCTCCTTGGTTGGGTTCATAAAGTTGAGGGCGCCTTCTTTGCCAAGCGTATTAAGATTCTCTTCCAGGCTGTTGTTGCATTCTGATGAACTCCATACGCCTCCCAGATTCAGCATGTTGCCGGCAGCAAAGGAGGTCTCTTTTACCAGATTGTATGCTGGTGCCACACCCACGTTGTTGACGATTGTTACGTGAGTGAGCTTCAGCGTGTTTTTGCTGTTTTCTGCTGGATTCAGATAGATGATGGAAGGCTTGACAGATGTATCTTCGCTCGTATTGTTGTTCACAACGCAGTTTACCAGTTCCAGACTTACGTTCTCGGCATCCGGCATGGTAGAGATGGCTGCTCCGTTCATCGCCGTATTATCTTCGAAGATACAGTTTTCAAACTTCACGCTGGTCGCTGCTGTAGCATCATCCACACTTCCAATCAGAACTCCGCCGCCGTATGGCATATAAGCTGTACCCGCTGCATAGGCATGGGTAAAGGTATAGCCGTTGATGGTTACACGGGCACCCGACTCGATGCGTACCAGGTGATAAAGTCCCTCGTTCAGAGTCGTACCGTTGATGTTGCCATTCAGTTCGGTACGGTGTTTGACAGGGTGGCGGTCTGTATCAGCAGGCTTTGGGTTGATTTCATATTTCGGATAAGCACCATACAGGTTGAGTGGGAGCACGGTAGGTTGAATGCGGAATGCACGTGATTTCGCATCGCTCTCTTCGTTCATATAAGCGATGGTTGGGGCAAAAGTGCCCGCACGGGAACAGATTTCAAACTGGTATCCGCTCTTGGCGTCTATCTGATATTTGGCTTTGCTGCCGTTTTCTACCACATCCACCTTTTCGCCATCCTGGATGGTGGCAAGATATTCTATCAGTTCATCTACTGAAGCTGAGGTATAACTCTTTTCCCACGACTCGCCCGTACCGTCCAGAATTTCCTGTGAACGGTCAAAATAGATGCGGAGGCGCTGGGTTGTTGTGTTCTTTTCGAACACCACATCGTGGTTTTCTGCCATATAGGCACCCATAGAAGGGACTGATTTGAATGGTTTTCCGCTCAAGTCCATCTGGGGCTGGTACAGATAGGCACTAGGCAGCAGCGTAAAGCTGATGCCCTCGTTGCGCAGGCGGGTTCCTTTGTAGAGTTCCCAATAGTAGTTGATCTCGGTAAGCGAACCGATTACTCCACGTTTCGTATTGAAATCATCAACGCAGGTAAATGGTGTTCCTGGTTCGCCCATCTTGAATCCCTTACCGGAATAATAGTTGTTGATAGAGAGGGTTCCGGTCTGATAGGTGTCATTCCATGATGCTGCGCTCACGTCAGAGATGGCGTTGTTGTAGAACTGTACGCCCTCTTTGCTAGGGTTGGCAGCATAAACCTGTGCCTTGGAAGCTGATGAACTCTGGAGCAATGAGTTGTTCCATAGTATATTGTTTGCCAGCAGTCCCTTTTCCTTGATGTAGACGCCACCCGTATAGGATGCATCCTGGTCGGCAACATCCGTAGAGTTGGCGGTATAGTTGTTGGTGATGGTATTGTTGATGACCAGTCCGCGCCCGTCTACATAGACAGCCCCGTTTCGGGTACTGGTATTGTTGCTGATGACGGAGGTGGAAAGAATCTGATAGTAGGCAGGACCTGATACGCTGCCATGCAGATAAACACCTGCTCCCAGATTGGCTGAGCAGTTGGTTACCATGCTTCGGGTTACGTATCCGGCTTGTTCTATATAGATACCACCGCCCTGATAGGCCGAACAGTTATATACCAGATTACCTTCGAGCATACCGTTCTTACAGTAGATACCGCCACCCTTTGGAGTCAGGGATGGAGTCTTTGTTGCGCCTGGATTGCAGTAGCGGACTGTACAATAACGCATCTTGGCGTTGGCATCGTTGATATAGACACCAGCACCATGCTGTGGCTCGTAAATCGAATCGTCCTTATCCTGGTAGCTTCCACCCTCGATGGTGAAACCTTCCAAATACACGTTGTCAGAAAAAGCCTTGCCGCCAGGCAGAGGAGCAAACCAGACTACATGAGCGGAACTGCTCTTTATGTTCCATGCTTTATCTTGCTCGCTCCAGGAGGCATCATCCCTGTTGAATCCGTTGGCTTTGAGGATGGTTTCGTTATTCCATCCCCATGGTTTCAGATTAACTGGTTCGGCAATGCGCTGAGCACGTGTTTCTTCTCCTCCGGCAAAGCCACCATAAACGCTGATGCCGTCTTTCATGAGGAGGGAAGTTGGTGAACCCGTAGACTGGTCGATGAGCTTGGTTACCACGTATGTACCTTTTGCTACCCAGACTTCGCCTTTTGTACCTTTATCATCTGCCAGCGAGTTGATGGCGTCCTGTATATCGCCCATGGCATCATCCCAGGAGGTTCCCTTACCGGTTCCTTTTTCTTTTACGTATCTGATTCTTCCCGTCTTGAGTCGTTCATACTCGTAGGCTCCGATGTCGATGGTGTTGTTGCTTTCATAGCGCTGCTTGCCCATGACGTCGGTAGATTTCTGTTCTATATTATCATTCTCGATATATTTTTGGTAATAGCTGATATTACCCTTACCCAGCAGGGCTGAGGTCTCCTCGAAGGCGAACGAGGTGTAGATGAGACGGGTGAGTTTCTGGAAAGAGAAGTCGTAACCCAGTGAAACTACGCTCTGCGCAAACCAGGCAGCTGGCTCGGTAGAGTGGTTCAGGTTGCTGATGCGCACGTTGCCGTTCTTGTCGGTATGGGTTGTCTTATCGGTTACCTTTACATCAGTCATGGCACAGTTGTAGAAGGCAGGACGGGTATCCGCCTTGCTGACAGCGGTGGAATGCCAGAGTACGGTATTGTAAACGGCTCCTCCTCCGTTGTTTGAAGTGCGGGCTGCATCTACCAGGTCTACTGCCGATACGGTATTTGCCACAACCGAGCAGTTGATGATTTTCGAGGTAGCCGACAGGCGTACTCCACCGTTGGTGTTGTTGTTGATGTTGGTATTGTAGATGGTTACCGTTCCGTCTGCCCAGATTCCGGCTCCCTCGTTGTCGCTGGCTCCTCGCCGGCCTGCCACATTATTGAAGAGACCGCAATAGCTGATGGAAGATTGCGCATTGGTGCATGATGCATCCACATAGATGGCACCGCCTCGCATCGCAAAGTTGTTGGCTATGTTACATTGGGTAATCTGGAAAGCGCGTTTGTCGGCATTGCTGTCGCCGCTTCTGCTGCTTTTGTTCACCACGTAGATTCCGCCACCTCTTCCGTCAGGGGCTGTAACTTTACCCTGGGCATTACCGGCTGCAATCTGGAAACCGGAAACGATGGTTAGGGCGTTGTTGTCGTTGGTATTGTCATCGGTTACGCCTATGTTAAGGGTCAGAACATGGGTAGAGTTATCTGTTCGGGTTGGGTTCTCCGGATAGATAATCTGCTCCTTGTTCGCCTCGTCGTCATTCTTGATGTCTCCCACCAGCGTAGTGGGGTAGGTCATCTGATATTTGTGTTTACCAGTGCCCCGTTTGTCTCTGCTGGTTTCTGTTCCTGCAAAACCTCCATACATGGCAACGCCCGAAGGGAGAACGAAACCTTCCTTCGGAGCTACGTAGATATTTTCTAAGGTTGTGGTTTTATAGCCTTTTACCCAGATTTCATCGGTTGCCTTGGCTTGGCTCAATGCCTCTTTTAATGGAATTGCCTTTTCCCATGATGAGCCGTCTCCGCCGGTTGTAGCCTGCGCAGTTACTCGATAAATCTTTCCCTGTGCATACAGCTGGCAGGTGCAGCTCAGGAGGATGAGGACTGCTATGATTTTCCTGTATGTTGTGTGATATATTTTCATGCTGAAAAGAGTTTTATATATTGAAATTGCTGATCGTGATATCTGAATTGTCACCGAGTCGGGTGCCCTTGATGGTTACGTTTATCTTGTACCAGCGAGCTGGGAGAAAGCCATCTTTCAGATTACTCATGTCAAATGTCACGTTGTATGTCTTGCTCGTTCCTTCTTTCTCAGTATCAAGCTGGAAGGTGAGGCGAGGAGGATTGGTTCCGTCTGGGAAGGTATAATGATATACTCTTCCGTTCCGCTTGCTGATTTCCGAGGTGTTCACAAAGGTTGTATTGCCGCTTACCGAAGTCCTGGAAGTTACTTCCTTATAGTAAAGGGTAGGGAAGAGTCTTCCGTATCCTGCATCTGATTTCGTTGTTCCTTCCGGTTTTCCGTGATAAATAAACTTGCTTACTTTCACGTTTGTATATTTCAGATTCCCGTCTTCATCCTTTTCGTAGGCTCCCTTGGCATCCCATTGGATGTCAATCTTGGCAGCCAGTCTGCCCAGTACCATGCGCCAGTATTGTTTGGTGCTGATATTGGCATTGATGTTCTGTTCTACTTTTATCTCTCTGTCATTGGTGAGTGTATCTGTTTTTGGGTCCAGTTTGAGCGCATAACCTGTGGCTACGCTGATAAACTTGGCTACGTCTATGGCTCCGTTTTTATGAGCATAGTCGTTGGTAATCTGTAAGTTATAGATATCTGAGTTATGGTTTTGCCAGTTATGTTCTATTTGGTTTAACATCTCCTCCAGATTCAGTCCTTCTCCGTTACTGTAGGTAACCCCATAAACGCAACAGGTGCCTAGCGGCAGATACATCGTATAGGTGCGAAAGCCGTTGGCATCAGGTCCTGATAGGGTTGAGGTGGCATGGGTGACGAGGGCTTTTCTGTCGAATTCTTCCTTGGTATAGGTATCGTAATATACCATTTTCTGGGGTGCTGCATCGTGTATTTCGTCGCCTTGCGTCTTTTCCTTATAGGCAACGATGATGGTGAGCCGGTCCCAGTCTACCATGTCGTTGGTATCTTTTCCCGGATCTCCGATGCGTGTTTTTGTCTTATCGTCAGGCACAGATAGGGTGAGCGAGATAGGTGCCAACGTATCCATCGGTCTTACCTCGTTCTTTTCGCTTTCGCTGCATCCTGCCAGCATGATAAGCGATAGTATCGCAAATATGTATTTCGTAATATGATTCATGTATCAAATCTTTATAGCCGTTGAATTCTTCACTCTTCGTTCTTCACTCTTCACTTAAATGTCAATGTCGTGGCTTCCTCCTGGTTTCCAGTCGAGTTTCACGCTTACTCCTACGGATGTATTGGTAACAACCAGCGAACCGTCGGGTTTGAGTTTTGTCTTGATCAGTTTCAGCCTTCCGGCTTTCAGCGGTTCGTTCAGCGTGAGAATGGTTTCTGTATATTTCCCGTTTACCTTGGCTATGATGTGGTAGCGCCACTCTGCCTTGCCGGATGGGAAACTTACGGCATAGAGCGCATCGTGAGTCTGGGCTGAGGCTGTTGAAGCTTCGTTGATTCGCTTGGCTCTCACGATGGTGTTTCGGGATGTTGAGTAAATACTGTCGTTTACGAGAAAGTGGGTTGCCATTCCTTCTACGAATCCCCAGAGTTCGGCTGGTTTCACTTCTTGCTGGTTGATGACTACCACTGCGGCGCAGTTTGCCATGTAGAGGGTGGTCTGCAGGTCGTGTTCGAAATCGGCCTCGTTGATGGTGAGGCGGGAAGTGAACAGACCGATATTGTGACTGTCGATGGTATCCTTCTGCTCCTGTTCCAGGGAGAGAGCCTTGCAGGCATTTGCACCGGTAATCTTCACGTTCCTGGCGCTTCCGGTATTGGCGAGCGAAAGGTTCTGGTAGTCGTTTCGCGGCAGATAGATGGTATAGGATACCGAGTTGGCATTCATGATGTTAGCTTCGTGACGGTAGAGATCTTTTCCGATAAAGAAAGACAAATCGTTGTCTAGGGCATGGTCGGTGAAGACCGTGCCGAGTTCCTGTTTCAGTCTGTTGGCGATGTACTGCTCTTCGGTGATGTTGAGGTCAACGTCTATGAGGGTATGAATCTGTGTGTTGAGTACCAGATTATATTTAATCTTATAGTCTTTGCCACACTTGCTCATGTCTTCATTGATGCATGAAGACAAACCGAAAGCATTGCTTAATGTCATCAGAACTATCAGAAATATTCTATATGATTTTTTCTTTCTCATTTTCCGTCCTCTATTAGGATTATAAACAGCGAAATCTACCCTACTGAACTTTCGTAACTTGCGAAAGCTCAGTAAGGTTGAATGATTAAAGTTCTACATCGAATGTAATACCTGTTTGCCATGAAAGATCTACTGCAAGACCTACGTTGATCTTTGATGTACGCATATCAGGGATATGGTTGTATGCTTTCTTCAAGTTTGTGATTTTGAAGTTTGCAACTGTAGTGTGATCCTTAACGAATACACGGTCTATTGTCTCACCGCTTGGTTTTGTTGCAGTAGTAGCATTAGGGTCCAATTGTCCTACTAAATAGAATCTGCTACCTTTAGGAATCAAACCTTCTGCACCATAGAAATCTCCCATGTTATTTTCTAATTCAACTGTCACATACACCATGCTTTGTTTTGGATCTGCTGTCGATGAATTTTTGTTGTCCAAAACCAAAGTATAGTTCGGAGCGGAGTCAGAAGTCTTGGCTGCTATTCCAGTATTCATATCTTGGTCATAAATCGTATGATCGAATTTTGCATCAGAAGCAGGTTCGAAATTCCATTCCACTCCTTGAGGTTGACCTCCAACCAGAATACCTGTTACTCTTATTCCGTCTGTAGGAACCGTTAGGGTATTGTCTGCTGTGTTTGAACCTAGAATTTTATTAGCATTATCTTTTAGTGATGCTGTAGCACACTTTATCTTAGATTCCAAGCATGCAACACCATATTGTACAGGCTCCTTTAATACCACTAACGTGGTGTTGCTTTTAACAACGTCTCCGTATTGAGACCAATCTGTATTCTTTTTTAACCATTCGTCATATTTTGGTAAGTCATCTAGCTTATTATTACTAGTTGCAGATGTTCCGACAGCAGAACTTACGAAATATGCCAATTCTGATGGATAAGTAATTTTCGTGTGGTCAACAAGATCACGTCCTGTTGGTACTCCTACGTTAACTTCCTTATATGCAAAGGTTCTGGTTGCTTCCTTAAATTCCAATACAGCTGCACCATCTGGTAAATTGTTGTCTCTTGGAAACCCGGTTGTGGTGTTGAGATCATTTGTTGTGCACTTGTCCTTGATGGCGTCTGTCAATGTTTTGCAATTTGCGAGCTTTTGTGTTTCGACAGCAGCCTTTAGGTCATCTATAGCGCGTTTAACAGAATTCTCAGAGCCTGCACTTAGACTAACGAAATTAGTGTATAACTTCTGCAGAATGTTACGTTCCTCTTCTGTTCCGTATGAGGTAGCTTCGTTAATATTTGACCATTTAATAGTGGCTTCGCCATCGGTTACTTCCGTTTGTGCGATAGCATTCAACTTGCTCAGTATATGATTGCCTTTATTAGCAAAATCGTTAGCACTATGGATCGTTTCCAAATTGAATTTGAAATCCGATAATTTTGGTTTTGCTTCATCCGTAAAATTAGCATAAGGATTTGTTAAAGAACCTGCTTCGAAATTACTCTTGTTTGTAAGAACGTTGGATTTCTTTGAAGCTCTTGTATACAAAACCATATGAGTTGTACCTACAGGAATCGCAATGTCACTATAGAGTCGACGCTTAGCATCGTTATCGTTAGTACCTTTATTATCTCCAATTCTGATAGTTCGGGTAGATGTGTTCGTTTTAGTTCCAGGTTCACCTTCAAACGCAAACATTTTCATTTCTACTAATCCCAAGAAATTATTATTTTTTTGGGTATTGGTCGCAGTCATTCTTGTTGAAACTCTGGCTTTTCCGCCCTCATCATTTCCGGCATACGGAATGTTCAGGTAGAACTGGGTCTTTACAACCTGTCCTGCCACACCTGAGCCACCTGTTGGCTCGATTGAATCTGAAGAGCAGGAAGTCATTCCTGCTGCACTTGCAAGAAGCACTGCACTTGCAAAGCTAAAATAAATAAACTTTTTCATAGTCAAGCTAAATTTTATTTGTTTATAATTGATTTTGTCCTATTTCTCTGTCTGCCCAATGTTGTAAACCAGCGAGACTGCAACCTTGGTTGGCATTACAAAAGCTTTCGTCTTCTTGCCAGCAGCGGTGGCGCATCTGCCATAACAGTTGTATTGGGTATAGCGTGTGATTCCCACTCCCAAACCTATAGCCGCCTCCAGATTCCAGCGGTTTTCCTTGTCGAGCCCCCAGTCGTAACCATATACTACGCCTAGGGCTCCCAAGTCACCTTGGAACCGATGCTTCTTGAGTTTCGGGAAAAGCCCCAATGGGAGGTGTACACCACCCGCATTGTAATGTGAGTAGAGTAAATTGGCTCCAAAGAAGTGCCCCAGGAACGGGCTGTCGAGCCAATATCGCATCTCTGTTTGTACGGCAATGTGCTTCAGTTTCTTGTTCTTATGAAAAGTAAATGGGTTCCAACCTGTGGATAGATCCAGCGACCAGTGGTCTGATAACCTCTTTTCCACTCCAATATTAGGTGTTGTGGTAGCCCAGTATGCTAAGTTCGTTTTCAAGCGCCAGTCTTGTGCTGATGCTGAAGTAATGAATAGTGCAGAAACAAGAAGGAGCAACATGCGCAGTCCTTTGTCTGTCTTCATTCGCTTTTGTGTTGTTTTGTTGATAGAAAAAGTGTCAATTTTATTGTTTACTATTTCTATTTTTGTTATTAATCTAATTATACTTTCTGCCACAAATATAGCGAAAAATGAGTAAAAGGACTTTCAAAATAAGAAAAAAAAGCCTTTATTTAAGTTTCGTTAACTATAAATTTATAAATCCACCAATTTTTACCCCCCCCCGTTTTCGATTATTTTTACATTTCTGTCATTCCATCTTAATCTCTTCTTTCGGAAATAATCCCCCTTAATATTTCCTGTTATTTTACTTTTCCCCTTACCCGATTCTATATCCAGTCCCGGACCTTCTTGCTTCGCCGTACCGATGAAACTCGTAATTTCCCGATATGCTTTTTTACTTGTTTCATCTTCTCTTTCTTCTACCAGTCTGTCTCATACGCTATTCGTTTTATTTCGAATGCAAAGATATGTCTTTTCCGTTTTCTACCTATGCGATTTGTGCGATTTGCGTGGATTCGGGAAATAAAGTGCGAAAAATATCATGGAATCATTCAGGAGAATATCTCCGAAGGATAAAAAAATATCTCCGAAAGATAGCAGAATATCTCCGAAGGATAAGAAATTATCTCCGAAAGATAGCAGAATATCTCCGAAGGATAAACCCAGAAGACAAATATTGGTAATCCGATGACGAAGATATGGAAGCTGGTTTGTGGCAACGAGGTGAAGGGTGAAGGGTATATTTTAAATCTTATATTATATTCTTTTTTTAGGGTTTTTCCGATTTTTGACCCTAGGGTACCCTTTCATTTTTCCCTTGCCGCGCGTATATATAAAAAAGAGTTTTCAAACCTTCACCCTTCACCTTTTTATTTAACGTTTTATGTGTCAAATAGTTACGGGTGAAGGGTGGTGAAGGGTGTTTTTCGCTTTTTAGAAACATATTTTAAGAGTTCAACCCGTTTTTACATATTTTAAGTGTTTGTTTTCGATTCCGAAATGGGTATCTTTTTTTAGAGAGTCCTCTTTTTTTTATGATTTCTTTCTGCAGAAACTCCTAGAATTCCAGTCTAATCGGTATCCCTGATGTATAATCCGTTAAAATATTATCAGCGAAATAAAGTTAATGGCTATGGATAAGCGTAAACTTCTAAAATATAAATTATCTTAAAAACATTATAACCTTAATTGTATTGTCAGCGAAAATAAAGTTAATGGCTACGGATAAGCGTCAATTTTTAAATATAAATTAACAGAACTTTCGCATGTGGTTCAAGAACGGGCTGAAGGCCCAAAAGCTCCAGAAGCAGCACGCCCTGAAGGTCCAAAAGCTCCAGAAGCAGCACGCCCTGAAAGGGCAGAAGCTCCTAGCCCAGGGCATCGCCCTGGGTATAAAGGCAATCAGTAAGGCGCCCTGTAAGGTAGGGTGTTCAAAATCCGAATCAAAATCTGGTATAAAAAATGG
>ERZ1034949.450-NODE-450-length-27180-cov-22.658212_pt1 | contig 27180 bp, 21 predicted proteins | sample MGYA00520590_ERZ1034949 | MGnify/ENA primary metagenome ERZ1034949 (study PRJEB33766, sample SAMN09781752) | gut metagenome | biome: gut microbiome | host: Homo sapiens | place: Madagascar | study: EMG produced TPA metagenomics assembly of the PRJNA485056 data...
GAGGAATGGTGGTGGCGGCGCACAGATTGGGAAGCGCCGCCTTATGAAACACGACAGCGGCTTTGCCGCACTAATGACTCACACCCTACATCGTCATCTCGAGCGGTGGCAAGGGAACTGGAGTCACAGCAGCGAACATGATTTGAAGGAGCGAAGCGACGCGCAAATCATCGTGAGTCGCTGATAGCCGTGCTGTAGGGAGACGTAGGCGACTGAGAATCCAGTGACACGCTTCCCCTCGGGTGGCAGCATGCTATGTGGTTCTGTCCTTAAAATCGCTACAGATACGAAGAGTCGAGAAATCTTTCTGGTAAATGCCTGTGACGGTGTTACAACCCGATAGGCCGCGGATTCTGTTGGAATTGCCGCCTCATGAACCACGACAGCGGCTTCGCCGCGAACCCATCAGAATCCCTCTGTCACTAACGTGACATCATTCCGGCCGGGCCACAAAAGGCGCCATAGGAAACCTGATGACTATACCCCCAAAAATATCCCATTGACTCCGCACGAGGCTCTCTGCCCAGAAGAGAGCTGCCAACGGCTGATAGATGGCGAAGGTCCCTGCCCGAAGGGCCTACCCCATCTATTGTCTATCGTCTAACAGCCACACCGCCAGCCACCACATGTGGCACTGCCCCCGCCCGTTCGTGCGTCACTCAGCCACACAATCCAGGCTCTTCATTTCCTCAGCAGCTCAAAATCCCGCCAATGGACCCGGATGAGTCCGTCCTTTTCCATGGCCGCCAGCTCCCGGGAGAGGGCACTGCGGTTGGCGCAGAGGTAGTCCGCCAGATCTTCCCGGGAGTAGGGGATGGTGAAAGAGAGGCTTCCCTGTTTTTCCGCTTCCGCAGACAGGAAACAGCTGATCTTATCCCGGAGAGTTTTCTGGGATATGATGGAAGATTTCTGCATAAGTTTCTGGGCTTTATCTGTCATCATGGAGATGAGGTTTTCGATGAAGGGGAGTACTTCCTTTTCTCCGGCACAGGAAAGGAGGCGCCGGTAGGGGATGAAGAGCACCGTTGCCGGTTCCGGGGCGTAAAAGGTGACAGAGGCAGTGGGGCTGTGGGAGCAGGCAAAATTTTCTCCGAAGAGTTCTCCCTTTCCCATGCGGACGAGGATGGTCTTTTCACCCCACACGTTTTCCTTTGTCATGTATACGTGGCCTTTGAGGATAAGGCCCATGTTCTCGATGAGTTCCTGTTCAAAGTAAATGTAATTTCCTTTTTTATAATCCTTCTCAAAGCAGCCGGAAAGGAGAATGATTCTTCGAATCCGGTTTGTATCCATGCTCTGGAAAAGGGGCAGGCTCTGTAAAAGTGAGTAGTCCATGATGGTCTCCTGGGGATAGTGGGTTAGTGGTTGGTAAGGTAGTGGGTCCGGCTTAGCCGAAAGACCGGCCGGCAGAAGTACGAAGGAGGGGTGACTTGATCCGTTCAGCTGCCATACCGCCGGGACCGCTGATTTCCTGTAAGCTGTAAGCGGAACGCTGAAAGCCCTTTCCCTTCCATTTCCCTCCTATTATATTCCTCTCCATGTTGCATGGGCAACAGTTTTCATTACCGAAACGGTATATACTACGAGTTGTATACATTGAGATCCACGTTTGACAGTCCAGGAGGAAAAGATATGGAAGAAAAGATGTTCTGTTTCCAGTGCCAGGAAACCTTTGGAAATAAAGGATGCACCAATGGCGGCGTGTGCGGCAAGCAGCCGGATACGGCCCATCTGCAGGATGTGCTGATTTATGCCACCAAGGGCCTTTCAGAAGTGACAACGGCATGGCGGAGGGAAGGCCATGCGGTTCCGAAGGATGTGAACCACCTCATTACGGTGAACCTTTTCGTCACCATTACCAATGCGAACTTTGACAATGATTTCATCACAAAGCGTATCGAAAAGACGCTGGACGTAAAGAACCACATGATTTCCGAAGTGAAGGACAGCGCCCATCTTTCCCATGCAGCCTGGTGGGATGTGGGGGAGGAATATTTCAAAGATGCCTATCCCTTCATCGGTGTACTGGCAACGAAGGATGAAAACGTCCGGTCCCTCCGGGAACTCATTACCTATGGTCTGAAGGGTCTCGCTGCCTACAGCCACCATGCCAATGTGCTCCATAAGGACAGCGAAGAAATCGACGCATTCCTCCAGGAAACCCTGGCAAAGACCCTGGACGACAGCCTTTCTGTGGATGACCTCACAGCCCTGACCCTGAAAACCGGGGAATACGGTGTGAAGGGGATGGCCATGCTGGATGAAGCCAATACATCCACCTATGGCAATCCGGAAATCACGGAAGTGGAAATTGGCGTCCGGAAGAATCCGGGCATCCTCATTTCCGGCCATGACCTGAAGGATCTGGAAATGCTGCTGGAACAGACGAAAGACACCGGCGTGGATGTGTATACCCATGGGGAAATGCTGCCGGCCCATTATTATCCGTTCTTCAAGAAATACAGGGATTTTGCCGGAAACTATGGCAATGCCTGGTGGAAACAGCGGGAAGAATTCGACTCCTTCAATGGCCCCATCCTTATGACCACGAACTGCGTGGTTCCGCCGAAGGAAAGCTACAAGGACCGCCTGTGGACCACCGGCGCCGTTTCCTTCCCGGGTTGCGGCCATATCGATGATAAAGAGGGGGTCAAAGATTTCAGCCCCATCATCGAGCAGGCAAAGAAATGTCAGGCCCCCACAGAAATTGAAACCGGCAAAATCGTCGGTGGCTTTGCCCATAACCAGGTCCTGGCCCTGGCGGACAAGGTGGTGGATGCCGTGAAGAGCGGCGCCATTAAGAAGTTCATCGTCATGGCAGGCTGTGACGGCCGGGCCCGGAGCCGGGAATACTACCGGAACTTCGCCCTCGCCCTTCCGAAGGACACGGTGATTCTCACCGCTGGCTGCGCAAAGTACAAGTACAATAAACTGGACCTGGGCACCATCGGCGGTATTCCGAGAGTTCTGGATGCCGGCCAGTGCAACGATTCCTACAGCCTCGCCGTCATCGCATTGAAGCTGAAAGAAGTTTTCGGACTGGATGATGTGAATGACCTGCCCATCGTATACAACATTGCCTGGTACGAACAGAAGGCGGTCATCGTCCTCCTGGCTCTCCTGTACCTGGGCGTGAAAAATATCCACCTGGGACCCACGCTTCCGGCGTTCCTCTCGCCGGCCGTGGTGAACGTGCTGGTGGATAAGTTCGGCATCGCCGGCATCACCACGGTAGAAGATGACATGAAGTTGTTCTTTGGTAAGTGATTTGGGCGTCGGTCCAAACGTGTGAATGGGGCTAAAGGTTGTGGGTTGGCATCGCTGTGCTCGCCAACCGGGTTGTGGCTTCAACATCGCTTCGCTCGTTGAAGCGGGGGCTGTTGGTTCATAAGCCGCCAAAGGCGGCAGGTCCACCTTATGTCCCCGCTGCGCTAAGGCGTCAGCCTTAGCATGCAGCCACAACCCGGTCGGGCCAGCGTAGCGGCGCCCGACCCACCACCCTTAGCCCCATGCACTCCAATGTGTCCCATACTTACCCCTACTTATTCAACTCAATCATTGTCAACAGTTGCCAAATCGGTGAATTAACGTTATAATAATACTCAAGTGAATTAAGACTCATCAAGAGCAGCTGAGGGATTTGGCCCAATGACGCTGCAGCAACCATTCCACAAGGAACCGGTGCTAAGTCCATCAGCATTAGCTGGCAGATGAGAGAAGAAGCTCTCCCTGCGGAGAGCTTTTTATTTTACTAATCCAAATATCTAATATAGTGAGGAGGATTTTATATGCCAAAAAAAGTTTTATTTACTTCCGAATCCGTTACCGAAGGACATCCTGATAAGATTGCGGACCAGATTTCCGATGCCATTCTCGATGCCATTCTGGAACAGGATCCCAATGGCCGTGTAGCCTGCGAAACCATTGTCACCACCGGCCAGGTCCATGTATTTGGTGAAATCACCACCACCGCCTATGTGCCGATTCCCCAGGTCATCAGAAAGACCATCAACGATATCGGCTACACCGATGCCCGCTATGGTTTTGATGGGGAAAGCGTGGGCATCAATGTTGCCATCGATGAACAGTCTCCGGATATCGCTATGGGCGTCAACCAGTCCCTGGAAGCGAAGGAAAAAAAGGCCGATAAGTACGATATCGGCGCCGGCGACCAGGGCATGATGTTCGGCTATGCTTCCAATGAAACGCCGGAATACCTGCCTATGCCGATTGCCCTTGCACACCGCCTGGCACGCCGGCTGGCAGAAGTCAGGAAAGATGGGGAAGTACCATACCTCCGTCCCGATGGAAAGACACAGGTTACCGTGGAATATGATGATGGCAAGCCTACCCGTGTGGACACCGTTGTTATTTCCGCCCAGCATAACCCTGACGTCACCCATGACCAGATCGAACAGGATATGATCAATAAGGTCATCAAGAAAATCATTCCGGAAAAATTCCTCGATGAAAATACAAAGTACCTCATCAACCCAACCGGCCGTTTCGTTATCGGCGGACCCCAGGGCGATGCAGGACTCACGGGCCGTAAGATCATCGTCGACACCTACGGCGGCATGGCCCGTCATGGCGGCGGATGCTTCTCCGGCAAGGATCCCACGAAGGTTGACCGCTCCGCTGCCTACGCTGCCCGCTACGTAGCCAAGAACATCGTAGCTGCGGGCATTGCAGACAAATGCGAAATCGAACTGGCCTATGCCATCGGCGTAGCAGAACCGGTTTCCATTTTCGTTGATACCTTCGGCACCGGCAAGATCGACGATGAAAAGATCGTTGACCTCATCCGTAAGAACTTCGAACTCCGTCCGGCAGGCATCATCGATATGCTGAACCTCCGCCGTCCGATCTACAAGCAGACCGCTGCTTACGGCCATTTCGGAAGAACGGATATCGACCTGCCCTGGGAACACACGGACAAGGCTGAAGTTCTGAAGAAGGAAGCCAGACTGTAATATGCGGATTGAGTACTAGCCTCAATCGGATGAATGGGGCTAAAGGTGGTGGGTGAACATCGCTTTGCTCGTTCACCGGGTTGTAGGCGCTGCGCGCCGGGGGCATAAGGTTGGATTGCCGCCAGCGGCGGCGGATCTACCTCACGTCCCTGCTTCCACGAGCGAAGCGATGTAGAAGCCACAACCCGGTCGAGCCAGCGAAAGCGGCGCTCGACCCACCACCCTCATGCCCCCTTCACCCGCTTGTGGCACACGAGATTTCTAAGATATGGTAAAATAATGGATAGCCCTTTTGGCTGTCCATTATTTTTTTGGAGGGAAGCTCATGCTGGAAACCATTGCGGAGGTCCTGATCAACAGGCCCTCGAAACATCTGAACAGGACATTTTCCTACCGCATTCCGGAATCCCTGAAGGAAGCGGGGCCGGGATGGCGCTGCGTCGTTTCCTTTGCCCGCCGGAAGGAGGAGGGCATTATCCTTTCGGTCCATGAAGAAGACACGGCGAAGCTGGATTACAAAATCCTTCCCATCGATTCCCTGGTGGATTCCTTTCCCTGGTTTACGGAAGAAATGATGCGGACTGCCCTCTGGATTTCCAATTACTACATGTGCACCCTCATCGAAGCGCTCCGCCTCTTCTATATCGACAAAAAAGCCATAAAGACCGCCATCAGCTACCGGATCGACTGGAAGGCCATTGACCATGGGGGAGATGAGGATATCCCTTCCCTGGTGGATCGTTCCGTGGAAGAAGTGGATGAAAAGGATGGAAAGCTCCTCTTCGGCGACCGGCTGCCCCTCTATGTGCAGAAGGGCTTCCTGGTGAAAAAAGAGGTTCTCGATACCATCCATAAGGAGCCATTGGAGAAATGGCTGGTACCGGACAGGCCCCTGTCCGGGGAGGAGAGGAAAAAGAGCCGCCGTCAGGCAGCGCTCTCCGATTTCCTCCAGACTTCCGGTCCCTGTTCCTTTGAGGACCTGAAGGAAGAAGGCTTTGGCACTTCCCTCCTCAAAAGTTTCTGCCTCAATGACCATGGCCATATCATTTATCGAAGGAAGAAAACCTTTTCCCTCATCGAAGAAGGGGGAGGAAGGGACAGCCGCCAGCTCACGGATGAGCAGAAACAGGCGGTGGATACCATCAATGCATCCATAGACAGAAGCCGGTACGAAGGATTTCTCCTGCAGGGAGTCACGGGCAGCGGGAAGACGGAAGTCTACCTCCAGACCGCCCGGCATGCCCTTGGGGCCGGTGGATCCGCCCTCATCCTGGTTCCCGAAATTGCCCTGACCAACCAGATGACCTCCTACTTTGCCTCGGTCTTCGGGGACAAGGTGGTCTTTATTCACAGCAATCTCAGCAAAGGGGAGCGGTACAATAACCGCATGCGGATCAGCAATGGGGAAAGCTCCATTATCATAGGTTCCCGGTCCGCCATTTTCATGCCCTTCCGGAACCTGCGGCTCATCGTGGTGGACGAGGAGTATGATTCCTCCTACAAGCAGGGGGAGAGCCCCCGGTACAACGGCCGGGACGTGGCCAAAGTCATGGCTCTGACGTACCACTGTCCCATCGTCTTAGGCGCTGCCACTCCCTCCATAGCCACCCGGTATGCGGCGGACGAAGGAAAAATCAGGAAAATATCCATGAACCACCGGGTGTTCCAAACGCCGCTCCCGAAGATTCACGTCTGCGACCTTCGGGAAACGCCGCCGATCGATGAGAACGGCCTGATTTCAGGGCCCCTGGTTTCCCTGCTCCAGCAGACGATTGCCAGAAGGCAGAAAGCCATCCTGCTCCTGAACCGCCGGGGCTTTGCCACCACCCTCATGTGCCCCTCCTGCGGCTATGTGTTCAAATGCCCCAACTGCGACGTGTCCCTGGTGTACCATAAGGAGACCCACCAGCTGAAGTGCCACTACTGCGAAACCGTGCATCCCGTACCCACGGAATGCCCGAAATGCCACAGCCATCGGATCCTGTACCTCGGCGCCGGCACGGAACGGGTGGAAGAAGAACTGGAAGGGCTGCTGCCACAGGCCAGAATCCGCCGGTTCGACCTGGACAGCACCCGAAGGAAAAACAGTGCCCGGGAAATCCTCGACGATTTTCGGAAAGGGAAATTCGATATCCTCTTCGGCACCCAGATGGTGGCCAAGGGCCACGACATCCCCGGCGTCCAGACCGTGGGCATCCTTTCCGCCGACAGCATCCTGAACATACCCTCCTACCTGGCAGCGGAGCAGACATTCAACCTCATCACCCAGTGCGCCGGCCGGGCCGGACGAAGCCGGGAGCAGGGGGAAGTGGTCCTCCAGACCTACAACCCCTCCCATTACGTCATAGAAGCGGCGGCGAAGCAGGACTACGAGTCCTTCTACCGGCAGGAACTGCAGTACCGGAAAATGCTGGAATTTCCTCCATTCTCCAAGCTCATGAAAATCACCTGCTTCAACGAAAAAGAAAAATCCGCCCAGGGCCAGGCCGGCCGGATCTACGAATGGCTTACCTCCATCATCCCAAGCCTCCCAGGACGGGTAAGGACCACAGCCCCCTTCAGCGAACCCATCAAACGGGTGAGAAACCTTTACTACTTCTCCCTCCTTATAAAAGGAGATAACCTGGTCCCCCTCAAAACCGCCATGAGAGAAGCCGCCATATTCCAGGAAAATGATATAATTATAGACGTAGATCCATTGTAAAATGAGGAATGAGGAATGAGGAATGGTGGTGCGGCGCACAAAAAATACAGCGACGCAGTATGAATTTCTGCTGTAAAGCGGCTATGCTGCTAAAGTCACTCTATCCTTTAGAGCGTTCCCCCTTGGAGAAGGGGGACGGCCAAAGGCCGGGGATGGATCCGCCACGCAGAGGCGGGATCTGCGAAGCAGTGGATGCTCTTCATGACCCGGTGATCCATCCTGCGGCTTTGCTGCCAAATTCTTAGGGGAAGATCTATTTGCTATCATCATTTCAGCCTTTCACTAAGTCTGCTGTTTCGATAGGCGCCGCAGAGCGGCGAATCCACCTCATGCCTCCGGCGCGAAGCGCCCACCACCTGGTGAACAAGCGAAGCGAAGTTCACCCACAACCCTTAGCCCCATGTATACGTATGACTAACTTGTTAATCCCATCTATTTAGAAAGAAGGAATCCTATTTTGAGTAAAATTATTACCGCCGGAAACCCGATCCTTACCATGACGGCAGAACCGGTCACCGAATTCGATAAAAAACTGAAATTTCTGGTCAACGATATGAAGAAAACCCTCTACGAAGCCAATGGCGTAGGCCTGGCGGCTCCACAGATTGCCGTTTCCAAGCGAATTTTTGTGGCCGACGACGGAGAGACCGGCTTCGAAGCCTACATCAACCCCGTATGGAAACCGGACGGCGATGAAAAGAACATCGACACCGAAGGCTGCCTGTCGGTACCGGAATTCTTCGGAGAAGTGGAACGGTATTCCCATGTCATCATCCATTACCAGGATATCCGGGGCAAGAAGAAGACGAAGAAAGCCTCCGGCCTTCTGGCCCGCTGCATCCAGCATGAGACGGACCACCTGAATGGCATTCTCTTTATTGAAAAAGCGATTTCCCTGCACAAAGGACCGAAAAATGAAGAATAACTACCGCATCGTTTTCATGGGTACCCCCGATTTCGCCCTGCCCGCCCTGGAAGCCCTCAAAGCCCACGGCTACATGCCCCTGGCCCTTTATACCCAGCCGGACCGGATCAACGGCAGGGGAAAGAAAATCAACTTTTCCCCGGTGAAATCCTTCGGCCTGGCCAATGATATCCCCGTGTTCCAGCCCACCACCCTGAAATCGGAGGAGGAGCAGCAGAAACTCCGGGACCTGAAACCGGATCTCATCATCGTCATCGCCTATGGCAAAATCCTGCCGAAGGCGGTACTGGACATTCCCACCTACGGCGCCATCAACGTCCATGCCTCCCTGCTGCCGGAGTATCGCGGTGCCGCTCCCATCCAGCGGGCCATTATCGACGGGAAGAAGAAAACCGGCGTCACCATCATGCAGCTGGACGAAGGCATGGATACGGGCAATATCGTATCGGTGAAAGAAATGGACATTCCGCCCCATATGACGGCGGGGGAACTGTTTGATGCCCTGGGCGTACTGGGGGCAGAAGAGCTCATTTCCGTCATGGATGACCTGCCGGAGAAGCTCGCCCATTCTATTCCCCAGGACCATGACAAAGCCACCTATGCGGAAAAAGTGACAAAGGACATGGGCCATATCGACTGGACAAAGGACGCTTCCGTCCTGGACTGCCTCATCCGGGGCATGTACCCCAATCCCGGCACCTACACCTTTTACCGGGGCAAACGGGTGAAGATTCACCGGGCCTCCTTCGAAGAGAAGGACTCCGGCCTCCCTGCAGGCACCGTCGTTTCTACGGAAGGCGGCTGCATCCATGTGGCCTGCGGAAAGGGGACCCTTTCCATTTCCCAGCTGCAGCCTGAAAACCACCGGAAAATGGCTGCCTCCGATTTCATTAACGGATATCAGGTGAAAGCGAATGAAACCTTCGGCCAATAAACCGGCTCCCTCCGCCCGCCGCCTGGCGTACCAGGCGCTCTACGACATCCTGGAGAAAGGAGCCTATGGAAACCTTACCATCCAGCAGGCCCTGAAATCCTACGACCTGGGGGAGGCGGAGACCCACTTATTCACAGAACTGGTCTATGGAGTTCTCCGGCGGTACAACCGCCTGCTCTGGGTGATTTCCCAGCTGAGCAGCCGGCCGGTGAAGAAACTCCATCCCTCCGTGCGGATTCTTCTCTGCCTGGGGCTGTACCAGCTACTGTACCTCACCCGGATTCCCGAATCCGCAGCGGTCAATGAATCCGTAAAGATTGCCAAAAAGGTGACCCATCCGGGAAATGCGGGATTCGTGAACGCCATCCTCCGGAACTATATCAGAAGAAAAGAAGAAATCCATCTCTTCCCCCGGGAAGAAAACCGGATCCTCTACGATTCCCTCACCTGGAATGAGCCGGAATGGCTCGTCTCCCGGTGGGAGAAGGAGTGGGGAGAAGAGAAGGCGGGGAAGGTGATGGAAGCCATGAACCGGATTCCCTCCCTCACGGTGCGCATGAATACCCTCAAGACGGACAGGGAAACCTTTCTGGGTCTCCTGAAGGAACAGGGGATAGAAGCGGAACCGGTGTCCTGGAAGAAAGAGGCCTTCCATATTACAAAGGGCGCCCACCACATCTGGAAACTCCTGGACCAGGGCTATGGCTATGCCCAGTCCCTGTCCTCCATGGTTCCGGCGGATGTGCTGTCCCCGAAGCCCGGGGAACGGGTGCTGGACATGTGCGCCGCTCCGGGAAGCAAGACCACCCAGCTGGCGGAACTTATGAATAATGAAGGTTCCATCGATGCCTGGGACCTGTATCCCCATAAAATCGGCCTCATTAAGAACAATGCCAAAAAACTGGGCATCACCATTATCCACGCCGGTGCCCGGGACTCTTCGAAACCCTTTCCGGCCCTGGCCGGAGCCTACGACCGGGTTCTTCTGGATGCCCCCTGTTCGGGGCTCGGCGTGCTTTCCCACAAGCCGGAAATCCGCTGGCGCCGGGGGGAAGAAGGGCTCGCCGAATTCCCGCCGCTCCAGGAAAAACTGCTCCAGGCTGCCGCTTCCTATGTAAAGCAGGGAGGCACCCTGGTCTACAGTACCTGCACATTGAACCGGGAAGAAAATGAAGACCGGGTCACCGCCTTTCTCGCTGCCCATCCCGACTTCCACCGAAGGGACTTTGCCATCCCGAACCTTGGAAAATCGGAAAACGGAATGATCACCATCTGGCCCGATGAAACGGGAAGCGATGGTTTCTTTATTGCAAAACTGGTAAAGGAGTAACTATGCCTTTTAACGTCTGGGGCCACACCCTTCCGGAAATGGAGGAATGGATCCTGTCCAAGGGATTTCCGAAATTCCGGGCCAAACAGCTGCAGGATTACCTGTACCGCCGCCATGTCTATGATTTTCAGGAAATGAAACAGCTCCCGGGGACCATGCGGGACTTCCTCTCCGCCGAAGCGGTGCTGGAAAAACCGGAAATCATGCACTCCATTGCTTCCAACGACGGGGATACCACGAAAATCCTCCTGAAGCTCGCCGACGGCTCCCTCATCGAAACCGTATGCATGCACCACGTCTACGGCAATTCCATCTGCGTCTCCACCCAGGTGGGCTGCGCCATGGGCTGTATTTTCTGCGCCTCCACGAGGAACGGCCTGGAACGGAACCTGTCTGCCGGAGAAATGCTGGCCCAGGTCTATGCGTTCAAAGAAAAGCTGGATGCTCCCATCCACTCCATCGTCCTCATGGGATCCGGAGAACCTCTGACCAACTACGAAGAGGTGCTCCGCTTCATCCGCCTGGCCAACGACCCGGGACTTTTGAATATCAGCCTCCGGAACATCACCCTGTCCACCTGCGGCATCGTACCCCAGATTTACCGCCTCGCCGATGAACACCTGCCCATTACCCTGGCCATTTCCCTCCACGCCCCGAACGACACCATCCGGAACCGGATCCTTCCCATCAGCCGGAACTTCAAAATCGAAGACGTGGTCCGGGCCTCCCGGTACTACTTCAAAACCACGGGACGCCGGGTGACCTTCGAATATATTCTCATTAAAGACGTGAACGCCTCCGTGGAAAATGCGGAAGAACTGTGCCGGCTCACCGGAAAAATGAACTACCACTTCAACCTCATCCCCATCAACGGCACGGAACATATCAAGCTGTACCCGCCGGACATGAAAGAAATCCGGGCCTTCGTATCGGTCCTGGAAAAACACGGCAAAAGCGTCACCGTCCGCCGCCAGATGGGCGACGAAATCCAGGCCGCCTGCGGCCAGCTGAAGAGACGGTATCTGGAAGATAAGTAATTAAAGTGGATGAAGGGTAATGCCCTGCGGGCAAGGTGGCTCAAGGGAAACGCCTGACGGCGAGGGTATGGTGGCGGCGCATAGATTATGAAGCGCCGCCTTATGAAACACGATAGCAGCGAAGACGCAGACTCCTATCAGCCCACCCTCTTTAGAGAGAGGGTGGCCGCGAAGCGGCTGGGGAATGGCCGAGAACGTTCTGAGCAACTTTAGCGAGAACCCCCTCCATCTCGCTGCGCTCGCCACCTCCCCCATAGATGGGGGAGGTTAAGGCTAGCCTGCGGCGCAGTCGACAGTCAGGGAAACACTGATTAAATCTGACTCTGCGAATCAATCAGCGTTTTCCTGATCCCCGTCCTCTCGGACTCGATCTCCCTTGTCCGACAGGCCTATCTGACTCAATGTGCAAAGGCCCCATCCATCCGCACGACCCTGCCGCGGAGCGCCCACAACTCGGTGAACAGGCGCAGAGCGTTCACCGGCTGCCATTAGACCTATCCCTGCCTATGGGGGATACTCTTCTATACCTCTCCTCAGCCACTTTCCCATTCCATTTCTCTCCATTTTGGGGTCATCCAACAAAAAGTCCCTATTTCATAGAAGTCTTTCCCCACTTTAAACAGAAAAATGCCCATTTACAGGGCGCTAAAATTGACTATCCCCCCTGATAATGATAGTATAAAATTATTGGGATAAGTTAAGGTTTATCATACTCCGATGATTGACGGAGCATGGAGTTGTTTCTTTTACGGAAAGACTTATATGATACTGACTTATGGAGATTCGAAACGGGGCCTTGTGCGCAAGGCCAATGAAGATGCCATCAGCATGAAGGTGGATCACCTTTTCCTCCTGGCCGACGGCATGGGAGGATACGACGGCGGACAGGTGGCGAGTTCCCTGGCTGTGGAAAGCGGGGGACGCTATTTTTCCTCCCTTCCTCCGGAGAAGGCTTTTTCCGAGGAGGGGCTGAAGGAAGCCTTCTGTGCTGCGAACCGGGCCATTCTTGCGGAGAAGAGAGATTCCCCGGCCCTCCAGTCCATGGGGACCACCATGGTGGGCGCCGCCATTTCCGGGGACCATCTGTACTGGGCCCACGTGGGGGACAGCCGGCTCTACCGGTATGATGGCGGAGAACTGACCCAGGTCACCACGGACCATTCCTTTGTGATGGAACTGGTGAGCGAGGGAAAGCTCACGAAGGAAGAAATGCGCCGGCATCCCCGGAAGAACGAAATCACCCGGGCCGTGGGCATCGATGAAAATATGAAAGTGGATACCGGGTCCATGACTCTCGCCGATGGGACTCTGATTCTCATCTGCTCCGACGGCGTGTCGGGCATGGTGGAGGACGATGAGCTCTGCCGGCTGATTTCCGAAAATCCCCGGAAAACACAGGAAGACCTGAAGGCCCTGGACCGCAGCATCATGGAAAAGGTCTATGAAGCAGGGGCCCGGGACAATGCCTCGTTACTTTTGATTCAATTTTGGAACTGAGTGGAGTGAAATATGCCAGGTAAAATTCTTGATGAACGTTATGAACTGATGGAAAAAATCGGTTCAGGCGGCATGGCCGATGTGTACAAGGCCAAGGATATCCTGCTCGACCGGATTGTGGCTGTTAAAATTCTGCACAGCAATTTCGCAGAGGACAATGACTTCATTGTCCGGTTCCGCCATGAAGCCCAGTCCGCCGGAAAGCTGACCCATCCCAATATCGTAGGCATCTACGACGTGGGATGCGACGGGGATATCCACTACATCGTCATGGAGTATGTGGAAGGGGAGACCCTGAAGCAGTACATCGACAGCCATCCCCATATTCCCATTGATACGGCCGTACGGATTGCCATAGAAATCGGCTACGCCCTGGAAGACGCCCATGCCAATGGCATCATCCACTGCGATATCAAACCCCACAACGTGCTTCTCACAAAGACGGGAAAGGTGAAGGTCACGGACTTCGGCATTGCCCGGGCCATCAATTCCTCCACCGTCATCGATAAGGAATCGATCCTGGGTTCCGTCCATTACCTGTCACCGGAACAGGCAGCGGGGGACAAGATCACCGAAAAGACGGATATCTATTCCCTGGGCATCGTGCTCTATGAAATGCTGACCCACCATCTGCCCTTCGAAGGGGAGACGGCGGTGTCCATTGCCCTCCAGCACATGCAGGGCGATATTCCCCGGCCCACGAAGTACAACCCTGCCATTTCTCCCATGCTGGAAGAATGCCTCCTCACGGCCCTCCAGAAGGACCCGGACAAGCGGTACGACAGCGTTTCCGATTTCATTTCGGAACTGAAAATCGCCCAGGGCTTTACCACCACCATCTATAAACCCGCTTCCCACGATTTCACCGCCATGACCCGGCCCATTCCCCAGAAGGAAGTGCGCCGTCATAAGGCAAAGAAGGAAAGCAAATTTACCAATTTCATCACGAACCTGCCCCAGAAGTACATCTGGATCGGCATGGCCGTCCTTTTCATCCTCTGCTTTGCCTGGGCCTTCTTCAGCTTCGGCAATTTCTGGAGCTCCGAGAACATTACGGTCCCCAACGTAGTCGGGAAACCGGTGGAAGTGGCAGAAACTACCCTGAAGAAAGCAAACCTCAAGGTATCGGTGGATGAAATCGCCAGCGACGACGTGCCGGCGGGCCAGGTCATTTCCCAGACCCCCGCAGCCGGGACAAACGTAAAGGCAAAGCGCATTATCCACCTCACCGTCAGCAAGGGGGGCTCCGCCATGCTTATCCCTGACCTGAAGGGCCTCACCCTGGAACAGGCCAAGGAACGGTTGGACAAACTGGGACTCACCCTGGGAGCCGTGGAGAACGGGAACGATCCCGATAAACCATCCAATGTGATTATCTCCCAGAGCCCGGACTCCGGCTCCAAAGCCACCAAGGGCACCCGGGTGAATATCGTCATCAATATGAAACAGAAGACCAGCGTGCCGAACGTCATCGGTATGTCCCTCTCCGATGCAAGGAATGCCCTCCTTTCGAAGAAGCTCTCCGTAGGCACCATCAATTCCACCGACGGTACCTCTGCCGATGACTCCAGCGCCGTTGTCATTGCCCAGGATCCGGCAGGCGGAGAATCCACGTCCTCCGATGTGGTGAACCTGACCATCGGCGGCAAGAAGAAAGCCCAGACAAAGACCGGCACTGTGAATATCTCCATCCCCAAGGGCGGCAATTCCCGGCAGGTGGAAATCTACGTCACCGATGACAACGGAAAACATACGGCCTACAGCGCGAAAGCAGCGCCGGGCACCACCGTCAGCAAAGACGTTTCCGGCACCGGCAATGTCCACGTACAGGTGGTCATCGACGGATCCGTAGTCCAGGACCGGGAGCTCTGACCTATGAAGGGTAAAATCCTGAAAAACCAGAATGGCTACTTCACCATTTACAGGGAAGGGGGTTCCCTTTCCCTCTGCCGTTCCCGGGGCAGCCTGAAACGGAAGACGAATATCCTTGTGGGGGACGATGTGGAATTTGAGACGGGGAAGGGCAGCGAAGCTGTCATTACCCACGTGTATCCCCGGAAAAATTCCCTCCACCGGCCTCCCTCTGCTAATATCGACCAGATCGTCCTGGTCTCCGCCATCAGGACTCCCGATTTCAACCGGTTCCTCCTGGATAAAATGGTGGTCCTCGCCGAAGCGGCGGACATCGAGCCGGTGGTGGTCATCAGCAAGGCGGACCTGGCAGAAGAAGCAGCAGCGGAAGCCGCCTACTACCGGAAGGCAGGGTACCAGGCCTTTGCCACATCCCTCGTAAAGAACGAAGGCATAGACCTTCTGGAAGACTCCCTGAAAGGCCCCGTAGTCTCCTTCTCCGGCCCCTCGGGAGCCGGGAAATCGAGCCTTCTGAACCGGATTCTGGGGAAATCCCATTTCCTTTCCGGCGAAGTGAGCCGGCAGACAGGCCGCGGAAAGACAACCACCCGCCATGCGGAGCTGGTACTCTGTGATAAGGGATACTTTGTCATGGATACGCCGGGGTATACGTACCTGGAACTCACAGACCTGGACCCCTCCGATATATCCTGCCTTTTCAAAGATTTCCGCCCCTTCCTGGGACAGTGCCGCTTCAACAACTGCATCCATGACCGGGAACCGGACTGCGCCGTCCGGCAGGCGGTGGAAGAGGGGAAGATCCAGAAAGGCCGCTACGAATCGTACAAACAGATCTTAGAAGAATTGAAGTCCGGCGACTTCAGGAGGTAACCATGAAAATAGCACCATCATTACTGGCTTCTGATTTCTCAAACCTCGCATCGGAACTGCAGGACATCGAAAAGGGCGGCGCCGACTACGTCCACCTGGACGTCATGGACGGCTATTTCGTGCCGAACCTGTCCTTCGGTGTCCCCGTCATTTCCTCCCTGAGGAAACGGACATCCCTGCCCTTTGACGTGCACCTCATGACCTACCACCCCGAAGCCTACCTGGAGGGCCTCGAAGCCTGCCACACCCATATGGTGTCCTTCCACGTGGAAGCCGTACCCCATGTGGACCGGATGATTCACAATATCCAGGACCGGGGCATGAAAGCAGGCATTGCCCTGAATCCCGGCACCTCCCTTTCCACCATCGACGAAATCCTTCCCATCATCGACTTCGTCCTCATCATGTCCGTAAACCCCGGCTTCGGAGGACAGAAATTCATTCCCTACAGCCTTGATAAAATCGCAAGACTCTCCGCATCCATCCGGAAACTGGGCAAAGATATTCCCATCGAAGTGGATGGGGGAGTGAATAAAGACAACGCACCGCTCCTCAAAAAAGCGGGCGCCTCCATCCTGGTAGCGGGCTCCTCGGTTTTCGGAAAAGAAGACCGGGCAGCAGCCATCAAAGCGTTGAAAGTGTAAGTATAAAAAGCGGCGAATGCCGCTTTTTTAGTGCTCATTTTATGGGGAAACCTGGCTGTCGACGGTCAGGAAGAAATCGTTGCTTTGCAGCTGATGCGATCAAGGCTCCTGATCCATCCGTTCGTATGACCAGCTGACCGGTCCAATGCCGCAGGCAATTGAGCCTTCCTGACAACTGGCGACCGGTAAATGGAACTTTCAGGTTCATAACATGGTCCGTGTACTCAATAATCTTTTCCCACCAATAATTGTCAAGCATCATTCCTTCTGAAGTGTTACAATAATAGAGTAGTTTGTATTGTATAAAGTATTTCGAAAGCACCGATTAAGGAATACCGGTTATCCATCCTTATACTACTGGAAAGGAAGAATACTGATGAGCCATTTGAATCGCATACAGCATTATTTGAGTACCGAAGGCATTCGCATTACCTTTGCCGACGTCACGGATGCAGCGAAGGAGGCCCAGGAAATTCACCATCTGCCCTCCCTGTCTGCTGTGATCATGGGGAAGGTGATCAATGCGGCGGCCATCCTGGCCATGGATTTCAAAAACCACGAAGGAGTGTCCCTGAAGTGGGTCACCAATTCTCCCATCGGCGTCATCCATGCGGACGCCTATGAAGGGCAGTACGTCCGGGGATTTCTCGAAAATCCGGACGACGGTTCTGTGCCCTATTCCCCGGAGGTGGAGCCTTCCTATGTAAGCAATGAGGGGAAGCTCTTCGTCACCCGGTATTCGCTCCTGAAGCTGCCCTATGTGTCGGCGGTGGACCTGAAGAAGGGGGATGTGGCGGCCTGCGTGTCGGACTACATCAATTCTTCAGACCAGACCCTGTCCTACGTGGGCATCGAAGGGAAGGTGGATGAAAAGGGACAGATCCTCCGCATGGCAGGCTTCATTGCCCAGCTCATGCCGGAGGGGGATGAGAAGCTCTTCCATGAACTCTTTAATGATCAGAAGAAATGGGACGTCTTCGAGGAGTCGGACCGGGAGGATTCCCTGGCAGGGCTCCTGAAGAAGGACAATTACGTTCTTTTGAGTGATGCTCCCATTTCCTTCCGCTGCACCTGCGGGGAGGACCGTATCAAGCACTCCCTCCAGGGACTGCCGAAGAAGGAGCAGGAAAGTCTCCTGGAAGATGACCATATCGAAATCGCCTGCCACTACTGCGGCAAGAAATATGAAATTTCAAGGGAAACACTGACCAAATGGTTTAATGAAGATAAAGGAGGAAATGTGCAATGAGCAAATTGGCTTTTATCGGTGGTACAGGGGTCTATGACCCGGGGATTCTGACGGACCTCCATTCGGAAGTCATTGACACGCCCTATGGGAAGGCAAGCTATGAATCCGGGAAATTCGGCAAAAAGGAAATCATTTTCCTCGCCCGCCATGGTGTACACCATACCATTCCGCCCCACAAGATCAATTACCGGGCCAATATTTACGCCCTGAAAATGCTGGACGTGAATGCGGTGGTATCTACTACCGCCGTGGGCTCCCTGAACCCGGATTACAAAGCAGGGGAGCTGGTGCTGGTGGACCAGTTCATCGATATGACGAAGTCCCGGAACGGCACCTTCTATGACGGGGAACACTACGGTGTGGCCCATCTGGACATGACCCATCCCTACTGTGAGACCCTCCGGCAGGCCATCATCAAGGCGGCACAGGAGGAGCACATCACCCTCCATCCCCATGGCACCTATATCTGCACAGAAGGTCCCCGGTTTGAGACTCCTGCGGAAATCAAGGCATACCGCCAGTGGGGAGCGGACGTGGTGGGCATGACGAACCTTCCGGAATGCGTCCTTGCCAGGGAAGCGGAAATCTGCTATTCCACCATTTCCATGGTCACCAATTTCGCCGCCGGCATTTCCAAAACCGCCCTGTCCCATAAGGAAGTGGTGGACTGCATGAACCATAACCTGGAAAGCTTCAAGAAGATCATTACCATCCTTTCCAAGACCTATGATCCCGATGTGGACTGCGAATGCCACCATGCGGCCAAAGATTTCGGAGGATTCCATCTGTTATGAGCGCATTAAAGTCCCTCCAATGGGAAAAGGGGGAGCTCGTCCTCCTGGACCAGACGAAGCTTCCCGATGAAATTGCCTATATCCGCTGCAGCAGCCATGAACAGGTGGCGGAGGCCATCAAAGTCCTGGCGGTGCGTGGAGCGCCGGCCATCGGCGTGGCCGCTGCCTACGGCATGGTGCTGGCCTTGCAGCAGGGGCTGGCAAAGGGCCTTTCCGGGAAAGACCTGGCCGCTTATTTCGAAGAGGCCGGGAAAAGGCTGGATGCTGCCCGTCCTACGGCGGTGAACCTGTCCTGGGCGGTGAAGGTGATGACGGAGCTCTTCCATCATACCGAAGAAAGCCGGGCCCTCTCCGTACTCACGGAAAAGGCACAGGCCATGGAGGAGGAGGATAAGCACCTCTGCGACGCCATGGCCGACAACGGAGCCCGCCTCTTTGCAGGAAAGAAGCATCTCCGCATCCTGACCCACTGCAATACGGGGGCCCTGGCCACCTGCGGTATCGGTACCGCCTTCGGCGTCATTTACCGGCTCCATGAGCGAGGACAGATCGACTGTGTCTATGCCGACGAGACGAGGCCCCTTCTCCAGGGCGCCCGGCTCACGGGGACAGAGCTCATGGCCAATCACATTCCCTGCCGCCTCATTTCCGACAACATGGCGGCCTACGTGATGGCCCATGAACATATCGATGCGGTCATCACAGGGGCGGACCGGATCGCCGCCAACGGGGACAGTGCCAATAAAATCGGCACCTACGGTCTCTCGATACTGGCGGCGTACCACCACATTCCCTTCTTCATTACCGCTCCCTTTTCTACCTTTGATTTCTCCATTTCTTCAGGGAAAGAAATCAAAATCGAAGAGCGAAACCCGGAAGAAGTGCGGTCTTACCACGGTGTCCTGGCGGCGCCGAAGGATATGCCCGTGCTGAATCCGGCCTTTGATGTGGCACCCCATGAACTGATAACAGGCATCATTACGGAGAAAGGCGTACTGACTCCACCCTATGATGCTGCTATAAAGAAACATGAAAGGAGTTTACAATTATGAGTGATTCTATGATTCGGGATATTTCCCTGGCTGAAAACGGTGAACAGCGCATCCGGTGGGTGGCAAAATTCATGCCCGCCCTCAATGCGCTGCGGAAGGAATTCATCAAAGACCAGACCTTCAAGGGCAAGACCATCGTCATGTCCATCCATCTGGAAGCCAAGACCGCGTACCTGGCACTGACCCTGAAAGCAGCAGGGGCCAACGTCATCTGCACCGGCAGCAACCCACTGTCCACCCAGGATCCCATTGCCGCAGCCCTCGTAAAGAACGGCATCACCGTCTATGCATGGCACGGTTGCACGGACGAGGAATACACCATGTTCCTGAATAAAGCCCTGGACCATATGCCTGACATCATCATCGACGACGGCGGCGACCTGGTACACCTGCTCCATACCACGAGAGTGGATGCAAGGAAGAACCTCATCGGCGGCTCCGAAGAAACAACCACCGGCGTATACCGCCTGAAGATCCTGGAAAAGAATAAAGAGCTGAAATTCCCGATGATTGCGGTCAACGATTCCTACTGCAAGTACCTCTTCGATAACCGCTACGGCACCGGCCAGTCCGCATGGGACGGTATCATCCGCAGCACAAACCTCACGGTCACCGGCAAGACCGTGGTCATCGCCGGCTATGGCTGGTGCGGCAAGGGCGTTTCCATGCGTGCCAAGGGACTGGGTGCCCATGTCATCGTCACGGAAGTAGACCCCATCAAAGCTATTGAAGCGGTCATGGATGGCTTCGAGGTCATGCCTATGGACGAAGCCGCAGCGCTGGGGGACTATTTCCTCACCGTCACCGGCGATATCAATATCATCACAGAACGTCATTTCCTGAAGATGAAGGACGGTGCCATCTGCGCCAACGCCGGCCACTTCGACTGTGAAGTGAGCCGCAAGGACCTGGAACGGATCTGCACCAGCAAGTACGAAGCCCGGAAGAACATCGAAGGCTACGTACTGCCCAATGGAAAGACCGTATTCCTCATGGCCGAAGGTCGTCTGGTGAACCTGGCTGCCGGCGACGGACATCCTGCAGAAATCATGGACCTCTCCTTTGCCATGCAGACCCTGGCTGCCCGGTACCTCCTGCAGCATGGCAAGGATATGACCGCCAAGGTCTACACGCTGCCCCATGAACTGGATACGAAGGTGGCTTCCATCAAACTGGCATCCATGGGATACAAGATCGATACGCTCACCGAAGAACAGAAGAAATACCTGGGTATTGACTGAGGGAGGAAACCATGTCCATTCTCATTAAAAATGTAGGACTCTGCCGGGACGGCAAAGTAGAAGAGCACAAGAATATCGAGATTTCCGGGAAAATCATCAAATCCTTCCCGGAAAACCCGAAGGTGGAAGATTACGATGAAGTCATCGATGGCCATGACATGATGGCCATGCCGGGCCTCGTCAATACCCACACCCACGTGGCCATGACCCTTTTCCGGAGCTACGCCGATGATATGGCCCTCATGGACTGGCTGCAGAACAAGATCTGGCCGGCGGAAGACCACCTGGACGACGATATCGTGTACTGGGGCAGCATGCTGGCCTTTGCGGAAATGATCCGCGGCGGCACCACCGCCTTCTGCGATATGTACATGTTCATGGACTCCTGCGCGAAAGCCGCCGACAATGCCGGCATCCGTGGCAACCTGGCCCGGGGCCTCGCCGGTATCGGCCCCAACGGACAGAAGGGCATCGATGAAAACGTGGAGCTCTACAAGAACTGGAATGGGGCAGGGGATGGCCGTTTCAAAGTCATGATCGGACCCCATGCGCCCTATACCTGCCCACCGGACTATATCAGAAAGGTCCGGGATGTGGCTGAGAAATACAACATGCCCGTCCATATCCATCTGTCCGAAACCAAGGGAGAAGTGGAGAACTGCCTGAAAGAATACGGCAAGACCCCGATCGCCCTCATGGATTCCCTGGGACTCTTCGACCGGCCTACGCTGGCAGCTCACTGCGTCCATGTGACAGACGATGATATCCGGATCATGAAGGAAAAACATGTCTGCGTAGCCCATAACCCGGCGTCCAACCTGAAACTGGCCTCCGGCGTGGCACCGGTACCGAAGATGAGAAAAGCCGGCATCACCGTAGGCATCGGCACCGACGGCGCTTCCTCCAACAACAAGCTCGATATGTTCGCTGAAATGCGCCTGGCTGCCCTTATCCACAAGGCTGCCAACTACGATCCCTTCGCCATCACCGCCAAAGAAGCGCTGGATATGGCCACCGTGGACGGCGCCAAATGTCTGGGCTACGACGACCTGGGCGTCCTGAAGGAAGGATACCTGGCGGACATTATCCTTGTGGACAGAAGCGGATACAACTGGAAACCAAGATTCGACAGCATATCCCTGGCCGTCTATGCCGGCAACTCCATGGACGTGGATACGGTCATCATCAACGGCAAACCGGTGATGGAACATAAGGAACTCCTCACCATCGATACAGAAAAACTATACGCCGAAGTGGACAGGGTTACAGAGAAACTGTACGCATTTACTAAGAAATGAGCAGGTAGTGGCTAGTAGCTAGGTGGTCAGCCTGCGTCGCTTCGAGTGGCTAAATGGCGTGTGCAAACGGGCGGGGCCTTGAGCTGGTCAGCAGCTTCACAGGCATTCATCCTGAGGTTTTACCCTGCTACTTCTGACTCTATCCGACAAAGGCGTGCCCCCTTAGAGAAGGGGGCAGCCCGAAGGGCGGGGGATGGATCCGCTTCGAAGAATCGGATTCTGCGAAGCAGATGATGCTGCTTACCCAGCTTCTTCACATATAACAGCTAACGGCTACGGTAATTCATCCTGCAGCTTTGCCGCGTACCGTTTGGCCTATAAGGAAGGCGCTTTTATGGGCAGGCTAAGCGCCTTTTGTATTCAGGCCAAACTTGGAGGTCCTCTGCAGGACCTCCATCTCTAAGGCTGCATGTTATGGAATGCTTCATTTGTAGTGATTTCATCTAAGAATAGGATTCTCCACAGGTCATGGGTCAACTGATGGAAAATGATAGGATGGCCCCAAGGGCCTGATTAGCTTTTCTGGCAGTTAAGGAAGCGCTGATTAATTCGCAGAGTCCGATTATACATGTATTTTCATGCAATACTGCGTCATAATCCTCCTTAAATAGCTCGCTATTCGCGTCGGATTATTCCTTGTATTGCATGAAAATACAAGAGTATAATCGAACAACGATTTAATCAGTGCTTCCTAAAAAGCTGGAGGCTCCTGTACAAAACGATTCTATCTAAACTCAGAACAAACCCTGCAGATGTTTCGTCCGGTATATCCGGTACGAGCACCTGCAGGGTTTTATTTATTATGTGCAATGATGTGGCAAAGCACCGGACCCATTGCGGCTTAGGCTGTAGGGGGCTCAATTCTCTTTCCCCAAAACCCAATTCTCCATATGATATAATACATACAGACCATATATGGCCAAATCCAATAGAAAGGAAGCCTGTAGGAAGCCCGGGGCAGCAGAAGCCTTTATGAATAGGTTCCGATAATTTAATGTTATCGGAACCTATAATGATGAATCTCCCTTTTTTTATCTACAATCAATCAGGGATGTTTGTCCTCCTGCAAGAAATAACCAATTGATGATATAACAGCAAACAGCACATTATAAGCAAGTTCTCCAGCCAAATTGCAATAGTTTATCTATACCACTTCTGTTCTCTGTATACCTTTTCTACGGGTTATATAGTTTCTCTGGAAAATGCTTCTGTATGTGCCTTCGGTGGTCTTGAAAATCCACTAGTGAGCAACTTCGTTAGAAGCATCTTCCATTATTTTTAATTCGATATATAATATCGATAGAAAATGCTTCAGGTGGAGTCTTCAGCGGATTTGCATGCTGTCTGGGACTTATTCCATCGGAAGCACTTTTTAGCGCTTTTTGACTGCTTGTATAGATCATTGGTTTAATAAATATAAAAAATTATGAAAGGATAAAGCTGCCAGTCTAATGTGACAGCGGCTGATCACGTATGGATACCCATTTTTTTCTCCGCGATTTTTCTAAAAACGCACAGAGCGATGGACTTTCGGACAAGAGTGTGAATTCCCTGTCCGTCACGAAGTCCAGAAATACCATCGACGCCTATGAGTCAGACTGGAATGATTTCTGTGACTGGTGCCGGTACCACCATGTGAGTTCCTATCCGGCCACACCGGAAACTGTGGTGAACTATATCAATGACCTGGCGGATTACGCAAAGGCCGCCACCATACGGCGCCGAATCAGCGCCATTTCAGAAAACTACAATGCCTCCGGGGACCATGTGGAAAATCCCTGTAAAGCCTGGATTGTGAAGGAAGCCCTCATCGGCCTTACTCGCCTCAAAGGCAGTATGCAGAAGGGGAAGACCCCACTATACTGGGAGGAAATCGAGGAAATCGTGTCCCATATGGATACATCTCTCCCCTCCCTTCGGGATAAGGCGGTGCTTCTCCTGGGCTTCATGGGCGCCTTCCGGAGGAGCGAGCTTTCGGGCCTCAACGTGGAGGATATTACGAAGTATCCCCAGGGCATTGTCATCACCATCCGCCACTCCAAGACGGACCAGACCTCTGAAGGCCAGCAGATCGGCATTCCCTACATTTCCAACCGGAAAATGGACTGCATCCACGCCCTCCAGGACTGGATGAACGGTGCGGAAATTACAGAGGGCCCCCTGTTCCGGAGTTTCCTCAAAAACGGCAAAGTGTCCGCCCGCCGGCTCAGCGATAAAAGCATCAACCTGATTGTGAAGAAATACGCTGCCTCCATAGGGCTGGATCCCGAATTTTACGGTGCCCACAGCCTCCGCCACGGCTTTGCCACCTACGCCGCCCTGAAGGGCGTGGAAGAACGGCTCATCATGAAGCAGACCCGCCACCGCAGCGTGGAAATGGTACGGCGCTATATCAATGAAGCGGATCTCTTCACCAATAACCCCATTGATAAAATATTTAAGTGAAACTATGGATGCTTTTCTATTACGCAAATAGAGAACAGACATTCTTTTAGCCCATTTTACGGTCAAAAGAATGCCTGTTCGCAGCTAAGGTGTTTTGAGGCTCTTTCACCTCATCCTTTGAACCTGCGCTGCGTTTCATCAATCCACCCTGCGCCTTTGGCGCGGCCCTTCTCCAAGGGCCTGCATGATTATGGAATATCTCACAATGATGATGCCCCCTTCTATTGAGACTTCCTGTAAGCAAGTGCTCCCTTGGCGAAGGGCCTGCCTGTTACAGGGATACTTTACAATAAGCGGGCTCCTTTACAGAGTTACTCTAAAACAAAAAAGAACATTCATTCTTTTCACCGGATTTCCCTTTAAAAGAACGAACGTTCAGAATCTGCAAAATTGTGCTCCACCCCTGCCAGCCTGACTAACCTGATCAAGCCGCTATAGGATACAGGGATCTTCCTATCTAATCTCACAGTTATAGGGCTGCATTCAACCCTTTCAACCTAGCCAACCTAGCCAACCTACCCAACCCACTAATCCACTAACCCACTAGCTCACTAACTCACTTTCTCACTATCCCACTATCCACAAAAGCGAACGCCTATTCTTTTGACGAATTTTCTTGTCAGAAGAATAGGCGTTCGTATTTTCGCAATGATCTGTCAGCGATTCACCGGCACCTTAATGGTCATGCCCGGTACCAGTTCACCGGGATTACTGATATGGTTGAACTGTTCGATATCGTAAATGACTTTCCGGATATCTCTGGTATTGTCCGTGCGTCGGGCAGCGATATCCCAGAGCGTATCGTTTTCTTCCACCGTCACCGTCTCGTACTGCACGGAATCACCGGTCATGGAAGCATTGACACCCCACCCGCAGAATAGAACCAGAGCAATGAACAGGTATATAATCTTTTTCATGGCAGCTCCCCCCTTTTCTGAACAACTGCATGGATGAATCAAACTTTTATTTGCAGGAACGTTATTTTGTAAAACTTTCATTCGCAGAACATCGTTTCTATGTATATAGTAGTACAAAACAAAGTTTCGTACAATAGAACGAGGAATTAAACTTTTTTAATCTACGCTCAGATGTTTGTATTTCCAAAATGGGGGAAATGAATCATTTATTCCATGAACTTCTGTTTGATTTCACCGTCTCTATCCTGTATAATAAATATAGATTTATGACTTTAAAAATAGAAAAACAATGGATTCTATAACTCTTAATTCATTAAGGAAGGGACGAACATGGCTAGAAGAAGGGCAAATAACAAGGAACTGACAAGCCGGGAACAGAGCATTCTTGACTTTATCCGCAAGAAAATTTATGAAGATGGCTATCCCCCCACAGTCCGTGAAATCTGCAGCGCTGTAAACCTCCGCTCCACGTCCACGGTCCATGGATATCTGGCCCGCCTCGAGGAAATGGGTGTCATCAAGAGAGATCCCGCCAGCTCCCGGGCCATCGAAGTGGTGGATGATATGTCCTGGCGCCATAAAAAAATGATTCCCATGCCCATGGTGGGCGCTGTCCGTGCCGGTGAACCGCTGGTAGCCGACGAACATGTGGAATCTGTATTCCCCCTCCCCGCTGAAATGGTGGGCAGTGATAATAACTGCTTCATCCTCGTGGTCCGGGGCGACAGCATGATCAATGCGGGCATCCAGGAAGGAGACTACCTCATCGTTTCCGAACAGGACCATGCCCAGGACGGAGATATTGTAGTAGCCCTCGTAGGCAATGACGATGCTACGGTGAAGCGTTTCTACAAGGAAGCGGACCACATCCGCCTGCAGCCCGAAAATCCGGCGTATAAACCCATCATTTCCAAGGATGTCACCATCCGGGGAAAAGTCATCGGCCTGTACCGCCATTTCTGATAATCGGCAAATTGACACAGTAAAACGCCATACCTGTGAAAGTACTTTACTTTCATGGGTATGGCTTTTTTTTACGTTTGACCAGCAGGTGTGAATAAGAGCGGGGGTCGGGTGGTTACGACCGATGAGGATTTATGGAAATAGATACACCAGTGAATGCTGCAGGCTGGGGAGGGTATTTGCGGCGAAGCCGCTGGACCTCAAATCGGTCTTTGAAAACCCCATCATAGTCATTCTACCAGAAAGATCTCTCGACTCATCGTAGCTTTAGCGATTTTTACCGGTAGAGATACTTATCATGCTGCCTCCGCTCGAGATGACGATATAGGGGAAGTGTCAGATAGTGCGGTGAAACCGCTGGTGGATAGCCTCCTTCCTCGGGAAGGCGAGGGTCCTGCAGAGGACCCTCGAGCCGGGCCCCAGTTGGCGTCTATA
>ERZ1034949.455-NODE-455-length-27064-cov-25.967677_pt1 | contig 27064 bp, 23 predicted proteins | sample MGYA00520590_ERZ1034949 | MGnify/ENA primary metagenome ERZ1034949 (study PRJEB33766, sample SAMN09781752) | gut metagenome | biome: gut microbiome | host: Homo sapiens | place: Madagascar | study: EMG produced TPA metagenomics assembly of the PRJNA485056 data...
CTGTGAATAATTAGCGCTTGTAAAAAGCCCATTTAATCAGCGTTTCCCTAGAAGCTAACAGCCCCGTGCGAGTGACTCTACCCGTCAACACCGAATACCAACGGCTCGACAAACTGAAATATCGCAGCCTTACTTGACGGGCTCTTCCCGCTCTTTCAGGTAATCTTTCAGATTCAGTATTCTGGTGGCAGTCCAGTTTCCATTGACATCCTTTTCCAGCTGCACCTGCCAGATGAAGTCCCTGTCCAGCTTCTTGTCGTGGATTCTGACATTGGCAATTGCTTTTGGGCCCTCTTCTTTGATATCCAGCATGTCCGTCATGGACAGGGCGGCGGAACCAAGAGATGCAGACATGATTTTTCCGGCTTTTCCGGAAGAGCCGGTATCTCCCTGGCCTTGGAATTTCAGCTCTGTCTGCCGGATCAGTTCATCTACGGCCTGTTTTTTTAACATTTTGAGAACCGAAGCCGCAAGGGCATGGTCCGGTTTTCCATCGGAGGCAAGGTAAGAAGCGGTATCATCAACGGCAGCAGAATAGACCTTTTCCAGATCGACCCGTTCTTTAAAGAGCTGGAGGTCCTTTTTCTTGAGGGCCTGCTGGATTTCCCCGGCTGCGTAGGCCGGGGTCTTTGACCAGTAGAAAACATACCAGCTGCCAATGGCAGCAGCGGCAGCGAGGAGGATAATGGCTATTTTCTTTATGAGGGAATTTTTCATGGATAATCTCCTTTTACATTGGATGCCCTGGCACAAGGACTGTCAGGGAAGTATTGGAGCTGGACATGCAGCTGCATTTCCTTCATTATAGCGGAAAAACGAAAGAAAAAGGAAGCATGGGCAATAGTACCATGCTTCCTTTTTTCTTTACTGATTTTTATTTTCCCGTATCGAAGAGGGCTTTCTGCTGGGTGAATTCAATCATACCGTAAATGCCGCCCTCCCGGCCGAGGCCGCTTTCCTTGTAGCCGCCGAAAGGAGCTGCCGTATCTCTTGGGCTGCTGTTGATGTACACGTTGCCTGCCTGGATCCGTTTGGCCAGGGCGATGGCTTTATCCTTGGGGCCGTAGACACCGGCATTGAGACCGTAACGGGTGTCGTTGGCGATAGCGAGGGCTTCTTTTTCGTCTTTGTACGTGATGACGCAAAGTACGGGTCCAAAGATTTCATCCTGTGCAATGGACATGCTATTTTTTACGTCCGTGAAGATGGTGGGATGGATGTAGTAACCATGGTCCGGCGATTCCGGAAGACCGCCGATAAGAAGGTGGGCTCCTTCATCCATGCCCTTTTGGATATATTCGGAAATTTTCCTGAACTGCTGCATGGAGGACACAGGTCCCAGTTTCACGGCGTGATCTGTGGGGTCACCGACCGTATATTCTTTGGCAATTTCCACCAGCTGCTTTTCGATGGTTTCCTTTTCTCCTGCCGGAATAATGAGACGGGAAAAGGCGGTGCAGGTCTGCCCGGAGTTCAGGAAGATACTGTTGAAGCAGAGGTGAATCGGTTCTGTATAATCGTGGCTTTCAGAAGGAAGGATTACATAGGGGGATTTGCCGCCCAGTTCCAGGCTGATATGTTTCACTGATTCCAGGGCATTCTTGCCAACGGTAATACCGCCGGAGGTGGAGCCGGTGAAGGAAATCATATCGACCAGGGGATGGGAGGAAAGGGCGTTGCCCACCTCGCCGCCTCTGCCGGTGACCAGGTTGAATACGCCCTTGGGGAAACCGGCTTTTTCAAAAGCGTCAGCCAGATAGTAGGAGGAAAGCGGCGTATGCTGGCTGGGTTTCAGGATGACCGTATTGCCCATAAGCATGGCGGGAATGATTTTCTGGATCACCTGTCCTAAGGGATAGTTCCAGGGAGTGATGCAGCCTACAACGCCTACCGGCTCTCTATAGGTCGTGGAAAGAGGCATTTTCTCAACCATAGGAACGTCTGGTGCCAGGTCGATATAGGAACGGGTACGAACGTACTGGTATTCCACCTGGGAGGACTTGGTGAAAGCCCAGGGGGAACCCAGTTCTTTGATGGTGATATCGATCAGTTCATCTTCCTGGGATTTGAAGATGGACAGGAATTTCTCCATCAGATTGATTCGCACGGAGAGCGGAAGGGCTGACCATTCAGGAAGGGCAGCATGGGCTGCTTTGGCCGCTTTATCTACATCTTCCCCGTTGCCTGCAGGAACGCGGGCAAAAATCTGACGGGTGGCCGGGTTTTCGACATCAATGAATTTTCCTGATGCTCCATCCACCCATTGTCCATCAATATACAGTTTCTCAAAATTCACAAAGAAGACCTCCTTTTGAAAAGAGAAAAAGGGAAATAACAGGTGAAGCCGCTATTTTCCCTCATTGGACAGTATCATGAATTTTTGTATTTCTTTTTCTATTATACCGCGGTCATGGAAATATACAATGCATAGGACCATTGCGGTTTGTCGAGCTGTTGGTGATGGGTGGCTGGCCGACAGGCTGCCCGTATGGATGGGGCATAAGGGTTGTGGGTCGGGCGCCGCTTCGCTGGCCCGACCGGGTTGTGGCTTTGGGAAGGCTGACGCCTTCCCAAAGCGGGGGCTGTTGGTTCAATGGCCGCCGATGGCGGCTGATCCACCTTATGCCCCCGCTTCAACAAGCGAAGCGATGTTGAAGCCACCACCTGGTTGGCGAGCGCAGCGATGCCAACCCACAACCCTTACGCCCCATCCACCCCATTGGGGACGCTCGCCTATCTCAGCTGACAACTCGACAAACTGAAATTGGCAGCACTCATTCCGCTTCACTTTTGCCAGTCTCCGATATGGTATAATGAATAAGAATATCATTGCAAAACTAATATATCACTAATGAATATATAATAAGGAGGAATGTATGGGATTATTGGACGAGACGATTAACCATATCCTGCCGTTGGATGAGGACGCCATGGAAAAGGCGGCACGGCGGTGGAAGGACCTGTACCTTGGCATGGGGGACCTGGGAAAAATGGAAACCATGGTGACCCAGTATGCCGGAATTACGGGAGAAGTGATTCCGGCCATTCCCAGGTGCTGCACGGTGATTGCCTGTGCGGATCATGGGGTATACAAGGAAGGAGTTTCCGCCTATCCCCAGTCTACCACCGTAGGCATGACGAGAGCCTATGTGGAGACGAAAGGGGCTTCCGCCAATGCTATGGCTTACTATGCGGGATCCGACATGGTGGTGGTGGACATGGGCATTAATGCGGATATGTCCGGCGTTCCGGGGCTCCTTGACCGTAAAATTGCCTGGGGCACAAAGGATATTGCCGAAGGTCCGGCCATGACCCGGGGAGAAGCTATCCGGTCCATCGAGACGGGCATAGAGATTGCAGAAGAGAAAATCAAAGAGGGATACCGGATTTTCACCATTGGAGAAATGGGAATTTCCAATACCACCTCTTCCGCATGCATTTTGGGCGCTTTTAACCACTGGAATGCCATCGAAGTGACGGGGCGTGGAACCAATATTTCCGATGAACGGCTTCGGCACAAGGTGGAAGTGGTGCAGACTGCCATGGATGTGAACCACCCGGATCCAAAGGATGGTCTGGATGTACTGTCCAAGGTCGGAGGTTTTGAATTCGGCTGCATGACCGGTGTCATTCTGGGAGCTGCGGCAAACCATGCCATGACCATCATTGATGGATTCAATACGACAGCCAGTGCTTTCATTGCAAAGGCCCTGGCACCGGAGTCCGTCCATTATCTTATGGCGTCCCACCTGTCCCTGGAACAGGCCCATAAAAAGTCCCTGGCCGCATTGGGACTCACAGAGTATATAGACCTGGATTTCCGCCTCGGCGAAGCCGTAGGTGCCGGCATCCAGACGAAAATGTTTGACCTGGCCCTTTCGGTGTACCGGGAATGTGCAACTAAAGAAGAAGTGGGGGTGAAAGCATGAGCGGGATTCCGAAGTTGAATGAAGAAATTATGAAGGCCTGCCAGCTTTATGTGGATAACCTGATCAAGCCGATCCATTCTTTAGGAAAACTGGAAGAAATGGCAGTCCGTATCGCCGGCATTCGGGGGGAAGTAAAGCCGTCCTACCTGAACAAGGCCCTCGTTATTTTTGGCGGAGATACGGCGGTGGACGGTGAGAACAAGACAAAGGGGCAGTTTTCTCATGATGAAATGAAACTGGTGGCCCAGGGATATGGCCCGGTCAATGTGATTGCCCGCAACCTGGAGTCCCCCGTATATCTGGTGGATGTGGGACTGGAAAAAGATACCTCCGATATCGAAGGGGTGCTGACAAAGAAAATGATTCATGGTACCCATCATGGTCATCCCGCCATGGATGATGAAGTGGTAAATGGCGCTGTTTCTATCGGCATGTCCGTAGCCAAGACCCTGGCCTCCCAGGGGGTCGAAGCGGCGGGGCTTGGCAACATAGGGGAGCGGTCTCTTCTCTCTGCCCTTGCAGTGACGGCGGCAGTCATGAAAGAAGACCTGATGAAAGTATCTGCAAAGGGCGGATACAGCATCCGGCTGGCTGGTATTGGAAACTTTGGGGAAAATCCAATCGGAAACCTGGCGGAAGTGGGGTCCTGCGAGATTGCTGCGCTCTTCGGATTCGTAGTGGAAGCGGCTAGAAACGGCATGATTGTAGCTTTTGACAATGCGGTAACCGGAGCAGCCGTACTGGCAGCGGTGACGGTGTATCCGGAAATCAGGAATTTTGTATTTCCTTCCGTTTATTATGAAGAACCGGTACATAAGATGCAGATGCAGAAACTTGGCATGCATGCCTATCTTCATTATGATTTCACGGAAGCCGAAGGATTTGGATCTGCCCTGGGATTGTCCCTGCTGGATGCGGCCATTGACATGCTGAACCAGATGAAAACATTTGGTACTGCCGATGTGGATGTGGCCATTGATGGAGCAGGCAGCGGAAGGCAGAGAAAGGAGATCCGGTAATGAAAGCTCTTTTTATCAGATGCTATGGAAAATTGACGGTGGACATGATGGTAGGAGGACTCATTGATATGGGAGTGCCTCCGGTGTATCTGAAATCTCGGCTGAAGGATGCCGGACTTCCGGAAAATTTCATTGAAAAGCCGAATCCCAAGGCCCAGGTATCGGCCCACTATTTTCATATTCCCCCCAGCGGAAACAAGCCGCTGCTCCTGAAGGAAGCGGACCTTTTCAGAATATGGAAAGAAATCTGCAGCAAAGGGGCTCCGGAGTGGGAAGAAATCGGCTGGAAGGTCTTCTCTGTACTCACTGCCGGTGCTTCGGATGCAGTGGATGATATTCCCGGGAATATTGTGGATTTAAGAAGGATAGGGGTATCCGAGGAAAATCTGTCTTCCCTGTATCTGTTCCTGGCAGCATTGGATTACCTGGAAGTGGAAACGCTCTTTACCTGCCCCTTTTCCATCACAGCCGGAAAGACGGAAGCAGGGAAGGCAGCAGCCGCTATCCTGACGGACGCCGTATCTACGGTGGGCACTCCGATTTCCACAGAAGAAATTGCTCCTTTCGCTGCCGCCATGCTGGAAGGCCTTTCTGCCTCTTTTATGCCCATGGACAGCCGCTTCCTGGCAGACCGTACAGCCTATGGAAGTTCCAGCGCCGAAAAGCCTACCGGAGACAATACGGTGGCAGAATATCTCGGTTACTTTACGGACCGGGGAGAATCCATCTTCAGCCGCCATATGAAGGTTTTCGGCATGGATTCCGGACTGGATCTGTAACAGAGACTTTGGAGTATTGCCAATTTCAGTTTGTCGAGCTGTCCTTTGAGGTTGGCGAGTGGCCAAACGGGGTGAATGGGGCTAAGGGTTGTGGGTAAACATCGCTCTGCTCGTTCACCGGGTTGTAGGTGCTTCGCACCGGGGGCATAAGGTAGAATGGCGGCTTCGCCGCTATTGGTCAGCCTCCTTCCTCAGAAGGCGAGGGTCCTGCAGAGGACCTTCGAGCCGGGCCCATATGGGCGTCTATACTGCACAATAAGACGTCTTCTATTTGTGGCCCGGCGGTGGCGCCGAAGGCGCCGGAGGTTAGCTGCTGGAAGCGCCGCAGGCTAGCCTACCTCACGCTCCCCGCTTTAGGAAGGCGTCGCCTTCCCAAAGCCACAACCCCACGGGGAAAGCGACTCACTGCATTCTCAGTCGCCTACGGCTCCCTACGAATGCAGTTCGCTGCGCACCGGTCGGGCAAGCGAAGCGGCGCCCGACCCATAACCCTTAGCCCCATCCATCCTATAGGTGAAAAATTCAAAAAAAGTACTTGCCAAATTCATCGGGATGGGGTATAATCATTTTCGTCGCACGGCAAAGGCTGGCGGCGGGGAGAATGAATCCTGACAGATTCAAAACTTCCTGTTGACAGAAATATCACAATGTGATAAAGTATAGGTCGTGACATTGAGAGTCAAATCTGAATCAAAAAGAAATTTTGAAAGAAGACTTGACAAATCAAAAAGTAATGATATAATAATATCGTTGCTAACACATGCGGAAGTAGCTCAGTGGTAGAGCACAACCTTGCCAAGGTTGGGGTCGCGGGTTCGAGTCCCGTTTTCCGCTCCATTTGTTAGTACTATCCGAAAGGATATGCTATAGATTCCTGAATAGCTCAGCCGGTAGAGCGCGTGACTGTTAATCACGATGTCGCAGGTTCGAACCCTGCTTCAGGAGCCATAGGGGTATCGCCAAGCGGTAAGGCAACGGACTCTGACTCCGTCATGCGTAGGTTCGAATCCTACTACCCCTGCCAATGATCCATTAGCTCAGTCGGTAGAGCACTTGACTTTTAATCAAGGTGTCCCGCGTTCGAGTCGCGGATGGATCACCATATGTGGCCTGTTCGTCAAGTGGTTAAGACACCGCCCTTTCACGGCGGGTTCGCGAGTTCGAATCTCGCACAGGTCACCAATGTGGGCGATTAGCTCAGCTGGGAGAGCGTCTGCCTTACAAGCAGAATGTCAGCAGTTCGATCCTGTTATCGCCCACCAAACGGCCCGGTGGTGTAGTGGTCTAACATGCCGCCCTGTCACGGCGGAGATCGTCAGTTCAAATCTGATCCGGGTCGCCACAATTTTGCCTCGGTAGCTCAGTTGGTAGAGCAAAGGACTGAAAATCCTTGTGTCAACGGTTCGATTCCGTTCTGAGGCACCATATATGCGGCTGTGGCGGAATGGCAGACGCGCTACTTTGAGGGGGTAGTGATCTTTCGATCGTGTGAGTTCAAGTCTCACCAGCCGCACCACAATTTCCTTATTTCTCGGTTTTACAATTTTATATGCGGTCGTGGCGGAACTGGCAGACGCGCTATCTTCAGGCGGTAGTGGAGTAATCCGTGAGAGTTCAAATCTCTCCGACCGCACCACTAAAATGTAAGCTCTTAAGGCTAATGCCTTGAGAGCTTTTTTATTACCCTTTTAAAACTATGATATAATGATGGCAAGAAAATGATGATTTATAACTACAGGAGGAACTATGAACGCTTTTGCAGCACTTGGGGTGGGAGATAAGCTGACATCCCTTTTGAAAATGCAGGGAATCAAGGTGCCCACGCCTATCCAGCAGGCCGCTATCCCATCCATATTCAAGGGAAAAGATTTTATTGGCCGTGCCCAGACCGGTACCGGAAAGACACTGGCTTACCTTCTCCCCACCATGCAGCGGGTGGACAGGGAAAAGGGAGCGACCCAGGTCCTTATCATGACTCCTACCAGGGAGCTTTCCAAACAGGTTTTCGATGTGTTCCGTCCGTTTGCACTGGAACTTGGTCTGGACGGAGTGGATATTATCGGTGGCAGGACGATTGAAAACCAGCTCCAGAAGCTGAAGCGGGATCCCCAGGTTATTATCGGCACCCCAGGCCGTCTTCTGGATCATATCCGCCGGCGGAGTCTTGACCTGTCCCAGGTAAAGACCGTGATCCTGGATGAGGCGGACCAGATGCTGGCCAATGGCTTCCGGGAAGATATCGAAGCCCTTGTAGATGAAACCCCTAAAAACCGTCAGCTTCTCCTGTTTTCTGCAACCATGCCGGAGGAAGCGGTGCGGCTGGCAAGAAAATATATGAAACATCCGGCGGTGGTGGATGTTTCCGAAAAAGTGGCTGCTTCTACCGTGGAGCAGCGGGTGTACGAAACCACAAAGCCCCGGAAATTCAAACTTCTTGTGAAGCAGCTGACAGAAATGAATCCCTACATGGCTGTTGTCTTCTGCAATACCCGGGAAGAAGCCCATGAAATTGCGGCAAAACTCCAGGAAGAAACTGATTTTGTGGTGGACGAAATTCATGGGGACATGAGCCAGGGCCAGCGGAACCAGGTCATCCGTGAATTCGAGAAGGCGAAGATCCAGGTCCTTGTGGCTTCTGACATCGCTGCCCGTGGGCTGGATGTGGAGGGCATTACCCATGTATTTAATTACGACATTCCCCGGAACCTGGAATACTATGTGCACCGCATCGGACGTACCGGCCGGGCCGGCACAAAAGGAATCGCCATTACCTATGCTACGCCGGAAGATGGACTTCTTCTCCGTAAACTGGAAAAATCCATTTCTGAGACCATCACCCGGTATGATGAAAAGGGAAATATTCGAAAGGTCCGTAAGGGTAAGCCGAAGAAAAATGTAGTAACTCCCGGCATGTACAAGCCCACCAAGAAGAAGGAACATAAGGCTCTGGGGCATAAGGGAAAGAATATGCGCCAGAAACGGAAAAAGGATGGTTCCGGGAAAAAGAAAAAATAACAGCATAAAAGCCGCTCTCCATGGGCGGCTTTTTGAGTGAATGTTCGAACTATTGCGGTTTGACGAGCTGATGAGGTCTGTGGTTGGCGAGCGGCACAAACGGGGTGAATGGGGCGTAAGGGTTGTAGGTTGGCATCGCTTCGCTCGCCAACCGGGTGGTGGCTTCAACCTCGCTGCGCTCGTTGAAGCGGGGGCATAAGGTGGAGCAGCGGCTTCGCCGCTATTGGTTAGCCTCCTTCCTTGGGAAGGAGGTGGCGCCGTAGGCGACGGAGGTTAGCTGATGGAAGCGCCGCAGGCTGGCCCACCTTACGCCCCCGCTTTGGGAAGGCGGTAGCCTTCCCAAAGCCACAACCCCACGGGGAAAGCGACTCACTGCATTCTCAGTCGCCTACGGCTCCCTACGAATGCAGTTCGCTGCGCACCGGTCGGGCCAGCGAAGCGACGCCCGACCCACAACCTTTAGCCCCATTCATCCGAGTGGCCCGCTCCCCAACCACCAGCCCAAAAGCTCGACAAACTGAAATTGGCCGTACGTTCAACTCCTGTTGTGATACAATAAGACCATTGAGGTGATAGGATGTTAAAAAATAAACCATATCTGAAACCGCTGTTGTGGATGATTGCCTTTACCCTTCCCTGGGGATTGGGGGGCTTTATTGTCCATACTGCATTTTCCCTTTCCGCAGGGATGATTCTGTACTGGGTGGCCGGCCTCCTGGCTCCTTTTATTTTCTATCTGGTCCAGAAAGAAGGCTGGGGAAGTGAAGGGGGAGCCGCCCGGGCTGCGGCACACCTGGCGGTGTGGCCGTCCCTTGTTCTTGTGGAGATGGTGGTTTTCTGGAAATATCTTCCGGCCATTGACAGGGCCTGGAAGACGATGCCTGTTCCTACAGGTCTGGCGGCGCTGGTGGTTCTTTCTCTGTTCATTATTCTTGCCGCATTTCTGGATAAGAAACTGGTTGAACTGTATGAAGGACTGAAAGAAAAAGGGGGACTCTGGAGTCTCTGGCTGGGCTGTTCCTTCTTTACCGGCCTTATTCCCGGGACTGCCATGATTTCCTTCTTATGGCTCTATTATACCGGCGGCATGCGGCTGGATCCTTTTACCGCATCTTTCTTCTTACTGGAAATCTTCAGCGTTGTTTTTTACGGGAAAATCTTTATCGGTATGATGACGTTCGGTATTTTCCTTTTCCTGGCATTGAAGGGAGCAAAGGCACACCGTATCGTGCAATCAGTGTTTACCGCCATATTCTGGCTGTTCTTTCTTTTTATTCCCATGGTTATTTCCCTGCGCCTTACGGGAGGCGGCAGCTGGAGGGCCTATATGGATCCATCCTACCTGTCTGTATTCCCCTATCTTTCGGACCTCTGGCTTACGGGGCTGGCTCTCATGGGAGCAGAAAAGCTGACGGGCTGGATTTTTAAGGCTTGAGGGTTGACAAGGACTGTTTTGTCGTTATAATTACAGTTGGCAGATAAAGGGACTCTGCTTTGCCGGTATCATATGGTGTGGGAACCGGACCGCAGGGTGAGTATATCGCCAATATTACGGCTTATATCTCATGGAGAGTAAGAACGGAGGTTTTTAACATGGAAAAAGTCAATCAGGCACCCCAGGGAAGTCATGCATTTTTGAGTATCCGCCAGCTCACCGTTTCCGGCCTTCTGGCGGGAATAACTATTTTTCTGGGGCTCACGGGGTATGGTTTCATTCCCCTTGTAGTTATGGATGCAACCATCCTGCACATCCCCACCATTATCGGTGCCATTGCAGGAGGTCCGAAGGTAGGGGCCCTTGTAGGTTTCCTTTTCGGATTGTTCTCTTTTATCCAGAGTCTTCGGGCGCCAAGCCTGCTGCTGCAGTTTGCCCTGCAGTATAATCCTTTCTACGATGCCTTTATCTGCATCGTTCCGAGAATCTGCATCGGACTCTTTGCCTGGTTCCTGTATAAACATATGCCCGGCCGGGAAGGTATCCGCACGGCGGTAGCAGCCATCGGCGGTTCTCTCTGCAACACGGTGCTCTTCCTGGGTTCCTTCTTCGTCCTTGTAGGTGCTCCCTATGCGGCGGCTAAAGGAATTTCCGTAGAAGCTGTAGGGGCTACGATTCTTGGCATTGTCGGCGTGAATGGTGTACCGGAAGCCATCGTTTCTGCTGTCATCATTGTGCCGGTGGTAACCATGCTGAAGAAATCCGGCTGGAAGATGAAATAAAATAAACGAGCCCAGGGGCTGTGAAAAATGGATGTCCACTTTTCACAGCTCTTTTTATTGACGGATCCGGTGGAAATGTGACCATTGTGGTTTGTCGAGCTGTTGGTGATGGGTGGCTGGCCGACAGGCTGCCCGTATGGATGGGGCATAAGGGTTGTGGGTCGGGCCAGCGAAGCGGCGCCCGACCTACAACCCTTAGCCCCATCTATACGAGTGGCCCGCTACCCAACCACCAGCCCCAACTCCCCGATATACTGAAATAGTCCATGCAAAAGAGCATCGTACGAAAGGAATTCTATTCGTACGATGCTCTTGCGTTAACCAATATTCGAATTACATATCATCGCTGCCCCGGAGGCGGTCATCACACTGGGCAATGAGGGCATCCGTGTCGACACCGGCATCCTGGCACATGGTACCGATGGTGGTCTTCATGTCGGTGGGCATAGCAATATTTTTATTCTGGAATACAGGAAGCAGCTGGGGGTAAAGAGTAAGGATGGTTTCCATGGGCGTATCCTTCGTGAGGAGGGGCTTCTTGTATTTATCGGCGATGAATTCATTCATTTCGCCAATGATTTCAAAAACGTCCATGCCATGGGACTGGGCGGCCTGCCACAGGTTTTCATCGTAGGAAACGAAGCATCCCACGCAGGACATGCCGTACTCCATGAGGAATGGTCCCATTTCCGGATAGACCTGGATGATCTGCATGATATTGTTTTCCGGACGGACGAAGTCCCCTTCCTTCAGCGGCGGTACGTCAGAGCTGCCGAATCCGCCGTAGTAATCGGCAGAGCCTTCATTAGCGGCACCGGGCATGGTATTGCCAAGCACCGCATCCCGGAATGCTTCATATCCCATGTGGTCGATGAATTCTTCCAGGGACTGGTAATTTTCATGTTCCAGGTAATAGGTGCAGGCTTTGGTCATAATAGCCAGTGCATCGGCGGGGAACTGGGCAAAAGCAAAGAATGTTTTCTTTCCGGTGTAAATATCCCAGCCGTCGGACATGCCTACAGCCCGGATGGGGAGGGGCGTAGTCATTGTGCAGGTCAGGATGCAGGAGGGCCAGGAACCGAAGGCCAGAAGGCCCAGGTCCTTCAGGGTGTCTTCCACGTCATCCTTTGCGAGGCCGGAAATAATGGGGCGGCCTTTGGGGTCGAGGATATAGGTGCCCTCATGTTTATCGGCCACTTCTTTCATTTTTTTCTTGAATTCGCTTCTCCCTTCCTGGATATCAGGAATGAAATCAATTTCAAGGGAAAAGGTCAGGTTGTCTGCTGTCATAAAAAAACTCCTTTCACAAGACTCTCCATGGAGGGAGTCATCATCTCACATTGATTCTCTTCTATTATAACAGATAGGTACAAGTAAATCGAGAGAAATCGAATGGAGACTATTGCGGTTTGACGAGCTGTTGAGGTCTGTGGTTGGCGAGCGGCACCAACGGGGTGAATGGGGCGTAAGGGTTGTGGGTTGGCATCGCTTCGCTCGCCAACCGGGTGGTGGCTTCAACGTCGCTGCGCTCGTTGAAGCGGGGGCATAAGGTGGAGCAGCGGCTTCGCCGCTATTGGTTAGCCTCCTTCCTCGGGAAGAAGGTGGCGCCGTAGGCGACGGAGGTTAGCTAAAGGGAGCGCCGCAGGCTGATTTACCTTATGCCCCTGGCGCGAAGCGCCCACAACCCGGTGAACGAGCGTAGCGATGTTCACCCACCACCCTTAGCCCCATCTATACGAGTGGCCCGTCCCCTAACCACCAGCTCCCAACAGCTCGACAAACTGAAATAGTCCTGTTCCCCTGTTTCAAAAACCTCATACCACGGAACCCGTAAAAATGGTACAATATACGAGACTTATCTGTATTCTCCCGGGAGGCATGAGAATATGAAACAGTGGAAGAAAAAAATGACAGCGGCCCTGCTGGCTGTGGCCTGCATCGGCGGCCTGGCAGCACCGGCGGAAGTGGAAGCGGCTACGACGACACAGAAAATTCTCTATGGGGCGGCGGCACTTCTTTTCATTTCCAATTATTACCAGCGGCTGGATGACCATGGAGGGCAGCAGTTCCTTGCGGAGTGCCAGCAGCAGACCGGGGTCTATGATTCGGCGGAAGCGGACAACCGGGTGCAGGAAATCTATCGGAACCTTTGCGATACGGGGGCAGTGGATCGGAATTACAAGGTCTACGTTTCCCCGGATGAAGATATCAATGCATCCATGAGCCTGGGCGGCGTGCTCTGTGTGAATAAGGGCTCCCTCGATGCCTTTGATGATGATGAACTGGCCTATGTCATGGCCCATGAAATTTCCCATGGTGAGAAACGGCACAGTGTAAATGGAGTCAAGAAACGGGTGGGCCTCATTACGGCCCTGGATATTTACCTGGGAAGCGATGCATCCTATGGAGAGTACCTGTTAGGAAATATTGCAGCCAACTACGTGTCCAATGCGGTCTTCACAAAGGACCAGGAAAAGGAAGCCGATGACTGGGGCTTCCAGTACCTGGTGGAGGCAGGATATAACCCCGGTGCCGGGGCAGCCGCCATGCAGGTGCTCTATAACAAATACGGGGAAAGTTCCCCTTCCGGCATCAAGTCGGTGCTGGCTCCCGGAAACCATCCGAAAACAAGTGACCGTATCAATAAAAACCTGAAATGGATGAAGGCCTATTCCGGCGGCCACGTGGATGTGAAGGACGGATGGATCCTTGTGAATGGAGAAAAGGCATTCCAGCCGGAAGCGGCCGGCCGGTATACGGATAAGGAGAGGACATTCCTCACCGCCGGTAAACTGGACAAGCTGTACCATGCAGGACAGGTGCCTGATGCGGTACTGGAAGATAATACCATCTACTGTGGAAGTACGGCGGTTTACAGCCTCGCTTCTACGGAAAACGGAAAGCTCTATGTGGACAACCTGAATAAGGGGATTGCTAAAGATCGGGGCGAAAAGGTGGAGGAAAAATTTGCTATTGATTCCCGAAAGGCAAAAGTGACAGCGGACAAGGCAAAAGCGGAAAAAGAGGCCGCCTCTGCAGATGCCGGTTGAATCGAGCATAGTTAGCAGGCATCATTGAGAAAGGAACATGATTATCAAGATTATGAAGAAATTACTGGCCCTGGTTATTTTATTTATTGTTTGTGCAGGTGTGGCTTTTGGTATTCTGGCCCTCATTACGCCGGAACCGCCAAAGAAGCCGCAGCTCCCGCCTCCGCCTGCCACCGGTGCCGTGTCGGCGGCCCTGATTGATGGAAATACGGGAGAAATGCTGGCCGATAAGGAAGGAACCCTTCGCGTCTATCCGGCCAGCACCACTAAGATCCTCACCACCATCATTGCCCTGGAGGAAGGAAAGGATAAGCTGGAACAGAATGCAGTGATTACGGACCGGGCCATTAAACAGGACGGTACGAATCTTGGCATCCGCAAGGATATGCCCATTTCCCTTCACCAGATGCTCTATGGCATGATGCTGATTTCCGGAAATGATGCGGCCGTGGCTACGGCGGAAACCGTGGGCGGTTCCTATGACCGGTTCGTAGAAATGATGAATGAAAAGGCTGCCTCCATTGGAGCCCATGATTCCCATTTCGCCAATCCCAATGGCCTTACAGATCCGAACCATTACACCACAGCGGAAGATATGGTGAAAATTGCGGCCTATGCCATGAAAAATCCTGATTTCCGGGATATCGTGAAGCGGAAGACCTATCCCATGACCTATCGGAATGGTATTTACCGGAATGTGCAGAACAGGAATGAATTTCTTTCCAGCGGCTATGAAGGGGCCAATGGTATCAAGACAGGTATGACGGAAGCGGCCGGTGACTGCCTTGTAGCATCGGCAGAGAGAAATGGAAAGCTCATCATCGTAGGCCTTTACAATGACCCGAAACGGTGGCAGGATGTGAAGACCTGGCTGGATTACGGCTTTGCGGCAGCCCGGGCGGAAGATGAGTACCGGGCAGCTCTGGCAGCAGAACCGGGAATTTACAAATTTGTGAACCGGGTGCTGGGAAAGGAACCAAAGGAATCCCATGCGTAAGAAAAAGACTCCCTTTTTGAAGCGGCTCTTTCCCCATAGCCCGCTGCTTCGGATTATCTTCGTCATTGTCATGGTCATTACGTCTTACGTGGTGGTACAGAATGTATACCACTTCGTGAAGGTGCAGCAGCAGGAAGCGGAACTGGTGAAAGAGAAGGCCCGTCTGGAAGAGGAAAAGGAAAATCTGGAAACCCAGAAGGAGGACCTTGAGGATCCATCCAAACTGGAAAAGAAGGCTCGGGATGAACTGGGCCTTGTGAAACCGGGAGAAGTTCCCTATGTGAAATAGGACCGATGTCCGGCGGCAGCCCTGCGGCGGGGCGTACATGCAAATCAGTGGGGCACTGGGCTTTTTGTCTTGAGCTGGCCCGCCTGCGGCGCTTTTGTCCGGTTCCTGACAGGGGCTCTTGCCGAATGTATGGCCGCGAAACGGCCGGGAAATTCATAGGGCGGGGCCGCTTCAATGGGAGCTTCCTTCGTCTTGCGCAGGAATCATAGCTGGAATTATAAAAAGGAGCTGTAAATGAAAAATATTTTCATTCACAGCTCCTTTTTACATTCTTTTTTATCAGAACTGTTTCAGCCTCTCCAAAAGCCGCTGGCCATGGTCTTTTGAATTTTTGATGACCCGCTGCCGGTCTTCTTCGGTGCTGACGCCGGGAATGTAAGCGCTGCCGAAGCTATACACCGGCGGCTCATAGATCATGTGACAGAGCTCGGCCATCTGCTCAAAGTTGTAGAGAAATTCTTCTACCGGATGCCGGTTCTGCCCGCCTTTCCGATAATGGTCACTGCCGCCGCCTACGGTGAAGGATACCATGAGATGTTTGCCGGTAAGGGCTGTTCCTTTGGAACCATAGGCAAAGCCATGGGCAAAGACTTTTTCTACCCAGTTTTTGATGATGGCAGGGTAGGAATACCAGTAAAGGGGAAACTGGAATACGATGACATCCGCTTCTCTTACATAGGACTGTTCTTTTTCCACGTCCAGGTCCCAGCCAAGAAGGTCCAGGCGGCGAAGGACAAAGGGCAGGTCCGATGTATCCAGCGTTTCTAGAATGGTTTTATTAGCCAGGGACGTTTTCAGGTCCGGGTGGCCGGAAATGATTAAAATATTTGGCATAAGAATCTCCTTTCTGCATTACAGAGGTTATGGAATGGACCATATTATAGGAAAACAGGAGCGATTTGGGAAGAATGCACTTCAAAGTCATAAAGTGATAAAAGGAACAGCAGCTTACAATGACTACTTATGATATACAAAAAGTAAGTGACTCACCCAAAAGTACATTCTTACATAAAAATCAGTTTTGGCATAAAATGTAGCTGATGAAAAAAAGGAGACCGGCCCTTGCCGGATCCGGAAAGGAAAATCAATATGGACGAAATATTTACACGGGTCAGTGTCCGCCAGTTTGAAGACCGGCCGGTGGAAAAAGAGAAAGTAGAGAAAATTCTTTCCGCTGCCATGCAGTCACCCTCTGCGGGGGATGAAGAGGCTTGGCGGTTTTATGTGGTCACTGACAGGAAGAGGCTTGATGAACTTTCAAAAGCCAGTCCCTATGCTTCCCCTGTGGCCAATGCTCCGGCGGCGCTTGTAATTTCCTGGGACCGGGAAGCTCTCCGGTTTCCGGAATATGGGGAAATCGACTGCGCCATTGCTTCCGAAAATGTGCTCCTTGCCATCGAAGGCCTGGGGCTGGGAGGCGTCATGCTGGGTATTGCGCCGATCCGGGAGCGAATGGATGCAGTCCACACCATCCTCCGGATGCCGAAAGAAGAAGAAGCCTTTACGGTGATTCCCTTTGGCTATCCCAAACATAAAGGGAAAGCCCATAGCCGTTTTGATGAAAAGAAAGTCCATTACCTTTGAAAGGAGCCTGTATGGAAGAAATTAAAGTATTCAACTGCCCCGTTGAAGCGACCCTCTCTGTTATCGGGGGCAAGTATAAGTGCGTCATTCTTTATCACCTGTCCCACGAGACACTCCGTTTCAGCCAGCTGCAGCACATCATCCCCCACGTTACCGCCAAGATGCTGTCCCAGCAGCTCCATGACCTGGAGAATCGGGGACTCATTCATAAAAAAATCTATCCGGTGGTACCGCCAAAGACGGAATACAGCCTGACAGAATTCGGAAAGACCCTGTCTCCCATTGTGAATGCCATGTGTGATTGGGGAAATACATATATGAAGGATCAAATCCATCCGGTAGAATTGAAATGATTGGAGGAGTCATGGGAGACCATGGCTCTTTTTGATTGTCTTCTTAGGGAAGCACTGATTAAATCGTTGTCAGATTTCATTCTTGGATTTTTATGCAATGCGAGGAATAACTCGACGCGAATAGCGAGCTATTTAAGGCAGCAGTCCTGCATAGGACTGCTGAGCCAAGATAAGTTGGCGCTTTCTCTGCACATTAAAGCGCCTTCCTTTTATTCTTGGCCGATTTATGACGAAGCAGTGCATAAAAATCCTTATGAAATCTGACTCTGCGAATTAATCAGCGCTTCCTTAGGAAAGGCGGATGAGAACTCAGCCCTGAAAGTATATAAAAAGTAATTACCTGACTTTAAAGTGCATTCTTACGAAAAAGCAAATACTACGCTATAATACACCCAGACTTGAGAACCGGTTCCTGGGAAGGACGCTTCCCGGCAGAAAATTATTATATTTCTATCATAAGGAGTAACCAAAACCATGTTAAACGAAATCAACTGGCCCGAAGAATACCTTCCGGGATTTACGGATAACTTTGCATCAAATGAAATCATTGTTCCCGGCATTACGGCAGAAGAAGTCTTTGAAAACCTGCTGGATACTTCTATCTGGCCCACCTACTATGACAATGTGTCAGATGTCTATTTCTACAACCACGATGGTCCGGTACTGAAAGAAAATACCCGGTTCCGTTTCAACACATTCGGCTTCCCTGTGGAAGCAAGGGTCATTGAATTTGAAAAACCGGCAGATGGAAAGCCCGGCCGTCTTGCATGGCATGGATGGGCAGAAGGGGATGAAGATCATCGCCTGGATGTAGTCCATGCATGGCTTATCGAGGACATGCCCAAAGGCCGTGTCCGTATCCTGACCCAGGAATCCCAGAAAGGGAAACCGGCAAAGGACCTGTTCAATACCCATCCGGACACCATGAATATGGGGCACCAGGACTGGGTGAAAGGTCTGGCTGCCACCGTTCTGAAAGCGCATAAAAAATAAGGAGGACTACAGAAAAAATGAAAAAAATGAAAATAGCTGCTGCTGCCATGATGGCAGCTTCCGTATTACTGGGAACAGTCACAGTCAATGCGGCGGATACCAAAGGCAAAATTCTGGTGATCGCATCTGGTGAAGACCAGATGACCCTGAAGAATGGGTCCATCATGAATGTTGGATTCTTCCTCAACGAATTTGCAGTGCCCTCCCAGTACCTGGCCGGTGAAGGGTATGAAATCGTACTGGCTACTCCGGAAGGCAAGAAGCCGGTGATGGATGCCAGCTCCAACGATAAGGCCTTCTTTAATGGCAGTGAAGAAAGAAGAGCTTCTGCCAAGGCCTTTACCGACAATCTGACTCCTATTTCCTTCAAAGAAGCGCTGGCCCATCTCGATGACTACAAGGCCATCTTTATTCCCGGCGGTCATGCACCGATGACGGACCTTATGCAGAGCGAAGACCTGGGGAAGATGCTTCGTACTTTCCATGAAAAAGGAAAACCGACAGCCATGATCTGTCATGGCCCGGTGGCAGCGCTTTCTGCACTTCCGAATGCAGCAGCCTATCGGAAAGACCTGGTGGACGGTGACTTTGCCAAAGCCCAGGCAGATTCCAAAGACTGGATTTACAACGGCTATCATATGACCGTCCTCTCGGATGGAGAAGAATGGCCCGGTGAACTGGCTAAAGGCACGGAAATGCCTTTCCATGTGGAACAGGCCCTCCAGATTGCCGGTGGCTACATGGAAGAAGGCGCCCTTTACCAGAGCCATGTAGTAAAGGACAGGGAACTGATTACCGGACAGAATCCGGCGTCTGATATCGCCCTGGCCAAGGCCCTGGTCAGTGCCATTGAAGGGAAATAAGACAGGAAAGTAAAAACTGTGAAGGTGGGTTGCGTCCACCTTCACAGTTTTTACTTGGCCCAAATAGCTGGGCTTACTGCTTACAGAGATCCGCTGACAGAGATACCGCGGCTGCCGCCGCAGAGACGATAGATGATAGATAGAAGAGAGCCAGCCTGCGGCGAAAAGAGATGAAATTTGAGAGTTGAATTGAGGACCCAACTGCCTGGTCACTACCCCCTGCAAGCTGTCAGCGGATAGCAATCCCCTCAATCTCGATCTCAATCTATTACCTGCATGGAGACACTTACTTTTCAATTTATTTGAAAAAATTTCACTTTCCATGTTCACAAATCGGGACTTTTTGGAATGTATATAGTAGAGGGACAATAAAGTTTCCGGAATTTCAAAGATGGATTTCCTATCTCTTGCACAGCCGGCAGCGAGAAACCATTAGGAGAAGGTCTTTAGAATCGATATCAGCTTTTAGTCTCTCATCTGGCCGAAAGGTCAGTGAGCGCTGCATGTTAATTTTTCATTAAATCTATGAAATAATTTAGACATCCAACGCTTTTCCGTTATGTATATAGTAGAGGGATGAAAAAGGCCCGCGGGATGAAAAGTGGATTCCCCGTTTTCCTGAGTGCGCGCTGTGGAAAGAACCCCGGGAATCCACCGGACATCGGGTACCGCCTTTGGAAGTTCCTCGCCCATTCGGCCGAAAGGGAAGATGAGATCGAGGAGCGAGACCGAGATCGAGGTGGACAGCGGCTTCGCCGCGAAACCCCTCGACCTCAATCTCGATCTTCACAAAACGTTTGCACAGTGCAAATAACACGCAACACAACACACCATAAGGCTTAAGACTTTAGATTAGCTCATGCTTTTGCTCCTCTGACGACAAGTTCAGTTTGGGGATGGCTTAATCCAATCCCTTCACGCTGGCGTCTGATTCATTGGACGAATTCTTGCAATCTACGGACCCTGGGCCTGATTGGTGTGTTTTTGTCGTGGCTGGGTGTCGTGCGTACGGATGGGGCCTTGTGGCTGAGCGGCTTGCGACCGTGTGGGGGCTTCTAGCTACTAGTGACTAGCTATTAGGAAAGCTCAATAGCCTGCGGCAAATGAAAAGTGGCTGAAGGGTAATGCCCTGCGGGCAAGGTGGCTCAAGGGGAACGGGCTTCGTCCGAGGGAAAAGTGGCGGCACACAGATTGAGAAGCGCCGCCTTTTGATTCTTCTCGAAAATCCACTTTTTTCCGTGTGAATCCATACGTTCATCGTCATTTCGAGCGGTGGTAAGCGTCGTAGTGGCTCTGTCTTTAAAAATCGCTACAGCTTCGACGAGTCGAGAAATCTCCCTGGTAAATGACTATGAAGATGTTACAACCCGATATGTCTTAGAACAGCTTCTGATATTAGCTGGAAACGATCAGAGCGACTTTAGCGAGAGCCCCCTCCGTCGCCTGACGGCGCCGGAAAAATTAGGAATTAGGAATGAGGAATTAGGAATGAAGGTGGCGGCGCACAAATTGGAAAGCGCCGCTTTATGAAACACTAAAGCGGCTCCGCCGCAGATGCATTAGAATCCCTCTGTCACCGCATGACATCCCCCTTTGGGAAAGGGGGACGACCCTTTAGCCTGCGGCCTTTCCATCAGCTAACCTCCGTCTGCTGCGCAGCCACCTCCTTCCCGGGGAAGGAGGCTAACGATTCGCGGCGAAGCCGCAATTGGAATCCTAATGACTCTGCACCTAAAACGTGAAAATGACTTTGCACTAAGCTTCTTCCTTGGGAAGGAGCTGCCCACGGGGCTGAGGTTAGCTGATGGATTCGGCCCGAAGGGCCTGATCTCCCTTAACCATCTGACTCTACCCCTATAACGTCATTTCGAGCGGTGGAAGCATGCTAAGTGACTCTGTCCTTAAAATCGCTACAGCTACGATGAGTCGAGAAATCTTTCTAGTAAATGCCTATGACGGTTTTACAACCCGATAGGGCGCAGATTTTGTCAGAAGCGCCGCAGGCTGGACCTCAATTCTCAAATCTCTAATCTGTACTATTCAGACACCACAAAAACACGGAACCCTATGCCGGTATCTCTCATGCATCGAAGGTCGCCATGAATCAGGCATCAGCGCATTAGCTCAGCGGAAGATTGGTGGGATAAGCAAAGCTTTCCCTCTCTGCCGAAGGCTGCTCTAGGATTGGTCGTCAAAGCCTGCCGTTCCGTGTAAAGATAGTATTGGCGATATTCCGTGTTTTCGTATTTGTGAAACTTTGTCTTGCCGGTTGCAGAATCCTGCTTACCGCTTCCGTCCGGACGGGAGCGGGGCGGGTAAAGGAGAAGCCCCTGCGCAAACAGGAGATTTTCTTTTCTGACATCGTTCCCTGCCTAGGATTTGGAAATGAGATCATACTTTTGTGAAAATCACCTGCTCTTAAGAGGGCTCCTGATTTACCCCTCCATATATTAAAATGCCTTTTCGAGGGTAAAATCACAACCAATTTTGGAATATCTAATGTTTTGCTAACAAATTGGTACATACACCATGGGAAGTGGCTGAGGTGACTTAAGTGACTGATGTGGCTGAGGGGATGGCGGCGGTACTAATGAGATCAAGTATATTCACAGTAGCTGCCATTCCAACTGACACTAACCATAACTCGGTCGGCCGGGCCCCAAGAGGAAGGCGCTTCAATGTGCAGTAAAAGGGTGCAGGTCCTGCATAGGACCTGCAAGCCAGTCGCAAGTTGGCGCTTTGACGGCCAATAAAAGCGCTTTCCTTTTGGCGGCTGGCCGATCAACTTGGGCCCGGCTCAGCAGTCCTCTGCAGGACTGCTGCATTTCGAGCGGTGGCAAGGGAACGGGAGTCACAGCAGCGAACACAATTTGCACCAGCGAACATGATTTGAAGGAGCGTTAGCGACGCACAAATCATCGTGAGTCGGTGACAGCCGTAGCGAAGGAGCGTAGCGACGCGCAAATTGTCGTGAGTCGCTGATAGCTGTGCTGTAGGGAGCCGTAGACGACTGAGAATCCCGTGACACGCTTCCCCTCGGGTGGTAAGCACTGTGATGTCTATATAGTCAAGGATCGCTACAGCTGAGTCGAGAGATCCTTCCGGTAAATGACTGTGACGGGGCTTTCAAGGAAAATTGAGATCTGGATTCATTGAAGCTCATCATGCAGAAGGGAAATCACAATGGTTAGAAAATAAAGACTGTAAAAAATAGATAGCCATATTTTCTACAGCCTTTTACTTGATTTACGGAATCCGGTGCAGTTATATGGCACCTATAAAATTATAAAAAATCCCGGAATGCCGGCCTTTACAGGATCTACTCCAGGGGATATAATGCCTGTAAAGAAGGGCATAGGATTTATCATTGTTTTCATAAATTCGGGGATGGATCTTATGGAAATGGAGAGAGTACTTTTCCTGGCTTTGGCTCTTACGGGCATTTCCTTGCCTTTTTCTGCTGCTGCCATGGGAGATATGAACTTCGTCCGTCAGGAGCAGGCAGCCCAGGAGAGGGAAAGGGAAACATTCAGAAATCGGCTATTCCAGGATACCTTGAAGCCAATAGAGACAGAAGAAAAGAGCGGTGAAGTGCCGCCTGTTTCATCTGTCTATTTTTATATGAACTAGTATCGGGTTTACGCTTGAATCCCGCCTTTATCAATCAGCACCGCTTCCTTTCTTCAGACTACATGTACAGACAGATGACCTGGGACCCGGATCGGGTCACCAAACGGCTGGGAGACGGATTCTATGAACAGGAACTGGTGAGACAGCAGGTCGCAGGCCTTACGGGCATACGGTACATCAATGGCTATACGGACGATGAAGAAGAATACAAGGCCCTGATGGATGCCGGCATAGCCTATGCAAAAGAGTATGGCTTGAAGCCAGGCATTTCTCTTACCAAAGAACAGATGGCAGGCCTTACCAGTGACATGGTCTGGCTGGAAACGACCATGGTCACCGTTCATGGAAAGACCTATGAAGTCCTCTATCCGAAGGTATACCTGAAGCCGGAGACCATGACTCTCACGTCTGACGGCAGCCTGATCAGCGCCGATACTCTGGTGGCGGAGACGAAAAAGACACTGGAGAATAACGCCTCCATCCTCGGAAATACGGTGGTCCTGAAGGGAAATGATGTGGTCAACCTGGGGAGCATCCTGGGCAAAGACATTGCACTTAAAGCAGAAAGAGACATAACCCAGCAGGGCCTCATCACCGGTGAAGACCGGGCAGCCCTTACGGCAGGCAGGGATATCTCCATGGGAAATACCATCCTCCACGGGAAGAACCAGGACATCCTTAACACCACCGCCGGTATTGCGGTAAAGGGGAAAGAGGGAGTCCTCCTTATGGAGTCGGGAAGAGATATCCACCTCACCGGTGCTACACTGGAAGCCTTGGGAGATAAGGGCTCCATGATTCTCAAGGCAGGAAAGGATTTCATCCTCGATACGGACAGCCTGCAGGCGAAAAAGGACATGACTGAAAACAGGGATAACTATATCCGCACTTACAGGAAAACGGAAACCTCTGATACATTGGCTGCAGGAAAAGACATTATCCTGGCCTCAGGAGAGCATGTCTCCATCAGAAATGCAGTCATTGCCTCGAAAAACGGTGCGGTCACTGCAGCAGCCAGAGGTGACGTGACAGTTGCGAACGGATATAATGAAGCCAGGGACGACTATGGCCTGAAATACAAGGAAAAGGGATTCCTGTCCTCAAAGACTACCGCCATCAGAAGCCATGACGAAGAGAAGAAAGCATCACCCGCCATTATTTCTGGAGACACCGTATCCATCCTTTCCGGAAAGGACACTCATGTCTCCGGCTCCCGGATCATTGCCAATCATGACGTGACAGTAGCGGCAGGCGGAAATACCACCATTACCAGCACTGAAGAGAGGGAAGTCCACGACTTTGAGAAGGAAGTCCGGAAGAGCGGGCTCTTGGGCGGTGGCGATTTCGGTTTCACCATCGGAAGTGAAAAGAGAAAAGACCACTACGAAGAAGCGGTCATCTCGCAAAAAGGAAGCCTCCTGGGAAGCACGGAAGGAAATGTATCCCTCTCTTCCGGAAACGCAGTGACCATAGAATCCTCAGACCTGACTGCCGGGAAAAACATGACCGTGACCGGAAAGAATATCCTGGTATCCGGGAAAGACAACGTTTACACAACAAAGGAAGACCACAAATACAAACGAAGCGGACTCACTGTATCTTTAGGCGGAAACCTCGTCAGTACGGTGGATTCCATGACTGCGCCTTTCAGGCGGTCCGGTGAAGTAAAGGACCGTCGTCTCTCTGCTCTCTATGACGCCCAGGGGGTAAGAAATCTGTATGATGCCATCGGCGGCTATATGAAAAATGTAAAGACCATCGAACAGATGAAGGGAGATGCAGCATCCACAGGCCGTCTCATAGAAGCGACAGAAAAAGAGGGGATCCTGCCGGAGGGGATGAAGAATGACCTGCAGGGAATCATTAATCGTGACTACATCGAGATGGCGGAAGCCAAAACCGATAACAAAGCGAGAAGAAGTGTGGCAGTGGACGTATCTCTGGGCACATTTAAATCCCATTACACCATGGAAAACGTGGCGGCTGAAATAACCGGAAGCAAGCTTACTGCCGGAGAGTCCCTGGAGATGAAGGCAGATAAAGACCTTACGGTCAAAGGCAGCAGCCTTAGGGCAGATGACGTATACCTGGAGGCCGGAGAAAATATCCGTATCCTGTCCGGAGAAAACAGGAGCAGGACTACGGAAAAAGACACATCCTCCTCCGCCAGCCTGGGAGCAGGCTTCGGAAGTACCGGATTTACCGGAGCCCATGGTTCCTACAGTAAGGGAAAGCAGACCGTGGAAGAGGAAGACCTTACCCATACCGGCAGTCAGATAAAAGGGACTCAGGGAGTTCGGCTGGAAAGCGGGAAGGACACAGCTATCAAGGGAAGCCGCATCAGCGGAGGGAAGATAACGGCAGACATCGGCGGCAGCCTGGCCATGGAGAGCGAGCAGGATATAAAGAGATACCACGAAAAGGGAAAACAGGTCGGTATATCTGTGGGCTATGCGCCTGGCACAGGCAAGGCGGCTGGCTACGCATCAGCCGGTAGAGATCACATGGATTCAGATTATGCTTCTGTAACAGAACAGTCCGGAATATATGCCGGGAAAGAAGGCTTTGCCGTCCGGACGGGTGGCAATACCCATCTGAAAGGGGCAGTCATTGCCAGTGAAGCCAAGGAAGAGAATAATAGCCTGCAGACCGGTATCCTGAGCTGGGAGGATATAAACAACAGAGCAGAGTATAAAGCGGGGGGAGCTGGCCTCTCTTATGCACCTAAGGATAAAAACGTGCCCCTCAATGCCCGTGGCCTGACGCCGCAGATCCGTACACCGGCAGTAGGAAAAGCCGGTAGTATCACGAAATCTGCTGTGGCGGAAGGTCATATAACGATTACAGGCATGAAGAAACAGGATATTTCTGCCCTGAACCGAGATACGAAGAACAGTTTGAATCATCTGAAAGAGATTTTCGACAGTAAAAAGTTGGAAGAAAAACAGGAACTCATTCAGATAATGAACATAGTGGGAAACCAGGCTATTCATGAAGTTTCCGCCCACTACGGCTGGAAAGAAGGATCCAAAGAAAAAGTGCTGCTTCACGGAGCACTGGGAGCCCTGACCGGAAGCATGAGTGGGAAAGGTACCTGGACTGGGGCCCTATCCGGCAGTGTAAATGAATTCGCTGTAAAGTATATAGAGCAGACAAAGGGAATTCAATGGGTAGTACAACATTCGGATGTCGTACAGGGGATAAGTACGGTTCTTGGAGCAGTAATAGGTAAAGTTACAGAGAACAATGGTGACGGCAGTTATACACTACTAATGGGACGAAATGGAATAGATTATCCGCAATAGCACAAGGCGATTTAAACAAAGCTTTTAAATTAGAGATGTCGTCAGAAACTAAGAATCCAGTTGAGCTTGTTAGGTTGTTGACAACATATATTAACATGAGTGAAGCGGCAGAATATCCCGCTTCACAAAAAGCTCTTCATGGCGTTTGGCACGCTAATACTATATATACATTACCTGAAGTAATAGTTAATAAACCAGAGTATAAAGCAATTGATCGAAAACTGTATAATGAAATAGCACTTAAATATAATCTGCAGATAAAATGGGATGATAAGAAAAGTGTACAAGGAAATCTTGAGGCACTACGGTATGATTTGGAATATGAAATATCTAAGGGACGAACGATTTTTCAAAGCAATGAGATTCAATATGGAGAATATAGTTTAGGATTTTTAGAGAATTTCTATAACGAAACGAGAATATCGAGATGGGCAGAAACGGCTAGCAGGATATTAACTGTAGGAGATTTATTAACGACGGATAATCGCGGTAAATTGATAACTGGAATTGCAGGAGGAATGGTCGGAGATTTGGCTGGTAAGGATCTAATTTCACCTATTATCATTGGTTATGCCATTCAATGGCATATACCTTTACTGCTTTCTGGAACCGTAGATGATATTGCTTTACTATCATCAGGAGCACTGGAATCGTATATTGCAGAAAAAATGTTCGAAAGTAAAGAAAGTTATATTTATTATATACAAAAATTAAGTCCAACTAATTATGATGAGAATGAGTTTAAACAAAGAACCCAGCATATCTTTAGCACAGAAGATTGATTTTCCTGTTTGGGAGGTAGTAAATGATAGTTACTGGTGTCTCTTTTTTTCTAGGGGCAGCTGCAATAGTAATGATTGTTATTTCACTTTGCGGAATTGTCATCTATGATATTATGGAAAATAGAATACATAGCGTAAAGAAATATTTAATTTTTATTTTATTGGGAGCATCCATGTTAATATTTGGATTATTATTTATAATAACTGGAGGAACTAACTTTCTTATTATTTTAAGAAATATGGGAATTTATTATAATAT
>ERZ1034949.456-NODE-456-length-27050-cov-15.798074_pt1 | contig 27050 bp, 16 predicted proteins | sample MGYA00520590_ERZ1034949 | MGnify/ENA primary metagenome ERZ1034949 (study PRJEB33766, sample SAMN09781752) | gut metagenome | biome: gut microbiome | host: Homo sapiens | place: Madagascar | study: EMG produced TPA metagenomics assembly of the PRJNA485056 data...
TAATAAAATGCTTGACTTTAAAAGAATTTTATTATAAAAATAAGAAAAATAATTTACAAGGAGAGAAAAATGTCAATACCGACAAGAAATTATATATATGGTTTATCGCCGTTAAAGCGCGAAAATCCAGCCCGAGGGCAAAGTGAATGGTACTATTTTGACCCGTGCAATGCTTCTACTTTTTCGGATTTTAAGCAAATAGACGTGCCGAGTCAGAATACGCCTAATCCATACGCAAAAGAAATTCAGAATTATATTTTTAAAACAGATTCTGATAATTATAAACTGTTATATGGTAACGCGCAGCCTCCGCAGGAAAATCAGCAAAATCAACCGCAGCAGCCGGAAAACAACACCGCTAAGCCGATTTTTTCTAATCAGCAGAATAATCAGATATTTTCACAGCTGCAAAATGCGGCAGGGCAAGCTATTGGCAATAATGTTGAGCAGTCTTCGCAAGCGTCGGTGCAAAATTTAAATGGAACCATAAAATCCACTATGCCGCAAGCTACCGCAAATGCGCAAAATATGAATTATATCGAACAGATAAAAAACATATTGGGCGATGGAGGTAAGGATACACAAAGCATACTTGGTACATTGCCAAATATTGATAATGCTAGAAGTTATACGACCGATGAAGGCGGCAGACAATTAAACAGAAATTATTTGCAAGAATTGGCAGAAAAAAGAAAAAATAAGAATATATACCAAATAGAAAAAATTGGAAACTTGAGTAGTAAACACGAATCTCTTAAAGATCCATCAGCAATAGGTGTTGATAATGCAGGAGGTCCTAGTTATGGTACGTACCAAATATCAACTAAAACAGGAACGATGAGTAAATATTTAAATTTTTTAAAAAGTAATTATCCTGAATTTTACAATGAGTTGTATAGTGCAGGGGGAAATGCAGCAGCACTAGTCAAAAATAAAGAATTTGTAGATAAATGGAGAGAATTATCACAAAATGCTAAGTTTAATGGTAGTCAGTATGATTTTATGATTAGTACTCATTATGCCCCCACTGTTGAAAGAATAAAAAATAAACAATTGTTGGATTTAGAAAATCGAAATAGGATATTGAAAGATGTGATATATTCAATGAGTGTTCAGCACAGAAAAGCTTCGGATATTATAAATAGTGCATTATTTGATTTACAAAATAAATATGGAGATAATAATGTGGATGATGAAACTTTAATAAAAACATTATATCAATATCGTCATAATTATGTTGAAAATCCTCCAGAACATAATGAGCCTGGTGATAATAGAATTACGAGACAAGAAAAATTAAATATATTGAATAATAGGTATCCTAATGAATTGAAAGATGCTTTGGAATGTTTAAAAAATGAATGAATAATTAAGGTGGCTTAGCTGTCAAAGCCGCCTTTTTTTGCAATTAAAATATTTTTTAATAGTGTGTAGGTCTGAGAAGTTAAATTATGTTCCAACATCAATTTAGCTAATGAAGCATCGTCATATGGTCTGTCGGTACACCAATAGTCAATTGTTCCGTCCTGGCAGAAATAAAGATATTTGTAAGTGTCAAAGTTCGCTTTTTCTAAGTTGTTTACGGAATTTTGAAAATTATCAAATTCATCTGCCAATAAAACAGTTTTAGCTATTTCAAAAATTTTATTTTTCAGACATTCTCTGAATTGTCTTTCGCGGGCAGCGTCGCTAATATTTCCAGCCAAAACATCGCTTTCGGTTGTTTGAGGTATTTGTTTGTTACAGTTGTTATAAATTGTTTCTGCTTCGGAATTAACTTCATCATATAGTTTGTCTGCAAAAGCGGATGAGGAATATATACAGCATAGGCATAAAACAGCAAAAATTTTTTTCATTGTAATCTCCAGATTTTTTTTATGAGTTTAGCAAGTCTGACAGCAAATGCAAGATATTTTTATAAAAAATTATAGTTTTAGTTGACTCAGCGGCAAAGCCGATATTGTGGTAGTTTGGGAGATATGCTGTATTTTGTATCAGTATAATTATATCGCAAACCAGTAAGTAATGTTTTGCTTAACTATTGATGTGGATAGGTGTTGTTATTTTGTTATCAAAGCGGTTAAAGTGTATTATAGAGCAAAGTGACGGTAGATTTTATGTATGAGGTACTTATGAAAGAAATTTTTGGTGTAATTGCGGCTTTTTTGGCTAAATTCAGATATAATGCGCTTATGGGAATGTTTTTTGCCGCGCTTGTCGTATTGCCGGACTATTTATTTATGGCATTTTTGCCGAATATCACCTATTTGACCGATTTTGTTTTTTTGTTTGTTATGTTTGTTTTCGGATTTTTTCTTTCATTGTCCGGAATTGCAACTTATGCAATCTGCTGTTTTCTATTTATGTTTATGCAGATTGTTCAGTTGGGGCATATAGCTTATTTCTCGCGTCCTATAAATCCTTTGGATATAGGTAAGGTTTTTGGCGAATTTGAAGATATTTATTCTGCCGGTATGTCGGATTGGGATGATTTTTGGTTTGTTCCGGTTGCTGCAGTGCTGCCTTTTTTGATTTTGTTATGTCTGGAGGTTAAATGGCGCAAAAAACTGCGTTTTTCATTTGTCGGAATTTTGGCGGTTATTATTTTTTTGGGGGTGAAACCTGAACGGGCAACTCGCCGCGGCTTACATTCTTTTTTGCCGCCGGAAACTCGTTATTCCATCCATAACTCCATAAATTCATTTTCGTTTTATCTGGTGCGCGGAGCCGATAGTAAAAGTATTCACGATATAGTGCCGTATGATTTTTATTTGCCGTATAAACTGGAAAAATTGCCGGAATCCTCTCAACTTGTGGTTTTGATTATGGGAGAAAGCACAAATGCGGATAAAATGCATTTGTTTAATCCAAAAACATCGCAAACAACACCACAGCTGGATAGGTTGAAAAATGAAAGCAATTTTGCTTATACCACGGCAATTTCCGGCGCTGTTTCAACACATTCGTCGTTGCCGATTTTCTTTAATATGATGAAGGAACCCGGAAATGTTAAAAAGTTGGAAAAAGAAGATACCAATTTGTTTAAAATGGCAAAAGAAAATGGTTTCAAAACTTATTTTTATTCGGCTTATGATATGAAGCAAACAAATCTGATTGGCGTGCGGTATATTGATGAAATAATAACATCCGAGAAAAGTCCTCGTAAATTCAGACGCGAAAAAGAAGATTTGTTGGTTAAAATGTTTGAAAAATTGGACTTGAAAAACGGTAAAAATTTTGTGGTACTGAATTTTAAAAGTGTGCATTCTCCTTATGAAGAAAACTATGCCCACCATCCTGAATTTGATGTTTTTAAGCCAAAAGATGATAGCCGATTTGCTGAAGAAAATGCCGCTTATGAAAATGCTGTTTTGTATATAGACAGTATATTGGGACGTCTTCTAACGGAATTTAAACGTTTAAATGTGAACAATTCGCAGTTTATTTTTACTTCTGACCACGGAGAAATGCTGGGATTGCCTGATGGACGCTACGGTCATAATCAATTGGTGATGGAAGATATGCGAGTTCCGTTTTTGATATATAATATAGGCGGAAAAATGCCCGTGTTGCCCGGCGGTGTTATATCTCATTATGAAATCTCTGAAATGGTTGCCGAATTTTTGGGATATAAGGTCAGCAATCCTAATTATGAAAATGACGTATTTTTTGTGCATGGAAATAATTTGTTTGAAGATTATCAATTTATTGAATATGAACGCCGGAACGGAGAAATTCGCGAAATTCTGAAAGATGAAGTCGAGGATTTTGTGAAAAAAACAAATAAGGAATTTGATAAATGATTACTCAATTTTCAAGAACAGAAATGTTGATTGGCAGCGAAGGGGTTAACAAACTTAAAAAGTTTAGAGTTGCGGTGTTTGGTTTGGGCGGAGTCGGCGGCTATGTGGCAGAAGCTTTGGCCAGAGCCGGTTTAGGTGCTTTGGATTTGATAGATAGCGATACTGTCAGCCTGAGTAATATAAATAGGCAGATTTTGGCCTTGCACTCTACTGTTGGCATGTTGAAAACCGAGGCGGCAAAACAACGACTTTTAGATATAAATCCTAACCTGCAAATTGTTTGTCATAATTGTTTCTATTTGCCCGAAACGGCCGATAGCTTTGATTTTTATAAATATGATTATGTCGCAGATGCAATAGATACGGTTGCCGGAAAAATTGCTTTGGTGCAGCGAGCCGCAGATGCCGGTACGCCGATTATTTGCGCTATGGGGGCCGGAAATAAAACAGATGCCGGCGCATTTAAGGTTGCGGATATAAGTAAAACTTCGGTGTGTCCTTTAGCCAAAGTGATGCGTAAAGAATTGCGTAAACGCGGAATAAATCATTTTAAAACTGTGTATTCGGAAGAACCTGCATTGACCCCGCTGGAGACGGCAGAAGACAGTAATAAGCGGCAAACTCCGGGAAGTATATCTTATGTTCCCGCTGTTGTCGGGTTGCTTATGGCCGGCGAGATTATTCGTGATTTGTTGAAACAAAATTAAAAAGAAGCGGCTGGTTTATAAAGGAGACGTATTAGTTATTAGGTTGTTCTGCTACGGTGTAAACGTGTGTTGATAATAGCAGAACAACCGGTTATCGCATAGATAATAATTAGTTTTAGAGACGTGCGGCCATTTTCATGCCCATACGAGTAGGCTGACCGGCTTGTAAATCTTCATTGAACTTTATTTTATCTTTTTCAAACAAACAAATTACCGTGCTTCCCATAAAAAATTTTCCAATTTCTGCGCCTTTGGGAAAAGTCAGCTCTCTATCTGTGTATTCAAAAACTGTAATATCTTTGTTTTTGGTCGGAGCAACGGTTCCGGCCCAGGCGGTGGAAATGCTGCGGACAATAGTGGCGCCGACAAAGACAACGGCCATGCGTCCGACAGGTGTGTTGAAATAGCAAACAACACGTTCATTGCGAGCAAAAAGTTCGGGAATATGTTTGGCATTAAACGGATTTACAGAAAATAAATCCCCCGGAACGTGAATCATTTTTTCTAAAACTCCGTTAAACGGAATGTGAACGCGATGATAGTCTTTAGGAGACAAATAGATAGTTATAAATTCTCCGTTTTGAAAAGCTTCGGCTTCAGCTGAATCGGCTAATAAAGCTTCTGTAGTGTAATAGTGATTTTTGGCTTGGAATAAAAATTTATTTTCTATTTTTCCAAATTGGCTGATTTTGCCGTCTACAGGATAAATAATGGCATCTTCATTAAGATTTATCGGTCTGGCATCCGGTAGAAGGGGACGTGAAAAAAAATCGTTAAAAGTTTTATAGTCTTCAATTCTGCCGGCAATTTCTTTGGTGTTTATTTTGTATTTTTTGATGAATTGTTCAATCATAAAAGTTGTTAAACCACCAAGTTTTGCTTTAGCCAAAAGACCAACCGCGCGAGTAAGTAAATGTTTAGGCAATAAGTATTGGCAATCGGCTTTGAGTTTTTGAGTATCCATGATAATCTCCTTATAACAATGTAAGCGTAGGCTAACTTTTTTATGTCTGATTGTCAATTATTATATGCAACAGAGCCAGTTTTTTTAATCTTTTATTTAAAACTTTGATATATGCTGAAAAAAAGTTTAATGAAGGAATAACACATGATTAAGTTGAAATATTTTACATTGTTAGCGGTTGCCGGAGTTTTAAGCGGCTCTAATGCCGAAGCGCTGTATTTGAATCCGCCGAGATTTAACAGCGCATTGCGTGATGCTATTTTGAAAGCCGCGCATGATAATAAACCTGAATTATTACAAAAATATTTGAACTTGGGGTATTCAATAGATATTACAGATGAGCACGGAATGACTGCGTTGTGTCAGGCTAAAAGCGAAGGTGATGATACGGCATATGAAATGCTTTATAAATATGGAGCAGATGAAAACGCTCCGTGTATGAAACAGGCCGTGGATTTATATCATTCAAAACAGATGTATACGGCAATTCGTTATGGCGGATTAGCATTGCTTGCCGGCGGCGTGGCAGGCGCGTTTGCGATGGCGTCGGGAGGCGGCTCGGGAGATTCCGACAACTCTGGTTCTGAGGGTGGTTCAACGGTATATATTCCTAACAGCAACGGAACAATGTCAGATGATGTGAATTTTAATCCGATATTAAATGACTATAATAGGGTGACTACTTTTTCTACCGCAGATGAATGGAATAATAATGCGGAATTTAACGGTTCCAACTTTCAAAATTCGGTTAATTATTTAGGGGGTATCAACGCGGCGCAGGCTTTTGCAAAATATTATGGAAAAGACGCCGATGGCAATTTTGCCTCTGATTTGGAAAAAGTTTCTGTGGGCATTGCCGATACGGGAGTATGGGGTAATCATCCGGAATTTAAAACTGATGGCGGATATAAAACATCCGGAACCAACTGGGACGGCGGACCATGCTCAGAATCAAATCCGACATTATGCTGGCATGTGGCTGAGGGTGAAACAGTAAAATGCAATTTGTTGAGTTGCGCATTGGCGGTGTCTTTTAAAGATGAAAAAGGTAATGATATTGCTGAAAAATCGGCAATTTCCTGTGATTTTGGCGCTAATGCGACATCTTGTTTTAATAAATGGGCAGCAGCATATCCGTCTGACTATACCGGCTTAAACGGCGGTGACTATTACTATCCTAACTATGTGAGCAACACTCTCGGAAATACGGAAGATTTACATGGTTCACATATCGCAGGTATTATAGGCGCCAATATTGATGGCAAAGGCAATATGGGCGTGGCGGGTGTAAACAGTAAAATTTATGCGGTTCGCTGGGATTTGAAATTAGATTTGCCATTAGTTGAGTTTCCGTCAGGCGATGGATATTCCGGTAATGATGTATGGCAAAAAATGGCGGCGCTTAATTTTAGTATAGGCACTACGGCTTCAGCGTTGTCAAATGCCCTTACGAGCAAAACATCGTTGGAAGGACTAGATTCTCAGCTGTTTGAACAGCTGCTGGGCAATCAGTCAACAAATTCTGCCGGTAAAACAGACGGCACTATTTTAGTCAAAGCTGCTGGCAATGATGGCTATTCTCAGCCGGATGCTTGGTCGGGAATCAAACTTAATGACAAATATAAAAATCTGTTAATGACGGTAGTTGTGGCTGTTGATACGACTGTCGGAAACGACGGCACTATTTCGTATAAACTTTCTGAATATTCTAATCAATGCGGCGCGGCTTCCGGTTATTGTCTGGCTGCTCCGGGAGGAAATTATGCCGCTGACGGAAGCTGGTATAAATATATCTGGAGTGTCGGCGAGACCGGAAATGATAAATATGAATATATAAATATGATGGGAACATCTATGGCTACTCCGGTTGTAACCGGCGCAATAGCCTTTCTTAAAGGTGCGTATAACTGGATGAGTGGCGAAGAAATTATTGACCTTATGATGAAAACCGCTAATAAAAACGCGGATGATTATTCAGAGGAAAAATACGGAGCAGGATTATTGGATTTGGGCAAGGCTGTTACAACCTATGTTTCGGATGACGGCAGCACATCTTCTTTCAGCGGTGCTTCGGTTTTGTCTGAAAGAATTAACATCAGCAGTACACATCTTAATGTTCCGTCGGTTATGAAAAGCGCCATGCAAAAAGCATTGCCGAAAAGTGTCGCAATTTTTGATAAATATAACCGTCCGTTTGAATATCCGTCGGCTAATTTATTTTCTGTGACACATGGCGGTTATAAGGCCTTAAAAAATGATGTTTATCAAATTGCCAAACCGGTTAAGCTGTCTAAAATACAAAATGGCAATATGAGCTTTGCTTTTGCCGGAAGCGCCGCAAATTATGATGGTTCAGGCATGGGATTTATGAAAGCCGATTATAATGGCGGCCGATATAATTCCGGTTTTTATTTTAGTGAAAATACGCGCTATGAAAACGGAGGTTCTTTTGCTGAAACATCGGCAAATCCGTTTATGGCAATGCAAAATGCTTATGGCTTTTATAATGTCCTTAAATTTAACGAGCATATCGGACTGAAAACAGAAGCCGTTATTGGGCGCAACGCTTTATATGACGGAGAGAGCAGCTTCAGCGATAATTCGTTCAAAAAACAGGCGTATGCATTTAATTCCGAATTGCAGCTGCATAAAGGCGATAAATTCGGTTTCAGCCTGACAAACGGATTGCTTTATGAAGAAGCCGCAACATTGGGGTTGAATGGTAACGGAGCTTTTGGTGCTAAGGACAGCGGCACATATAACACCGGTGTTAAGGCTTCTTGGTATGTTACTCCGAAATTGACTTTGACCGGCAGCTATTATCGCGGATATACGCAAGGTCAATCGTTTGAATCCAATTTATTGAAAACATCCGATTTGGTAAGTGAAAGTTTTGCTTTTGATGCAAATTATAAAGTAAGCAAAAAAACAGAAATTGGATTTAATCTTTCATCTCCTTTGCGGGTTATTGACGGCACATTGTCAGTAAACTTCCCAAGCGGACGCGATAGATATTCGGATGAAGTATATTTTAATCGTTATCAGGCAGGTCTAAAGCCGGAGGCAAGGGAATATAAGTTTGCAATGTATGCAAGCCATAGTTTTAGTGATAAACTCAGTATGCGCTCGGAGTTTGATGTCAGAGTAAATCCGGAACATCAGCGTCAGGCAAATGACTATCGTGCATTGTTTGGCTTAAACTGGAATTTCAACTAGATAAAAGGTGAATTGCATGACAAATAAAATTTGGCGGGAAAAACGATTTTTCCCGCTTTTGGCTACTCAGTTTCTAGGCGCGTTTAATGATAATCTTTTCAAAAACACGCTAATGGTTTTTGTGGCATATAAGCTGTCGGGTGATGCGCAAACGGTTAATATCTATGCTAATTTGGCCGCCGGAATTTTTATATTGCCGTATTTTTTGTTTTCGGCCTTTGCCGGTTTGCTTGCCGATAAGTTCAGCCGCTCGAAATTGACAATAATTTTGAAAATAAGTGAATTATTTATGATGTCGGTTTCGGCTGTAATCTTTATGTTTAATAGTCCGAATTTGTTGATATTTATGCTATTTTTAATGGGATTGCAGTCAACGTTTTTCGGACCGATAAAATATGCATTGCTACCGCAGTTGCTGAAACCAAATGAATTAGTCGCCGGCAACGCGTATGTTGAGGCCGGCACTTATATTTCTATTATTTTAGGTTCTGTTTTTGGGACGATGCTGCCTGTGTGCGCAAGCGTTATTTTGTTGATTGCATGCGCCGCACTCGGAGTTGTTTCTGCCTATAAAATACCTAAAACAACTGGAGTGCAGCCTGATTTGAAAATAGACTTCAATTTGTGGCAGCAGATAATAGAAAATATAAGTCTTATCCGTTCGCACACAATTGTTTTCCGCACCATAATCGGAGCAACGTGGTTTTGGGTTTTAGGTGTATTTTTTCTAACAGAATTGTTTCCGTTATGCAGTAAAGTTTTTAATACTGAAAAATCGGTTGTTACCATGTTCTTGGTGTTATTTTCCGTAGGTGTCGGGGTTGGTTCCGTTTTTTGCAATAAACTGCTGAAAGATGAAGTGAGTATCGTGTATGTGCCTATCAGCGCAGTTGGTTTATGTTTATGCTCATTCGCGGTATATTTGCTTTCCGGCGGTTTTGAAACTCCGGCGGAGACCTTAGATTTAGCGTCATTTTTGAGTTTGCCACGAGGAATATTATTATGCGTTTTTTTGTTTCTGTTTGCTTTTTGCGGAGGCATGTATGTTGTACCGTTGAATGCTTTAATGCAAAAAAAAGCACCAAAAAAATGCACCGCCTCGGTTATTGCCGGAAACAATATTGTCAATTCGCTTGGTATGGTCGGTATTTCAATTTTTGCGATGGTGTTGACGGCGCTCGGTTTTAAAATTACGACATTGTTTTTGTTTGTTGCCGTTATCAGCGCCGGCGTGGCCGTGTATATATGTATGCTTTTGCCGGATGCTTTAGTGCGTTCGCTGTTTCGTTCGTTACTAAAATTGTTTTTCAGAGTAGACGTCTGCGGAGCGCAGAATTTGCAAAAAGCCGGAAGTAAGGCTTTGATTGTGGCTAATCATATTTCATTATTGGACGGAGTGTTGATAGCCGCATTTCTGCCGCGTAAAATAACTTTTGCCATAGATAGTGATTGGGGAAACAAATGGTATGTCAAACTGTTTGGCGGACTGGTCGATTTTTGTCCGCTGAATCCGGTGAATCCGCTGGCTATCAGAACTTTGATTGATGAAGTTAATAAAAACAAAACCGTGATGATTTTTCCGGAAGGGCGAATCAGCGTTACCGGCTCTTTGATGAAGGTTTATGAAGGGGCCGGAGTTATCGCGGCTAAAACAGGCGCCAAAATTGTGCCTTTACGCATTGACGGAGCGCAATATTCAAAATTTTCATATATCGGTCGTTTTGTAAAAACTCAGATGTTTCCAAAAATAAAAATGTTTGTGCTGCCTCCTTGTGAATTGAGTGTTCGACAAGATGTTTCTATGCGAGAAAAACGTCATGCCGCATCACTTAAACTATATGACATCATGGCGTCTATGATGTATCAAACAACAGATGTGAATGTGTCATTATTTAACAGTTTGCTGCAGGCTGAGCGCTTATTCGGCGGAAATCATAAAATTGCTCTGGACATGAATAAAAAAACTCTGAGCTATAATCAGTTTATTTTAAAAAGTTATGTGTTGGGAGCTGCCTACAAAAAACTGTTGGCCGGTCAGGAAAAAGTCGGAATTTTATTGCCTAACAGTTTGGCAAACGCCGTTAGTTTTTTTGCGCTGCAATACGCGGCAAAAATTCCGGTTATGCTGAATTTTTCGCTTGGTGCAAAACAATTTGCGTCATGTGTTAAAACAACAAAATTAAAAACTGTTATAAGTTCTCGAAAATTTATAGAAGCCGGAAAACTTGAAAAATTGGAAGAAAACATAAAAAATATCGGAGCGGAAATTGTTTATTTGGAAGATTTTGCTTCACAGATTTCATGGCTGACAAAACTTAAAGGTTTCAAAAAATATCTGCGCCGCGAAGAAGTCAAAACTTTGGCAAACAAGCCGGCGGTTATTTTGTTTACTTCCGGTTCTGAAGGACTGCCGAAAGCTGTTTTGCTTTCACATCGCAATATTTTGGCAAATGTGCAGCAGCTGCGGCTGGCAATGCCGTTTAATTCTAAAGATGTATTTTTAAACGCGTTGCCGATGTTCCATTCTTTTGGGTTGACAGTCGGAACGGTTTTGCCGCTGTTGCACGGGGTGAAAGTTTGTTTGTATCCATCTCCTTTACACTATCGAATTATTCCTGAATTGGCGTATGATTTACAGGCTACGGCGATTATTGGTACAGATGCGTTTTTGTACGGCTACGGGCGAATGGCCAGCGCATATGACTTTTTCCCGATACGATTTGCCGTAGCCGGAGGGGAAAAACTCAAAGAACGCACGAGCGAGCTATGGATGAAAAAATTCGGCGTGCGGATTTTTGAAGGCTATGGAACAACAGAACTGTCTCCGGTTATTTCTGTAAATACTCCGATGTATTATAAGGAGAATACGGTAGGGAGAATCCTGCCGGAAATTAAATATAAACTGCAGAAAGTTGCTGGGGTAAAAGAAGGCGGAAAATTGTTGCTGCAAGCTGATAATCTGATGTTGGGATATATGAAAGCCGACAAGCCGGATATTTTGCAAAAAGCCGAAAATTGGTATGATACCGGCGATATTGTGAAAATAGATGATGAAGGATTTGTTTCAATTTGCGGCAGAGTTAAGCGGTTTGCTAAAATCGGCGGAGAAATGGTTTCGTTAACCGCTGTGGAACAAGCAATAGAAAAAATATATCCGAATGCCGTACTGGGCGTTTTGAGTGTTTCTGATGATAAAAAAGGTGAAAAAATTGTTTTGATGATATCTGAGAAAAAAGCTGATTTGGCAGAAATTAAACGCGATTTCAAAAAACAGGGAATTAGCGAATTGTGGTGTCCGAAAGAATTGGTTTATGATGCAGAACCCCCGTTGTCCGGAAGCGGAAAATTTGACTATCAGACAGCGATGAAAATGCTGTCTGAAAGATAAAATATTTTTAATTTCATATTGTTGTGGATAACCATTTTTTTACTCGATGAAAGATAGCTTTTAAAGGTGAAAATTACATCAAAAATAATCAGAATCTGTAAACAAAAAATGTGTTGAAAAATGTGTGCCGAAAACAAAAAAATACCTGTGTTTGAAACAGGTATTTTTTGTAGCAACAGATATAAATTATTTCTTAGAAGTTCTTCTGCTTGTGCTTGTTTTTGCAGAGCTAGATTTTGCAGTTGATTTAGTAGAAGATTTTTTGCAAGAGCAAGCTGAGCTTGAGTTTGAACAAGAGCTGTTGCCATAAAGTTGGTTTATGGCCATTGTCCAGAAATATTCATCTTTACCGCTTGGGCAACCTGCGTTCTGCCAATTATAATATGCAGCTTCGCGTACATAATTTTCATTATAATTTTTAGTCATTTTATATCTCCAATAATTGTTTATAACACTTTTGAGTATAGACGCTTTTTTTTTAGCGTCAATACTTTAAAAAGCATAAATTATATGCTAAAAAAATTTATACATAATTTAAGTATATTTCCTTGCTTTTAAATGGATTAGTTTATATAGATATAAGAAGAAAGTTTTAATATAAGCAAACTAATATTATTTTGCTGTTCTGTTATGGGAGTTTATTATGGATAATATGTTATCAAAAGAAGAAATCACGGCAATTGTTGAAGGAAATCACGGAAACGTTTTCGCAGTGCTGGGAATTCACCGCAATAAAGGTTCAAAAAAGGTGTTTATCCGCGCTTATCAGCCATTTGCTTCGTCTATTGAAGTTGTTGATGAACAAGGCGCGTCGCTTGGTCTGATGGAAAAAATAGATGAAAGAGGATTTTTTCAGATAAACTTTGATAGAACAGAAGATTTTGTTTATCATTTCAGAATTACCAATGACAAAGGTCAGGTTTATGAGGCAGAAGATACTTATCGTTTTCCATCGACAATCGGCGATATTGATGAGTATTTGTTTGCTCAGGGAAATCACCGTGATATTTATAAAAAACTCGGTTCGCATTTGATGGAAATTAACGGCGTAAAAGGTGTGGCGTTTGCTGTGTGGGCGCCAAACGCCAAACGTGTGTCGGTAATCGGCAGTTTTAATAACTGGGACGGACGTATTGATGTGATGCGTAAACACATAAACTGCGGCGTGTGGGATATATTTATTCCGGGACTGGTAGAAGGTGAGTATTATAAGTTTGAAATAAAAACTCAAGATGATAGAATTTTAACAAAATCGGACCCGTTGGCAACCTATGCCGAAGTGCGTCCGAATACGGCTTCTATTGTTTATGATCTTAACCATTATCAATGGAATGACGATGAGTGGATGAAGTACCGCGAAAACAGCAATACCTACGACCGCCCGATGTCTATTTATGAAGTGCATTTAGGCTCTTGGCGCCGCAAAGGAGATAACGGCAGTGAATTTTTGACCTATCGAGAATTTGCTGACAGATTGGTGCCTTATGTCAGCAATATGGGCTTTACGCATGTTGAATTTTTGCCGTTGTGCGAACATCCTTTAGACGCTTCATGGGGATATCAAATAACAGGCTTGTTTGCTCCGACTTCACGTTTTGGCACACCGGACGATTTCCGCTATATGATTGATAAATTCCATCAGGCAGGCATAAGCGTTATTATGGATTGGGTTCCGGCGCATTTTCCGAAAGATGCTCATGGTTTGGCAGAGTTTGACGGTACGTGTTTGTATGAACATTCAGACCCTCGTAAAGGCGAACACAAAGATTGGGGAACTAAAATCTATAACTATGGCCGCACGGAAGTTTGCAATTTGCTGTGTGCCAGCGCTTTGTATTGGCTGAAAGAATTTCATATTGACGGGTTGCGCGTGGATGCGGTTGCTTCCATGCTGTATTTGGACTATTCGCGCAAACAGGGCGAGTGGGTGCCAAACGTTTATGGCGGCAACGAAAATTTGGAGGCAATCGCCTTTATTCGTAAAATGAATGAAATGGTTTATACTCAGACTAAAGGCACAATTACCTGCGCCGAAGAGTCTACCGCTTGGCCGATGGTTTCTCGTCCGGTTTCCGCTGGAGGTTTGGGGTTTGGCTATAAATGGAATATGGGGTGGATGAATGATACTCTGCGTTATATCAGCCATGAGCCGGTACACCGCAAATATCATCATGGTTTGCTGACATTCGGTTTATTGTATGCGTTTAACGAGAACTTTATTTTGCCGATTTCTCATGATGAAGTTGTGCATGGCAAAGGCTCTATGCTGGAAAAAATGCCTGGCGACGAATGGCAAAAATTTGCTAATCTGCGCGCTTATTATGGTTTTATGTGGACACATCCTGGTAAAAAACTTTTGTTTATGGGTAATGAATTTGGACAAGACTGGGAGTGGAACAGCGAAGAAAGCTTGCGTTGGTTCTTGCTGGATTATCCGATGTATAAAGGTATGCAAAACTGCGTGCGCGATTTGAATTTGATGTATAAAGGCAACGAAGCTCTGTATGAAGAAGATTTTGATTCACGCGGTTTTGAGTGGATAGACCATTCAAATTGCGATGATAGCGTGATATCTTATATCCGCAAAGGACATAATCCTGATGATTATTTGGTTGTTGTATGCAACTTTACTCCTGTTGTACGCCATAATTATCGGGTTGGTGTGAGTGAAGCTTGTTCTTATCAAGAGATTTTTAACAGCGATGATAAAAATTATTGGGGCGGAGGCGTGCGCAATGAAGGACCTCAGCAGGCGCAGAATTTTGGTGTTAGCGGCAGACCGTATTCAATAGAATTGGTATTGCCTCCGCTTTCAACTATTGTGTTAAAACCTATTCGCTAAAACAACAACGTAAGGAAATTAAATGAACAAAGACATAAAAGTTTTTAATGGCAGTCCATATCCTTTGGGTGCTGTATGTGATGAAAAAGGCGTGAATTTTGCGCTGTTTTCTGCCAACGCCGAAAAAGTGGAGCTTTGTTTGTTTGATGAAAGCGGCAGCAAAGAGCTGCAACGTTTTCCAATTATGGAAAATGACAATAATATTTGGCATATTTATTTGCAAGGCGTAAAAGCCGGACAGCTTTATGGCTATAGGGTTTATGGACCTTATGAACCGCTGAAAGGCAAGCGTTTTAATCCGAATAAATTGCTGATGGACCCATACGCTAAAAAATTAAGCGGAGAAATTATTTGGCACAAGGCTTTGTTCGGTTATGACACAGACAGCGCAAATAAAGATTTATCATTCAGTAATCTGGACAGCGCGCCGTATGTGCCAAAGTCTGTTGTTGTGAACGATACGTTTGATTGGGAAAATGATAAATCTCCAAAAATAGATGATGGTAATCGGGTTATTTATGAAACTCATGTCGGAGGGTACACTAAACTGCATCCGAAGGTAGAGGCTTCGCTGCGCGGTAAGTTTTTGGCACTTGGCGCTAAAAGCGTGGTGAATTATCTGAATTGGCTGGGAGTCACTTCTGTTGAGTTGCTGCCCGTATTTGCTTTTTTCGGTGAAAAACACGGAATGTACATAGACAATTATTGGGGATATGAAACACTCTCATATTTTGTGCCGGAAGCTAAATATATGGTGGAAAATAATCCTGATGAGTTCAAGCAAATGGTAAAAACATTGCATGCCGCAGGTAAAGAAGTTATTTTGGATGTGGTGTATAATCACACGATTGAAGGCAATCAGATGGGACCGACTTTATGCTATCGCGGTATTGATAACGAAAGCTATTATACCTTGCAGGAAAATCCTCGGTATTATTTTGACAGCACAGGATGCGGAGCATCATTCAATTTACAGAATCCGTATGTTTTGACTTTGGTTATGGACTCAATGCGCTATTGGGTAGAAAAAATGCACGTTGATGGTTTTCGTTTGGATTTAGCTTCCAGCCTGAGCCGGGTGCGCGGAGAATTTACTCAAGACAGCGGTTTTTTGTTGGCGGCGCGTCAGGATGAAGTATTGCGCAAAGTTAAAATGATTGTGGAGCCGTGGGATGCCACTATGGATGGTTATCGTATCGGCGGTTTTCCGCCGTCGTGGTATGAATGGAACGACCGGTACCGCGATGTGGTGCGTCGTTTTTGGCGCGGAGACCGTAAACAGGTTGGGGAATTGGCCAGCAGATTGTCCGGTTCAAGCGATATTTTCGGCTATGCTAACCGCGATATAGACAGCAGCGTCAATTTTTTGACTTCGCATGATGGTTTTACGCTGCATGATTTAGTCAGCTATAATGAAAAACATAATATGGTAAATGGTGAAAACAACCGTGATGGAAATGATGCCAATTGGAGTTGGAATTCCGGTATGGAAGGGGAAAGCTGTAAAAATTCTGTTGTCGAAAATCGTGATTTGCGTATTAGAGCAATGTTGGCAACACTTTTAATGTCTTTCGGTACTCCGATGATTGTTGCTGGAGATGAGTTTGGAAATACTCAGTTCGGTAATAACAATCCATATTGTCAGGATAATGTGCTGACGTGGATTGTGTGGGACGCTATCAGCCAAAAAGACCGAGATTTAGTGCGGTATGTAAGGCGTCTGATTCAGCTGAGACAAAAAATGAATGTTTTCCAACGTAAAAAGTTTTTCAGCGGAAAGTTGATAGAAAAATATGCTCGATATGATGTTAAGGATATTATGTGGTATCGCGAGGATGGTGTGGAATTTCAAAATCCGGATTGGTATATGGAAGACCGCAGAAGTTTGGCCTGCTTAATTTATGGCGAGCCGGCTGCATACTTTGTGATTTATAATGCCAATGATAAAACAAAAAGTTGGACTTTACCCGATTTTTGGGAAAAAACAAAAGTAACGCTGGCTTTGGACAGCAGCGAACAAATTAAACCTGATACGCCGATAGAATTTGAAAAAATTGAAATTCCGGCTTGGTCGGTTTGGGTGTTGGATTTGAGAAGACCGGAGAAATAAATGCAAAACAGTTGGAATTTGTTGTTAGATAAACTGGGTATTGCCAAAAGCTATACGGATGCGGCGCAAAATCGCAAAGAGTATGTGACGGATGATGAAACATTGCTGAAAATGGTAAATTATCTGGGTTTTAAATTGGATAAAATCGAAGACAGCGACAAACTGTTAGCAAAGCTGGAAAAAGAACGCTGGCTATATGTTTTGGAGCCAATATATGTGCTGCGCCGCAATGCTCTGAAATTTGATGCCGTGCTGCCAAAAAATGAAGCTGATTGTTTGGAATTGATATTTAAAAATCAGCAAACCGGCGAAGAACCTAATGTGCTGTATTCTTATCAGGTTGTCGGTGAAAAAATGCTTGGGCGTAAAGAATATGTGCGTTTAGAAATTCAGGCGGACAACGTTTTGGAACCGGCTTATTATGACGTTTATTTAACGGCCGGCAGCAGTAAATCGCATACGGTTTTGGCTATTACGCCGGATAAATGCTATGAACCGGAATATTTGCAAAATCATAAGATTTGGGGGATGGCTGTACAGCTTTATTCATTAACCAGCGAGCGTAACTGGGGGGTAGGCGATTTTACGGATTTGGCAAATTTAGTTGCTGTGTGCGCGCGTCAAGGAGCAAATATTATAGGATTAAATCCGCTGAATGTTCTGTTTCATGATTTTCCTGAAAATGCAAGTCCGTATTCTTCTATCAGCCGCCTATTTTTGAATCCGATTTATATAGATGTGGAAAAAGTAAAAGGATATAAGACGGAATATTTGATAGGGCAAGAGGAAGAGCTTGAACAATTGCGCAAGACCGAAAACATTGATTATACCGGTGTGTATAATCTTAAAATGAAAGTTTTGCAAAAGATTTATGACGCTACATTTGACAAGCTGGAAAAGTCGTCGGCGTATCAAAAATTTGAAAAGAAAAATAAAGAAGATTTGGAATGTTTGGCGACTTATCAAGCGCTTTATTCGTCGCTCTGTCATTCTGTTTATGGCGGATGGAGAGCATGGCCGAAAGAACTGAAAAATCCTCAATCTTCTGAAGTCAAAAAGTTTAGGGCGGATAATCGCAAGGCTGTAAATTTCTTTAAGTTTTTGCAATATTGGGCTGAAAAACAGCTGGAAGATGTGCAGAAAGAAATTGAAGAACGTGGTTTGAAAATAGGTTTGTATCGTGATTTGCCTGTGGGATTGTGCAAAGACAGCGCCGAGCTGTGGAGCGAAAACGATTTATTTATTAAGGATTGCGGAGCCGGCGCTCCTCCTGATGTTTTTTTTCCGACAGGGCAAAAATGGTGTTTGGGGGCGTTCAATCCATATAAGTTAAAAGCCAACGCCTATCGACCATTTATCAAAATTCTGCGAGCAGCGATGGAAAACGCCGGAGCAATCCGCATTGACCATGTGATGAGCTTGCAGCGTTTATATATTATTCCCGACGCTTCTGAAAAAGGCACATACATTTACTACCCGTTTGCCGATATGTTGGGTATTTTGGCGCTGGAAAGCTATTTGCATAAATGTATGGTGGTGGGCGAAAGCATAGGCAACGTGCCGGACGGTTTTATTGAGGCTATTCAAGAGCGCGGAGTGTATTCGCTGAGCGTGCTGTGGTCGGAGCGCTGGAACGGCAGCGGACCGTTTAAGCTGCCGCAGGATTTTGCACCGCACACATTCTGTTCTATCGGTACGCATGATATGGCACCGCTGAAAATGCGTTGGTTTGGCGGAGACATAGAAACCATGTATAACCTGAAAATGCTGACAGATGCGGAACGTCAGAATCAATATAAGGGCAGGGAAGCCGAGCGTAAGTGTTTGCTGGACGCTTTGGACTATACGCATTCCTGGTCGGCGGATAGAACTCGTCAAGGTGATTGCTTATACGGCGAAGGATATCCAAACGGTATTATGGAAGCGACAGAGCGGTATTTGTCTTCTAGTAACTGCGCGGTATTTTTGGCGCAGCCGGAAGATATTTTTGGCGTGAACGTGTTGCAGAATCTACCGGGGACGGACAGAGATAAGCACCCTAATTGGCGGCGTAAATTACCTGTGAAATTAGAAGATTTTGAACATAATGAGGAATTTGAACGGGCGGTAAAAGCCATAAGCCGATAGCGGGTTTGATAGGTTAGTTATTTCATATAATAGTTGACAAATGTACAAAAATATTCTATAAAAAAAGTGTTTTGGTATTATTTTGTCTCATTTTTTAATTTTGTTATTATGAAATTTAAGAAACTTGCTTTGGATTTTTACCGTGCTTTAAGTAAACTTCCTAATTGGGGTAAGGTTATGGCGCTTGCCTCTGTAGCTTCACTTTTTTGTGCCATTCATCCTGTTGTAAAGCCTATCAACGATTTAACGTACAACCATAATCGCTTGTATGTTAATGAAAAAGGTAAGCTGGATTTGTATATGTTCGCTTCTGTTTCAAATGAGTTTCCTAACGAATATATCAACATCAATCGTAAGCCTTGTGCTGGTGATAATGTTGTTATTTTACGTGAAAGACTCAATGAAAAAGGTGAAATCTTTATGTTTTATAATCCGAGAGCTTCAGGTATTACGGTTTGGAGAAAGAACCTTAACAATTATCTGAAGAATCGACAGCGTAAAAAAATGGCATTGTCTTTTTTGTTTTCCGCCAGTCTTTGTTTGGGGTCATTTCCAGGACTTATCAAGAGAATGATGGAGTTGATTCCTCGTAGATAACATAAAAAAAAATACCGACATTTTGAAATGCCGGTATTTTTTTATAATCGGAATAAAATTATCTTTCAACCGTAACATCCGTCAGGTGGAAGCTTTCAAATTCATCTGTTGCCGGAATCGTAAAACGGCTACGGCTTTTGGCAACCATCGCAGTTGCTTCGGCCCCGCCTTCATAGATTACGGCACCGGATTTGTCATTAAATGTTACGGAAATTAAAATGCGTGAAATATCATTTTCACTATCATTTTCCAAATAGCCGCAGATGGCATTATCACATTTTACCAAGCCATATACTTTCACACCATCTTTATCATAAGTGTTGGCATTTTCTTTTTCTTTAGTGTCGGCGGCTTTTGTTGTTTCTTCGGCAACTTTAGAATTATTATCAGCCGGTGCTGCGGTTTCATCTGATGGCAGCACAGCAAAACTTCCGGCTAATGCAATTATGATTATGGCAATTAAAGGTACCTTTTTCCCTTTAATTTCAAGATATCTGCCTTTAATGTATTTTTTATAAGCAGCAAAAAAAAGAATAAAAATTTCTTTTATGGCTTTAAAATATTTTTTATTTTTTAGCAGCATACCGATATTTTGAACTTTTTCCAATAAATTTTCGGCGCTAACTTCGTTGACTTGAGGTGTTTGTTCTGTCATTTTCTTATCCTTTAACAATAAAACCTGCATTTTTTAAAAAAATACCGAAAATGTATTGAAAAAAAGTAAACATAATAAAAAAACTGCTCCAAAAAAGAGCAGTTTTTGCAGATTTTTTATGAAATGATTATTCAAACAACGGTACACCGCGTGACAAACGAATACGCTGAGTTTCAATCGTGGTAGACAAGTTCATCTTACCGCTCTTGATAATACCGCGCACTTGGTCACCTTTTGAACCATCCGGATTAGCAAAAACATATTCAATTTTTGCACGTTTAGGAACGCCGACCAGACTTTGGTGTAATACGGCCAGAATACCGTTTCCAACCAAGTCATAGGCCATTTCTTCGGAAATACCTGTAGCGGCTGCGTATTTTACGATAGATTGGATAGCGTCGGTAACGGTGCTGGCGTGAATTGTGGACATAACAAGGTGGCCTGAAATAGCTGCACGCAAAGCTTCAGAGGCAATTTCAGGGTCACGAATCTCACCCAGATAAACGTAACGTGGCTTAGAACGTAACATTGATTTCAGACCTGCTTCCCAAGAGCCTCCCGGAGGAGTCATTTGTTTGCAAATTCCCAGCTCGCCGTTTACTGTGTGATATGTGCCATCCAAAGGCATTTCGACCGGGTCTTCCAGAGTAAAAGCATAACCGCCGTCACGAATTAAAAATTCACGCAGCAAAGCCGAAAGCGTTGTTGTTTTACCAGAACCTGTGGTACCGGCAAGTAAAATAAGTCCGGGAGCACCGCTTAGTGATTTTAAGTATTTGAGCAAATGTTCTTCTATACCAAGTTTGTTAATATCCGGCACAGAGTGAGGCATTTTACGGGCGCAGTATTGCTGTCCTTCCAGCGTTACGGTTCTTTCAACACGGTAGTTCAAACCTTTAAATTTTACTTGATAACTTGGATTATGACCGTCATATGTATTCATAACTTGTTGCAAAAATTCATCATAATCATCCGGTTGAACCTGAATCAATCCGCTTGGTGTCTGACGCCCCCAAATGTAGGCCGTGCCATCCGGAATAATATAAATATCCGAAAATTCTGTATCATTTACTGTAGCCATTTTCTTTCCTCAATCACTAAATTGTTAATACTTTAAGACATAGTATGTTTTATCTTAAATTTTTGTTAAACCTATAGCTTCAGGATAAATATTTCAGTTATCCACAGTTAAATCAAGATATTTTTTAGCTATATCCCCCAAAATATATATTAGTATCTTGAGAGAAACTATAAATTGTCGGGTTGCAAGGGTTTACGATACTGTCATAATATGGTAAACGTATAGGCAGTAATCAAATTTTATAAAGGAACTGTTATGAAAAAAATATCCGTAGCTGCTGCTGTGGCATTATTGGCAAGTGCTGGTAACGCTAATGCGGCTGGCTATCAATTAAATGAATTTTCCGTAACCAATTTGGGGCGTTCTTTCGCCGGAATCGGTGTCGCCGGAGATGATTATTCGGCTTTGGGGTACAATCCTGCCGGTATGACTTTAATGAAACGCTCAGGTATGCAAGCCGGTTTGACAATGACCGAGGTTGCTTCTAAAATCCGCGGTGTTGGCAATACGGCCGGTAAAAAAACAGATATGGATTTTATGATTCCGCTGCCAAGTATGTTTGGACAATATAATGTAAACGACAAGCTGTTTTTAGGCGCCGGCATCTATGTTCCGTTTGGTTTGGCCACACGCTATGGCCACGACAGCTTTATTGCCAAAGATAACAACGGTGTTCGCCGTTCCGAATTGGAAGTTGTTGACGGCAATATTTCTGCCGCTTACAAAGTTAATAATCATTTGTCATTGGGTGTGAGCGGTATTCTGCGCCATATTAAGGGCAAATTAACTTCTAATGTGAATAAAACTCTTCCTGTATATGGATATAGTAATTTTGGATATAGTGATTTTAAGGTTTCCGGTTGGTCAACAACTATGAATGTGGGCGCTATGTATGAGTTTGATGAAGATACCCGTATCGGCTTGTCTTATCGCTTTAAGAGTACTCAACGTACCACAGGTCACCATACCGTAACCGTTAATCCGCAATTTGCGTCGATGGCTCCAACGTTGAATAACCGTTTTGATTCTGTTTCTGACCCGGAACTTCCGGCAAGCTGGATTTTATCCGGTTATCATAAGTTTGGTGAAAAATGGGGTACAACCGCAACTGTTAAATATACGCAATGGCATCGTTTTTCTGTGTTCCCGGCTTATTCTTCCGGCAGCGGAAATCTGGATGTACAATATCGCTGGAAAGACGCTTGGAACTTTGCTTTGGGTCAAGATTATTATTTGAATGAAAATTGGACATTGCGCGCCGGCTTGGCTTGGGACCAATCTCCTGTTCCAAACAACACATACCGCACGAATCGTATTCCTGATACAGACCGTTTATGGACCTCTTTCGGTGTAAGTTATGCCACCGGAAACCATCAGTTTGACTTTGGTTATGCTCACTTGTTTATGATGCATGGTAAAGTTTGGAACTCTGCCGAAAACGATACCAATGCAAAATACAAGAGCTATAGCAATATGTATGCGTTGCAATATCAATATCGATTCTGATATGAACTAATTATAATATAAATTATATACCGGTTTCCAAAATGAGAAACCGGTATATTTTTGTTTGTCATCAAAAAACATAAATATCAAGTGCGTTTATAAAATCGGTTTGCATTGATATATTTTAGTGATGTTGTTTTGCATAGTCTGCCGCGGTTTTTCCGTATTGGTCCTTTGTTTGGGCATCTATACCCAGCTCGGTCAGTACTTTCAGTAATTCTGTATAATACGGAACTTTTATTTTAGCCGCATAGATTAAAACTGTTTCACCATTTCCATTTTGAGTATTGATGTCTACTCCGAATTGCAGTAGTTTTTGCGCCATGAGTTTAAGTGATGATAAGAGTTTATCTTGTTTCATCTCCTGATTATTTTTCAGGGCTTCGGCAATATAAAACAGGGCAATATTGCCGTTTTTATCTCTTATTTCCATATCAACGCCATTTTGCAGTAAATGTTCGGCCAAGACAATGTTCAGATTTTGTACGGCAATCATCAGCAATGTTCTGCCGTCTGGCGCCATGTACGAGGTATCGGCTCCTTTGTCTAAAAGAAGTTTTGTTATAGCTGCTTTATCGGCTTTTAGTTCTGATAAATAATTGTGTTGCGGTAAATCGGCGCTGACACCATGTTCCAATAGATTTTTAACCAGTTCCGGATTGTTGTCATCAATGGCGTATTGTAATAATGTTTTTCCGGATGCGTCTTTTATATTTAAATCAGGATTGAGCTTTTCTAATGTTTCCAGCCAAATAATATTGTCTTTGTTTTTTATTATCTGCAATGCCGGTTCTTCGCCATTTTTATTTTTAACATTGGGATTAAAACCTATTGATACCAATTTTTGAAATAATTGTAAATTTTTAGCTGCCATAACTTGCTGCCAATATTCGGGATGCTCGTTTAACCATTGCGAAGTTATATATGATAAGATGATGCCGGCAATTTTAGAATTTTCTATGTCTTGGAGATTGATTAAAGTTTGAAGCGGAACAATCCCTTGAGCATCTGGTTTATCCGCTCCTCCGGTTTTGTCAAACAAGCGTTTCAGCAAGTCATATCGTTCTGTTTCCGCCGCCAGCCGCCATAAAGTTTTATGCTGCTTACCGAATAGGCGAGAGGTGTCTATTTTTTTTGCCATGATTTTTTTGAAAATTTTGGGAGGAACCGGATTTTCTAAGACAAACGATACGGCGCTTTCATTATTATTGTCTGTTAAATTGATGTCGGCTTTGAGATTTAATAATTTTTCCGTGAGTTCATAGTTTTGTGTTTTTAGGGCGTTCAGCAACAAAAAATTACCGGCTGCGTCGTGTTTGTTGATGTCCAAACCGGCGTCAATCAGCATGTTTATAATATTTTCATCGCAATGCAAATCAACGGCGTAAAATAATAAATTTTTACCATCTGGCAATAAAATATTGAAATCGGCATGATATTTTTGCAGTAGCTTCAATAGTTGCAAATTGTTGTTGCGAATGCTCCATATTACAGGATTTTCTCCGTTTTTATCTGTAAAATTTATATCCGCACCTGCTTTTAAGAGTTCTTCCAAAATTTCTGGAGCAACGTCATCTTTAATAGATTTGAAAAATATATTTTTTTCGGATTGGATATCTGCTTTGTGCAGTAGCAAAAATTTAACCATTTCAGGATTATTTAAGCGTATTGCTTCTTGCAACGCTGTACCGCCTCGCGGATTTTCTGCGTTTATTTGCTGAGGAGCCGCAAATTTTTGCAAGATTTCAAGCGGCGCAGACAAATCAACGGCATAACTCAATGGTGTAAGTCCAAAAAATAAGCGGCGGTTGTAGTCGGCATATTTTGCCTTGCTTTCACGTTTATATACGGATATATCTTCCAAAGATGCTCCGTACATTTTCATATCTTTTTCCAAATTTTGCAGAATGTTCATATCTTCGCTGTTCAATCCCAGCCATAAAACCGGATACCAGTAGGATTTTTTTGAAGTGTATTTGCTGATTTGTCCCAAACGATTGGCTGCGGCAATATCGCGGAGTTCGGTGTCTTGCTCAATATTTATAACGGCAAGCTCAATACCATCAACATAATAGCTGACACTTTTAAGCTCTCCGTCTTGTTTATAAGAACGGCTGATACCTTCTAATTTATCATTTTTATAAGTTTCGGCTTGCTGACGTTTACCGTTTTTATAATATTTTAAGCTCATTCCGTTTTTGGCATTGTTTCTATATTCTGCCTTGTTGGCAATTTTTTTATCAGGATAATAAGCTATTCCCGTGCCGTTTTTCATATCATCAGAGTAGGGGATTTCTATAACGCTTCCGTCGTTGATAAAATGTCTGGAAATACCATTTTTTTTGCCGTCAACATAATGAATTTCATCGGTTTGATATTCTTTATTATATATTTTTGTTATTCCGTTCAAAACTCCGTTCACATAATTGTTTTCTTCAGCCAAAGAATTGCCAGAAATAATATGTTCAACACCGTTTTTGACATCGTCTTTAAAATGTTCAATTTTAATTCTATTGCCGTTTTCATCAAAATGAGTTGTTTCGCCATTTTTTTTGCCATTTAGATAATGATTTTGAATTTTTGGTTTTCCATTTTCATAAAATATTGTTTCTTCGCCGTTTAATATGTTTTCTTTATATGTTTTTTTGTGTTTTGGATTACCGTTTTCATAAAAATATATTTCTTCACCATCTTTTTTGCCTTTGCGATAGGTGATTTCAAATTCTAGTTTTCCGTCTTCATATTTTGAAGTGATAACACCATTTCGCAGGCCGTTACGATAAAAATATGTTATATTGCGCCCTTCGTCATCTTTTTTGCGGACGGCGCCTGAAAATAGATTTCCGTCTTTGTCATGCACAATTTCCAGATTATCTTTATCCGAAAAAGAAAGTTCGCCGGCGTCTGTCAAAAGAATTTCATTGTCTTCGGCGCGCGCAGGTTGAACAATAGATATAATCATCGGCAAAATAAAATAACAAAATTTCATAAACAGCTCCTAAACAGCATTATCTCGTTGAAACAGTAACATCTTGAAGTCTAAAAATCAACGGAAAAAGCAATTTTCGTAAAACAAAAAAACTTCCGGCATTTGAAAGCGGGAAGTTTTGTATCTTGAAGATAATTTAATTAAAAATTTCTGTCGTGTTTCACAACAAAACAGAAATACCTAAATGCAAAACAAAAATGAGTTTTATTTTAAGATATGTCTGGACTGTGTTTCACAACAAATCCTAAACTCAGATTCTAAAATTAAAAAATAAGTTTAATTAAATTTATCTGTAGAATTTCATTTAGCAACCATACCGCGTTTCACAACGAAGTATGGTCAAAACATGGAACTTACCAATTTTGCTTAAAAGCATATATACAACAAATTGGTAATTGCGAATTATCATGACTTCATTTCACAATGTAGTGATGAACAACAGATAAAAATTAAAAAGCGGTTTATATGTAGCATGCCGCTTTTTAATTGTCAAGTTTTTTTATTTTTTAGCTTAATATTTCGATATTTCCGGCGGCAATTCTTCCTCGGTCATCATATAATTTATAGCCGACTTTTTGACCTTCGTATAAGCGGCGCATTCCGATTTCTTCTAATTTTGTGATATGTACAAAAACATCTTTTCCTCCAACAGAAGGTTGAATAAAACCATAACCTTTGCGAGTGTTAAACCATTTTACAGTTCCGGTAGACATATTTACTCCTTAATATTTTTTGTTAAATTTTGTAAATTTATTTACGGAAATGTAGTTAATCACTTTTTGCGGTTATTCAAGGTGCGAAAAATACATTTATGCCGGAAAGTAGATATTTTTTTCAATAAGTTGCATTTGTTCGTTTAAAAAGGCCATATCTTCAGCTTTGCGATTTGCGGTTTTGGCGTATTGCTGCATAATTTTGAAAATTGGTTCAGCATATTTGCTTTCATTTTCGGCAATGCGCCGCAAATAAAAAACAGCGGCCGTAAAAATTTCGGTTTTTTCGGAAAAAAGCTGACGAGCCACATCAATATACGGAGGATAATCGGTAATCTGAGGTGCTGATTTT
>ERZ1034949.461-NODE-461-length-26811-cov-27.911908_pt1 | contig 26811 bp, 31 predicted proteins | sample MGYA00520590_ERZ1034949 | MGnify/ENA primary metagenome ERZ1034949 (study PRJEB33766, sample SAMN09781752) | gut metagenome | biome: gut microbiome | host: Homo sapiens | place: Madagascar | study: EMG produced TPA metagenomics assembly of the PRJNA485056 data...
CCACCGGAAAGAAAAACATGGCTTCGCACTGGTTTGGTACCAGTCAGTGGCAGTTACCGAATGAGGCCGATTACAGTAAACTGCAGGCGCTGTTTGTACGTGTGGCGGCAGAAAAACACCAGCGTGGTGAACTGGAGCAGCCACACCACCAGCTGGTCAGCACATACAGCGAACTGAACCGGCAATATGCCAGCCTGCTGGAGGAATACAAATCACTGCGGCGTTATTTTTCCGTATCGGCTGTCGTTCCTTATACGGATGTCTGGACGCACAAGCCCGTGCAGTATTATCCGGGCAAACATCCCTGTGAAAAACCGGCGGATATGTTGCGTCAGATAATTACTGCCAGCAGCCATCCGGGAGATTTGGTTGCTGATTTTTTTATGGGGTCGGGATCAACAATAAAAGCAGCATTATCGCTGGGACGGCATGCAATAGGTGTGGAGCTGGAAGAAGAGAGATTTAACCAGACTGTAAGCGAAATAAAAGAAAATAGTTAAATATGTGTGTGATTATTTGTAATCAATCACGAGTGATAGAAATTTATACATATATTTACTAATATTGACACTATGTTTATTGAAATAGTGTTTGCCCTCATTAATATCGATAGTCGGTTCCGAGGAGATGACAGGGAAATAATGCATATATCGGTCGTTTTATTTTTTCCGAGGAACCGTTGCCGATTTAACTTAGCAGACAAAGCAACTGACTTGTAATCACCGGGTCGCCAGTTCGATTCCGGTAATCGGCACTATATGCGGGTATCGTATAATGGCTATTACCTCAGCCTTCCAAGCTGATGATGCGGGTTCGATTCCCGCTACCCGCTCCAGCATTTGAAATAAGCCTTATTGTATTGCAGCACTGGCGTATTTTTATTACGTGGGAGCAGGTTGTTTTGAAAAAGCATTCTGTTCTCTGGCTATGATTTGAGGCCAGGTTAGCCTCAGTGCTGATTTTTTTACGGCAGCAGAATGGTGCATTGCTGGTGGAGATTTTGTATTTCCTGGCAGGGTCGGTGATGCATCATTCTGGTGTTGTAAATAACACTATCGGGGCGCTCCTCAGGGCGAGGGTGGTTAAAAGAGTCGGTTTAGCGGGAAACCACAGTATTCATACAGGACGGAATACTTCGGGAGGCACCCGACGCCTCGATTTTATTACAATTAAAAAATTCATTCCTTGCATTGACCAACCGCCGTATCTGGCGGTTTTTTTTATTCAGAATTTCGTTTCTTTATGGTTCGCTGCGGCGGGCCTTTTTCATATCTGCGCTTTACTCAACGTGTATTGAATCTGAATACATCACATAAAAGACATCGGCGGGTGCCTTTGACGGGGTGTTTTATTACGGGCCGCTGGTGGCCCTTTTTTATTTACAGGAGAAAAAAGTATGTCTGAACCCTTATCCGGTTCCGGCACGGCTGCGGCGCTCGGTGGGGCGACGGTATTCGGGCTGTTTACCGGAACGGATTTCGGGATTGTATTTGGTGCGTTCGCTGGTGCGTTATTTGTGGCAACAATGCCGCAGACACTTTCAGCCTGGCGTGTGGCTGCACATTTTCTGGTGTCCTTTATTGTTGGTGTGCTTGGGGCGGATGTGATGGCGTCTTACCTGGTTGAAAAACTGAATCTCCACAGCACATCCCTCGACGCGCTTTGCGCGGTACTGGTATCGGTGGTGTCGGTGAAGATTCTCTCATTCATCCACCAGCAGGATATCGCATCGCTGTTATCCGGGCTGTTCTCCCGTCTGCGGGGTGGAGGCGGTAATGTTAAGTAACCTTCCCGGATTACTGAATGTGGTGTTAAGCACGGTTATCGTGCTGACGCTCTTTTTTTATCGTCGTGGTGAGTCGAGACATAAACCGCTGATGTCGTGGCTGGCCTGGCTGCTGATGCTGCTTTATGCCTTTGCGCCGCTTTGTTATCTGTGTGGTCGCTTTCCACCCGGTAACTGGCTGGTCGTCCTGATTAACCTGGTGTTCTGCGTGCTGGTGATACGAGCACGCGGGAACGTATCAAAAATCCTTGTATTACGAAGGCGCTGATATGAAGTCGAAAGATGAAATTTTTGACGAAATTCTGGGAAAAGAGGGCGGTTACGTCAATCACCCGGATGATAAAGGTGGTCCGACTAAATGGGGCATCACTGAAAAAGTTGCCCGTGCACACGGTTATCAGGGCGATATGCGTGACCTGACGCGTGGGCAGGCGCTGGAAATACTCGAGGCGGACTACTGGTACGGACCACGATTCGACCAGGTTGAGGACCTGTCTCCTGATATTGCCGCAGAGTTGTGCGATACGGGCGTGAACATGGGGCCAACTGTGGCGTCCAGAATGCTTCAGCGCTGGCTGAACGTTTTCAACCTGCGCGGGAAACTCTATCCGGATATGGATGCTGATGGACGCATCGGGCCGCGTACTCTTAATGCATTACGGGCATATCTGAAAAATCGCAGCAGGGATGGTGAACTGGTACTGGTGAAAGCCCTGAACTGTACGCAGGGCGAGCGTTATCTGGAGCTGGCAGAGAAACGCGAGGCCAATGAGTCGTTTGTCTATGGCTGGCTGAAAGAGCGCGTGGTGGTTTAAAAACTGACACTGAAGTGCTGAACACCCTCAACTCATGCAGGCTCTTTTCTGGGGCTACGATGAGCGAAAGTAAGGGGCATAGCATCAGATAGCAAAAACCCCGGCTGCGGTAACAGTCCGGGGTTTTCTGTTTCTGGCCCTGGGTAAGGCAAAGGAGAACATGAGGAAGTATAAACTAATTCTGTTGAGGTTGACTATGAAAAACGGCCTTGAATTGAAAGCGCCTGTAACTGATGACATCAGCAGAGCGGTGGCTTTTGCCATTAAGTGGGTGGCGGTCGGTATCACTGTGTCTCCGATTCTGTATGGGATGGCAAAATTGATCATTGCTGTGAAATCGTAAGTGGGGCAGGGGTAAATATGTCAGATAGCATTATAAAACTGGCGCGAATTCTCTGTGTGGTTGTTGGCCTTTCATTTTCAGCAATGTTGGTTGCCATTTTCATTTCCACCGCCTGGCGAGTATTGAGCCTATCCGGATTGATTGGTGGATAGTGAGATGAAGCGAAAACACTGGACACACAGAATGCCGCGAACGGCGGCGAAATGGGCACTGGTAGCGATACTGGTGCCTTTTTTCCTGGTGGGATGCGTCAGCCTGGATAAGGCGCGCCAGCTTTTCGATACAGCTTCTCAGATCTGTGAAATTGTCGACGGTGTTCGGCAGTGTATGCAGAACTGATCGCCTGTAAGAGCAGAATATTTTGCTGAAAAATGAAGGATGCGCCGGCGTCCGGAAAGCATGAAATTCTGTGTTTGTGGCTACTCAATAAAATAAATTCTTTCTGTCTGCGCGAATACTCAAATGTTGATCAGCGCCCGGGGCGGTGACGGGCTTCGATATCAGGAGAAGATAATGGAAAAGAAAGAAGACAAACCAATGGTAATTGGTGCTGTGGCTGTTCCGTTTAAGTTTGAACTGTCACAACTGGTGGAGATGCGCATCAGTGATGAATGGGGTGAGGTTAAAGCTCGCGCGCAGTATGCGGATGGCGAAAACCAGTACTTGATCCACTACAAGGCTGCTGATGGTCGCGCCACAACGGCGTGGTTTGGTGAGTCAATGCTGGAAGCAACAGAAGATGATCGCCATCCGGGCTGTCCGGTATTTGCCGGTATGAAATTACCGGAAGGTGCAGTTGAACTGCAGCCGGGTGAGGTGTTCGTAATGTCAGAAGTCATTGATGGCAAACCGCAGTATTCACGTATTGAAACTAACGGCAAGGACGTTTGTCTGGTTAGCAAGTAACTTGCATTACAGCAGCCCTTCAGTGAGGGGCTGCGATAATGTTTTAGTTATCTTTTATGAATCCGTTAACGGCCCATCCGACAAGTCTGAGTATGCCGTATGTCAGTAAGGCACATACCAGGGAAACTAATACAGCAAATAACGAGATTCCTGTACCAGCACCTGTTAATAAAAAGAAACCAAAGCTCAACATCAACACCAAAATAGCCAACAGAACGCCTGTCCGGTGAAATCCTTTTGAAATAGTATTTTTCATTTGTTCTCCGTATAGGTTTTTAAGGAATGGTTATTTTACCATCAGGAAAGTGAAATTCTATGCCATCACGGATCCCCCGCGCATGCCGTAAGCGAGGCTGTGCAGGCACAACGACAGACAGTTCTGGCTACTGCGATAAACATCGTGGTGAAGGCTGGGCACAGCACCAGCGCGGACTGAGCCGCCACCAGCGTGGCTATGGCTCAAAATGGACGCTGATTCGTGCCCGTATTCTGAAGCGTGATAAAGGTTTGTGCCAGTTGTGCCTTCTGGATGGCGTGGTCAGCGAGGCGAGAACCGTTGACCACATCATCCCGAAAGCTCGCGGTGGTACGGACGCAGACAGTAACCTGCAGAGCCTGTGCTGGCCCTGCCATAAAGCGAAAACAGCGCGCGAACGAATAAAGTGATAATCATTCTCACTTGTGGGGGCGGGTCAAATCCCTGCAGCCCTGGCTGTCCGGGACCGCCCGCCAACCCTTCTTCGCATCGCCGCAGGTTCGAAAACTTTTTTTTGGGAATGCGATCAAACGATTGATAGGTAAAACCGATTATGTCAGGACCCCCGAAAACCCCGCCACGCCTGCATTTGATACGAGGCAACCCCTCAAAGCGCCCCGTTAAAGACTCCAAAAAAACCGCTAAAAAGGACGAAAAAGGTCTCCCTAAAATTCCGCAGCATTTAGGGGCGCAGGGGAAGTACTGGTTCAGGCGAATGGCAGAGGAGCTGAATGCGGAAGGGATCATTTCTCAGCTTGATGCGCGTGCACTCGAGTTGCTGGTGGAAGCCTACACCGAATACCGGCATCACTGCGAAATACTCGATGTTGAGGGTTATACCTACCGCACGGAAACGCAGAATGGCGATGTGATGATCAAGGCACATCCGGCTGCGGCGATGAAAGCGGATGCCTGGAAGCGGATCCGGGCGATGCTTGCAGAGTTTGGTATGTCACCGGCAAGCCGGGCGAAAGTAAATACCGCCGGACCGGATGATGTTGATCCGCTGGCGGAACTTTTAAAAGCGAGAGACTGATGGCAAAAGTGGCTGACGGGATCCGCTACGCCGAACGTGTTGTTGCAGGAGAAATTGTCGCTGGCGAATTTGTCCGTCTGGCCTGCCAGCGTTTTCTTGATGATCTGAAGTACGGCGAAGAGCGGGGGATTTATTTCAGTGAACCCCGTGCGCAGCACATCCTGAATTTCTACAAATTTGTGCCCCATGTAAAAGGGGCGCTGGCAGGTCAGCCCATTGAACTGATGGACTGGCATGTATTTATCCTCATTAATATTTTTGGTTTTGTCATTCCGCTGGTCAATGAAGAGACCGGGGAAGTTGTCATGCGCAGCGATGGCAGCAGACGTCCGGTGATGGTGCGCCGGTTCCGGACGGCGTACAACGAAGTCGCCCGTAAAAACGCAAAATCAACCCTGTCATCGGGTATCGGCCTGTATATGACGGGGGCAGATGGTGAAGGCGGTGCTGAGGTGTATTCAGCCGCAACCACGCGTGACCAGGCCAGAATTGTGTTTGAAGACGCCAAAAATATGGTCAGAAAAGCCCGGTCGACACTCGGGCGATTGTTTGATTTCAACAAGCTGGCGATTTACCAGGAGCAGAGCGCATCAAAATTTGAACCGCTTTCCTCGGATGCAAACAACCTGGACGGTCTGAACATCCACTGCGCCATTATTGATGAGCTGCATGCACATAAAACCCGCGATGTGTGGGACGTTCTGGAAACGGCAACCGGTGCCCGTCTGCAGTCCCTGTTATTTGGTATCACCACGGCGGGCTTTAACAAGGAAGGGATTTGTTACGAGCAACGCGATTACGCCATCAAGGTATTGCGAGGCTATAACAGCGACGTGGAGGGCGCGGTAAAAGATGATTCCTACTTTGCGATTATTTACACGCTCGATGAGGGAGATGATCCGTTTGATGAAACGGTCTGGCAGAAAGCGAATCCCGGACTGGGCATCTGTAAACGCTGGGATGATCTGCGTCGTCTGGCGAAAAAAGCGAAAGAACAGGTCTCTGCGCGGGTGAATTTTTTTACCAAACACATGAATGTGTGGGTAACAGCAGAGTCTGCCTGGATGGACATGATTAAGTGGGAGAAGTGTGAATACATTGCCCCACGACATGAGCTGAAAACGTATCCCATGTGGGTCGGCGTTGACCTTGCTCATAAGATTGATATCTGTGCGGCGGCAAAACTCTGGCGAACGGATAACGGGCATGTTCATGCCGATTTTAAATTCTGGCTTCCGGAAGGACGGCTGGAACGATGCTCGCGGCAGCAGGCAGAACTTTACCGGAAGTGGGCGGAGATGGATAAGCTCATCCTGACGGATGGTGATGTTATCGATCATGCTCAGATAAAAAGTGACTTACTGGAATGGATTGGCGGTGAAAACCTCAGGGAACTGGGATTTGACCCGTGGAGTGCAATGCAGTTCAGTCTGGCTCTGGCTGAAGAAGGGATATCGCTGGTGGAAGTTCCGCAGACGGTCCGCAATCTGTCAGAGGCCATGAAGGAAACGGAATCACTGGTCTATGCCGGGCGTTTCCATCACAGCAATCACCCGGTCATGAACTGGATGATGTCTAACGTTACGGTAAAACCGGACAAAAACGACAATATCTTCCCGAACAAATCCACGCCTGAAGCCAAAATCGACGGCCCTGTTGCGATGTTTACAGCAATGAGCCGGATGCTGGTCAATGGCGGTGAACCGGAGCCGGATCTGTCTGAACACCTGATTAGTGTTGGTATCCGCTCGCTTTAACCGAGGGCATTATGTTTCTGATAATTCTCACGCCACTGGTGGGCGTGCTGGGGGCGCTTTTGCTGTCGTATGGCACATGGATGATTTATCCCCCGGCAGGTTTTGTTGTTGCCGGGGCGCTGTGTCTGTGCTGGTCGTGGCTGGTTGCGCGTTATCTCGATCGCGGTCACCGGGTCGCCTCCGGAGGTGAGTAATGTTTTTCCAGGGGCTTTTTCAACGCAAAAATAACACCCCCGTCACAACGCCCGGGATGCTTGCGGAAGAACTTGGATTGTCATACGACACTTATACCGGAAAGCGGATCAGCAGCCAGCGGGCCATGCGGCTGACGGCGGTCTATTCCTGCGTCAGGGTGCTGGCGGAGTCTGTTGGTATGCTGCCCTGCAGCCTCTACAAAATCACCGGTACCCTTAAAACACGGGCGGTGGATGAACGACTGCATAAGCTGGTTTCGGCAAAACCTAATGGCTACATGACGCCGCAGGAATTCTGGGAGCTGGTCATTGTCTGCCTGTGTCTGCGGGGTAATTTTTACGCCTACAAGGTAAAGGCACTGGGGGAAGTGGTGGAGCTTCTTCCGATAGATCCGGGCTGTGTGGAACCGAAGCTGAACAGCCAGTGGCAGCCGGTTTATCAGGTGACGTTTCCGGATGGTTCCGTGGATGTGCTGACCCAGAATGAAATCTGGCATGTGCGCACTCTGACGCTGGATGGACTTGTCGGGCTGAATCCCATTGCGTATGCGCGTGAGGCCATTTCACTGGCAGCGGCAACTGAGGAGCACGGCGCCAGGTTGTTTGGTAACGGCGCTGTGACATCCGGTGTGTTGCGTACGGATCAACAACTTTCTGATCAGGCTTATGCGCGTATCAAAAAGGACTTTGAGGAACGGCATGTCGGGCTGGGAAATTCTCATCGTCCGATGATTCTGGAAATGGGGCTGGACTGGAAAACGGTGGCACTGAATGCCGAGGACAGCCAGTTCCTGGAAACCCGCAAGTTTCAGCTGGAAGAAATCTGTCGCCTGTTCCGCGTACCGCTGCATATGGTGCAGAACACCGATCGCGCCACCTTCAACAATATTGAAGAGCTGGGGCTTGGTTTCATTAACTATTCCCTTGTGCCGTATCTGACCCGTATTGAACAGCGGATCAATACAGGGCTGGTCAGGGAGAGCAAACAGGGGAGGTTTTACGCCAAATTTAATGCCGGAGCATTGTTGCGTGGCGACATGAAATCCCGCTTTGAAGCGTATGCCACGGGGATCAACTGGGGGATTTATTCCCCTAATGACTGCCGTGATCTGGAGGATATGAATCCCCGACCGGGCGGTGATGTGTATCTGACACCGATGAACATGACCACCAGTCCCTCTGCTGGCGATGACAACGGTAAGAAAAAGGAGAGTGGAGATGCAGACAAAACAGCGTCTTGATATACCGCTGAACCTGAAATCCGTCAGTGATTCCGGGGAATTTGAAGGTTACGGTTCTGTTTTTGGTGTTAAGGACAGCCACGATGATGTGGTGGTCCCCGGTGCCTTTACCACAACACTCCAGAAATGGAGCGAAAAAAAGGCGCTGCCTGCGTTGCTCTGGCAGCACCGCATGGATGAGCCCATCGGTGTGTACACCGAAATGAAAGAAGATGATGTCGGGCTTTATGTCAGGGGGCGATTACTCGTTGATGATGATCCCCTGGCAAAACGTGCACATGCCCATATGAAGGCCGGTTCTTTAACCGGTCTTTCTATTGGCTACATCCTGAAAGACTGGGAGTACGACCGTGAAAAAGGGGTATTCCTGCTGAAAGAGATCGACCTGTGGGAGGTCAGTCTGGTGACGTTTCCTTCCAATGATGAGGCACGCATCAGCGATGTGAAAAATGCGCTGGCGCGTGGGGAGATCCCTGATCAGAAAATCATTGAGCGGGTCCTGCGCGATGTTGGACTCTCGCGAACCCAGGCCAAAGCATTCATGGCCGGGGGATATGGCGCTTTATCCCTGCGTGATGCTGAGGATGTGGATGCCGCACTGAATGCACTGAAAAATCTTAAATTTTAACCAGGAGAAAAATAATGGCTGACATTAAAGATGTGGAGCAGGTCGCGCAGGAGCTGCAGCAGAAGTTTGACGATTTTAAGGCAAAAAACGACAAGCGCATTGACGCGATCGAACAGGAAAAAAGCAAGCTGGCCGAACAGGTGGAAAGCCTGAACGGGCAAATCAGCGAGCTGGAGAACCTGAAAAGCGACCTGGAAAAAGAGCTGGCAGACATCAAGCGTCCGGCAGGCGGCACGCAAAATAAAGTTGCCGGTGAACACAAAGAAGCGTTTATCGGATTTATGCGCAAGGGGCGTGAAGACGGTCTGCGTGAACTTGAACGTAAGGCGCTTCAGGTAGGTAATGATGAAGATGGTGGTTATGCCATTCCGGAAGAACTGGATCGTACCATCCTGACGCTGCTGAAAGATGAGGTGGTGATGCGCCAGGAAGCCACTGTGATCACCCTCGGTGGCTCGGATTATAAAAAACTGGTGAATCTGGGCGGCACTAAGTCCGGATGGGTGGGGGAAACGGATACGCGTCCGGAAACCGCCACCTCAAAACTGGGGCTGATTGAACCCTTTATGGGGGAAATCTACGGCAACCCGCAGGCCACCCAGAAAATGCTCGATGATGTTTTCTTCAATGTGGAAGACTGGATCAACAGTGAGCTGGCGCTGGAATTTGCCGAACAGGAAGAAATTGCCTTTACCAGTGGCGACGGCAGCAAAAAACCAAAAGGTTTTCTGGCTTATGAGTCCACCGATGAAGATGACAAGACCCGTGCGTTTGGCAAACTTCAGCACATTGCTTCCGGTGCGGCTTCCGGCGTGACCGCCGATGCGATCATTAAACTGATTTACACCCTGCGCAAGGCGCACCGTAGCGGCGCGAAGTTCATGATGAACAATAACAGTCTGTTTGCCATTCGTCTGCTGAAGGATAACGAAGGAAATTATCTGTGGCGTCCGGGTATTGAGCTGGGGCAGCCCTCTTCTCTGGCAGGGTATGGCATCGTTGAGAATGAGCAGATGCCGGATATTGCCGCTGATGCAAAAGCCATTGCGTTTGGTAACTTCAAACGCGGCTATACCATCGTTGATCGCATCGGTACCCGTATCCTGCGCGATCCGTACACCAACAAGCCGTTCGTTGGTTTTTATACCACCAAGCGAACCGGCGGTATGCTGGTGGATTCTCAGGCGATTAAGCTGATGAAAATTGGGGCTGCAACCCGCCAGAAAGCCGCTGCGTAATGCGGTTTTTTTTGTGCCCGCGTAATGGCGGGCACAGGAGGAAAATATGCTCCTGAAAGAAGAGGAGATTAAATCTCACCTCCGGCTCGATGATGGTTTGTACAGTGACGGCGATTTTCTGCAATTGCTGGCACAGGCGGTACAGAAAAGAACAGAGACATACCTGAACAGGAAGTTGTATGCACCGGAAGAGACGATTCCGGAAGATGATCCTGACGGGATGCATCTGACTGATGACGTTCGTCTGGCCATGCTGATGCTGGTCAGTCATTTTTATGAAAATCGTTCAGCGAGTACCGATGTTGAGAAACTTGAAACGCCAGTGAGTTTCAGATGGCTCGCTGGTCCTTACAGGATTGTGCCTCTATGAAAATCAGGCAAAGTCAGACCAGTGCCACTTACCTTTTACCGGATCCCGGAGAACTGAATCGCCGGATAAAGATCCGCCTCCGTGTGGATGAACCCACCGCTGATTTTGGTACGAAGCCGACGTATCCGGAGTCGTTTGATGTCTGGGCAAAGGTGGCTCAGCCAGGCGCTGCCGCTTATCAGGGCTCAGTGCAGACAGAAAATATCGTTACACATTATTTTACGATCCGTTTCCGTCACGACATCACGGCAGATCATGAGGTGGTTTATTACGGTCAGGAGTACCGGATCCGGCGAATACGCGACCTGAACGGTCAGCGGCGTTTTTTATTACTGGAATGTGAAGAACTGCGTACAGCGCGACGACGGGGTGAATGCCATGAATCAGACAGCATTTTTACACGTCGACTTTAAACAACCAAAGGAGCTGGAGTTTAATCGCGCCCGTCTGCGTCGGGCGTTTGTGCAAATCGGGCGCGTTTACATGCGTGACGCCAGACGTCTGGTGATTAAACGCGGGCGTTCCTGCCCGGGAGAGAACCCGGGGTATCAGACCGGGCGTCTGGCCCGCTCCATTGGTTATTACGTTCCCAAAAAAACGACGCGTCGTCCCGGGCTGATGGTGAAAATTTCCCCTGACCAGAAAAACGGGCAGGGGAATCGCCGTTTTCCTGAAGGCGCTCCTTATTATCCGGCGTTTCTGTATTACGGCGTTCGCCATTCAGCTTATGGAATGGATAAAAAGGATAAGCGGCAGAAGAAGCACCATTCTTCGACTTTCCGGCTGGCCCCGCGTAATAACTTTATGGCTGACGTTATTGAGCGGCGGCGACACTGGACGCAGGAACTGTTGTCCCGTGAGCTGCAGCGTTCGTTACGTCCGGTAAAAAGGAAGCGTAAATGAAACTGACAACAATAATTGCGGCGTTGCGTGAGCGATGCCCGCGTTTTGATAATCGGGTTGGTGGCGCGGCGCAGTTTAAGGCGATCCCTGATGCCGGAAAACTGCGACTGCCTGCTGCCTATGTTGTCCCCTCTGACGATGCGCCGGGGGAACAAAAATCACAGACCGATTACTGGCAGGATTTGACAGAAGGCTTCTCCGTTATTGTTGTGCTCAGCAATGAGCGTGATGAAAAAGGGCAGTGGGCAGCCTATGACGCCGTTCATGATGTCCGGAGAGAACTCTGGAAAGCCCTGCTTGGATGGATGCCGGATCCGCAGGGGGGCGAGATTGTTTATGCCGGTGGCACCCTGCTGGATCTGAACCGTTACGAACTGTATTACCAGTTTGATTTTACGGCGAAGTATGAAATCACGGAAGAAGACACGCGACAGGCAGAGGACGTGAATGCCCTGCCGGATTTATCCCTGCTGAGTATTGATGTGGATTACATCGATCCTGGTACTGGCCCGGATGGTGACATTGAGCACCATCTGGAAATGCGTTTCCCTCAGAAATAAGAGTCCCTCATGTTTGTGAAACCCCTGAAAGGGCGGTCAGTTCCTGACCCTGCCCGTGGAGACCTTTTGCCTTCTGACGGGCGAAATGTGGAAGAAAGCAGCTACTGGCTCCGCCGTATAGCGGCGGGTGATGTGGTACGTGTTAAACAGGATGAGGTTAAAAAATCATGACAATAAGTTTTAATACTGTTCCGTCAGACACGCTGGTGCCGTTGTTCTATGCTGAGATGGACAATTCTGCGGCAAATACAGCAGTGACCAGCGCGCCTGCATTATTGATCGGGCATGCCAGCAACGATGCCGCCATTGAGGTTAACAGCCTGGTGCTGATGCCGTCGGCAGATTATGCCCGTCAGATTTGTGGGGCCGGTAGCCAGCTGGCGCGTATGGTTGACGTCTACCGTCAGACAGATCCTTTCGGTGAACTGTATGTTATTGCAGTACCGGAAGCCAGAGGGGCGGCGGCGACGGTCAGGGTGACAGTTACCGGAGAAGCAGAGGAAAGCGGCACCCTGAGTCTGTATGTCGGGCGCTCCCGTGTACAGGTGCCTGTGGTGAATGGCGATGATGCTACTGCGGTTGCCACCGCGATTAAGGAAGCGGTAAACGGGGTTATCACCCTGCCGTTTGCGGCGTCATCTGATGCAGGTGTGGTGACGCTGACTGCCCGCCATAAGGGGCTGTATGGTAACGAGTTGCCTGTCTGCCTGAATTATTATGGTTCTGGTGGTGGTGAGATTCTGCCTGCGGGGCTTCAGGTCGTGACGGAAGCCGGAACTGCGGGTAGCGACGCGCCTGATCTTACCGCCGCTGTTGCTGCTATGGGCGATGAAGCATTCGACTTTATCGGTCTGCCGTTCAACGATGCCGCCTCCATCAATATGATGATGACCGAAATGAATGACAGCAGCGGTCGCTGGAGTTATGCGCGCCAGTTATACGGGCATGTCTATACCGCAAAACTGGGGACGTTGTCAGAGCTGGTTGATACCGGAGATATGCATAATCAGCAACATATCACGCTTGCCGGTTACGAAAAAGAAACCCAGACACCTGTCGATGAACTGGTTGCCAGTCGTCTTGCCCGTGAAGCGGTATTTATCCGCAATGACCCGGCCCGTCCGACACAGACGGGGGAACTGGTGGGGATGCTTCCGGCACCGAAAGGTAAGCGATTCATTATGACCGAGCAGCAGACCCTTTTATCTCATGGTGTGGCGACGACTTATGTGGAAGGCGGCACGTTGCGGATCCAGCGTTCCGTAACCACCTACAAAAAGAATGCATATGGCGTGGCAGACAACAGTTATCTGGACAGTGAAACACTGCATACCAGCGCATACGTTCTTCGCAAACTGAAATCGGTCATCACAGGCAAGTACGGACGTCACAAGCTGGCAAATGATGGTACCCGTTTTGGTCCGGGGCAGGCGATTGTTACTCCTGCCGTTATCAAAGGGGAGCTTCTGGCGACATATCGTCAGATGGAGCGTGCCGGTATTGTGGAAAATTACGATCTGTTTAAACAGTATCTGACAGTTGAGCGTGATGCGGATAACCCGAACCGACTGAACACGCTGTTCCCGCCGGATTATGTTAACCAGTTACGTGTCTTTGCGGTGGTTAACCAGTTCCGTCTCCAGTATTCAGAGGAGTCAGCATAATGGCAAAGATCGCCGGAACCTGTTTTTTTAAAGTGGATGGTCAGCAGTTATCGCTGACAGGTGGAATTGAAGTGCCGATGAACACCAATGTCCGGGATGATGTCGTCGGCATGGCTGGTGATGTGGATTACAAGGAGACCTGGCGGTCACCTTACGTTAAGGGCACGTTTAAAGTGCCCAAAAATTTTCCGGTCGACAAAATTACCACCTCAGATCAGATGACGATTACTGCCGAGCTGGCAAACGGCATGGTGTATGTGCTTTCGGCTGCATGGCTGCACGGAGAGGCTAACCATAATGCCGAAGAAGGCACGGTAGATCTTGAATTCCACGGCGAAGAGGGAGGGTATCAGTAATGGCAATGAGCGTTACAGAAATTGTTTTAAAAAAACCGGTGACAGCGCATAACGAAATGCTGCATGTGCTGGAGTTGCGCGAGCCCACGTATGACGAAATCGAGGCGCTGGGTTTTCCTTTCATTATTTCCGGTGAAGGCAGTATTAAACTGGACAGCCAGGTGGCACTGAAATATATCCCGTTGCTGGCGGGGATCCCGCGTTCATCGGCGGCGCAGATGGCAAAACTGGATATTTTTAAGACCAGCATGCAGATCCTGCGTTTTTTTACCCAGTCGGAGACGGGAAGCACCTCCGGAAACGACTCTACAATGTTGCCTGGTTCTGGAAACTGAATCCACTGGAGCTGCGACGGGTGGCTATTTCGCAGTTTACAGAACTGGAAGCCGAGGCCGTCCGCATTAACGAGGAGATGAAGCATGGCTGACAGTTTTCAGCTGAAGGCGATCATCACTGCCGTGGATAAGGTATCGGCACCGCTGAAAGGAATGCAGCGCCAGCTGAAAGGTTTTAAAAAGGAGTTTGCCAGCCTGTCACTGGGCGCAGCGGGTGCCGGAACCGCAGTACTGGGAGCGCTGGCGCTCCCGGTCAAATCTGCCATTGCCCTTGAATCAAAAATGGCGGATGTCCGGAAAGTGGTGGATGGTCTGGATACGCCGGAAGCGTTTAAGGCAATGACGGAACAGGTGCGCGACCTGTCAACAGAACTGCCCATGTCGGCGGAAGGTATCGCCGAAATCGTGGCGGCGGGTGGTCAGGCTGGCATCGCCCGTGACGAGCTGATGCAGTTTACTGACGACGCCGTGAAGATGGGGGTGGCCTTTGACACCACGGCGGAAGAATCCGGTCAGATGATGGCACAGTGGCGCACTGCCTTTAAACTGACACAGGGAGAGGTGGCAGGACTTGCGGATAAGATTAACTATCTTGGTAATACCGGTCCTGCAAGTGCGAAAAAGATTTCTGATGTTGTGACCCGTATTGGCCCTTTAGGCGGTGTTGCGGGTGTGGCCTCCGGAGAAATTGCCGCAATGGGGGCAACCATTGCCGGAATGGGGGTGGAATCAGAAATTGCGGCGACGGGGATAAAGAATTTTATGCTGTCGCTGACAGCGGGGAATTCTGCCACCAAATCGCAGAAAAAAGCGTTTCGCCTGTTGCGCATTGACCCGAAAAAGCTGGCGGCGGATATGCAGAAAGATGCCCGGGGTGCCATGCTGCATGTACTGGATTCTCTGGCGAAAGTGCCGAAAGAAAAACAGGCTGCAGTGCTGAATGCGCTGTTCGGGAAGGAATCTCTGGGAGCCATCGCGCCGCTGCTCACGAATCTGGATTTGTTGCGAACCAATTTTAATCGTGTGGCGGATGCGCAGCAGTATGGCGGCTCAATGCAGAAAGAATATGTCGCCCGTGCCGCGACGACGGAAAACCAGTTGTTGCTGCTGCAGAACCAGATCAATGCGATTTCTTCCACGCTGGGAGAAACCTTCCTGCCTTCGCTCAATGAAGGCATAAAAGAGATGAAGCCTTTTCTGGAAGAAGTGCGCACGTTTGTCAGAGAAAACCCTGAAGTCGTAAAAACCATCGCGAAAACGGGGCTGGCACTGCTGACATTTGGTGTTGCCATTGGCTCGCTGTCGCGGATGGGAAAAATCCTTAGTGGCGTGATGAATATGACGCCGGCAAAGGGGCTCATTACGTTACTGGTGGCGGGGGCGTATCTCATTATTGATAACTGGGAAACGGTCGGGCCGGTTGTGAAAAAAGTCTGGCAGGAGGTTGATCAGGTTGTCAGAGCAATGGGGGGATGGGAACAGGCAGTAAAAACAATAGCAACGGTTTCTGCCCTGTATATTGGTGTGAAGGCGGTGGCAAGCATTCGTGCAGCAATAGCCGCTCAGAATCAATGGACAGCGGCGGCAGGTAAAACATCCCTGAAATTAAAGGGCCTCGGAAAGATCAGCCTCATTGGGGGATTGCTTGAGCTCGGCATGATGGCGCAGGAGTTTGAAAAAGAACATCCCTGGCTTGTTAAAAATTTTGTGGCTGATGCGCTGAACAGTGGATTTGGTCTGAATGATAAGTTCGACGAGTGGGGCAAACAGTTCCATGATTTTGTCTATGACATGACCGGATGGCAGATGCCACGTGGTGATGGGTATTTATCTCCAGAAAAACGCTACACCCCGAATGTATCACTGGAAAGGAATCAGCTGTTAAACCTTTCATCTTCACCGGCAACCCGCAGCGAACTTAAGGTGACGTTTGACAACGCGCCGCCTGGAATGCGTGTCATCGATTTGCCGAAAACAGGCGATCCCTTTATGAAAATCACCCATGACGTTGGGTATTCACCTTTCAGGCGTTAACAATGGGATATCAGAATGGATTTTCCTTCCTTACCTTCTTTGTCCTCTTTGTTTTCTTCATCTTCCGGAACGACATGGCGCGATAATCTTTATGACGCTTCTTTTCGCGGTGTTCCGTTTTCAGTGGAAAGCGACGAGGGTACGTTCGGACGTCGCGTTCAGGTCCATGAATATCCAGACCGTGACAAACCGTACACGGAAGATCTCGGGCGTGCCACGCGACGGCTGACGATTAATGCGTATCTCGTTGGTGATGATTACGCAGAGCAGCGCGACAGGCTGATTACCGCGATTGAAACCGCCGGGCCGGGGACACTGATCCATCCGCAGTTCGGTGAAATGCAGGGCTGTATTGACGGACAGGTGACCGTTTCTCATTCCGGTACTGAAGGCCGTATGTGCCGGGTGTCATTTCAGTTTGTTGAGAGCGGGGAGCTGTCATTTCCGGTCGCCGGAGCCGCAACCGCCAGAAAACTGGAGGAGTCGTCAGGATTCCTGGATGAGCTGATTGAAGACATGTTCGGCGATTTTGATCTCGCGGGAATACCGGACTTTATTCAGAACGACGTTATTGTCCGGGCAACCGATATGCTGGGAACCGTTCAGACGGCTTTCAGAATGGTTAATTCTGCTGTTTCTGCCGGAATGAGGCTGCTGCAGGGTGATTTGTCCGTCATTCTGATGCCGCCATCGTTTGCCAGTGATTTTGTGCATACGTTGCAGGATACCTGGCGGGCCGGAACCAGACTGGTGGATAACACACAGGATCTGGTGCAGTCCATAACCACAATGTCCGGTATTACGCTGGATCCAGGACTGGCACCGCGCGCGGTGTGGCCCACAGATTCCGCATCGGTTGTCAGGCAAAAACAGCAGACAAATCTGGTGGCTGCAGTCATCCGGACGACGGCGGTCAGCGAGGCTGCAAGGGCGGTCACTTCACTGCCGCAACCCGGAAGTCTGGTGAAAAATCAGCAGGCGGTTGTGGCTGTTGGCGGCTCTGCTGAGCGTCAGTCTGATATTATTCACGTTTCACATCCGGCACTTGACAGTGTGACTGCCAGCACAGAGCAGAATGAGACAGCACAACCACCCACGCGGGAAAATCTCACCATCATACGCGAATCGCTGAACGCGGCGATTGAACAGGAACTCAGACGGACGACGGATGACAGGCTGTTTTTTCAGCTGACGTCATTACGTACAGAACTGAACCGGGATATTCAGGCGCGCCTGGTTCAGACGGAGGAAACCGCAGAGCGAACGCCAGCGGAGGTTCTGCCTGCGCTTGTTCTGGCTGCGTCATGGTACGACGATGCGTCCCGTGAAACTGATATCCTGGATCGAAATGCCATCTCCCATCCGGGCTTTGTTCCGGTCAGGGCATTAAGGGTACCCGTCAGATGAATAATACCGTTTTACTTCGGGTTTCCGGTCGCGAATGGGGCGGCTGGACATCCGTCCGTATCAGTGCGGGCATTAACCGTATTGCCCGGGATTTTAATGTTGCCATTACCACCCGCTGGCCCGGAAGCCGGGATTATCAGCCCCGGATAAAAAATGGTGAGCTGGTTGAAGTGCTTATCGGGGATGATCCCGTGCTCACCGGATATGTGGAGGCACTGCCGCTTCGTTATGACGCCAGCAGCGTCAGCATGGGTATTGTCGGGCGAAGCAAAACAGCCGATCTGGTTGACTGCTCTGCTTTGCCACTTCAGCAGAGCGGAAAAAACCTGCTCAGAATAGTCAGTGAACTGGCTGCGCCATTTGGCATCACCGTTGTTGATGCTGGCGTGCCGCAGACAGCGGTGATTGATGCCCAGCCGGAACACGGCGAAACTGTTGCCGATTGTCTTAACCGGTTGCTGGGGCAGGTTCAGACGCTGGCTTATGACGATGAATGCGGACGACTGGTTCTGGGGAAACCAGGAACAGGCAAGGCGGCGACAGCACTGGTGCTGGGAGAGAATATTCTTTCCTGTGACACGGAAAGAAGCATCAGAGAGCGGTTTTCTGAATATCAGGTCAGTGGGCAGCGCCCGGGCAACGACGATGATTTTGGTGAGGCCACCATTGCCGCAATACGTCAGACCATTCAGGACAGTGGCGTGACCCGTTATCGCCCTTTGTTGATTCAGCAGTCAGGTACAGCAACGACAGCAACCTGTAAGGCCCGTTGTGAATTTGAAGCGCGCCAACGGGCTGCGCTTACCCGTGAGACAACATATACGGTTCAGGGCTGGCGGCAGGGCAGTGGCGCGTTATGGCGTCCGGGGTTATCTGTCATCGTTTTCGACCCGCTGAATAATTTTGATAATGATGAACTGGTGATCGCAGAAGTTACCTATAACCATGACGACCGGGGCACGACGACCGAATTACGGGTTGGCCCGGCAGATGCTTATCTCCCTGAGCCTGTCACCGCCAGGAAGAAAAAAAATGTTGAGGAGGATTTCTGATGAACGGGTTTTCTCTTCGCAATCTGATTTCCCGGGCTGTCATCACGGCGGTGGATTCCGCCAGAAAGTGTCAGTCTGTAGGGTTGAAAATGATAGCCGGAGATCAGAAACAACACGTTGAGCACCTTGAGCCTTATGGTTTTACATCTGCCGCACAGAACGGTGCTGAGGGCGTTGCTTTATTCCCGGCAGGCGACCGTTCTCATGGTGTGGTTGTGGTCGTGTCTGACAGACGTTACAGGTTGAAAGGACTGAAACGTGGGGAAGTGGCGCTTTATGACGATCAGGGGCAGTCCGTTGTCCTGACCCGTTCCGGTATTGTGGTGAACGGGGCCGGGAAGCCCATTATTTTTAAAAACGCGCCTAAAGCGCGCTTTGAAATGCCTGTCGAATCCACCGCTGATATTACTGACAATTGCGACAGTGGCGGACTTAGCATGCAGCAAATGCGGCAGACCTACAATGCCCACAAACACCCCGAAAATGGTGATGGTGGCGGAGTTACTGACACACCGGATCAACCGATGGGCTGAAAATCATGATGATTAATGTTAACGGGCGACCCGTGTCGACCGGGGCTTCGAACGACCTTCTGACGCGTGCTGTGATTATTTCGCTTTTTACCTGGCGGCGTGCCGGGCGGGATGATGATGCACCGCAGATATTTGGATGGTGGGGGGATACCTGGCCTGCGGTTCAGAATGATCGCACGGGGTCGCGTCTGTATCTGTTGCGACGCAGCAAGCTGACAAATAAAACCCCGCAGCTTGCCAGAGATTATGCCCGTGAGGCGCTGGCGTGGATGGTGGAGGATGGTGTTGCTTCCCGTCTTGATATTAACGCTGTCCGGACCGGGACAGACTCGCTGACACTTGCTATTACCATTTACCAGCGTGACGGCAATATTCACAACATTATTTTTGATGATATCTGGAGTGAACTGAATGGCTGACAGTCAGTTTTATCGCCCCGGCCTCCCGCAACTTATTTCTATGATCCGGAGCGATTTATTAACCCGCTTTGAGCAGGATACGCTGCTTCGTCGTATGGATGCGGAAGTGTATGCCCGTGTACAGGCTGCAGCCGTACACACGTTATACGGGTATATCGATTATCTTGCCAGAAATCTGTTGCCGGACATGTGTGATGAAGACTGGTTGTACCGGCACGCCAGAATCAAACGCTGCCCGCGAAAAGATGCGGTGGCAGCCCGGGGATTTGTGCGCTGGGATGGCGTAGAGGGGACGCCGGTATTGCCAGCGGGAACGCAGATCCAGCGTGATGATCAGGTGACCTTCACCACGACGGCGACGGTGACCGCAGCCGATGGTCTTCTCCGGGTGCCTGTTGTGGCAGACGAACCGGGATCGGCGGGGAATACGGATGATGGTATTGCCATGCAGCTGGGAACACCCGTCAGTGGTCTGCCGTCCACAGGGTACGCAGACACCATTACAGACGGTGAAGATATTGAAAATCTGGAAATATGGCGTGCCCGCGTTATGGAACGTTATTACTACATTCCACAGGGGGGCGCAGACCCTGATTATGTTATCTGGGCGAAAGAAGTTCAGGGTATTAACCGTGCATGGACTTTCAGACACTGGAAAGGGATTGGAACGGTTGGCGTGATGGTGGCGACAAACGATCCGGAACACCCGGCCCCGGATGAAAGCGTGATTAACGCAGTCAGGGACCACATCCTTCCTCTGGCACCTGTTGCCGGAAGCGGATTGTATGTATTCGGTGCCACAGAAAAAGTCATCCCGATGACGATTGCGTTATCGAAAGACACACCGCAGATCAGGACTGCAATAAAAGCAGAACTGAATGCGCTGATGTTCCGGGATGGTGTGCCGGAAGGGCGCATGTATCTGTCCAGAATCAGCGAGGCTATCAGTTTATCTGCAGGCGAGGTGGCCCATAGACTCATCGACCCTTCATCGGATATTGACCTGGGGGAAACTGAGCTTCCGGTACTCGGGGAGATCACATGGCAGGCTTATGATCCGGCAAGGAGTAAATAATGGATACGTTACAGGATGATTATACAAAATTGTTATATGGCCTGATGCCTCCGGGGCCTGCATGGTCAGATACTGACGGCGTACTTGACGGTCTGGCACCATCGCTTGTGCGTGTTCACCAGCGGGCTGATGAACTGGTGATTGAAATCGATCCCGGTCAGTCAACAGAGCTGATTGAACGTTATGAAGAATTGTATGGTTTGCCTGACACCTGTTCCCCTGTCGGGAGTCAGACATTACGCCAGCGTCAGCAACGGCTGGAAGCAAAAGCTAATGTAGCTGGCGGCATAAATGAGCAGTTTTTTCTGGATCAGCTTGAGGCACTGGGATATACCGGCGTGACGATCGAACAGTTCCAGAATCTGGACGCAAGCCCAGATCCGGAATGGGGAGATCGCTGGCGTTATTTCTGGCGTGTGACGTTACCAGTGGATGCTGGCGCTCAGTGGCAGACATGTACGGATGCCTGCAACACACCGATTCGGACGTGGGGTGATACGATTGCGGAGTGCGTGATTAATAAATTATGTCCGTCGCATACCGTTGTTTTATTTTCCTATCCAGATGAGGCTGAAGATGCACAGGATTGATACGCTGACTGCGGTAAAAGATAAGTTTGGTCCGGGTAAGAACGGATTTACTGACGGAAATATTCGGACGGGGCGTCTTGCCACCTGGCTGAACAGTGCCATGTGGGATGCCATTCAGGAGGAAATGTGCGCCGTTATTGAGAGGGCCGGGATAGAACTGAATAAAGAAGAACACGATCAGCTATATAAAGCCATATTGTTGCTGGCAGGTGGTGTGATTAACGAAGTGGCATTGCTGGCAAAAAATAATCTTTCGGATGTGGAAGACAAGGATGAGGCTGTTGAAAACCTCGGATTAAAACCCACGGTGGACAAGGCAAAAAATGCCGTTCAGCGTGATGGTGACACCATGACCGGAGAACTAAAAATCCGTGGTGTTAATGCGCTGAGGATTTTCAACGACGCTTTTGGCCTGATTTTTCGTCGTTCGGAAGAGTTCCTGCACCTTATCCCTACCAGTGAAGGTCAGGGCGAAAACGGTGATATCGGCCCATTAAGGCCATTTGCTATAAATCTGAGAACAGGTGCTATATCTGTCAGCCACGGGGCCAAAATTGATGGTGGGCTGGCGCTTGGTACAGATAACGCGCTGGGTGGAAACTCAATTGCTTTCGGGGATAACGATACCGGCCTGAAACAGAATGGTGATGGCCTGCTGGATGTTTATGCCAATAGCGTGCATGTGTTGCGTTTTCAGGCTGGCAGTATCCAGAGTAATAAACCTGTAAACGTTACCGGGCGGGTAACACCGTCAGACTACGGAAACTTTGATGCCCGTTACCAGACCAAATCAGGGGGCGTGCAGAATTTTCAGTACACCAGTGAGGTGTTTTACAACCCTGGTGGGAATGAGCGCAGCTGGACGTTTCGGGCACCTTCTGGTTGTGTTTTGTCAGGCATTAATGTTCAGGACACTGGCAGTAACTCTGCAGATAATATCGGTGGCGTGTATTACAAACAGGCTCAGATTTATATCAATGGTGCATGGCGATCCGTATCAGGTTAATTAAGGAGAAATAATGGAACTCGTAAACGTTACGCGTTACTACCCTGAAGATATGCCTTATGGTGAAGGCATTCAGTATTTCCGTAGTGAAGACGGGCAGGATTTTTATGAATCACTGGATAAGTTCACGAAGAAATACAAGCTGTGCACGCATCCTGAAACCGGCATTATTTATTCCATGGCGGAAGATGTATCCCGCCTTTATCCCGTTGGTTTTACCATTGTGGAAGTGGATGAACTACCGGAAGGATTTTGCATTGAAGCCCGCTGGTATTATAAAGACGGTGAAGTGCTGCCGGTCCCTGTTGACTACCGGCAGCAGGCAGAGTCGGAGCGTGCACGTCTTACTGCGATTGCCGAACGGGAAATATCCGATAAGAAGACGGATTTACTTCTGGGAATCATCAGTGATGAAGAAAAAGAAAAGCTGACAGCCTGGCGCATTTACGCGAAATCGCTGCAGGCGATGGATTTCAGCACCATCACTGATAAAGTCTCATATAACGCCATTGAATGGCCCGTCTCTCCGGAAGCCTCTTCCTGATTTAATTTATCGCGAGAAAAACTATGTCTGTAGTGATATCAGGTGCGCTGATTGATGGCGCAGGCATCCCCATGTCCGGATGCCACATAATTCTGAAATCCCGGGTAAACACGTCAGAAGTGGTGATGCGCACAGTTGCTGATGTGGTGACAGGAAACTGTGGCGAGTACTGTTTTAAGGCGCAGACCGGAAAATACTGCGTATATCTGAAACAGGACTGGCGCGACGAGTACTGTGTTGGCGACATTGCCGTATACGACGATTCAAAGCCCGGCACGCTGAACGACTTTCTGACTGCCCTTGATGAAGGCGACCTCAAACCCGACGTGGTGAAACGCTTCGAAGAAATGTTGGCGCAGGCGCAGCAGAGCGCGGAAGCGGCAGCGGAAAGCGAACGACAGTCCGGGCAACACGCAGCTGATGCGCAGAAGATTAAGGATGATTGCCAGATGCTGGCGGATAACGTACAGCAGAATGCAGAAGCCGTTGCCGAAGATAAACAGCGCGTTGCACAGCTGGCCTCAGAAGTTGAGCAGAACGCCGGGCAGGTACAGCAGGGTGTGCAGAGTGTTACAGATGCAGTAAAGCAGGCTCAACAGGCAGCAGATGACTCAGCATCCAGCGCAGAGGAATCAAAAAACAATGCGGATAACGCCGCCCTGAGCGAGCAGAATGCGAAAAGTTGCGCTGATAATGCTGCCGGAAGTGCACAGCAGACCGCACAGGATGTGAAGGCAACCGCAGCGGCGCGTGATGATGCAGAGCGTTTTGCTGATGAAGCCAGAAAGAATGCGGTTGCAACGGCTGCGGACAGGGAATCCACTGCGGAGGATGCGAAACAAACCGGTCAGAATGCCGCCGCGGCCGCCATAAGTGCTCAGGAGGCGAAAGACGCGGCCGGGCATGTGCAGGGATTCATTCATGACCACCTTTCAGTATCAACCCGTTATTCGGTAACAGAGGCGAACCTTCAGCTACAGGCGTTGAGAATAAACAGCGGGCGCTACGAGGGGCTGTGGCGCTACCTGAATGCGAACGGTGGTATCAACTGGTATTTGCTGTTTCTTGCCGTGTATGAAAGTGAAGGAAAATGCTTTTCCCTCAGTGACCGTATGACAATTTGCGAAAAGGCGTTAAGACTGGGGCTTGTGGTTCCGTTTATGACCAGTTGCCGTTATGAAGCCGGGCAGCGCCTGACAATAAACGGCACGCTTTTTTTTGTTAATATCGCGGGCACCACCGGGGAAACGTTGCCTGATATCAGCTCTGTAGCCCCCGGAGATTTTGTCCGGACCGGCTCCGCTGTGCTGGAGTGCCTGAAAAGCCCCTCAAACCGAATCCCGGCTGCATGGCAGTATTTTTTTCTGGATGTGGCTCCGGATTTGTATACCCCCGTTGCGCCGGACTCCACGGACAGCTACCCGGCGCTCTGGTTCGCCTGCATTGCTGAATTTGCGGACAGTGCCTGGTTACAGGAGCCAGCCGGAATCGGCGGGTCCAGCCGCTGGGAAATCATAAAACAGGTGGCAAAGTTCAATATCGTTGCTGAAATAAATCCGGTGGCCAGTCTGGTAAACGTATTCCAGCACAATCTTGCACCCGGTGACCGGGCTTATGCACAGTGTTTTTGTCAGGATAACGCAGAGGTTTATGCTGGTTTACGTGCACTGAAAACACTGGCTGACCTTGCCGGAGATACCACTGCTGCAACTGAATATACCGCTGCCATGAAAACCATCAGGGCTGGCCTGCTTGCGTTGTTTGTACCTGAACAAAAACGGTTCCTGACGTATTACAACGAGACGGATTACCCGGCAGAGCCTGGTGAAGGGCGTTTTGTTGATAAGGACCGTTTTTCTGTGGCCCCGTGGCGCTTTGGGGTGCTGGAAACACAGGAAGAAGTGGAACGGTACGGCAGGCAGGTTCTGGACGCCATACAGAGTGCTTACCCGGACCTGTTCACGGCAAATTACGACGGCATTGATACGTTTGCCATGAGTGATTTTTTTGCTTTTGTGGCAAAGGTTACCACTTCTCAGACGGCAGCCACGGCTGCCATCAGACGCCTGCAAATCCGGGCGACATCTGCCGTCACGGTGGCCGACGTTGCCGCCGCCATATCCGTTACAGCCTGGGGAAAAATCCCACAGTTTCGTGCCTGTGATTTTATGCGCATCAACGGGCATTCCGTGCTCGGAGGGGGCGATATCACGCTGGGCGCGGCGGCCACAATGGAGCCACAGAGTGATATTCGCGACAGGACGGAAGGCAGGCTGGCACTTCCCGATGCCTTCGGTTTTGGGCGTATATTCAACACAAACGAAACTGTCCGCTTTGACTCAGAAAATGATTTTCTGGTGTGGGTAAAACAGGTCACGCCAGGAGAATATTTTGTTGAGGGTGGCAATAAAATTATACCCAATGTGCTGTTCAGCGGGATTGTCAGTATTCGGTGGATTGAGTCCAGATATGCCACACCGAGTCCGATAAATACAGCAAAGGCGATTATTTTCTATGGTGTTAATGGCCACATTTATTACAACCGCTACTGGACCACAGGAAATGGTTATCTCATTGACTGGGAATCACTGAAGGTAACCTCGCAGGACATTATTGCTCTTCTGTCCGGCCTTGCTCCCGGAGCTACAGATACCTGGTACGGCACTGGCAGCCTGATACTGGCGGCATATAACGGCCAGGGAAACGCAGACCCGGACCGCAGAATAAAGCGAGGTTACAGCTATCCTGGGTCACGTCTGAGTGCGGTTGAATTGATGTGTTACGGTACGACCGGGACCGGGGTTAAATACAACGGCAGTGTTTCTGTGTATGTTCAGGGTTCCGGTGGCGGAATGCCAGGCACATACCGGGCATTGTCGGGGAATGGACTGGGGTCTGCCGGTTCCGCCAGCGCCATGATTGGTCTGTTTATACGAGTTGCGTAGGTGATTTATGGAAGTAAAAAAAATCGAAAATGCGCGCTGGCTGGAAAGCGGCGCGATTGACTGCGACGTATTGTTTGAGGGGATGGACGAGGCCCTGCCGTATACAGCGACAGCAGACGATACCGCACCGACGGGCCAGCAAATCTGGCAGGAACTGCAAAGTGGCAAATGGGGTGAAATCGCCCCGTTTACAGTCACGCCTGAACTTATCGCAGCGGCAAAAGATGCCAAAAAGATGGAAATCGAGGCGTGGCGCACAGAACAGGAGGCACTGCCGTTCACGTTCGAATGGAATGGTCGCACCTGGAACGCTGGCCCCGACTCAATGGCTCGTCTTTATCCGGTGGTAATGGCTGCAAAATCTGATACGGCACGAACCGCCCTTGCGTGGGGCGACGCTGATAATCAACAGGTGAAACTGTCGATGCCGGAACTGGAAGAACTGGCAGCCGCGATGGCGCAGGCGCAGGTCGATCGCAACGCCGAGATTTATCGCCGTCAGCGAGAGATGAAGGATGAACTGAATAATCTGGAGGATTTGGCTTCAGTTCGAGTGTTTGACGTTACGTAATTGGTAAGTATGCATCATGCTGAATTGTTACCCTTAGTTACAAACAGAAAAGCCTCTGACTTCATAATCAGAGGCTTTTTTGAAATGCACGTGCATTCTGCGTGTATATTTTTGTCTTTTTCTGGTCAGAACGCTGTCTGGTCAGTGTCCGTAAGTGACTGTTTTTATAGTCTCTGTCCGGTTGTGGTCCTATCAAAAGTGGTGGAGCTGGCGGGAGTTGAACCCGCGTCCGAAATTCCTACATCCT
>ERZ1034949.465-NODE-465-length-26624-cov-12.753773_pt1 | contig 26624 bp, 20 predicted proteins | sample MGYA00520590_ERZ1034949 | MGnify/ENA primary metagenome ERZ1034949 (study PRJEB33766, sample SAMN09781752) | gut metagenome | biome: gut microbiome | host: Homo sapiens | place: Madagascar | study: EMG produced TPA metagenomics assembly of the PRJNA485056 data...
TATTTATACTTTTAATTGCTTTAAATATAGCTTCCGCAACAATTCTCATTATAACCATAAACAAACGCAAATGCAATATAATTTACAATTTCGTTTGTTTTTTCAGGAGTTACAGGAAGTGATACCTGCTGGTAACCGTCCGTGTTTGCACTAAAGTTTTGATAATGGAACTCAGGTGTACTGCTGTTATTGTAGTAAATATTAAGTGCAATGCCAAATGTTCTGTTTTCGTTTGAAAGCGCAACTGAATTTGACTTTGCTGTACCGTTAATTTTAAACGATACTCCCGCTCTGCCTACTTTTACATTCTAATAGGATATATTTGTTACCCAATGAGCTATCATCAGTGCAAAACCTGTAAAGAACGCGGTATTATCTTCACTTGTAGGGTTTTCAACCTTTAGTGAAGTTATTCCGAGATACTGATAATAACCTTCCTCTTCTGTTGCAGCAGAACTGTCAACCGTTACCTTACCGCCTGTACTCGTTGTACTGCCCTTTGTGCCGTCAGTACCGTATTCTGTAATATTAGTTACCTTACAGTTTGTGTAGGCAAATTTATGTGTCGGCAGGGATTTCATATAGCTGTCAGATACACCCGAAATTGAAATTTGCGAATTTTTTATGATTTTAAAAAACTTACACACTTATCTTGACAAAGCCGTAATAAAAACAGCATTACAACTTCACAAACACAATCAAAGGCACAGCTGAACGGATTTTTCCGTAAGCTGTGCCTTGTTCTTAGTTGTGTATCACTTGCTCTTTTACAATTTTTGTTGCTTATAAATTTCATACATTCTTATTTTTCGGCTTTCCGCTACTATTGACATTGAGCCTATTTAGTTACAATTCGAGGGAATTTTCATTCAGCAAGAACTCATAAAGTCCGAGATGAAGTATTCCGTCCTCGTCCGTCCAAGACTTCATTGAAGTTTTGCTGATAATAATCTTTTTAAAGAAATCCTTTGTATTCTTCAAAGGTCTGAGTCCGGTTTCAAGTTTAGTTACTGCTTGTCGGTGTTTTTATATTTATGAAGTTTTAATTCTGTCAAATTTAAAAGCACGGTTATAATACTAATCAAAAATATTATTGTCAGCCACAGTGACGCTGTAAATGTTCTTGAGAACAGATTTACAAGCATTGGATTTCCTGTTAGGCTTTGTGAGTTTAGTGTTTGTGCATTATCGACAAGCACATTCAGGTAATTTGAAATGTCGAAAATGTTATCATTCGGTATATATTTTGAGAGGATAAAAATGCTGAAATCACAAATATTAAACACAATCAAAAGCACGGCAGGTATTCCTGCAAAAACAAGCACAAGTGCAACATATTTTAGCGGAATATTTTTTAGCGATTTCAGAAAGTAGTTTAATTTGAGATTTTCTTTTATCTCCTCAAAAAATTTTCTACTGAACCTATACCACAACTTCAATGCAATAATGCTAAATCCGATAAATATTGCAAGGTATAAAATATGTTCAAATGACGAGAGCGTTTGGTTTTTATCATTCAGATTAACCGAATAATACTGCGGCAAATCCATTTGCTCAACAATTGCTCCCGTATATACCGAGTTATCGTAAACAATCATATCAACCGTTCTGTCACCATAATTTTCGGCTGTTGTATATGGAACATACACCCTCTGTTTGTCATCAGCAGAAAACTTATTTATTAAACTTTCGTTTTCACATATCACACCGCAAATTGTATATTGATTTCCGTCAATGCAAATCTTTTTACCGACTGCATCTGTTGTAAAAAACAGTTTAAGAGCAAGAGAACTTCCGATTATTGCAACCTTATCTCTGTTATCTATGTTATTGGACGAAATATTTTCGCCGTTAATTTCGGTCTTATAATCCGAAAACCAGTTTTCATTCACAAGTACCGTAGTTACGGTTTCTTCCTTAACTTTTGTTTCTTTACCCTCGGAACAAAAGGCTATGCCTTTGTCAGTAATCCGTTCAAACAGCTTTTCAAGTTCAGAAACCGTTTTTGGAGCAGTTTCGGAATTTTTATCATAAGTTAATTGAGTAACATCAGGTAATTGCCCTTTTGCATTTTCAATAATTATAATATTCGCAATAAAAACGCTCACAGTCAGCAACAGCAGTAACAGAAACGAAACAATTTTTCTTTTGCTCACACTGTTTCCTCCTCAATATAAACACTTGAACCGTTTTCTATACTCTTGGTTGTTTTATATACAACTTGACTGTCGCCAAAAAGTGAGTCCGATGTCACCTCGCAATACAGCTCGTCACTGTTACATATATCCACCGAAACCTCTTCAACTGTTGCATCACCGTTTTCGGTTTTATTTATAACAAATACTATTCCCGTATTGCCTGCCCCATCCACCGATGAAACAGGCAAAAGATAATGTGTTTTCATATCATTTGAACCTGCGGTATCATCAATTACACCTGTTTGAACCGAAACCACTTTGACCTTTGGAAGAAGCATATTATTGATTGTTTTTGAAAAATATGTAAGTAATGCAATCACAATAAAAAATACAATTGAAAATTTCAACACTACACTCTTTAGCTTATCTTTTTTCATAAAAGCCTCTCTCCTATCCTTTATCAGTTCCGACAAACGGCGAATCAATATCCCTGTGTCCGTAAAGATAAATAAGCAATGCAGGAATCATAAATATAACTCCGCAGGCAAATATTATGCCGTAATCCGAACTACCGACATCAGTAAGCGTTACGGAAAGCGGATACATACCCTCATTATCAAAATAAATCAGCGGTTGTTCAACTACATTCCAATTATCAATAAAGCAGAGCAACGCAAGTGTTATGAGTCCGCCCTTAATCTGCGGAAGAATAATATTAGTAAATATCTTCAAATATGACGCACCGTCAACTCTTGCCGCCTCAATTGCGGAATCGGGAATGTATTTTATACTTTGCCTCAAAAGACAAATTCCGAATGCAGAAAAGGTTCCGGGTAAAATTACCGCAAGAAAATTATTCAGCAAATTCATATTTTCAAGAATCATATAATCAGGCACAAGTGTTACCTGCAACGGCAGAATGAGCAAAATTATGTATATGAAAAACAGCTTGTCCCTGAACGGGAATTTCAATTTTGCAAAAGCAAAAGCCGCCAATGATGATACTGCAACCTGACCGATTACTGTCGGGAAAGTACAAACAACCGAATTCCAGAACTTCAACAAATACTCGGGTTTTCTGAAAAGAGTCTGATAAAACTGCTCCAAAGTTGCCATATTCGGAATCATATTGAGTTCTTTATATTTTCCGTCAGAAAAATTAAGCATTTCACTTACCTGTGAACCTGTCATAAATGAACAAGCAAGCATATAAATGACAGGAAACAAAAACAGCACAGTTACAGCAATCAACAAAATATATTTTAGTATTTTCATAACCGTATCTTTCATAACAAACCTCTCAAGAATAGCTGTGTTTCCTTTCAAAGCAGAAGAAAATAAACAGCACGATAATTATAAACAGCGATAAGACAATTGATGCCGCCGACAATCTTGGATAGTTAAGATTGTAATAATTGTTGTTGATGAAATTCTGCAAAAAATACACATTGGTGTTTGGATAATCGCCAAACAAAGCAAATACCTCACGGAAAATTTTAAATGAATAAATAAGCTCCATCAGAAAAACAAAAAATGTAGTTGGCGCAATCATAGGTATAGTAATTTTAGTTACAAGCTGATGAGCTTTTGCACCGTCAAGCCTTGCACTTTCATAGAGAGATTGCGAAACATTAGCAATACCTGCCGTAAAAAGAATCACACAAAATCCGCAGTACTTCCACACATAAATAAAAACGATCATCACCATAGACCATTCCGAATTAAAAAATTCAACAGTATTAAATCCAAGTGAATTAAGTAATCCGTTGATTGCACCGTAATCATCAAAAACTAATTGCCACACGCAAATCAGAGATGCAATCGGAACTACAACAGGAATAAGCAATGCACTTCTGAAAAAGGAAGATATTTTATTAAAAGAATTAAGAAACAACGCTATCAAAAACGAAATCACCATTAACAACGGTATCGCCGTAACTGTAAATATGCCCGTGTTTTTAAGTGCAAGCAAAAATGTGTTGTTTTGAAAAAGCTGTATGTAATTTTCTATGCCCACAAAAGTATCGCCGACATACAGGCTTTTGGTAAAACAAATTATGTACGGCACAATATAAAACACCGCTATGCCTAAAAAAGACGGTAATATAAACAGGTATGCTGCTATATGTTCCTTTTGTTTTCTTGTTAATTTAGATTTTCTCATAATTTATTCCTACTCAGTCAAATAAATTTCAGTTGCCGATGTAAGCTGACGAATAAACTTATCCTTTGATATACCTTTATTTATATAATCATCAACTATGTCACCGATAACATTGTCATTATAATATGAATGTGACACATCTTGATACAAAGTGCAAGCGTTTACATTGTCGGCAATGTCAATGTATGCTTTCATAAAATCGTTGTCAATCCCTATAATTTTTCCGTCATCATCAGCTTGTTTTGAGGCTCTATATTTTGCCTGTTCAAATGCCTTTTTGTTGACCGGAAAAGATATGTTTGCAGAATATGAAATTCCTTTTGCCCCACACATTTTAGTTTGAACATCTTCAGAAAGTGCAAATTTAAGAAAAGCATACGCTTGCTTTTCAAAATGTGTATTGCTGTTTATTCCAAATCCAACCTGAACAAATGCGGAATAATCATTATCCGACTTAACCAATCCTCTGCAAATCACAGGTGTTTCATTCTCCGATTTATAACACGCATATTTTCTTACCATTAGTGATAATGAACGGTTTATGTAAAGGTCATCAAATATGAAGTCAGGAAAATCTTCTTTTGAAGCATTCAGCAATCTACACATTGTGTCAAGTTTACTTTTGAAATCATCGCTTTCAAAATATGTGACTTTATTTTCAAAATCAACATAGTTATTTATAAATCGGTTAAATAATTGCATAGGATAATTAAACATAGAATTTGTGTCATTGTAACCGCTTATAAAACCAAAATTTGCCTTTTCATTACTGAACGAAGAAAATTTTTCGGAAAGATTTTTATATGTCAAAACAGTATGGTTATCACAGGAAATATTGAACTTTTTCAACTTTTCCTGTGTTGAAACAAATACATCAGTCCCGTAAAACAGCGGTACAATATACCGTTTTCCGTTATAAATTCCGCACTTCATTATTGCACTGTTAAAATTATTAAAGTCTATTTTATCCGCTTGTGTGTTGTTATCGCAAAGCTTATTTACATCAAGAAATGTGCCGTTGTTTAATAGCTTTTCAAACGGTAATTTCTGATTGATTGAAATAATGTCAGGACCTTTTCCTGCCATAAGTTCAGTTGACAACTTTGTGTTCATTTCATCTTCCGAAGCAAATTTTACAACATCAATCTGATATGATTTATCATAATTTTGCAGGCAATAATTATTGTATATTTTTATCAGATCACAAAAATCATCACTGTCATTAGATGTGTAATAGGTCATTCTATTTTTCACATCACCAAAATTTTCACTTTCGGTACACCCCACAAAATTCATAATCACGATTAAAACAAGCAAAAACAAACTGACAACCGATTTCTTCATCTCCACCCCACCTTTCGGCACAATCCACTCCATATACCCTCATTCATTCTGTTAAATAAATTTCCGTAGCAGCCGAAAGCTGACGAATAAACTTATCCTTTGATATACCTTTATTTATATAATCATCAACTATGTCACCGATAACATTGTCATTATAATATGAATGTGACACATCTCGATACAAGGTGCAAGCGTTTACATTATCGGCAATATCAATGTATGCTTTCATAAAATCGTTGTCAATCCCGATAATTTTATTGTTATCATCCGTTTTTGAGCCGGCAACAAGCTTAGCATTATCGTAAACAGACATATTCACAGGAAAACTCAAATTTCCTGATGCTGTTGCACCAATTTCTTGAATTTCATCACTAAGAGTATATTTTATAAACGCAAGTGCTTGCTCCTTTAGTTGCGTATTATTATTAATTGCATATCCAACCTGTATGTGTGCGGAATTAACATCTTTGTTTTTTGTCAATCCACGAAAGACTACAGGTGTTTCATTTATAGATTGATAATAAGAATAATTTCCTGCCATCAACGGAAATGACCGATTTATATACAATCCGTCAAACAATTCATTTGTATTGTTTTTTTGAGAAATCGTCAACATCTGCATCATTACATCTAAATTATCTTTAAATTCATCGGTATCAAAATACACAGCTTTATTTTCAAAATCAACATAGCTGTTTAAAAATCTGCAAAAGAGTTGCATTGGATAATCAAACCACAAAAAATCCGACAACTCATTAGACACAAATGAATAACCTTCATCATTTAAAAAATAATTTTCAAATACATCTGAAAAATTACTGTATGTCAAAGAAAAGCCGTTATTTTCTTTGATATCGAAATTTTTCAATCTTTCTTCTGTAGATACCAATACATCAACTCCATAAAACAGCGGTACAATATATAAACCGTTATCATAAACTCCTGCGTTGAGTATATTACTGTTATAATCATCAAGATTTATTGCATTTGAAGAATCATCATCTTTTAGCAAATCATAAACATTCATTAATGAACGGCTTTCAATTAATTTTTCAAAAGGCAATTTTTGACTAAGTGAAATAATATCAGGTCCACTTCCAGCCATAATTTCTGTTGATAACTGTGTTGACATTTCTTGTTCAGAATTAAATTTAACTATCTCAATTTGGAAAGACGGATTATTACTGTTTATGCAATATTTATTATATTTTTCTATAATCCAAGACAGAGAATCTTTATCATTTAATGTATAATAAACAAGATGATTTTGTTCGCTGTTATTTTTTATTGCACAACTTGAAAATGAAGTAATTATTATAACACTTAAAAGTATAGCTAGTATGACTTTAATAGATTCATGCGGTTTAAATAAAAAGCGTGTGAACATAATTATATTTTATCCTTATCCGTGTATACTTCCATCAGGCCAATCATAGTACTGACCATTTGACATTTTTGAGTTTTTAGCTGATGAGTAAGCTTTGCTTAAATGCTTTGAATAACTTGAACATTTACCTGAAACTGATGCAACATAATATGTACCATTTTTAAGGCAACGACCAATGGTAATGCGCGAACATCCTCCATTTATTTCTTTTCATACTACCCTCTTATATCTCTCATACACAAGAAAATTTCTGTAAGTTTTCTATTACATATAATAAAATTTTAACATAATCTATTCCTTCAAATAAATCTCAGTTGCTGCTGTAAGTTGATGAATAAACTTTTCCTTTGAAATATCCCCGTTTAAATATTTATCAACTATATCACTGATTACCGAAGAATTAAAATAAGTATCCGATAAACAATTAAAGCTATATAAGTTACATTTTGTTATGTTGTTTATAATATATTTATAATCTCTTATCGCCGCACTTTCAGCAGTTTCAACAATAGCTTTTTCTTTATCACTAACAATTATATCTTCAAAATCTATTACTTCATCTATTGAATCAATGCATTTTTCCATAGCATCGCTGTTTACAGGCAAATACATACATTCTTCACTCATATTTTTTTGCACATCACAGGACAAACAGTACTTAATGAAAGGCAGTAATTTTTCTTTATTTTTACAATTATCATTAACGGCAATACCAACATCTGTAGAGGCAGAAATTGAATCATCATCCATATTGTAATTATTTACAAACACAGGAGTTGATCCTAAATATTTTAAACACGAATATGTCCTTACTATACCACTAAAAGCAGGCATTTCCTTATATATAGAAGCACCATTATTTATATTTTCATATAAAAAATAATTAACATTTTCGTCGGTAGTGTCATTCTTAATCAAGCTATAGATAGAATCCAAATCTTCCGAAAACTTATCGCTGTTAAATTCTGTATTTCCGCTGTTAAAATCTATATATTGATCTAAAAACGAATAAAAAAAGGCAATATTATCATCGGCACTTCCAAAAAGAGAATATTCTTTTTTATTTTTTGAAAGTTTCTCAGATAATGCTTTAAAAGAAAATTCAGATGATGTTAAATTGTACTTATTAAGTGTTTCCTCTGTAGTTATAAAAACATCAGGTGAATAGAACAAAGGTATAAAATATCTTTTACCGTCAATCACTCCTGCATCCATAATTTTTGAATCGCAGTTATCTATTCCTATATCATAACTAAATTCACTTATAAGCTCGTTTACATCTGCAATAGTTTTGCTATCTGTTAATTTCTCAAATGGAAGCTTTTGACTCAAAGAAAAAATATCAGGTCCTTCACCTGCCATAATTTCTGTTGACATTTTTAATTTCATTTCTTCCTGAGATTCAAATTCCACGATTTCAATTTGATAGGACTCATCGTAATGCTTTGTACAATATTTATTGTACCTTTTAATAATATCGCAAATAGCATCCTCATAGTATGCACAATATGTAAGCTTTGAGGAATTGCTTGAAGCTGTGCTTTCACCACATCCGCTGAAAGCAAACACAGTAATAATAAATTGTAATGTTAAAATTATCACAATTTTATTTTTCATAATGATTCACCTTGTGATTATATATCTTAACATAATTCTAAATTATTAATCTGTAGTCTATCTGAATTTTTATTATTTAAATCAACAATAACGCTCTACTTGTTAATTCATACGGATAAGTAGCGAAATTAATATGCACTGAGTTAAATTCACTTCATTAATAATTGAAAGTAAAATATGAACCATCTTTTAAGCAACAACCAACTGTAATTGTACAACCACCATTTATTTTTTCATAGTTTCTTCTGATGATTCAACAATATTAAGTTCATTTAAACATTCATTAATATTTATTTTTCATGATTTCACCTCCTCTGCTAGTTATTCTTAGTTAAGTCCAAATGAATTAAGTAATCCGTTGATTGCACCGTAATCATCAAAAACTAATTGCCACACGCAAATCAGAGATGCAATCGGAACTACAACAGGAATAAGCAATGCACTTCGGAAAAAGAAGATATTTTATTAAAAGAATTAAGATGCAAAAGAAATTCAAACTTTGTAATCATAAAAATTTCAAATTCGTGTGATAGAAAACCTAAATATATAAACAATATTTTAGTTTCATCAAAAAGCACCCCCGGAATGCACGGAATAGGTACAAGAAGCATTAAGAGAGTAGTTGCAAAGTATAATGGGAATTTAGAAATGAAATATGATAATGATACAAAAACCTTTACCTCCGTAATCGGAATAAATTCTAATTTACCCTCTAACAACCAGTCATAGCATTTTTATTTTAAACAACAAGCTGCTCTTACCGCCTTTTTCTAAGTTCACAGAGATTTTAGGCATAAAAAAGACTAGAAAAAAACGCCCACATTTTCTGTGAGCGTTACTGTTGCAATATTGATTTCAGATACAAAATGCGGCATAGAGAGGAACGATTTTTTTGTTATCCTCAAAGCCAAAGTTTTTGGCAGAGAGCTTGATAGCATAAGCGGGCTTGTAGGTGTCCATATAGACCTTTAAGCTCTTGGCTCTGGTGTTGTCAGCAGATTTGACCTCAATAGGAATGAGCTGACCGTCACGCTGAATGATAAAATCAATTTCAGCTCCACGCTCGGACTCCCAATAGTAGGTGTGGTAGCCGTTAATGGTAAGCTGCACATTGACATAGTTTTCCGCCATACCGCCCTTGAAGTCGTTAATTTCCTCTACCATATAGAGAATATCATTGGCGGCTAAATCTTTCTTGGCACAAAGCAATCCTAAGTCGGACACATAAATCTTGAACGCATCAATATCACGGTAGTTTTCAAGCGGCTTTTTGATTTGCTCCACCTTGTAGACCTGTGACACGATACCGGACAGGCAAAGCCATTCGATCGCATTTTCAAATTCGGAAGCCCGTCCGCCTTTCTTAATCAGCTTATATTGGAAACGAGTATTCTTCTTGGAAAGCTGAACGGTTATATTGTCGTATGCAAGTCTGGTTTTCTTGATTTCATTCAAGTTGTTATACTTGCTCATATCATTGAGATAGCTTGCAAGTATCGTGTCCTGCGTATGGCGGACAAGGATATAATCCTTTGTTTCGGCAAACTGCATTACGCACTCCGGCATACCGCCGACCACAAGATACTGACGGTAAAGCTGCATTGCGGCATCGTGTAAGGCAGACGGCAGGGGCGTATCAGTTTGGAAGCACTTTTTAATCTGCTCTACCAAATCGTCCTCACCGAGAGCCAACATAAATTCCTCCATATCCATAGGATAAAGCGTTTTCATATCGACCTTTCCTACGGGAAAAGAGAATTTTGCTCTGTTGACCGCAACACCGAGCAAGCTCCCTGCGACGATGATGTGATAATCCGGAGCGTTCTCGCAAAAATATTTGAGCGAAGTCAACGCCCTTTCGCAGAGCTGCACCTCATCAAAGACTATCAGAGTTTTTTCCGTTACGATGGTCTGACCTGCGATATGAGATAAAATAGGTATGAGATAATCGGGGCTGATGTTTTCCTCAAAGGTTTCGTTCAGCTTTGAATTGGTTTCAAAGTTGAAGTATGCCACATTTTCATAGTGAGTACGCCCGAACTCCAGAATGGAATAGGTCTTTCCGACCTGTCTTGCGCCCTGTAAAATAAGGGGCTTGCGGTGTTCGTTTTTTTTCCACGCTTCCAAGAAGCCCATAATCTTTCTATACATAATCAGTCCTCCTTAAAGGTACTGACCATAGTATAGCAGATATTCGTGTAAAAATCAATGAAATTTACTTGAATTTTCGCACTATTCAACACGATTATTTTCGCTAACCTCTCACGGTATGACACGAACACCGCAAATTCTGCATTTTATACCTCTCCGAACTTAAGAAGCCACTGTCCAACACCAACATTCGTGATATAGCTGAGCTGAAGGTCGGAGATATTAAGGAACTTGATTGAGCATGAAGTTTGCGAAGCCCACCGTTTTTGTCAAACATTCTTGTAACACGAAAAAATAAGTTCACAATAATTTTAAGCATAAAAAAACAATAAAACAAGTGGCAGTTTAAACAACCACCACTCGTCAATTTCAATTATTCTGTTTTAATACTACCCCAACTATTGACATAAAGCCAAAATAACTTTTGATAGTGTTTAACAAATCGTATTACTTTTTTGACTTTGATTTTGTTTTTGTAACTTCGTCCAAACCTATAAAGTACATACCTTTTCTTTTTGTTTTTTCAAGATGGATTTTTTCCGAATCGACAAGCAAATCCGTATAGGAATTATTTTCAGGTTCGATAAAACAGAATATTCTGAATTTACCGAAAGTTACGGTTTTGTCAGCTTTATGTAAAGAATCGGAATACGCAAGAATATCAGTTTCACGATTTGGCACTGCTACAAAAAGAACCTGCTCACCTGTCTTTTTATCCCGCAATTTACAAGCTCTGATAAATTTGTATTCGTTTGGGCAATGACTCTCAGAAAAATCAATATGCTCAAATACAGTATATTCAGCATTTCTGTTTATCATAGAAATTTTATTGCTTTTCTTTGTGTAAAGTGCAGGAGAAACTATATTAGTTTTTTCATCAACCATAAGAACAAACATACTGTTTGACAGATTAACAATCGTATCATACACAAAATGTTTAACTCTGTTATATCTCTTATTTGTGAAAGAAGTTTCAGAAATGACAGACTTAAAATACATATTGTCAAATATACATGAAACAATAATACAGATAAGTTGAATTATTAAAAATACAGCTAAAAGCAGAGGACTATGTCTGTAAACACCCAGACTTTTAACTAAGCCTCCAAAAATATTAAAAATCATTAAACCATAAACCTCACATTAAATTAAATAAAATTAATAGTATGTAGGATTTTTACATTGCCATGCATATTTCTTGCCTATTGGTCTGCCACAAGATCTACATTGTGTTTGTTTTTTAGGAATGTTAGCCACCGGTTGCTTTTTTGGGGTCAAAGGAGGCTCTTTCGAGCCTCCTTTCAGCAAATATTCTACCAAATATCAAAAATCAATCGAACAACAACGTTATACAATATGTGCAAAATATCAAAAAAACTAATTTCAATTGCAGAAAAATAGATATTTTAAAATTCTTTCTTACAATTATTTCGACACCTCTATATTTTACAATCTGGCGATATTTTATTAAAGTTGCAAGCAGAAGGCATAAACTAAAAAGCACACAGAAAATAAAAATCCAAAAGCTAATTGCATAACTGTCGATAAAAACATACCTAATATATATAATTGATAAGACTCCTATACAGGAAAATATATAATTAGGAACGGTGTAACAAAAAATAGTTTTTTCAGTAAAATACTTTTCAAAAGGTGGAACGATTGAAATATTGGTTGCGTCATATGCTTCTCTAGAATCATACATTCGTATTAAGCCTATAATGATTTGATATATTGCAAAAATAACTATTGAGTATATGTACTGTAACTCTTCACTTTCATGAAATTCAGCGACAGACAAATAAATATAATTTTGCAAATGTGAATCAGCCAGTATCCACAAAGACAATATTTGAGTTATAAAAAACCACAAGAGTAAGCTCGTATAACACAACGGTCTTTTGCTTTGATCATATTTTAACACATCATATTTTACGGTAAAAAATATGAGCAGAAAACTAATCAAAAACAACAATATTGTTAAAACGATACCAAACACATCTGTTGTTTTAATAGATTTATAGCATGGCAACATAAAGCTTAAAGTACTAAAAATGTATAAATGAAAACTACCAGTAATAATATTAACAATCATATTAACAACTGTAGTCAAATAAGAAATCAAAAAAAGCAAAAGAGAAAGTAGATATACTTTCTTTTTTTTACACACCACACCACTTTCTTTCATTTTCACTACTCCATACATTACTCAAATATGTCGATACGGAAATTGTTACTAAAGAAGCTGCCACTGAACACACTATACCTCCTATTCCGGGAAAACATGTAGAAGCCAAAATACCTACACCAGCCATAAGAATATCAAATCCAAATAATAAACCTTTTTGTGAGTCGGTTAATAAAGGATTAGAAAAATTAACTGCTGCATCAACACTAATTGAAAATATACTGAATGGAGCTGAAAGAGCCGCATTGAATTTTAACGCTGCTAAAAAAGGTTTTGGTGCTTTTGCAACCGCACCTGCTGCTGTACTAAGCCCAGAATTAATCGTACTAACTGCATGTGTAGCTCCAGTCGAACCTGAGGATTGTTTGTACTTTATAAAATCCCCTTTGTCATTCACTCCATAATAATTTGTACCATGACACTTATTATATAATTTTATTCCTTTTTCGGTTTGTAAAAAAGCTCTACGTGTAGAATCGCATTTTGGGCAAGTAGGAGCACCGCAAGAATGCTCTCCATTTGGATCAGAAAGATTAACTGGATTATTACCACAATAAGCAAAAGTATTAGCATCTAAAATGCTTCCGCCTGACTGGAAATAACCGTCGGCATTGATAAAACGGTGGGTTATTGTGTCATAGTAACGGCTCATCAGGTAGTAAAGACCTGTTTCTGTGTCCTGATAATAGCCTCTGTATCGGAATGGATTCAAATTACCGATATGGTTCGGGTTTGTGATTGCATTTCCGTTATTATCGGTTATAGAAATCACATTACCCCAAGCGTCATATTCATAGTGCGCTTTGAGTTCACCTACTCCGTTATAAATTCCGACAATATCGCCACGGGAATTATGGGTGTAATAATACGAATATTCGGTACCGCCGTCAGTCAGAGTATATCTGACATTATACAAAATTCCGTTTGCATCGTATGAATAATAGAACTTTGCGTCGCCACGGGTTTCATACAATAGCTGACCATTGAGGTACGCATATGTGTATTTTACTCCGTTTACGGCTTTAGTTGTACGAACACTGTCACTGTCATAGCCATAGCTTATGCTTTTATCACCGTTTGTGAGTGTTGCAAGCTGTCTGCCGTTTTTCCATGTCATTGACATTCCGTCACGGTATGTAAGCGGATTACCGATTTCATCATAGGTTATGTTCTGACCGTTATATGATGTGAGAACATCTCCCCAATTTGAATTGTTATATTCATACGCATTGCTTGTTGTACCGTTTGAATCGGTAACAGTTTCGGATATAAGGTTACCACCGGCATCGTAAGTATAGTTATAAACTTTGCCGTTCAGCTTATCATCTACGCTAACAAGCTGATTCATCATATCGTAATCGTAATGATACTGTAAAACTCCGTCTTTGGTAACATCAGTAATATTACTGTGTGCATCATACTTATACTCATACTTCTCACCGTTGATAGTTTCGGATTTCAACTTTGTAGTTGTATAATCCGAACCACGCTTACTCGCAAAGTAAGTGTATGTTGTATCAATAGGTGTATCGGTGGAAGTAGTCAGTGATGTTTTTGTAAGACGGTTAAGTCCGTCATAAGTATAATCGACCTTTTTGCCTGTGCTTAAAGTGAAAGTTGCAGGCAGGTTATCTTTTCCAAATGTGAACTTGTTCTTTACAGTTTTATCAGTTGTCTTTGTAACAAGTTGTGTAATGTTATTATTGAGGTCATATGAATACTCAAAACCAAACAAGAGCTTGTTGGAACTTCCTGTTACAGATGAGTCAGCAACAGTCTGACGAACAAGTCTGCCTGTTGTATCGTATGTGAAATCAGTCAAGCGTTTATTAAGATAATCGTTTTCACGAATTATATTACCGCCACGGTCGGAATACCAATTAAATGCGGTTTTGCCGTTATACTTTCTGGTTTTCACATTGCCAAATTCATCATAAGCATAACTTACATTTTGACCTGTACCGTAGGTTGAGCTTAAAATAGGTCCGTTGTTTGCACCGTAAGAATAGCTTGCAAGCGACTGTGAACCAACCTTTGAATCAATCTTATTGCCGAATTCATCGTACTTAATTGAATAATCAGTTCCGTCACGAGAGATTTTTTCAAGTAACTTTGATTTTGATGAATATGAATATGCAATTGAATACTCGTTGCCATTACTGTCGGACTGCTTAACCGACTTAATTTGATCGGTATTGCTGTCATAAGTATAGTCTGTTACAACAGGATTTTTACTGTCAAGCTTATCTGTTGTCTGCGTGAGGGTACCTTTGTTACCGTCATACTTATACTCAACCTTGTTGCCGTCCTGATCGGTTGCACTTGAAAGCAAGCCGTTTGAATCATAAGTAACTTCACTTTTTAATATACCTACATCTGTTACTTTAGAGTAACACTTTACTTCAAGTGATGTAGCCAAGCCTTTCGTACTGTAAGTGTAGTTATAATTCATATGTGTTTGGCTTTCGATTTTAGTTACATTATGATTATCGTCATATGTGTACTCATAAGCGTAGCCTTTAGCATCAATATTTTTTGTTAAGTCGGAATTTTTATATTCCATAGTTGACTGCTTTTTAGAATTATCAACTACACTGATAACTTTTCCGTCTTTATCATAAGTATAACTCATTGCGTTGTCTTTTACAAGACAAATATTATCAAAATACGCATAATTTTCCTGATTTTGATAACTGAGATATATTGTTATGGTTTTAGGAGTTTTTACTTTATTTGTTCCGTCACTCAAATTAAAAGCTGCAGATGTGTATTGCCAACCTGAAATCGAGTAATTAAACGGTGCAGGTGTTTTGTACTTTGTGGATTTATCCGAATAAGTGATTTTTACGGAAATTTTAAATTTTATTTTTGATTATCTCACTTTTTTTCCGTGATGAGGGAAAAATTTAAAAACTCGAAATCCGATATAACCGGGTTTCGAGTTTTTTGAGTCTGAGTGGAAGTTCAGTTGAACTGCCACATAATTAATATTCACAGTCGTGAATATTATTACACCTGTCATTTTTTCTGCAAAAATATATGACAAGCACCGAAACAATCAGCAATAGCGAAAAGATAATAACATAAAAGGACACTGATTTTCCAGTTGAAATAATGTTTTCATCATCTTTGGCAGGACTGTCAGTACTGTCTGTGACGCTCTGCGTTGTTTCATCCGAAGCTTTTTCGATGTGTGCAATAACTTCTGTGCTTCCGTCGGTATGAGCAGCAAAAGCATTCAAAGAGGTCATAAAAAGCATTGAACACACCGTAACAAAGATTAAGAACAAGCACTCGTTAAACCTTTTGTGTTTCATAATATCTGCTTATTACAGCGAAATTTATTAGAGAGTGCGCAATGCACTGTGAAATACTAAGTTTCCACTGTAATCACCTGCGATAGTATTAAGGTCCTGACCATAAAGTGCTTTCTGATTAAGTGCAAGCGTAACATCTTGTGCCTGTCCCTGAGTTCCTGCAGTAAATGTGCAAAGATGATAACCGTACTCACTGCTGTCACCGCTTTTGTTCATTGGTGTATAGTTGTTGATATTTTCATCATTAACTGAACGCTCATACATATCATAATTCAAGCTAAACGGACTCTCAACATCCTTCTGTGTAAGATAGAACTCGCCGTCTGCTTTTTCGGAACCGTCCTTTACAAAGACTGAAACTGTCTGTGTTGTTTTAATATCAATTTTAGTTGCTTCAACCTGGAAATTGCAGTATTTATAACTGTCAACTTCACTTTCAGGCTGTGTAAGATTTCCGAATGTTACAGAGTCAGGAATTGTAATGATGTAGCTTACCGCACCAGGTTCTCCTCCCTCTATCCTTGCAGTAACCTCTGTGCTTCCGTCAGGGTTGTTGTCGGTTAATTCAGCAGCCGAGACGGATATCGCAGCTGTTGCTGCAAGTGCACCTGCCAACAAAACCGAAATAATCTTTTTTGTTTTCATAATAGACATCCCTTTCTTAGAAATATTTTATAAATCAAACCGATTGAATATAATTGCCAATCACTTAACAATCAATAAAAATTCTGATTCGGCTGAATTTAATGGAGTATGTTTCTCATCAAGAGAAACGCAGTCATAACAAACCATTGCTGTATATTTACCTTTTTTAAGGGTTTGAGAGAGAGGTACTTCTGTCAAACCAAAACCGGGTTTAAGCAGCTCTGATTCATAAAGTACAGTTCCGTCATCAAGCTTTAAGGTAGCATAAAATCCGCATTTGTTTGATTTAGGATTTCCAATGCTCAAATGAAGGTTCTCATCCCCCTCCTTCATTTCGGCAGTACCGTAGCCCGGAATCTGAATACCTACATTTGTCGGCGAGGTTTCACTTTTGTTGCCTATATACCAATTATCTGAGATTTTTCCGACAACACCGTTTGAATCTGTCTGTGGTTTGTCGAAGAAGTTGTTATATACAACAACTCCGCCGACAATCATAACTGCAAGAATAATCAATCCGATTATTATAATCACTGGTTTTTTCTTTGATTTGTTTTTTTCTTTATCCAATTTTATTCCTTCTTCTAAAAATCAAAATAAATGCGAGTGAACAAAAAGCTATTAAAATTGCTGTGTTTAACATCATTGAACCCGTTTGAATAGGAGTGTTGTCATTTAATATATTGCTGTTATCAATATTGCTGTCGCTGTTATTTATTTTATTAAGATTAACAATAGCAAATGACATGGGTGCAGGAACAGTAAATACTGCATTTCCGTTTTCAATACTGTCAGGCTTGCAATAGATAACATTACCGTCTGAACTGATTCCTGCAAGCTGAACATTTTTGCTTTCAACCGGAACAGAAATTTCTAATTTTCCCTGACACCACAGTTCTGCAGGAATAAAATTACCGTCTTTATCTGAAAGTGTTAGTGAGTATGCTTTTAAGATTTTTTTATCACCGCATGAAGATGACAAAAACTTATATACGCTGTCACTTTCCTTGCAAACATCGTATTTTATATTCAAATCTCTGTGCATATTTCCCTTTACGGTTATGTTATTTCCGGCTGACTTAACTTTTAAGTTGAGAAAACTGCATTTTATTGTCGGGTAACCTTTGTTGAGAAGATTGTTCTGCAACCAAGTGACTGAGTCATCGGTTACACTGTTTAGCTTATCTACAAAACTGCTGTCCTTAAAATCAGCATTGTTTGGTATTCCGATATTTGATTCATCAGGTGTTATTGTTGAATCTGAGCCTACAGCTTTAAGTCCCTTTTCGTTTAGATAAAATACATTTGAAACCGACGGCTTATATTCATCGCAGCCGTTTATTCCTGCAACAGAACCCGTTGCGTTATCAGACTTTGCATTTACTTTACCCGAATTGTATGAGCTTTCAATTATTCCGCCGTTTTTAGCTGCAAGGCCACCGGAAACAGTGGTGTCGGAATCCCCGCTTTTGCCGTTATTGGCACAACCGTAAATTTTACCTGTGTTAACCGCTGCGATACCGCCACACTGCGTACCGTACAAAACCGAAGCGTTTCTGCAGCCTATTATTGTGCCATTGTTTTCGCCTGCAATACCTCCGCAGACGTCACCTTTAATAATTGAATTCAACTCAGACGAGTCTATGGTTATGTTAGGCAGATTTACAGTACCTGTCAAAAATGAATTTATGCCGCTTACGCAGTGGTCTATTGTACCGTTATTTATTGTTGCTATTCCGCCTGCTTTATTTGAAGAAACCCTAAAGTCGCAATCAAGCACAAATAAGTTTTTTACACATCCGTTCTCACCTATTATCTCAAATAATCCACCGTTGTCCTGAGATTTAACATTAAGGCCCATAATGCAATATCCTCTGCCGTCAAAAGTACCGTTGAACGGTTTATTTTCGGCAATAGAGCCAATTCCATCAGTCCATAAACAATTATATTCTACTTTAATATTGTTTGTAAGAATGTAATTTTGTGAACCATACACATCATATTCGTTTCTTACAAGGTATGAAAGGTATATAAGATCATCATATGACTTAATTAATAAATTTCCGTCATCGTCCTTGTCAAACTTGTCAGGCTCTTTTGGTGCTTCGGAATAAGTATTTGAATAGGTATTCTTATATTCAAGATAATAAACCGTTCCACCGTTAAACTTCGGATAAACATCAATTATTCCACCGTTATCAATGTTCTGATACCAAATCTGACTTCCGTCTGTTACCGACTTATTCAGAAGATAAGCTACCTCGCCGCTTGCAAACTGATCAGATGTTTTTGTTGTTGCCGCCGTATCTGTAAGCTGATTGCTGATACAATAGCAGTTGTTTATTGTGCCGTTACCATCGCCTCTGATTCCACCTACATTGCTTGATTCAGTTCCGCTAACTTCACCAACATTAAAGCAGTTGTTTATTGCGCCGCTGTCTGTTCCACCATATGTGTTTCTGCCTCTGATTGAAGCAACATACTTTGAGCCTTTTACAGAGCCGGCATTATAGCAATTCAAAATTTTTCCGCCGTAGGTAGAGCCTACGATGCCTCCGACATTTTCATCACCTATTACTGTAGCTTCGCTGAAACATTTCTGTACGGTAACACCGGTATTGTTGTTTCTTCCTAGAATACCGCCTACGCAGTTTTTGCCGTATATATAGCTATTGAGAATTCCTACATTATATATATCTGCTCCGCCTCGGGTATACCCGAATAATCCAATATTATCGACATTCGGGTTATTAATATAAATACCGCTTATTGTGTGATGCCCACCGTCAAACTTACCTGTGAAAGAATTGTCATAATTACCTATCGGATTCCATTTTCTCAAGGAATCTGATTGCGCATCTGTAAGCTTGTTTATATCTCCGTCATTTACAACAATATCTTTAACGAGCACTGCATTTGCTGAAGTATTCTGGCTGTCAAAATCAGCATTAAGTGCTGTCGCCGTTTACAAGTGAAGCAAACCAGTAAAGCTGACCTGCATTGCTGATTTCATAAACTCCGTTATCGTTTAGTGTTGCAGGCTGATAGCCACCACAATTTATGCAGAATCCGTTTTCATCGTAAATACAGTATTTTTCTTCCGTTTCAATAATTATTTTTGCATCGGAATACGGTGCGGAGTAATTAATAGTATAAGAACCATCCTCATTTGGATTTAATGTACTAAATTCATCTGCACTTCCAATAATGTATGACTCTGATATCCCGGATGAACTGAATAAATCATTATCTCTTACACATTTAATTGATGAAACCGTAAATGGATCATCTAATTTTATATTGATAGCAAGATTTTTTCCCGATTCAACTTTTTTGGTTTCATTTGGGTTTATTGTTATTTCGTTTTCAGCGTCATCTGTAGTTACTAATTGTACCGATTTAATTCCGGAACCATTTGCTTCTAAACTAACATTTTGCTGATATGTGTCAGATTGCTGAGTCAAAATAGCAGAAAATCTTTGGTTATCTCCCCCAGGTGGCTGAAGCTGCTGGGCGGTTGTTTCTTTCGTTTTGAGAGTACCTGTGGAGTGTGAGGATTTTGCATCAATCACCTGATATGTAGCGTATTTTGTATGAAAAGGACTTACCTCACAATCGCAAGTATACTCACTTGTAATTAACATTAAATTTCCCGTTGCATCATCAGGTAGATATCCCTTAAGATACTTCTCAGGAACATTACCTGCCAAAGCAAAGCTGTTGGTAGCTAATAAATCATCATACACATCTATATATTTATCTGATACTTTAAAATCATTAGATCCGTCAGATATATTCTTTATTAGATTTAAATAATCTGTTGACGGCAGATGCAAATCGCCGTTGAGGGGAACATCATGCTTATATTCCATTGCAGATGCCGACAATGCCATCTTGTCACTGAATTGGTCTTTATCAATTATATAATAAATCGTGTCATTGACCATTACACGATTAAATTTTACATTTTCATCAATGTATTTTTTATCAACTGTTATTCTATACGAACCGTTACCACCTGTTATTGAATATGTATGTGCCGATTCAAAACCTCCGATTTTCATATTGACGGAAACTGCGTCCTCCGTGGGCATATAATCATTAAGAGATTTTGAAGTGTATTTATCAATGACCATTTTTGCATCCAGCATTTCATTAATTCTGTTTTCAACGCTGTTTTTGTTGCCTGTGATCATATTGTAATATTGATTTATGACATTCGTATAGCCAACATAATATGAGGAATCTGCACCGTATTTGTTCAAAATATATTCGCCTTGAAGGTAAAAAACTCAGACGCTGTAAGCATACACATAGTAAGCTCCATTAGCTGTTCACCTACTACGGTATGTACATATTGATATTGCTGATGACTGAACGGAAAATACTCATTTGCCGCAATTGCAGCTGTTTCTGCAAGGGTAATATTCGAAGAATTTTGACCTTTTACAAAATTAGCACTAAGCTTGTTTATCATATTTATAAATGAATCGTTAATTTTAGTGCTTGTAAAGAGCAAATCCTGAAGCTTATCGGTATCACCTGCAATATCCATACTGATGTCTCCGGGATACATGAGTCTAAATGAATCTATCATTTTTTTCTTTTCTTGTTCATATTTTTCTTTATATTCGGTATTAGTTTTATCGTTAGAATAATCAACAGCAGCTTTCATATATTCCGAATATTCTTGCAGTGCAGGCTCAGATTCATATTCGTTAATCACATTCATAACATCAGAATTCCATTTTTCATCCTGCTTGTTTCTGGCTGTGTTTGCTGCTTGCTCTCCAAGCATTTTTTCAACAAAGGAAAAGCTTTCTTCCATGTCTTCATGCATACTTTGCACCTCATCGAGAATCTCATTGCACAAAGATGTTATTTCCGCAAGTTTTTTTCCGGTGCTACCCATAAGAACCGTGTTGATTATTGACGCAACCTTTTGCACATCCTCGTCTCCCGTTGCATTTAAAGCCATATTGGTTGCTTTTGCAATGGTGCGATAACCAAGATCAAGTACTTTATTCATTCCAAAAGTCTTCGCTGTATCTAGCCATCCGCCGACTGCAGTAACTGTAAATGATGAAGCAAACACAGAACCGACTATTGTAATTGATAATATCAATGAAATTAATCGTTTTTTCATGTTATTACATCTCCTTTAAAATAAGTATAATTTTGTATTCAAACACAATCGTAACAAATTTTACTCCGTAAGTCATCAACCCTATACCAATAGTAAAGCTGATAGAAAAACGGTAAAAAAGGACTCCTTTCTGTGAGACAAATTTTTATGTTGAGTAAATTGTAAAACCTTTTTTGTAATAAATTCAACAGGTAATTCCCTAAACGACATTAAAACGGCTTAAAACAACATAAAACAAGCCGCATACCTTGACATTTTTGTTTACTTGCGTAAAACATACATAAAAATGTGTTGGTATGCGGCTTAGCTTATTTTTAAATGTTAAATAAATGTTAAATATATTGTTTATAACTTTAAGTCGTTTTTATAAGGCAGTTGTCCAAAATAAAGCATCAGAGCTTTTTCCGCGTCACTGCTGTTTTTGGTAAATTTTATTTCGCCGATATCAAATAAAATGCATCCGCAGTGACCTTTAAAAGTCGGAAAGCATATTACTTTTAAATATGTGTCTATTTCAGGACTGTAATCAATTATTTCCAATATTTCACCGTAAAGCGTTGCTCGCTCGTAACTGCGAAGCCATTTTGAGTCCATATTGCTAAACAGACTGCCAAAGGAACTTCCTAAAAGTTGCTCCAAAGACATTTTTTCAAGCTTTGCAAGTGCAGAATTTCCGTATCTGAAAATCCAGTCAACTGCGTGGCTTTCATCATTAAAAACCATTTCAATATCAGTAAATGCGAAGGGCAAATTCTCAAAACTACTGTAATACTTACGGTACTCCTCATTTGTTGTAGGAATCCCCTCTTTTCTGAAATTACTGATAATGCTCTTTTGCTTTGAATAGAACTGCTCAATAATCTGATTTTTCTTTCGTATTGTATATATCAGAGATTCTCCATTGTTGAGGTTAATATTGTCTGATATATTGTGTATTGCCATAGCAGATACTATGCAACCCCTGTGAACTTTTATGAATCCGTCTCCGAGTTCTTTTTCAAGCTCAGAAAGTGTCATTCTTGTGGGATAAATCTTACCTCCGGAAACATGTATTTCAACTATCTTGTTTGTCATAAGAACATAAAGAATTGTGCCGATATTGAGTACAATTTTTCTTCCGCTTGATATTATAGTAATGTGCTTTGATTCCTGCAAACAAAACACCTCCGATTTTTTCAGCAAAGTGTAGTTTTTGATAATTATATCACATACTGTGAAAATGTAAAAGAGTATACATAAAAATGCAGTTTAGAATCAATATCGGAGTAATACTATGGCAATCCATATGATATTTATTTTTAGTATTCAGATATATTCAATACTTAGATATTTTCTTGGCATAACACAATTCCTCCTATGGTAGCTTCTTAAATTCTGCGATAAGAAACAGCTTTCTAATATCGTTTACTCCGTCAGAAACTGCGGGTTCAGGAATGAAACATGCAACAAGTCCAACCATTCCATAAGCTATACCAAGATAATTAAAATAATTGGAAATGTCACTCCATGGTAATTTGACTTTTAAAACATAGCTGTTATTGGTTCGCTTTACATTTACAGTTATCCTAAATCCATCATAGTCAGCGCAATCAATAGAATCATTCTCACAATAAGCTAACATATTGGTGCTTAAAGGAGAACCTGACATTGTATCACAATAAGCGTCCGCATTCAAAAATCTTCCTACAAAAGGATCGTAATAACAGGATTGGAGATAATAAAGCTCGCTTTTCTCGTCATAAACATAGCTTGCAACTTCTGTACCCGAAAGGTCGATTATTCTTGCTACATCATTAAGGCTGTTGCTATTTTCGCTTTAAATTGTATCACAAACAAAAAGCAAATACAACATAATATCTATTGTTTTGGTACAATATCAGTGACTTATGGGTGGGCTTACCTATGGCAGATTTTTGTATCTGTATTTCATTATGAATTTACAATTTAATAAAAATATTGAAATTATTTTCTCATTAATCTGCATCCCCGTTATTCTCAAAATAACTATACTTTTTTAAAAATAGAACTGTGTGCAATATGACAAATTTTATTTAAAATAATGCTAATTAATATCGGTACAAACAGACCAAATATAAGATATACAAAAGCCCACTGTTGCAAACCGTTTGGGAGATAGTAGTACCATATACTTGATTTAAATGATGCAACATTAAAGTCACCAAACAATGAGCCTGAAGTAATGCGGCTTAATCCGTAGAATACAAATTTAAGGCACATAAAACCTACAAGCTGATTTACCATAATTCCGTATGTGTTGTCAGCTATAAGCCTTACAAGCTTGCTGTTTCCTATGGCAGGTACAAGTAATCTTGAAACTCTCAGCCAAAATGCAATTGCTGTGATTGACGAGATATACGGAATTATAAAACCGTTGTTAAATTTAGCAAATGACGACGGAGTGTACTCCAAATCTTTGCAAAAAGTTAAAAGTATCAGCTGTACAGCAAATATAATTGCAAAGTACGCAACATTATTGAGAGTGTCTTTCTTTTCAAGCACAGCTTTATAAAAGCGACCTAATTCATAACAGGGCAGAAAAAACATTGTTCTGACAAGAAGTTTCACTATACCGTTAATTGCAGTCGGATTTTCTATTGCAGTGTTAATTCCTATCATTCCGATTGCGAGATACACTATCAAAACTATAAATTCATTGTCAAGATGAATCAGTTTCAAAAATTTTCTGAACAGCACATTTATTATACAAACCAAAAACAGCGGGTACACAAACCATGAACCGAGGTTATATTGAAAAGCCTCACCGTCAACAAACGGCATAACAAAAAGATTGTATAAATCAGGCTTTGCACCTATAGTAAATCCAAACAAACCGAGAAATGCAACCATACCACCGTAAAATATATTCCACAAATACGCAGGAATAAGAAGCCGTTTTGTTCGTTTCCATATGTATTTTCCGACATTTTCTTCATAATCGGTTTTATAAAAATATCCCGATATAAATACAAACAGTGCCAAATTATACGAATACGGCGGAAACCAGTTATAAGCAAGTTCCATTCCGCCATGATAACAATGTCCGGAAACTATAATGATAATTCCGATTGCCGACAGAAGTTTGAATTGCAAATTCACCCCTCCGTCAGTATTAACGCTACGCAAATTTCTACCCTTTTTCAAAATTCAGCTCTCCTTAATTTTTGATTTATATTAAATATTACGGCTTGCTTTTCCCTTTTACTTTGTTAAATCATATCTCAAAACAGCACTGTAAACTTCAATTGTGCAAAAGCTGTAAAAAAATCGACAAAAATTGCACTCTATAATTCTTATTTACGGAAGCAGCTTCAAACCTTATTTGAATTTTTCGATAATAAAAGTTTCAAATTTCTGCAACACAAAGCCAAAGTATAATAACGGAATTAACGCAAATACGGCTAAAACATAAAATTCAATACAAAACAAAAATGCTATCCTTTTTCTTGGCATAACGCCTTAAAGAAGAATAGCATTTTTTAGAATATTTGATTTTAATCAGGTAAAAATAGTGAGTTTTTAGGTAAAAATTCGGTTGTCTAAAATTACCGAAACTATGAATTCATTATTCTTCTCCGAAATAGCTACATCTCCCCCATACTTCTTGGCAATACTTTTTACTATAGAAATTCCTCTGCCGTGATTTTTCTTATCTTCTTTACTTGTGTACAAAGTTGGATTAGTCTGCAAAACTGAAGAAGAGCAATGATTCTGCACATTTAAAACTCTGTACGACCCGTTTTGAAATATGCTTATCTTTAATTTTTTATTTTGCTCTTTTGCAAGTGCCTCAACAGCATTATCTGCAAGATTACCTATTAGAACAGCTAAATCATCACCTTCCACAAAACTTAAATTATCTTTACAATCTACGCTGAAATCAATATCATTTTCAATTGCTTTTTCATATACAACATTTAATATAGCATCCAAATAAACATAACCTGTTTTACAAAAATGGACATTAGCAGAAATATTATTATTTACATTATTGCACATTTTTTTAGCTTCATCATACCTTTGCCCATCAATCAAATTTTCGATGCACAACAATTGATTTTGAATGTTATGCTTAACATCAGTAAGATTTTTCATATATTTTTCTGAACTTGTCATTTGAACATTATACAGCTCTTTTTCTTTATTAAGCAAAATATTTTCATTTTCCAAAGAATAATTTTTTGAAAGACTTTTAATAAGATAAAAATTTATAAATGTAAATGAAAGGATTATTATTGAAACCGCTCCTAATACAATACGGTCAAAATCAGACATATCAGCGTTTGAAGATACCCAAAATGTCAGCAAGCCTACAGCAATGCTCAACAAAGGAATTACAAGAGTAATCAATATTTCTTGTTTGTGAATATGGCTTAACGAATTTTTGAAAAGATTATAAATTATAAATAAAACAATTACAAAAATCAGATTTGACATTAACACATACATATAACGATATTGGGAACTCTCTATCATAAGATAATTATAGTCACAACTGATAATCGCAGA
>ERZ1034949.466-NODE-466-length-26546-cov-135.254992_pt1 | contig 26546 bp, 37 predicted proteins | sample MGYA00520590_ERZ1034949 | MGnify/ENA primary metagenome ERZ1034949 (study PRJEB33766, sample SAMN09781752) | gut metagenome | biome: gut microbiome | host: Homo sapiens | place: Madagascar | study: EMG produced TPA metagenomics assembly of the PRJNA485056 data...
CGGACTTCCGCAAGGCGCTGGCACAGGCAGACCGCTGCAAGCCGTTCTACTACACCGAGACGAGCCGCAGCGGACACGAGTACAAGTACTGCTTTTTGAAAAGCAGAGAGGGCTACACTCTGCGCAACGAGACCACCGGCAATACCGTGTTTTGCGGCTATAACCGCAAACTGGCAGAAGAAATCATGGTTTACTAAAACCTATTTATTTAAAGGAGTAAAAAATTATGGCTAAGGCAACTACGAACGAGACCGTTTTCATCAGCATCGAGCGCCCGGTGAAGGGCAGTCTGACCCTGCGCATTGTGGGTGACAGCCCGCTGATCGTCCACGCATGGAGCGAGAAGGCAAAGAAGGAGATGCTGCAGGCGCAGCAGGGCAAGAAGCTGCTCAAGAAGGACAAGGTAGCCAAGAACCCTGACGGCGAGTGCGCCGAGGCGCTGTACTGGCTGGACGGCAAGCCCGATATTGCATATGCCGACTGGACGGAAGAGTTGCTGCACCAGTACGGCAAGACTGCACGTTTTGGCTTCCCCGCCTGCGCAGTCAAGGCCGCTGCCATCTCTGCCGCGTACCGCATGGGCTTTATGAAGAACAAGGTCACCGGCAACGGGCTTTTCCACATTTTTGGCATGGATGACCCGGAGTTTATCGAGATCAAGACCTTTGACGAGAGCAAGCCCAAGTTTGAGCGCCGCGGGGATGAAGTGAAGATCGGCATGGGCACATCTGACCTGCGGTATCGCCCGGAGTTTTCCGGCTGGTACGCTGACCTGCGCGTTGAGTTTTTGCAGAACGGCATGATCGACATGGACAGCATCGTGAACATGATCGAGTTGGGCGGTACGATGTGCGGTCTTGGCGAGTGGCGCATCGAGAAGGGCGGTATCAACGGCGCTTTCCATGTTTGCGTACCGGAAAATAAATAAGGCCTTTTGGCTGGATGGTATGCCGAGGCATGGCTAGGCGCGGCGAGGATTGGCATGGCTGGCAAGGTCTGTCTAGGCAAGGCGTGGCACGGCACGGCACGGTAAGGCTGGTCAGGTACGGTGGGGTAAGGTAAGTCATGGTGAGTCGGGTCGTGGCACGGCTGTTTCGGCTAGGTTTGGCATGGCATCGTGTGGTTTTGTACGCTAGGGCGAGGCTGGTGAGGTTAGCCGAGGCACGGTCGGTTATGTTGAGGAATGGCTGGTAAGGCAGGGTACGGCATGGCGCGTCGCGTCCGGGCACGGTAAGGCTGGTCAGGTTAGGTGAGCCAAGGCGGGTTTTGAAATGGTAGGGTTTGGCTGGTTTGGCTAGGTTTGGCATGGAAAGGCACGGTACGGTAGGGTTTGGTTTGGCTGGTTCGGTCAGGTTTGGCATTGCAGGGCAAGGTGAGTTAGGTTTTGGCTGGCATGGATGCCAAATTTTAACAGGAGGTTTTTACATGAGAAAAGCAAAAGGCTATGCGTGGAAAAGCACGCAAACCGAGAGCGCTTACCACGCAACCGCAGAGCAGGCGCACGCAGCGTTTGAGACCATCCGCAAGCGGGATGGCAAGCTGACTGCACCCGCCGTGGTGGACGAGGCAAGGCCGGAGGAATCTGTGCTGCACGAAGATTTTGAGTGGCGGGACGATATCGCCGCTGAAAAGTACCGGCAGCAGCAGGCGCGGCAGATGATCAGCTCTGTGCGCATCGTCTGGGAGGAGAAAAGCCCCCCGGTGCGGGCGTATGTGAACGTCCGGCTTGTGGAACAGGACGCGCTGAGCGCCGCAGACGCGATGCACCCGGCAGAAGAACCGGCAGCCAAAGAGCCGCCCGCGCGGTGCTATATGCCGCTGGAAGAAGTGCTTGAGCAGCCGCAGCTGCGCACCCAGATGCTGGAAGATGCCCGGCGGGACGCGCAGACATTCCGGCATAAGTACAACACGCTGGAAGCGATTGCACCCATCATCACAGGCATTGATGCCGTTTTCGGAGAGGAGGATGCACCATGCGCCCAACAATGAGCATTCACGACTGCTGCGAACTCATGCGTGCAAACCAGATCTCCGTAAGCGAGCCCACGCTTATGGCGATGATTCAGGCGGGGCAGTTTCCCGGGTGGTCTGTTCCATCTGTGGACACCAAGACATCTGCGCCGCTGATCTCCCGCGCCGGGTTTGTGACGTGGCTCAAGGACTTTTACAAAATAGAGGAGGTATACGGACTATGAAACGACTGAACACAATCACCATTGCGGGCTTTGCCGTGTGCGGTGTGCTGCTGGGCATGAAAGCGCTGGATCTGGTTGAAGCTGGTATTACCTTGCTTCTGATGGTCTGGGGCGGGTACGCCTACGGCGCTGCTGCCGCCCGCGCCCCGCTTATCTTGTGGACGGTGCTTGCCGCCGCTGCAGGGCTGTCCTTGAGCCTGTACGAACTGCACCGCGAGAACCAGCAGTACAAGAAAGGCAGCAAGGTGCACAAGCAGCCGCAGCACACCGTCAAGCCCGCAAACCGGAGAAAGGAGGGGTAACATGACGCTGGAAGAGCACATTCAGGCGCTTATCGCGCAGTACCAGAAGTTGCAGAACCGGCACAAAATGCGCGCCGACAATGCCTACTATCAATTTCAAAGTGAGATGTGGCAAGCTATGTCTGACGATTACGCCATCATGGTAGAGGATTTGCAGCAGGCGCTTGAGAATGCGGAGGACGTACACAATGGCAAGCACTAACCCCTACACCTCCACCCGCATCTGCAAGGACTGCGGCAAGGTGATGCACAATGTCTACTACTCCAAGCTGTATTGCCCAGAGTGCGCCCAAAAGCGCCATGACGAGCAGACGGCGGCGTGGTGGACAAAGCGCAATTCAGAGATCCGCGCCCCGTACCAAAGAAATAGGGAAAGCCCGGAAAAACGCATCAAAAACGCAGAGAAGCGGGATGCAGAGTTCCGGGCAGATTGCCGGGCAGCGGATGCCGCCGGTCTGAGTTACGGCCAGTATATGCTGCTGAAAGCAAGCAAAAAGCCCGCCGGTGCAGCAACACCGACGAGCCGTAAGAAGTGATGAGTTTAGCCGCCCATCACCACAAAAATACCACAATATGTGGCAAACCGCAAGGAGGTAAAACGTGAAAACCTTAATTTTTATCGTTCTGTGCGCAAACCTTGGGCACATCGCCCTTGGTTGGCGGCACAACAACAGGAGGTGAGCGGATGTGCACGGTACAGATCTATGATGCAGAGCGCCGGTTCGTGAACGAGATTCCGGTGCGCACCACGCTGGAGGGTGTGCAATACGCGGACGACCTTGCAAAGGAAAACCCGGCAAGGATTTATGTTGTACTGGCCGAGCACCGCAGCAAGGTTTACTCGAGGTGAATGTTTATGCAATGTGATGAAAAAAAACAGGTCTGCCTGAACCACGCAGGCAACGTGCCGGAGTGGCAGCTTGGCTTAACGCTGGGTGCGCTTGCAGATATCGGCGAGGCGGTCAGCACGCTGGGCAAGGTGCAGAAAGCCGTTGCCGGTGACCTTGCATGGAGCACGAACAACCCGGAAAGCACCTACATGGGCACTTACCCTATTGACCGACAGCTTGCCTGCAAGAACGCTGCGGAAGCACTGGGCAAGGCAATGTTTGCGCTTGAAGTGATCCTTACTCAGTCCAGCCCGTTTACAACGGCAAAAGATTTGGCCTATGAGGCAGAGGCCGCATACAACGTACAGCACACAGCGCTGCAAAGCCGGTGCCGCGTGCACGGATGCCCGGAGGTGGCATACAAACATGGAGAATATGGAGATTTATAACAAGGCGCGGAAAGCACCGCCAGAAGCCCTGCGGAAGATCGCAGCAGGCCGTTTGAAGGGCAAAAGCGATATCAACCCCATGTGGCGCATCAAGATGCTGACAGAACTGTTCGGCGCCGCCGGGGCTGGGTGGAAGTTTGACCCGCCCGTATTTGAGGAAAAGCAGGGCGCAAACGGGGAGGTTGTAGTGCATTGCTTCACATGCCTTTACATCCGGCAGAGCGAAGAAAAGCTGTGGAGCGCGCCGATTCCCGGCGTTGGCGGCTCGCTGCTGGTCGCAAGAGAGCAAGGCGGGCTGCGCACGGACGATGATGCCTACAAAAAGGCTTACACGGACGCCCAGAGCGTTGCCTGTAAAGCGTTGGGCGTTGGCGCTGATGTTTACTGGGAGGCAGACCCGACAAAATACAGTGCGCGGACAGAGAGCGCAACCGCAGCACCAAAGCGTGACCCAGAAATACAGGCAGCGCTGGACAACACGCCGATGATCTTAACGTGTGCTTGTTGTGGCAAGCCGATACAAGACGCCATGTATAAAGGCAAGCGCGTCTCCAACACGCATATTGCAAAAACCACAAAAGAAAAGTATGGACGTTTGTTGTGTTGGGACTGTGCCCAAAAGCAGCCAAAAGAAGAGAAAGGATTAGAACATGCTTAACGTTGTAGCAATCATGGGTCGCCTTGTGGCAGACCCGGAACTCCGCACCACCACGCAGGGCACCAACGTGTGCACCTTCCGCATTGCCTGCGAGCGCAGCTATTCCAAGCCCGGCGAGCAGCGGCAGGCTGATTTTGTGGATATCGTGGCTTGGGGCAAGACCGCCGAATTTATCTGCAAGTTCTTCCAGAAGGGCAGCTTGATCGCCGTTGAGGGCAGCTTGCAGACCCGGAATTATCAGGACAAGCAGGGCAACAAGCGCACAGCGGTTGAAGTTGTGGCGAACAATATCAGCTTTGCAGGCGCAAAGGCGGCAGACAAGCCCGCTGCGCGAGGTTTTGACCAGCAGACGCAAAACTACACCAACGAAGCAAAAACCGCGCAGAGCGCCCAGCAGCCCGCCTACACGCAGGGCAGTATGGACGACTTTTCCGTGATATCGGACACCGACGACCTGCCGTTCTGATTTTGCAAGCTGTGCTATCTGGCTATACGGGCGTGCGGAAGGAGGTGAAAGCATACGGCTACCGGAAAAAGATACTACTGGCTCAAGCTAAAAGACAGCTTCATGCGGTCTGACGCGGTTGATTTTCTCATGGGACAGAAGAACGGCGCAAACTATGTGGTGCTGTACCAGATGCTCTGCCTTATGACCATCAACACCAACGGCAAGCTTTCGCGGCAGATCGGTGAAGTGATCATTCCGTATGACGTGGACAAGATTCAGCGCGATACTAAGTGGTTTTCTACCGATACAGTGCGCGTTGCACTGGGGATTTACGCAAAACTCAGACTGATTTATCAAGAAAAAGACGGCACGCTTGTGCTTGCAAACCATTCGGAAATGGTCGGAAGTGAGACCGATTATGCAGCACAAAAAAAGCTGCAAAGAACGAATCAGCGTCAAATTGACATTGAACACTGTGGACATTGTCCACAGGATGTCCACGCAGATGTCCACAAAAATGTCCATACAGATATTAGATATAAGATATTAGATATAGATAAGTCGTCGTCATCTAAAGATGACTCCTCCTATATAGGGACGAGGACGACGAAATCTCTGATGGATTATTTTCGGGAGAACATCGGCAAGCTGAGCAAGACAGGCGAAAAAGAACTGACCGGCTACATAGAGCGCATGGGCGCAGATCTTGTGTATGCGGTTATGGACAAGTGCGCGGATCTGGGCGGTGGCAGTTGGGCGTATGTCCGCAAGGCGCTTGTGGAAGCGGAAAGACTGGGCTGCAAGACCGCTGCGGAGTATAACCAGCTCTGCCCCATCGGCGGCAGCCGGGCAAAAGGCACTCGCGTAGATAGAGCAGAGCCGTCCGGCAACGATATTTTAAGCCCGGAGCGCATGGCACACAGCCGGGAACGCCTGCGGAAAACAAAAAAATGGGTGGACGAATCATGTTAAACCCCTATTGCAAAGACTGCCCTGCCCGGTATCCTGCCTGTCACGACTACTGCCCGCAGTTTGCCGCGTGGCGCAAAGAGCACGTCAAGGAAACGGCATACAACCGGCAGATGATGGGATCCGGAAGCGTTTACCACCGCGACCATGAGGACAGGCACCGGGAGCGCGGCAAGAAAAAGTATTTCGGACAAAACGGAGGAGACAAATGAAAGTTTTAGTTGCCTGCGAGGAATCGCAGGAGGTCTGCAAAGCGTTCCGTGCTCGTGGGCACGAAGCCTACTCATGTGATATTCAAAAGCCGTCTGGCGGACACCCTGAGTGGCATATCCTCGGAGATGCTCTAATGGCTCTGAGGGGGGGGCAAGTCGTGACGATGGACGGTGTAACGCATGACGTTGGCAAGTGGGATCTGCTCATTGCACACCCGCCCTGCACTTATCTTTCCAACGCGGCGACAAGAGCGTACAGTTTGCGAGTAACTCCAGCTGAAAAAGTTGTAGCGCGATGGGCAAAGCGAGTGGAAGCCGCAATTTTCTTTATGCAATTTATGTTGGCGGACGTGCCACACATTGCGGTGGAAAATCCGGTAGGAATCATGAACACTGCATACAGAAAAGCTGACCAGATCATTCACCCGTACTATTTCGCAGAGAATGAATCTGACGAGGAAAATTATCACACAAAGCGCACTTGTCTCTGGCTGAAAAATCTCCCTCTTCTCAAGAAAAAGAACGACTTGCCAAGACCAAAGCCAAAATATTTTTGTCAAGGGGAGAAGTGCAAAGGAAAGCCAATTGCATGGTGTGAGGGTATTCGTGGCGTTACAAACGGTCAAGAAGGGCGAGCAAAAGCAAGAAGCAAGACTGCGCCAGGTATTGCAAAGGCAATGTCCGAACAATGGGGGTAAAAAATGAAAAACGTACAGGAAATTATGGATGAAAACGGCAACTGGTACGGCTTGGGCGCGTGCTGGACTACATCGGCATCGGCTGGGAAGATGTGCCGGAACAGGCGGTGCAGCTGCATATTGATGATTTGATGGAGGATGTGAAGTAATGAAAAAATCATACACTGTTCTTCCTTGCCCAAAATGTGGAAGTGGATTTCTTGCGTGGGGAAAGAAAATCAAGACCATCAATCCGAAGATAACAGTGTTGTCAGACCCTGGGACTGAAATTTGTTGCCTGATGTGCGGTAATTACGCACCAACACTCAAGCAGTGGAACGGCGAGGAACGAAAAAATGCACTTGACCCTTTACGGTGACCCCCGCACCAAGAAAAACAGCCCGCGCATCATGCAAGGGCGCGGAGGAAGGCGCTTTGTAGCCCCAAGCGCGGCGTTTGAAGAATACCAGACCGGATGCCTGTGGCAGATACGCGCCCCGCCTGTGCCTATCTCTGCCCGCGTAAACGTGCGGTGCGTGTACTACATGGCTACCCGCCGCAAGGTAGACCTTGCCAACCTGATCGAAGCCACCTGCGACATACTGGTGACAGCCGGTGTGCTGGCAGATGACAACAGCCGCATCGTTGCCGCCCACGATGGCAGCCGGGTGGACTATGACAAGCAAAACCCCAGAGTGGAGATCTGGATCGAGGAAATGGAGGAATGATATGGACTTGCCAAACAAAAAGTACTTCGTGATATACGCAGATCCACCGTGGAACTATCTGCAAAAAGGAGCGGCTGGTAAAAAACAAGGGTACGCAGCCCAGCATTACAAAACTATGACCACCAATGATATTTGCGCTCTGCCTGTCCAACAGCTTGCGGGATGTGGATGCCTATTATTCATGTGGGCAACGTTTCCCACACTCCCGGATGCACTTCGAGTTATGGATGCTTGGGGGTTCACTTACAAAACTGCTGCTTTTGTTTGGGTGAAAAAATACAAATGCGGAAAAAACTTCGTTGGGATGGGTGCGTACACACGCGCAAACGCAGAAATTTGTCGGTTGGGTGTGTCGCATGACTTTTGCGCAAAAAAGCAGATAAAAAGCCACTCCGTGCGGCAGGTTATTGAGGAACCTATCCAAGCGCACAGCGTAAAACCAGAAGAAACACGGCGGCGCATTGTTGATTTGCTGGGGGATGTGCCGCGCATTGAACTTTTTGCCCGGCAACGTGCGCCAGGCTGGGATGCATGGGGGAATGAAATAGAAATGGAGGATAAAAACAATGACCCGCACATGGACACCTGAAAGCGAGCAGCCAAAGCCGCGCACCGGCGTGGACTACCACACGGTCAAGGCGTGGTTCCAGCAGTGCCGGGATATGGCTGCGGCGGTTGAAGCACAAAAGCAGAAGATCCAGCGCATCCGGGAGGTTGCCGAAAAGACCACCCCAAGTCTAAGCGGGATGCCCGGCGGCGGTGGTGCCGGTGACAAGGTGGGGCTTGCTGTAACGGATATCACGGACGAGCAGCGCCGCCTGCAGCAGATGGAGACAGACATGTGCCTGCTGCGCATTGAAGCCACCCGGCGGGCGTACTGCATCACGGCAGGCAAATCCAGCAAAAAACAGGCGGACTGCCTGTGCCTGTACTACGTCAAGAACAAAAAGCAGCGCGAGGTATGCGAGGAACTGGGGCTTTCGGAAGAAAACCAGGTCTCCATCTACATCAAGTGGGGCAGCATCTATCTGGCAGAGATTTGGGACAGCTTCGGCAATGTTGCACAAACTGTACAAAACCCGCCCTGATTCTTTGTGGTGCTCCTTCACACTGCAAATATCCAACTAAAAGAAGCACTGTGCTAAAATTGGTATAAGCGGAATCGCCGAAAGCGATAAGACGCTTGCCACGCAGTCTCCGAAACGAATCCCCCAAAAATGCTTCCTCCCAAGGCTTGACCGGCATTTTTCTTCCTCTCGTTTCGCGGGCTGCTTCTATGCCGTTATAGCTCAATTGGAAGAGCGCCGCCGAGTTAAGGCGGGACAACGTTGGTGACACATCACGGACATCACTACGCACCTAACCAATGCGCATATACAGCCTTGATGGTGCCGGTTCGAATCCGGCTAACGGTTCCGACACGTTGCTTTCCCGAAGCAGCGACCACCTGACGCATGGGTTGACATCCCGCTTGTGGCTGCGTGTAGAGTGGCAGGGTATCCTTACCTGTCCTCGTAACCTCCGCACGCACCGGAGGCCACATAATCCGTACACCGGTTTCCATAATTCCCCCGGCAGGATGTGCGTCAACCAAACCAGCATGGAAACGTGCTGGTTTTTCTTTTGTTATATGCCGCCTGAGCGCAGTATGGAGCGCGGCGCGTGTGTGTAGACACGGCTGGTTCGATTCCAAGGGCGGCTAGCGTGATTTTAGAGTGTCCACAGTGGACACTTTTGCAGAGGAGGCATACAAATGTTTGAGCGCTTGAAAGAACTGATTTGCGACATGGCAAAGTTTTTGACGCGTCTCGGCGCTGGCCTTCTCCTCTCGGCCTTACCGATCAGCAACAAAGAAAGCCACTTTGTGCGCTATGCGCGGCGTTTCGGTTTCCGTGCAGACCACACAAAACGCGAGCCTCGGGCAGAGATCGGAGGCCGTGGCTGTATGCAAGGGGCGCGGCCTGTTATCCGCGCAGATTAGCAAAAGCTGCTGATACAATTTATTCAAAAATATTTTTACCCGCCTGTTATGAATGATGTGCACCGTGCATTGCAGGCGGGCATTCTTTTACGCTGCGTTAGCTCAACCGGCAGAGCATCCGGCTCATAACCGGGTAGTTGCAGGTTCGAGCCCTGCAAGCGGCATGATATATTCCCGTAGTTCAAGTGATGGAACAGCGGTCTCCAAAACCGCAGGCTGCAGGTTTGAGCCCTGCCGGGAATGCCAGCTGCGTACCCTGTGAGGGGGCTGCGCAGATAGCGGGGCATCTGGCCGCGAAAGTACCGGATGCAGCGGCGCTCTACCGTTTGCGTTGTCCAAAAACTGAATGTACGGAGCGCTGCTTATTTTGATATTATGCCGTCCGCATGGGCGGCTTTTGTTTTGCAGGGAGGTGAAGCGGATGGCACGGCGGCCTCTGAACGGAAGTGATGGCCGTGCTACGCGTTTTAAAAGCGGCGAGCAAGCGGCGAAAAATGGAAAAAAAGGCGGCATTGCAAGCGGCGTGGCAAAACGGAAGGCAAAGACCCTATCCTCCATTGCATCGCAGATCGCCGCAGCACCCATCACCAACAAGAAAAACCTCAAGCAGCTTGAGACGCTGGGCGTGGACACGGCAGAGGGCGTGACCAACAACGCGCTGATCTCTGCCGGTGTTTACATGGCAGCCGCCAGCGGCGATATGAAAGCCGTAGAGAAGTGGGAGGAATGGACGGAAGCAAGCAGCGCCGCCGGGGAAAGCAGCTTTGAACTGCCAGCCCGGTGCATCGGCAAAGCGTTTGTTGACCTGAACCGCCACATAGAGCCAAACGGCTCCTACATCCTCAACGGTGGACGCGGATCCACGAAATCCTCTTTTGTGAGCCTGAAGATCATTGAGACCCTGCGCCGCAACCCGGAGATGCACGCTTGTGTTTGCCGCAAAGTCGGCGGCACGATGCGTGACAGCGTATATGCACAGATCAAGTGGGCGATACACGAGTTGCGGCAAGACAGCCGGTACAGCTGCAAGGTATCGCCTATGGAAATCACCGACAACGTGACCGGGCAGATCATCTACTTCCGAGGGCTGGACGATGAGACCAAAATCAAGTCCATCAAGCCGCCTTTTGGTGCAATCGGCATTCTGTGGGTAGAGGAAGCAGACCAGATGGACGGCGCAGAGCAGTTGCGCAGCGTCCGGCAGTCCGTTCTGCGCGGCGGCGGCGACACCTACGAGTTCATGAGTTACAACCCCCCGGCAGCTGCCCGAAACTGGATGAACCGCTTTGTGCTTGAGCCGCACCCAAACACCGTGGTGCACCACTCTTGCTATCTGGACGCCCCGCCGGAGTGGCTGGGCGAACGATTCTTACAGGACGCAGAAGCCCTGAAGGAAAACAACGAGATTGCCTATAAGCACGAGTACCTAGGCGAGGTGACCGGCTGCGGCAAGGAAGTCTTTACCAACATACGGGCAGAAAAGATAGACCCTGCCAAGTTTGAGCGTAAATACCACGGCATTGACTGGGGCTGGTATCCTGACCCCTTTGCGTTTGTGACCTGCGGATACGATTCTGCACGCAAGACGCTTTATGTTTTTGACGAAATCAAGGCAAACCGCACCCGCAACGAGGACACGTTCAAGATGCTGCAAGACCGGCACGTTATGGAAAACCCGGAAACCGAGCGTTTGACCGCAGACAGCGCCGAGCCAAAAAGCTGCACGGATTTTACTGTGTGGGGAATCAAATGCTTACCAGCAATAAAAGGACCGAACAGCGTTGCGCAGGGTATCAAGTGGTTGCAAAGCCTGACTGCAATTGTGATTGACCCGGTAAAGTGCCCAAATACGTTAAAAGAACTCACGGAGTACGAGTATGACGCGGACAAGAACGGTGATCCGCTGCCCGGCTACCCAGACCACGACAACCATTTTTGTGATGCAATCCGGTACAGTTGCGAACTGATTTGGAGAAAGGCAGGAAACTGATGCAGGAAGCCCCTAAATATCAAACCTTCAACGGAATGTCTTTTTGCAAAGATGAAAAAACAGGGTATTATCTCAACTCCACAAACCAGATTCGTATGCATCGGTATGTATGGGAGTTTTACAACGGAAAAATCCCGGATGGATATTGTATCCACCACATCAACCACAATAAAGCAGACAACCGTATTGAAAACCTGATGCTTATGGATGGAAAAGAACATTCCAGAATGCACTCCGAAGAATACCATGAAGCACATCCTGATGAAGTAAAACAGAATCTTGATAATATTCGGGATATGACAAAAGAATGGCACGCAAGTGCTGAGGGGCACAAATGGCATAAACGCCATTATGAAGAAATGAGCCAAAAACTTCACGCTGAGAAAGAATACATTTGCGAGTATTGCGGTAAAAAGTATACGAGCAAACAAACCAGAAGCCGTTTTTGCTCTGGTGCGTGCAGTGCTGCATGGCGTAGAAAATCAGGTCTGGACAACGAGGTAAGAACTTGCTGCGTTTGCGGTAAGCCGTTTGAAATCAACAAATATAAAAACACAAAAACGTGTTCAAAGTCGTGCGCAAACGTCCTAAAGTGGAGAAAAAAGCATAAGGAGCAAAGCAAGTGAGAACATACCAAGACCTTGAAGCGGTGCAGAACGACCCCGCAGCCAAAACCGCTTTTGTGCAGAGCTTTATCGCCGAGCACGTTACAAGCGCCCCGGTGCGTACCGCTGAAAAGGCTGACAAGTACGACAAGCAACTCAACACCGGCGTGGACGACTTTCTGGATGCACTTGCCGATATCGACTACAAGCTCAACGGCATCACCAAGAGAGCCCGCCCGGAGACCGTGAAAAGCAACTCCTTCCACCGGCTCAACGTGCAGCGTGTGGCGTATAGCCTTGCAAACGGCATCACCCTGCCGGATGCGGACGAGGTAAAGGCACAGTTGGGCGAAAGCTTTGACGAGCAGCTTTACCGGCTAGGCTACCTTGCCTGCATCCACGGTGAAAGCTTTGGCTTTTGGAACAACGACCATCTGGACGTGTTCAAGCTGACCGAGTTTGCGCCCCTGTATGACGAGCAAGACGGCACCATGCGTGCGGGTATCCGGTTCTGGCGCTTGCAGCCGGACAAGCCCATGCACGCAGTTTTGTACGAGGAGAGCGGCTACACTCGCTACACCGAGGACAGCAAGGACGGGCGCCTGTTGCATCAGGACGGCGAGCAGCAGCCTTACAAGACCACCACGACCACAACCCCCGCCGGGGACGAGATCGTAGAGGGCGAGGGCTACGGAACGCTGCCCATTGTGCCGTTGTGGGGCAGCAGCGCCAAGCAAAGCACGCTGGTAAACCTCAAGGGCTATATCGACAACATAGACTTGATCGTCAACGGCTTTTGCGATGATCTGCGCGAATGTGCGCAGGTGTACTGGCTGATCTCCAACTACGGCGGCATGAATGATGCTGACCTGCGCCGGTTTATGCAGCGGCTGCGGTTCAACCACGCCGCCAACGTGGACAACGCCGGCACCAACGGCGGCAGCGTGCAGCCCTACACGCAGGAGATCCCCACACAGGCGCGGGAGACCCTGTTGCAGCGGCTGCACAGTTCCCTGTATGAGGATTTCGGCGGTCTGGACGTGCATTGCGTGAGCGCAGACAGCACCAACGACCATCTGGAAGCCGCCTATCAGCCGTTGGACGAGAACGCCCGGGACTTTGAGCAGCAGATCACCAAATTTGTGCGTCAGGTGCTCAAGATCGCCGGTCTGCCGGACGCAAAGCCGCAGTACACCCATGTGCGCATCTCCAACACCAAGGAGCAGGTGGACATGGCGCTTGCGGAGGCTACCATCATCGGCAACGAGATGGCGATAGAGCTGCTGCCCAACCTGACACAGGAGCAGAAGGAGCAGGCAAAGGCCGCGCTGATGGCAGAGAGCGCAAAGCGGGAGACCGTGGACGATGACGAGGAGGATAACGAAGATGAAAACCCATGACAAAATGAAAATAATTTTCTGGATTTTCTTTGGCGTGTGCGTTGCGTTTATCATTGGCAGCGCAATTTTGTCCTCCGTTTTAGCTGTCTACTACGTCAAAGGCGTTTTTAGCGCAGATATGCCTGAATGGGCTAAATGGGTGCTTTTGACCATTGCAGTATCATGAAGCAAACAGACCTTGACCGTATCTCCACCCGGCAGCTGAACAGGCTGCGCCGCCGCATTTTGCGGATATACGGCACCGCCCGCCGGGAGATGCAAGAGCAGCTCACCGAGTTTCTTACAAAATATAAGCAACTGGACGAGCGCAAACGGGCGCAGCTGGAAGCCGGGAAGATTACCGAGAGCGACTACCGCACATGGCTGCGCAATCAGGTGTTTCAGTCTGAATTGATGCACCAGAAGCTGGACAACATCACCCAGACGTGCACCACAGCCCAGCAGACAGCGTACAAGCTGGCGCGGGATGAACAGTACGATATCTTTGCCCTTGGCGCAAACTGGGCGTTCTACGAGCTGGAACAGGCCGCAGGCGTGGCGTTCAACCTGACCCTGTACAACACCGAAGCGGTCAAGCGGCTGCTGGTGGAGAACCCCAAGCTTGTGCCAAACAAGCGCATCAAGAGCGAGAGCAACCGCACCTATGACGCGCGGGTGTTCAACCGATACGTCACAAAAGGCATCATTCAGGGCAAAAGCGTCCACGACATTGCGGTGCAGGCTGTGCAGGGCATGGCAGACACCGAAGTGCACTGGGCGATGAACAACGCCATCACAGCCCTGACCGGTGCACAGAACGCCGGGACGATGCAGCAGCTACGCAACGCCCAATCCCTTGGCATTGAGGTGCAGAAGCGGTGGAATAGCACATTGGACTACCGCACACGCGAAATGCACCGGCTGCTGGATCAGGAGACCGCCGACCTTGACGAGCCTTTCAAGGTGCAGGGCTATGAGATACAATACCCGGGAGACCCCAACGCAGCCCCGGAAATGGTCTATCACTGCCGGTGCAAGGTGACCGGGGCGCTTGTAAAGTACCCCCGGCAGAACGCTATGCGGCGGGACAACACGACAAAGCAGACTACATCCGACCTGACCTATACCGAGTGGTACAAGGCCAAGGGCGGCACGGAAGCCAAACAGATGTGGCGGACAAACGAGAGAAAGCGCAAGAGAAAGAAGGGATGAACCGTGATTTTGCCGATGGAAAACACCGAGAAAATGATTTTTCCGGGCGTGGGCAAGTATGGCATCCCTGAAATCAAGCCGGAAACGGATATCCGCATTGACAAGTTGGAATGGATTCCGGTCAATTATGCGCTGACCGCCAAAGACAAGGCCACAAAAGGCGTGCATTTTTACAAGGACGATTACCAGTTTGAACGGTTCTGGAATAATCCTGACAAGTACATCCCGCTTTTGCAGCAGTTCGGCGCGGTATGTTCGCCGGACTTTTCGCTTTACAGCGATATGCCGCTGGCGGTTCAGCTTTTCATGCACTACAAAAAGCACTGGCTTGCCGCATACTGGCAGGCGCACGGTATCCACGTTATCCCGACGCTCTGTTGGTGCGGCGAGCAAAGCTATGACTGGTGCTTTGATGGCGAGCCAAGAAACGCCATTGTGAGCATAAGCAGCCACGGCACACAGTCTGACCCATACGAAGCAGAATGCTTTGCCAAGCACTGCCGCAAGGCGCTGGAAGTGCTGCAACCGAGCAGCATTTTGTGGTATGGCAAGTGCCCGGAAGAGTTTGACTGGAACGTTACCAAAATCAAACCATTTGAATTTGAACGAAAGGGATACAGATGAGTAAGCGTGGAAGCGGTTCCGCAAGCACTAGAATGGGCGGTAGCAAAGACGGAACCATTATTGGCGGTGCAAAAAAACAAATAGAAGCGCGCTACATTGAGGGGCGTGGATGGTCGCGTGGACGGTATGACACGGAAGTGCTGGAAGCTACAACGGACGGCAAGGGCAACTTGACGTTCGAGTTCGCACAGCCAGACACAAGAGAAAAGACTGCCAAAACCAACAAAACCAACTATCTGACGTATAATGTTCAGGCCGGTGCGGTTGACGGGCAGTCTTTTGGCATCAACTGGGACAAGGTACAGTCGATCAGAGGTCAGACCTATAATATGCGCGCAGAAGCGAAAGAGCACGGTCTTTCTTGGGACGGTGCAACAAAATCATGGAAGCGCAAAAAACAGCCATGAAAATTTGATGGGCTATGACAAAAATCAAGCCATTTCAATACGAAAGGAGACACTACCGTGAGTAAACGAGGTTCAGGCAGCTCCGCGAGAGCGGGCGGTGGCAAAATTGCTGGGTTTACGGCAAGAGAATCAAGAGAAATCAACAAAGTAGAAGAACTGTTTCGAGAAACAGATTTTTATAAAAGAGGTGCGGAGCAGGCGCAGCGCGCTTATGGAACGCCTTACGATACATCGGATAAACTTGCAAAATCTGGAGATTATGTTGATAGAATGGAATACCAAATTTCAAAAATTGCGGTTTTCAATGACATCAACCCGGACTTTACGGATAAGCAGACGAACTACATTGTAAAACGGATGATTAAAGAACTTGGTTCTGACAATCCGAAGTGGAGTCCTGAAAATGTAGAACGAGAAAGAGCGAAAAAATATTTTCGGGAGCATTACGACCCAAATCGAGAACAACGAGAAATTACAAGCTCTACATACAAGCGCGCACAAAAGCGACTGCAAAAGAAAGTTGATAGCTGGTTTAAACGATGAAATTTGACTACAACATCAAAGTCACCGACAACACCCCACAGCTACTTGAAGCGTTTGAAGCGTGGGTGGAGCGGGTGCTGACCATCTGGGGCATGAAGGCACAGGACTATGCACAGCTGCTTGTGCCCACCGGCACGGAGGACAGCACTGGCATAGAGGGCTATGTGGGCGGTGCGCTGAAAGAGTCCCTTACCTACGTTGTCTCTGCGGCGCAAAAGACCGTCACCATCGGTTCAAATCTGGCGTACTCGGTCTACGTTGAACTCGGTACGGGTATCTTTGCCGAGAAGGGCAACGGACGCAAAACGCCGTGGGTCTGGCAGGACTTCAACGGCAAGTGGCACTTTACCCGGGGCATGGCTCCCCGCCCCTTCCTGCGCCCGGCGGTAGAAGATCATATCAAAGAACTGCAAGAGATTGCAGTAGAGGAAGCGAACAAGGAGGTATAAAAGCATGACAGAACTTGAAACTTTGAGCGCACGACTTGAAGAGGCCGTGAAAAAGCAGATAGAAGCTGATGAACTCTACAAAAAATCCGCAGAAGAAGTAGAGAGCATCAAGGCAGAGATGCTGGAGTTAAAAGAAAAGACGAAAACGCGAGCGGAGTGGCGTGATGATTTTCGGACAGAGGTTGAATCTTCAAAGATTCGTCTCCAGAGCCTCTGCGAAAAAGCATTTGGAGAAAACGCAAGTATCAGAATTCAGTTGGGGACGCCGTTGTCTTCAATTACTCCCGGAATGGGAGAATTTATTACAATTTAATACCCAGCGGTTGGCGCACAGCGTCAGCCGCTTTTTATATGCTGCTTTCGCACAATTGGCAGTGCTCCCGGCTCATAACCGGGTAGTTGCAGGTTCGACCCCTGCAAGCGGCACCACACCGGCAGCACGTCCGGCAAAACAACCTGATTACCAAGCATGGCAGCCCAAGCAAGGGCAGAAAGGACGAACACACATGGCACTCAAAAGAGCAGATATCCGCAAGATTCTAGAAAACGCCGAAACCTCCAACGATGACAAGGCAAAAGCCATTCTGGACGCCTTGCACGAGGAGACCGACGCCCTCCGGGACGAACTGGATACCGAGAAAAACGCCCGCGTTGCAGCGGAAAAGGAACGGGACGCAGCCAACAGCGGTAAGCAGACCGCGGAGCAGGCGCTGACCGACTACAAGACCCAGCAGACCAAGAAGGACGCCCATGCAGCCAAGGAATCCAAGTTCCGGGAGCAGCTCAAGGCCGCAGGCGTGCTGGAAAAGTACTTTGACCGCATTGTTCGCCTGTCCGGCGATGATATCGACAAGATGGAGCTGGACAGCAAGGGCAACGTGAAGAACGCGGACAAGCTGGCAGAGAGCCTGAAAACCGATTGGAGCGATTATGTGGGCAGCACCTCCACCAAGGGCGCACCGGTGGACAACCCGCCCGCGAACACCGGCTCCAAAATGACCAAAGACCAGATTTTTGCAATCAAGGACGCTGGCGAGCGTCAGGCAGCGATTGCAGCAAATGCCGACCTGTTTACAGGCGGCAGGAAGGAATAAGCTATGGCAGCAAAAGAAAATCTGATTACCACCACCGAGATCACCGTCAACCCCCGCGAGATCGACTTCGTGACCCGCTTCCAGCGCAACTGGGATCATCTGCGGGAGATCATGGGCATCATGCGCCCCATCCGTATGCAGCCCGGCACTGTGCTGAAGAGCAAGTACGCACAGGGCACCCTGCAGAGCGGCACCGTGGCAGAGGGCGAGGAGATCCCCTACAGCCAGTACACCGTCAAGGAGAAGGACTACGGCAAGATCACCATCGAGAAGTACGCCAAGGCCGTCTCCCTTGAGGCTATCCAGAATTACGGCTACGAGGTTGCCGTGCAGAAGACCGATGACGAGTTCCTGTACGACCTGACCGCCAAGGTCACCGACAAGTTCTACAAGTACCTGAACACCGGCAGCCTGAAGGGCACGCCCAAGACCTTCCAGATGGCTCTGGCGATGGCAAAGGGCAGCGTGGAGAACAAGTTCAAGAATATGCACCGCACCGTCACCGGCGTTGTGGGCTTTGCAAACGTTCTGGACGTGGCCGAGTATCTGGGCACCGCAAACATTACCATCCAGAACCAGTACGGCTTCCAGTACATCAAGGATTTCATGGGCTACAACACCATCTTCCTGCTGTCCGATGGCGAGATCGCAAAGGGCAAGGTCATTGCAACCCCCGTGGACAACATCGTGATGTACTACGTTGACCCCTCTGACAGCGACTACGCAAAGGCCGGTCTGGTGTACACCACCGCAGGCGAGGCCAGCAACCTGATCGGCTTCCATACGCAGGGCAACTACACCACCGCCGTGTCTGAAAGCTTTGCCATCACCGGCGTGACCCTGTTTGCTGAGTATCTGGATGGTATCTCTGTCCAGACCATTACCCCGGGCGAGTGATCGCCAGTTTTGAGGAGGTGACCCCCGCATGACTGTGCCAGAGCTGTGCGTGTACACGCGAAACTTCTTTGACAGGTACGATGCACCGTTCACAGGGCGGTTCATCATCGGAACGGACTATATCTGGGATGCGATCAACTTCAACACGGACGTGCTTGCAAACCCTGAAAACATCCTGTCCGGGCTTGCGCCGCACCAGTACTACAAGATAGAGGGCTCTATCTTCAATGACGGTGTGCATCAGGTGGGTGAGCCTCTGACCCCGGAAACCTTCACTGGCACGGTGCAGCCTATGCGGGTTCCCAACGTTTTTGTGGAGCTTGCCAAGAAGATCACTGACTACGATGCAGCCACCCCCGGCGGCGGGCGCTATGTTTCCCAGTCCTTCAATGGCTGGAGCGGCAGCATGGCCACCGGAACGGACGGCCTGCCCGCAGATGGCTGCACCCGCTACCGCCGGGAGATCAACCAATGGAGGAAACTGTAATGCCTGTAAACGATTTCACGAAATTCACCGTGATGGAGAATTTCACCAAGAAGTTCTGCTTCATGGAAAAAAAGCTGGTATCGGACGGCCTGTTTGGCTCTACCACCACATGGGATGAAGGCATGGAGTTCCTTGCCATAGAGCGGCACGACCAGACCATTGAAGCACAGCAGGCAGAGCAGCAGGGCACGGCATCCACCTACTCCCTCTATGTGGATAAGGGTATCAAGCTGTCCCCCTTCGACCGCATCAAGCGCTTGGAGGACGGGCAGGCCTATGAGGTGACCACCGCAAGCAGCGACAAGATTTCGCCCGCCGAAAGCCAGATGAATCTTGCCGTTGTGCAGTGCAAAAAGGTGGTGCTTTCCTGATGGGCGCAGCAGAAGCCATTACCACGGCGCTGAACAGCTTTTTTGCGCTGTTCAATGTTCCTGTATACCCTGAGGATTTTGTGCCGCAGGGCGCTTCCCTGCCCTATATCACAGTGTTGCCTGTCATTCCCAAAGGTTTTGACGAGAGCAGCACTTTCCATGCGCGGCTGTGGTATCCGGTAGACGGCGGCAAACTGCCCATCATCCGCAAAACAGATGAGATGCGCGCTGCCCTCGGTGATGGACTTACCATCGAGTGCGAGGGCGGCGCAATTCTTTTATGCGCAGGCAATCCGTGGGCACAGTCTATGGATAACCCGCCGGAAAAATACCTGTGCACATACCTTACTTTTGACGTCACATCCTTTGTGGTGTGAGAAAGGATAACGCATGAACAAAATGTATCACGCCATTTCGGCAGATGCTTTCAAAAAGCTTCAGTTTCAGGCTGGCGCGCTGCTCAAGAAGTTTGACCCGGCGGGCACTACCCCCATTGCAGCGGAGGATATGATCTGCCTGACTTCCGGCGGCATCACCGTCAGCTGCAAGCCTAACACCATCGATCTGGGCGAGGATCTGGACGAAGTGCCCGAGAACACCTACCAGCTCAAGCACATCACCAGCTGGGATTGCGGTCTGTCTACTACCTGCATGACCGTGAGCGCCGACACCATCAAGCTTTCCTTGGGCGCTGCGGACGTGGAAACCAACAAGATCACCGTGCGCGAGGACTACGAGGAAGCAGACTTCCAGGATATTTGGTGGCACGGCAACCTGATTGGCGGCGGCTATGCTGCGGTCAAGCTGATGAAATCTGCAAGCGATGGCGGTCTGGAGCTGAAAACCAACAAGGACGGCAAAGGCAACCTCACCCTGAGCCTGAAGGGGCACTACGACCTGACCGACACCAGCAAGGTGCCTATGGAGTTCTACGTCAAGGAGGCAGAGTAAAATGATCCTTACCATCAATCTTGACCCCGTGGAAGCCCTGCCCAAGCTGTATGACGCGGTGGACGGCATCACTCGCATGATCATGGACGCAAAGGACAACGTGGACAACCCGGAAACCAAAGCCGCCCGGGAGACCATTGTTGCCAACGCCATGAAGCTGCTGGGTGCAGAGCCTGCCGAAACCGCAGAGGGCAAGAAAAAGCTGACCCCGCGCGAGTTTGCGCTGGCTGCGCTGGACTTTATCAAGCCCCTGATGAAGCTTGACCCGCAGCGCACCATGAACGCCCTGCACCAGCTGTACACGCTGGAAAAGAACGAAAAAGACACCCTGCCCAAGGCATTCACCGCTCTTACCAAGTCGGTGATGCAGGAGGATATGCAGGATTTTTTGTCCTCGCTGGTCGACTTGAACGGCCTGAATTTTGGCACTACCTCTGCCGAGCCGACCTCCAGCATCTCCGAGCCTACGGAATAAAGTATTTCGTCTGGTTCGTCATCAGCGAGATGCGCGAACGACACCGCACAAAGGCATACCAGCTGTATACGGCTGATATGCTTTTTCTTTGTGCTGTATCGCTGGGGCAGCAGGTGGAGCAGTCCTTCAGCGAGATCATGGCAGAGTACGATAAGCCGCTATCCCAGCGCCGACACGAAACAACGCTGGAAGAAGCGCAGGCGTGTTGGGAAAAGACGCTTGCAGACAGTAAAAAAGCCGCAGAGCAGAACGGAGGTGGTGAGACCTGACTATTTTCAATTTGATGGCCACTTTGGGGCTTGATACCTCCGAGTATGAGCAGAGCATCGAGCAGGCCAGAAAAGAGACGCAAAGCGCCGCAAACTTGCTGAACCGCAGCGCAAACACCGCCGGGAGCGGCGTTTCAGGCATGGCAAGCCAGTTTGCAGCAGCCAGCGCAAAAGCGACTGTCCTTGCAAATATGCTTACCTCGCTTGGGACAAAAGCGGTAGGCCTTGCAAAGGGCTTTGTGGAGATGGGCATTTCATACAATGCCCAGATAGAAAAGTACACCACCGGCTTTACCAATATGCTGGGCAGCGCACAGGCCGCACAGGAAGCCATGCAGGCCATTCAGGAGGACGCAGCCCGCACCCCGTTTGACGTGGCATCCCTGACGCAGGCAAACCAGCTGCTTATCAGCGCGGGCGAAAACGCAGATTATTCCCGCAAAGTCATCAATGCACTGGGCGATGCTGTTTCTGCCACTGGTGGCGGTAACGCTGAACTATCCCGCATGGCTGCAAACCTTCAGCAGATCGCAAACGTGGGCAAAGCTGCAACGATAGACATCAAGCAGTTTGCCTATGCGGGCATCAATATCTATCAGATTTTGGCAGACTACACCGGCAAATCGGTGCAGGAAGTCCAGAATATGACCATTAGTTACGACCTTCTTTCGCAGGCGCTCATAGCAGCCAGCGAGGAGGGCGGGCGTTACTATAACGCCATGGACACCCAGAGCCAGACCATGAACGGGCGTATATCAACCCTGAAGGATAACGTCAGCCAGCTTGCCGGTCTTATGACCGGAGACCTTTCCTCCGGCATCGGCGTTGTGATAGGCCACCTGAACGACATGGTTGTCGCAGCGCAGGAAGCCTACAAGGAAGATGGCTGGAAGGGTCTCGGGAACGCAATTCTTGAGCTGGATAATCCAATCAGTGCCATCATCAAAAAGTTTGGGCAGCTTGGCAGCGCAGCTGTTAGTGCACTGGATAAGGCAAGCTACTATCTGAACAAGGCACTGGGGAAAAACGCTTATTCTGGTTACGACAGCTACGAGGACTACAAAGAGGATCAGCAAAAGCAAAGCAACCGAAATCGACTGCGGCAAAATGCGCTTTCCGGCAAGAGCGTAAGCAATAAAAGCTGGTCTGAGCGCCAAGCAGAAGCAGCGGCCGCGAGCGGCGGCAGTTTCATCGTCACAAGTCCTTCCGGTTCCTCCGGCAAGAGCACCGGCGCAAAATCTACTTCCAAGACCGAAACCGTCATAGCGTCCGTTTCGCACACTGCCACCACCACCGCACAGAACGCGCTGGGCGCGGTGACTACAAGCGTTGAGACCCTGAATGAGAAGGTCAAAGACGCAGCGGGCAACATCAAAGACCGTGTTACAGAGACCACCACCGAGACCGGCAAAGAGATGGTCAACGGCGTTGCTACCACCTATACGCTTGTGACCAAGAAAGTCACGGACGCAAACGGCAAGATAAGCACCACGACCAAAAAGGTCTACGCCGATATGTCCAAGACCCTGCTTGGCACCCTGACCACCATTGCGGAAAAGACCTTCAACGGCATTACCACCACCACGCAGGAAACGGTGGAGACCTACGCGGACGGCAGCCAGCACATCAAAACAACCGCCACCGAGACCGGCGAGCGCATTGTGGACGGCGTGCGGCAGACCTACACCAAGGTCATCAGCTACATTGACGGCGTGCAGGACAAGGTTACAGAGACCGCGCAGAACATCGACAAGAGCATCAAGGCGACCCAAAAGCGCATTGATGAGAACCTGAGCAAGGCGCAGCAGCAGTTCAACAGCGGCATCTTCAAGCTTGGCAAGAATCTGTACACCGACCTCAAAAATCAGGACTGGGCGGCGCTCAGTCTGGATATCGTCAATATGATGTGGGGCGAGGTGTCGCAGGAGCAGCGCGAAGCACTGTCGGACTGGGCAAACAAGACGCTGGAAGCCATCAACGAAGCCTATTCCGGCGGCGGTCTGAGCGAAGCGTACAAGGCCTTTAAGCAGATCCTGTCCAACGGCATCAAAGCAGATGCAGACGGCGTGACAACGGACGTGCAGGGCTTGAGCAAAGTGTTTCAGGAGCTGGGCATCAACGTTTCCGACGTCGGCAGCGAGGTCATGAGCGTGCTGGGCACCATGGGTACCGGCATCGGCACCTTTGTCTCCAACGCGGGCACTGGTATTGCAAACCTTGCCGGGAGCATGGGAAGCCTTGGCACGATCGCCGAGGGCGCCGGTGGGCTGATTGCCAAAGTGGGCAGTCTTATCATGGCAAACCCGGAAGTTGCAGCGGTCGTGGCTATTGTAGCAGGCGTGGCGGCGCTGGGCGCTGCACTGTTTGCAAAGTTTGGCAAGAGCAGCGGCGGGCAGGCCGTGAGCCACTACGAAAGTCCCTATGCCGGGCATGACGTGTACGACAGCCTGACCGAGTTCTCCACCCGGGCAGCCATGCAGCACCGCTACATGGAAAAGACCACCGGAACGGATGCCCAGCTGGGCATCCTGCAGCAGATCCGCGATATGCTGGACGAGCACCTGCCGGACATCGGCACCGGGCAGCTTGTCATGGACGGCGAAAAGGTGGCAGATATGCTCACGCCGCGCCTTGCTACTAACATGGACACCAGCATGGGCGTGTATACCCTGCGGGCAGAAAGGGGTGTTTAAATGGCGATCCACAGCGCAAAGCTGGGCAACTACGACACCCTTGCAACGTGGGGGCTGTACATGAAGGTGGGCAGCCCGAACATCGGCGAGCCGGAACCGGACGAGACCCTTGTGCAGATCTCCGGCTCTGACACGCTGCTCAACCTGACCACCGCGCTGGACGGCAAGGTGCACTACAAAAAGCGCTCCATCACCATGGAACTGCGGTGCACCGCACCTAAAAAGCTTTGGAAGGTGCTGCAAAGCCGCCTGCACAACGCCCTTGAGGGCAAGTGGCTGCAATGCGTGTTCGACGATGATCCATCGTGGTACTGGGAGGGGCTCTGGCACGTCAAATTCGTGCCGGGGCGGCTCTCCGCTACGGTCACCATCACCGGCAGCTGCAACCCCTACAAGTACAACGTCTACGACGGCACACAGGATATCCGGTGGGACGACATCAACTTTGAAACGGACGTCCTGCGGAACTACCGCAGCATCGCGCTGCCCGCAGATACCGCGGTGGATGTGGTCATCTACGGCGCACCGCGCACTGCGGCGATCTACTTCCAGCGCGGCGAAAGCGAAGCGCTTGTCAATTTGAGTATAAGCGGCAATTATATAGGGTCACTCGCAAAAACGACCGAGTGGCAGTATCTGGAGGGACTGGAGATCCCGGACGGCGAAAACGTCACCCTGACCTTTACCGCTGCCTCCGAAAGCAGCATCACAATCAAGTATCTGGGGGCAAGCCTATGAGCTACAAAATTTACGCAGGCACGGCAGACACACCATACGACACGATCAATCGCGTCTGCATCTATGCGCCTGGCTCTGCTCTGGAGACCACAAAGCTGATAAACCCGACCCTGACCCGGGAGTTCGGCAAGGCTGGAAGTCTGGAATTTACCATTCCGCTGGGCAATGTGGCGCACAGCGCCCTGCAAAAACTAAGAACCGTGATATCCGTTGAGCAGGACGGCAAATTGATCTGGCAAGGCCGGGTCATGAGCCACGAGCAGGACTTTCTGCTGCGGCAAAAGGTGTACTGCGAGGGTGAGCTTGCCTATCTCAACGACACCGACGTGCCGCCATACACTGCCAAGGATGTGACCATCCGGCAGTTTCTGGATTTCCTCTGCGACAACCACACAGAGTTAACAGATGAGTACAAGGAGTTTTATATCGGCAATGTTACCGTTGAGGGGCAAAAACGGTATGTCCCTGTGGCCGAAAAGTGCTACATGAAGCTGGACTATGCGGCCAGCAGCCCGGATTCGGACGGAGACTACCGTCAGGAATGGGGGCTGTACTCCAAAAGCGGAGGAAGGCTCATCGAAAGGTTTTCCACTGTATACTCGGACTACGAGGAAGCCCAGACCCCGCCAGAAATGAAATGGAAGCTGAACGAGATCAAGACCGTAGGCGGCGGCATCATTTTCAGAACCGGGGACAATTTGTTTACCGTGCGGGTAAACGCGATCTCGCAGGGCAGCAAGACCTATGACGCAGTGCAGACAACCGTTTCGCCTACCATAACAACGCCTTTGAAAACCGTTAAGTGCAAAAGCACCATAAAGGTAACAAAGAAAGATACGGAACACAAAAATTACAGCATCAAAACAGAAAAAGACGGAACGGTCAATGTGTACCGTAACGGCGTAAAGTCGCTGGACTACACCCCGCAGCTCGCGGAGGATCTGCACGACTTTGGCGACGGCAAAAACTACGGCAAAACGTGGGACATCATACAAAATGAGCTTGTGGATGTGTACGGCGGCTATCTGTGCCCGCGCCGCGATGTGATAATGCCGGACTTAGATGTAGCCGTTCGCCGTCTGGATTATGTGCAGGACGCGACAGAGCGCAACACGCAGGGCATCACCTTTGGTACGAACCTGCTCGACCTGACCAGCTACGTCAAGGCAGAGGATATTGTCACGCAGGTGATCGCCATCGGCAAGAAGAAGAGCGGCTGGTTTTTGTGGGAGACTACTAATACCCTTTCTGCCACCGCCAACGATGAGGCCGCCCAGAAGCTGTACGGCCTGATCACACGGTATCTGGTACTGGACGGCACGGCCAACACCCAGCAGTCCCTTCAGGACGCGGCAGACACAGAGCTTGGCAAGCACCTGCGCCTTGCAGACGGCATCACTGTGAAAGCTGTAGACCTAAAAGACGCCGGCGTGGATGTGGACAGGATCTCTTTCGGCAAGCTGACCCACATTATTTCCGCGCCCCACGGCGTGGATGTGTGGCTCAACTGCAACAAGCTTGTAGAGCCGCTGGACAAGCCCGCCAAGAAGGAGTTTACCTTCGGCAAGAAGTTTTCCAGCATATCCGACCTGCAGGCGCTCAGCGCCCGCAAAGCAACCACCGCGTATGACCTGAGCCGCACGCTCAAGGCGTACGCAACAAGAAAGTGAGGCACCAGCAATGGATAAAACATTTCCGGAGACAATCAAGGGCATCCGCTCTGCCGTCATGGCATCCGAGGTGCGCGAGGATATTGCCCAGATGGGCGAGTATGTGGAGCAGTTTGCCAGCACTGCCACCACAAAGGCAGCAGAAGCCGCCGCCAGCGCAAAAACGGCAGCGGATGCCGCCGGTAATGCAAGCACGGCAGTTTCCGCTGCTATCGACCCCACCCTCTCCCTCTCCGGCAAGGC
>ERZ1034949.468-NODE-468-length-26489-cov-18.017931_pt1 | contig 26489 bp, 20 predicted proteins | sample MGYA00520590_ERZ1034949 | MGnify/ENA primary metagenome ERZ1034949 (study PRJEB33766, sample SAMN09781752) | gut metagenome | biome: gut microbiome | host: Homo sapiens | place: Madagascar | study: EMG produced TPA metagenomics assembly of the PRJNA485056 data...
CTTGAGATTAAACCAATAAGCTGAATATGCACCAACAAATACAGAAATTACAGATATAATAAAGTTAAAAAAATAATTAGTTTCCTCTGCTTCAATAATAAAGTAATACATCTTTTTTCCTCCTAAGCTACTAAAGTTAGATTAAGGTCGTCAAGGATTGTATCCAGTTCATTGCCAAATACAGCTTTGGCACGGAAAATTCCGCCTTTATCATCTAAATTTTCTTGAATGTCGGATTTGCTCATATAGGCATTGGAGATGATGTAGTCTTTAATTCTTTCCAGCCATTCATTTTGTTCTTTAGTAAAGGTTACGCCCTTTTTAAGCTGCCGACCTTTCCAGAGATTAAACCTTTGATTTGCAGCTTTATCAAAACTTTCTAAATTTTCATCAATACCTATGGCAAAACGCACCAGTTGTACCAGATTTGTTAAAATGCGCGCCGGACTGGTGATATGCTGAACTTTGTCCTTTTGCAAAACTTCAAACGCCCGCCAAATTTCCACCGGAGCCAATGGCGGCTGAGCTAAACGCATTTTTTCGGCTAAATCCTGAATCGCGCTATAAGTCAGATGGCGATTTTTATATTGCTCGCCATAAATAATGGACAGAGCGTCTATTTCATTTTTATTTTGCTCTATAAATTCTTTGAAAGACGAAACCAATTTAGACGCTTTTTCTTTGTTTAAATCCACGCTGATAACTTTATCCGCACTTAACTCATCAATATAAATTCCGCTTTTGGCACTAAAATTCAGCAGAGCGTTACGAAACGCCGGTTTATTGATTAACGCCACGGATTGCTCTTTAATTTCTTCTATTTCCTCTGCTGTTTTGCCGGATTGCTTGTCAAAATCTATAGCGTCTAAAATATCATTAGCCATCTCGTGCAAGGTTTTGCCGTTACTGAGGGTTTTAATTTGCTTTAAGTCGTCCGCATTCAAGCGTCTTTCAATATTAACCATACGGCTGGCGACAGAACTCAAAGTGTCGTCATCGGTTTTGCCCTGACTTATTTGTTCCAGCATTTTCTTGAGCGATACCGAGCGTTTTCTCTCCAAAGGCTGTGAGGCTGTTTTCTTGCTTTCGGTTACACCGACCGCGTCTATCAAATAAAAGAAACCCTTGCTTTCGGCATTCGGTGTTACCTGCTTTAAATCCGTATCGTTGATAGAACGCACGCCGCGTCCTTTCATCTGTTCGTAATATAACGACGAACGGACATCACGCAAAAACATAACGACTTCCAATGGCTTTATATCCGTTCCGGTGGCAATCATATCAACCGTGACAGCTATACGCGGCATCGGCGATATACGGAATTGTTTTATCAGTTCTTCCGGCTTTTCTCCGCTCACATTATAAGTAATTTTCTTGCAGAATTCGTTGCCTTGCCCAAAAACTTCACGGGTTATGCGCACAATTTCTTCGGCGTGATTATCATCTTTGGCAAAAATAAGCGTTTTAGGTGTCCAAGCAAAATTGGCTTCACGTTCCGGAAACAATTCTGTATATAAGGTATCGCGGTAACATTCCATAATTGTGCGGATTTGGTTTGGAGCCATAACCGAACGGTCTAGGTCATTTTTGCTGTATTCCAAATCTTCGTCAAGCTGTTCATAGCTTAGTTTCCGACTCTTTTTATCTCTTACCGGCACCGGAAATTTTTTATCTATTTTGCCGCCGTTTTCGCCTATTTCCGTTTTAATGCGCAAAATTTGATAATCCACGTTTACGCCGTCTGCCACCGAACGTTCATAAGGGTATTCCGCAACCACATTTTTATTAAAATAACCGAATGTCTGTTTGGACGGCGTGGCAGTCAACCCAATTATAAAGGCGTCAAAATACTCCAAAACCTGCCGCCAATCGCCGTAAATACTGCGATGACACTCATCGGTAATTATAAAATCAAAAAAATCCGGCGGAAGCTGAGAGTTATAAACAATTTCTTTAGGCGCGCCCAGCGAACCGATTTCATAAGCCGAAACCTCCTCGTCTTTTTCATCATAATCCGTTTCGCCGCGCAACATAGAATATAAACGCTGAATGGTGGTTATAACAACTTTGGCGTCCTTATCTATTTGATTATGCTGTAAATGCTGGGCAATATAAACTTCGGGAAATAAACGATTTTCATCAGGCAGCCGAAATGCTTCAAATTCCTTTTTCGTTTGTTTGCCCAAATTGTTGCGGTCAACCAAAAATAAAATGCGTTTGGCTTGGGCGTATTTTAATAAACGATATGAAAAATTGCAGGCGGTAAATGTTTTTCCGGCTCCGGTCGCCATCTGAATTAAAGATTTTTGCCGATTTTGTGCTAAAGAAGCCTCCAAACCTTGAATAGCCTCAAATTGACAATCACGCAAACTGCCTTTTTCTAAAACCGGCATTTGTTTCAAACGATTGCGCAAGGTCTCACTATCTTTCAGCATTGCCAACAATGATTGCGGCGAATGAAACGCAAAAATCCGACGAGAACGGCAATTTTTATCCCGTCCGTCACAGAAAAATGTTTCATTGTCTGTGCTTTCATAAACAAAAGGCAAAGGCTGCTGCCAATTTTTCACATAATCAGGCAGATGACAAGCATAGCCGTACGATTGATTTTCTACACCGCTCAATGTTTTTCCGGCTTTTTTAGCTTCTATAACTCCGCAGGCTTTGCCATCTACAAATAGCAAATAATCAGCTTCTGTGCCGTCGGCCATCAAAAATTCTCGGACAGCTACGCCTAAACCGGCGGTTCGGTCAAAACTGTCGCGGTCTTGGATAATCCAACCAGCTTGTAATAACAAATTATCAATTTTTTGTCTTGCGTTTTCTTCAGGTGTCATTTTTCGGCTCTACCTCGTTATTTTTCCTAAAGTTTATTATTTTTTCCAAATATCAGCAAGCAAAAAAATGAGTCCTCCTCAATTATTTATAAAAAAAGGTTCAACGTCTAAGAAAGGGGCAACGAGATTGTCCTTCGCTCTCGCTCACGACCTGTCGCGCTCATTCGCTTACGCTCACCGGCGCACCAGCGTGTGCCTTTCGCTTGTTGTCGAACACGCTCTCTCGCGTGTTCGCAACTGATTGCTTGCAATCTACAAACAAAAAAAAGCCACCTTTTCAGGTGACTTTTTTTTGTTTGTGGTCGGGGCAACGAGATTCGAACACGCGACATCTTGGTCCCAAACCAAGCGCTCTACCAGGCTGAGCTATGCCCCGTCGACCGATTTAGTTATTACAACATATTTTTCTATATTGCAAGCATTTTTTTAAATTTTTCTGTTTTTTGGTAAAATCAAGCCTGAATTGCGAAAACTAAAAATTTCGTTTCTGGTCACAATCAAATGGTCATAGACTTCTATATCCATAGCATCTGCCACCATTCTGATTTCTTCGGTCAGCTGTTTATCGGCCGCCGACGGCTTGCATTCGCCGGACGGATGGTTATGCGCCAAAATAATAATCACCGCCTTATTATCCAGCGCCGCCTTAATAATCTCGCGCGGATGCGCCATAGTTTTATTTACGGTGCCGGTGTTCATCAGCCTATTTCCTTTATAATGCAGCACATCATCAAAGAAAAACACCCTAAACTCTTCTACATCGTTATAAGCCATCAGCTGACGGCAATAGTCTTCAAACTGGTCCCAATAAGTAATAATCGGCTGATTGCTATCCGAAAAACAAGCGCTGGATGAGCGCAGCGCACATGTTGCCACAACTTTGAGCAACGCCAATGTATTTACGCTCAAACCGCACACATCAATCAACTCATGCGCCGGAGCATGTAAAACTCCTCCGATATCGCCATATTTGGCAATCAGTTTTTTAGCAAGCGGCTTTACATCTCGTCTTGGAATAGACATAGTCAAAAGCAGTTCCAAAACCTCATAATCCGGCATACTGGCGCCGTCATCAGCCAAAAATCTGGCACGAAGACGCTCTCTGTGTCCCAAATATAATGGCTTTTCTTGTTTATCGTCCGTCATTTAGTGTCCTTATTTATAAGGCGGTTTATCCATACCTTTCGGCGAATATGTAAACACTTCTACGCCATCTTTAGTCACACCCATAGAGTGTTCAAATTGCGCCGACCAAGCATGGTCGCAGGTTACAGCCGTCCAGCCGTTAGAAAGAATGACGCCGTCTTTTTTACCCATGTTAATCATCGGTTCAATCGTAAAAATCATGCCTTCTTCCATAATCGGTCCTGTGCCTTTAACTCCGCAATGCATAACATTCGGTTCATCGTGGAAAACTTTGCCGACACCATGTCCGCAAAACATATCAACCACCGAATAACCGTATTTATGAGCATATTCTTCAATAACTGCGCCAATATCGCCGAAATGCGCGCCTGGTTTAACCACATCAATACCGCGCATCATACATTCATATGTTACATCGCACAAACGCTTACCTTTAATTTTTGGTTTTCCGGCAAAATACATACGGCTGGTATCACCGAAATAGCCATCAACAATTGCTGTCACGTCAATATTTAAAATATCCCCGTCTGCCAGCTTGCGTTCATAATCCGGAATACCATGACAAATGACCTGATTTATGGAAATACAAGTTGCTTTCGGATACCCATGATAGCCTATACAAGCAGAAACAGCGCCCTTACTTTTCATAAATTCATTGCAAAGGTCGTCCAACTCGCCGGTAGAAACACCGACTTTCACATAATCTGCGATATAATCCAAACATTGAGCAGCCACCTGCCCTGCTTTGCGCATACCGGCAAAATCTTCTTCGCCATAAATTTTGATACCGTTTTTATTTGTGCGAACCATAATAAAAAATCTCCCTTAACTCTTTTGTTTTACACATATAACATTCTGCAATAAAAGACAAGAGTTAAGAGAGATAATAACACGTTATATAAAAATAACTATCTGCCGCCGCGGCCTTTTTTCAAGCCAATCGGCATACCTTTTTCATCAATAAGTCCTGCCGCCATAGCTGCTTTGCGCACCAGCTCTTTCTTTTTCTTGCGAGAGAGCTTTTCTTTTTGAGCATGAACTTCCTTGCGTGACGGAACATAATAGTTATCTTCGTCTTCGCGAGCTTGCTCCAAAGCTCTTGACGCATAATCACGGGCAACAGCCGGGGCATTTTCATCCCGAACAACCATTAAATCCTCTACTTTTGCAAAATCCTTATCCACTAAGGTATATGTATATTGGCTTGCTCCGCCGGCATAGCCGGTTAAAGTTTCGCCCTGCACGGCAATCCAACGCTGTTCTTCTAATGGTTTTTGTTCTAATTTTTTAGTGCCGCCTGCCCAAACTTTAATTTCATCGGCATTATGACAGATAGAAGGTTCGCCTCCAGCTTCGCGCACAACTTTTGCGGTGTTTGCCAACTGATGAACATCGCCGTGAATAGGAATAAACACCAGCTTGCTGCTGTTTTTACGATTATTGACAATCAGCTCAATAAATTTTTTCGTTTCTGAACGCACAGCGTGACCGGTACGCTGCATCAAAGCAGTTTCGAACTTACCTGTATTGTTACCGGAGCGATTTTCAACAATGGTTGCACCCAAAGCCGCCAAACGATTATACATAGCGCGCACTTGTTTGCCGTTAATAGCTTCAATACAGCGCTGACGAGCCAAAATCAAAGTCATTTTATCAACCGTAAAATCCGGATGTCCGGCCTCGCCTTTGCTGTTGCCTTTTACTTTACCGTCTTTATCCAACGTAACTTTTTGCTGTTCAGACATTTTATACAAACCGGATTTCATACCTTTTTTAGATTCGGCAAAAGCTCCGCTTGGAATGATATAGCGCTCTCCGCGGTCATATTTGGCTAAATAAGCTTTGGCATTGGCGTTTTTCAAATCTTCGCTTTTGTATACAACATCGTCATAATCATGAATACCGCTGCGCTGCATAGCCATAAAGGCTAATTTTGCCCAATAACCATCAATAAATACTGTGCGGTTAGCCTGCTTGGCTGTTTCCAAATCAATCGCCAAATTTTGAATACTGCGGGAAATAACAGCGGAAATCACCTGTTTTTCCGGATGTTTATTTACCTGTTCCAGCGTATTTTCAACGGCCTGCTTAAAATCAACCAAATATTCATCTGTGCCATCGCTTGAGGTGGAGTCAAGCAAAACGTGCGTAACCGGCTTATCTTTTAAAAATTCTATAAACTTATCTTCTTCAAAACCAGGGCCAACTTTAGATTCGCCCATACGATAGTCACCTGGGTCCACAATACCGGCGCTGGTGCGGCCGCGAACAGTAGTCAAAACATGAAATCCCATAGCGCCGACAGTAGAGTGAGACACATTAAACGGACTTACATGAACATTATCGGCCACATCTATTGTCTGACCTTCGCTGACGACTTTTACTTCCGGCTGGTTTTCTGCCGGAACATGGCCTTCTTTAAACGCGGCTTTCAAAAGTTCTTTAGTATATAAACTTGTGTATATTTCGGGAAACTTATAACCGGCGCGGGCCAAATGCACCAACCCGCCGATATGGTCTTCATGACAATGCGATATAAACATGGCATCAACTGTTTTTTCTGCAGGCTGGTCTTTATATCCCAAATACGGACGGACATCAGGAATAACAGAATCCAAGCCTGTCCATTCCGGCGGAAACAGCGCGCCGCAATCAATCATAACTCTTTTTATATCTTTCCCTTCTTCGGTATGCTCTATCAGCAGACTGTTACCGCCGATTCTCGCTTCGTTGTTACCACCTAAGAAATCAATTTTTGTACCTTCTTCTGTTTTAGCCATGATTGTCACTCCGCATAATTTAAAAGTTATATCTAATCATACACATTTTTTGACAAAATGCAAATAAAAAATATGACAAAAAAAGAAAAATTTAATTCTCTTGAAAGCAACCGACAAATGACTATCTGTTACTAAAGGAGAAAAACAATGTTTAATAACGTATTGACAAGATTTTTGTATGCTTTTTCAGCGGTCGGCGTAACCGCCGGACTATGCGGATATTTAAATGATTTTGGTCTAAATACTTTTTATTCTCAAATAAATCTTCCGGTTTTTACTCCGCCTAACAATGTGTTTCCGGCGGTATGGGGAGTGTTATATGTGTTGTTGATTGTTTCAACAGCCATAATTTTAAGCTCTGATGATAAACCAAAAATAAAATCTGCTTTACAAATTTTTTGGCTAAACATGCTGTTGCAAATTATTTGGACTTATGTTTTCTTTTACGAAGGTATGTTTTTGGCAGGCTTTTTTGTTTTGATGCTTCTGGACTTTATTACCGTATTGCTGATAGACGCGTATTTTCATCTACGTAAAATTGCCGGTTATCTGCTGCTGCCATATTTATTTTGGCTGTTATTTGCCTCATATTTGAACTGGGGAATAATTGATTTGAACGGCAATGCTTATATTTTTTAATATATTTTGAAAAAACACTAAAGATTCTGCTAGACAATACCACAAGTTTGCGCTAGTTTAGCCACGATTAAATAAATTTAAACTAAACTTTTTTAGGGACGTACAATGACTAGTGTAAATCAAATCCGCAAAACCTTTTTGGACTATTTTGCCAAGAACGGTCATAAAGTTGTTCCGTCATCATCCCTTGTTCCGGATAATGACCCGACATTGATGTTTACAAACTCCGGTATGGTGCAATTTAAAAATGTGCTGGCCGGCAACGAAACTCGCGACTACACCCGAGCGACTACCGCACAAAAAAGCGTGCGCGCAGGCGGTAAACATAATGACCTTGACAGCGTAGGCTATGATGTACGCCACCACACATTTTTTGAAATGCTCGGCAACTTTTCTTTTGGCGATTATTTCAAAGACGGCGCTATTCCTTTTGCTTGGGAATTGCTGACAAAAGATTTCGGCTTGCCGAAAGATAAGCTCGCCGTTACCATCTACTATAACGATGAAGAAGCCTATAATTTATGGAAAAAAGTTTCTGGTTTGTCTGACGACAGAATTATTCGCATCAGCACCAAAGACAACTTTTGGCAAATGGGCGATACCGGTCCTTGCGGTCCTTGTTCCGAAATTTTTTACGACCACGGTCCGGAAGTTTGGGGCGGTTTACCGGGAACACCGGAAGAAGACGGCGACCGTTTTATTGAAATTTGGAATTTGGTTTTTGACCAATTTGAAGATTTGGCCGATGGTTCGCGCATTAACTTAAAGCGTCCGGGAATTGATACCGGTATGGGGTTGGAGCGTATTGCCGCCATTTTGCAAGGCGTTCACTCCAATTTTGACACCGATATGTTCCAGCACATTATCAAAGCTATTGCCGACATGGCCAACACCGACCCTAACGGTCCGTTAAAAGCCTCTCATAATGTGATTGCCGACCACTTGCGCTCTATTTGCTTTTTGATTGCCGATGGCGTTTTGCCGTCTAATGAAGGACGCGGCTACGTTCTGCGCCGCATTATGCGCCGCGCTATGCGTCACGCCTATATGCTGGGCGTTAAAGACCCGATGATTTACAAACTACTGCCGACTTTACAAAAAGAAATGGGCGAAGCTTATCCTGAACTTTACGCCAGAGAAAATTTGATAAAAGAAACAATCAAAATAGAAGAAGAACGTTTTGGACGCACTTTGGATAAAGGCTTAAAACTTTTGGATGAAGAAATTTCACATCTTGGCCGCGGTGACAAATTGAGCGGTGAAACTGCTTTCAAATTATATGACACCTATGGTTTTCCATTGGATTTAACCCAAGATGCTCTAAAGAACAAAAATATTGAAGTAGATACCGAAGGTTTTGACGCTTGCATGGCTCACCAAAAAGAAGAAGCTCGCAAAAACTGGGCCGGTTCTGGTGATACAGCAGTAGAAAAAGTTTGGTATTCTGTAGAAGATAAGGTAAATCCGACCGAATTTTTAGGTTATAATGTTACAAAATCAGACGGCGAAGTTGTTGCCTTAATTCAAGATAACAAAGAAGTTAATGAGGTTACTTCGGGTAAATTTGAGCTTGTGGCCAACCAAACACCGTTTTACGGAGAATGCGGCGGTCAAGTCGGCGACACCGGTTTGATTGTTTCTAAAAACTTTACGGCTAAAGTTATTGATACAAAACGCAAATTAGACAAGATTTTTGTTCATGTTTGCGAATTGGAAAAAGGCTCGGTTAAAATTGGTGATTACGCCAACTTTGAAGTTGATGAAGAAAACCGCAAGCGTATTTGCGCCAACCACTCGGTAACCCACCTTGCCCACAAAGCTCTGAAAATGATTTTGGGTGACCACGTTGCGCAAAAAGGTTCTATGGTAGAAGCCGACAGAATGCGTTTTGACGTTTCTCATCCAAAGCAAATCACCGCCGAACAGCTGCGTCAGGTCGAAGATATTGTCAACGAGCAAATCCGCAATGATTTGCCTGTAACAACCGTTATTATGAACAAAGAAGAAGCTGTTAAACTTGGTGCTATGGCTTTGTTTGACGAAAAATACGGCGATGACGTGCGCGTGGTAACAATGGGCGATGAAAATGCTCCATTCTCTCGCGAACTTTGCGGCGGTACACATGTATGTTCTACCGGAAACATCGGTTATTTCCACATTATTGGTGAATCAGCCGTGGCTGCCGGCGTGCGCCGTTTGGAATGCTTAACCGGTGTTGGCGCGGATTCTTATGTGCGTGAAACCGAAAACAAATTACACCATGTTGCCGCAACCCTAAAAACAAATCTGAATGATTTGGAAGCTCGTATCAACAGCTTGCTGGAAGAACGCAAAAAACAAGAGCAAGAAATTTTTAATCTCAAAAAAGCTCTGGCTAGCGGTAAATCCTCATCTGATGAAACCGAAACTGTTAACGGCATAAAATTTGTCGGTAAATTGGTATCAGGTGCTCACCCGAAAGAATTGAAAGCTTTTGTTGATGACATTATGCAAAATCTTGGTTCTGGCATTGTTGTTCTTTGCTCGGATAAAGATGATAAAGCATCTGTTGTTGTTGGCGTCAGCAAAGATTTGACAGCTAAATATAATGCTGTTGATTTAGTTCGCGCTGCATCTGCCGTGGTTGGCGGACAAGGCGGCGGTGGTCGTCCGGATATGGCTCAGGCCGGAGGTACTGATGTATCAAAAATCAATGATGCCATTGCTAAAATCAAATCAATGATTGCTTAACAGCGAAAAAGGGCGAATTTTTATGGCTAAACCGCAGTTATTCCGCTCATTTTCTCTAAATATAGAAGTGTACAGCATTTTCTACATGCTGTACACTTTGCTTGCTTTTAATTATGTTTTTTTTGAAAAAATACAAGAACTCAGCCAAAGCACGCTTTTTACAATTGGTACATTTTTTGTGCTGTTGGCGCTCTTGACTGTTTGTGGGTTAATACTTTTCTGGAAGCATACGGTTAAACCTCTTTCCATTTTATTTTTGCTTATTAACAGCGGTGTTTTTTATTTTGTAAAAAATTATCACATTGCCGTTGATGAAGAAATGCTGCGCAACGTTTTGCAGACAAATCCGCATGAAACGGCTGAACTGCTCAACTTTACGCTGTTGGCATATATTTTGGTTTTAGGGGGAATACCGGCATTTATTATCAGCCGGCTGAATTTTACGGAAACAAAGATATTCAAACAGCGCGGCTCACTATTTGCCCTTTGTTTAGCGCTGTTTGCCGCAATTATTGTACCAAACAGCAAAGACGTTGCGCAATTTGTCCGCAACAATAAACCGGTTAAATATTTATTGATTCCGGTAAACTATATAGGAGCAATAAGCTCAACAATAAAACACAACCTTCGCGCCAATCACACATTTACGCCTATCGGCATGGATTCGCATTTTACAAAATATTGGGAAAATGACAAACCTCTATTGCTGATTTTTGTGGTTGGAGAAACCGCACGCGCCGCCAATTTTTCTTTAGACGGATACGCGCGCGACACCAATGCTCCGCTGAAAATTTATGCCGACAACATTATCAATTTTGAAAACACTACTTCATGCGGAACTTCCACCGCTGTTTCCGTACCTTGCATGTTTGCCAAAGACAACCGCACGGAATTTGACAACGGCAGTTTGGATTATACTGAAAATGTGCTGGATATTTTCAAAAAAAATGGCTGGCGCGTGGTTTGGTTAGAAAACAACAGCGACTGCAAAGGCGTTTGCACACGTGTTGAAACATATAGTCCATGCGCAACTAATGCCGGAACATGTTTTGACAGCGTTCTGACCCAAGAAATGAAAAAGCAGCTGGCTAAACCTGCGCAAAATACCATTATGGTTATGCATCAAGCCGGCAGCCACGGTCCGACATATTATAAACGCTATCCACAAGAGTTCAGCCGATTCGCGCCTGTTTGCAACACCGAAAAGCTGAATAAATGCTCTGTTGAAAAAATTGTCAACACCTATGATAATACCATTCTTTACACTTCGCAAAATTTGGCAGACATAATCTCCCTGCTGCAAACAGATTACCAACAGTACAACAGTATGCTTATTTACATTTCCGACCACGGCGAATCATTGGGCGAATATAATATATATCTGCATTCTGCTCCTTATATTATTGCTCCCAAAGAGCAAAAACACATTCCGTTTTTCATTTGGTCGGCGGATTCGTCCTTAGACGCGCTAAAAATAGACAAACAATGTTTAAAATCGGCTGAAAAAGATGCCGTTTCGCATGACAATATTTTTCACACCTTGCTTGGAATAGGTGGAATTTCGGCTCAGGAATACAAACAACAGCTTGATTTATCGCACAAATGTAAAAAATAACAAAATTTTGACAAATTATACTTGATTTTGCCAAAAAGTAATGTTATATAATTGGGTATTGAATTTATTATTAACCCTTAAATTATTTTGCATATGTGTAAGATTATTGCTTCTGTGAATTTGAACGCTTATTTTGTTAACCGCAAGGCTAACAGTGCTATGAAAAAGTTCAACAAGGCCAATCCTGACCTTCTCAACATCAACCTGCTGACAAAGCTCGTACCTCGTCTGGTTCAACTTGTTTTACGTGTTGATACGTTCAAGAAACCTGCAGGTGTGCCATTCTACGCTTACATCAAGGATGGTAATCCGCTTTGCGTTGTGGTTGACATTCAGACAGGTAAGGCACAGGTTATTGACTCCTCGGTTATCGCTTCGGAAACCAATGTCGGTTCTGAGTTCCTGCTTGACGGCACGACCTACAAGCTGGTAAATGAGAATGCCCGTTGGAAGCGCTACAATTCGACTAAGGTCAACAGCAAGAAGTACACCAAGCCGCGCAAGCGTCTCACTCCGCTCAGTCCGGAAGTCGCCAACGCAGCAGGTTTGACAGATTAAGTAGTTCAAATCTTAGACATCTTACAAGCACTCGTTTTTTTGGCGAGTGCTTTTTTTTATTTTCATTTTATGAATTTTATTTATTTGTAAACACTTTTGTTTTATTATACCGCCATAATTTATTTTTTTAAGAGGCTCATCATGAATAAAATTGCCATTGTTGGTGTTAATAACAGTTTAGGACGTGAACTATTAAACATTTTAGAAGAAAACGGCACTCCTGCCGACAATATTTTTGCGGTCGACACAAACAGTCCGCTCGGCACCCAGGTTTCTTACGGTGAAGATGTGGACATGGATGTCTGGAATTTGGATGATTTTGATTTTTCATCTGTTAAAATCGCCGTGTTTGCCACTTCGGAAGAAATTGCCAAACGATATATTCCGCACGCTTCGGCCAAAAAAGTAATGGTTATTGACTGTTCATCGGCTTACGCTGCCGATTCCGATGTTCCGCTGATTATCGCCGGCTTGAATGACAAACTGATTGCGGATGCCAAAAAAGGCATCATCGCTGTTCCGTCTCCGCAAGTAACTCAGATTATGCTCCCGTTGCAAAAAATTGCCGAAACACACAAAATCAAACGTTTGGTAATCAACACCTATATGGCGGCGTCAATCTATGGACGCGAGGCAATGGACGAGCTTTTTGCCCAAACACGCAAAATTTTTATGAACGAACCATTGGTGGACGATGAAAAAATCTTTCATAAGCAAATTGCCTTTAACGTATTGCCGCAAGTCGGAGAATTTATCGGCGATGAAACAAAATATGAGTGGGCAGCGAATGTTGAAATTAAAAAAATTTTGGGCGGAGATATAAAAGTACACGCCAACTGCGCGGTTATTCCGGCCTTTATCGGTATCGGCGAGTTTGTAAACGTTGAATGCGCCGATGACGTTGATATTGACCAAATTCGCAATCAAATGCGCGACACAAAAGGCGTGGTGGTTTTTGACAAGCACGTTGACTGCGGCTATGTTTCTATCAACGATGTTCAGGGCGAAAATGACATTTATATCAGCCGCCTGCGTCAGGATATTTCTGTTGAAAACGGTTTTAGTTTTTGGTGTGTTGCCGATGACCTGCGCGCCGGAACAGCTCAAAACGCCTACAATATTTTGAAATATTTGCTAAAAAAATAGGAATAAATTCATGGTTAAATTTTTTAAAACTCTGTTTATTGTCTTTTTTGCCGCATTTTTGTTTGCCGACAATCTGCAAGCCGCTGACGGTGCGGATTCTAAAAACTCCATAGACTTTAACAAAGTCAATAAAAAGCTGGAGCAAATTGACAATGCGCTGAAAGGCGAAAATTTAACTGAAGAAAATATCAACAGCTATGTCAGCTATTTAAGCGAACAAGAAGCGAAAATCAGCGCCAACCGCAAAGATTTGGACAAAGAAATCAAATATATCCAAAAGCAGCTGGACGCCTTAGGCGAACCGAAAGAAGGCGCTACCGAAGACAAGGTTATAACCAAGCAGCGCAATGATTTGACTAAAGAGCTGACGGCCGAAGACCGTGTTTTGAAAGAAGCCGATTTGCTGATTGTCAAAATAGAAGACTTAACAACGCAGGTTTTAAATGCGCGCAGCAAGCGTGTTTACGGTGACTTAATCACCAAGCAATCAGCCTTGATTAACCCGATGGTTTTCTTTAACAGCCTGAAGCTTTACGCCATTTTCTTTTGGGATATCACAAAATCTCCGGTTGACTGGTATCAGGGTATTCCTAAAGAAGCCAGAAGCTACACCATATTCAGCATTGTTTCTATGGCGCTTATTTTGATTGCCGCGTTGGCGGTTGCCGTTATTTTGCGTAAATATATCTTAGCGCATTGGGGATACAAAGATGACATTGAGCTGCCGCATTTCAGCCGCAAAGTTGTTGCCGCCATTGCCGTTGCTATTGCCCGAGGATTGATTCCGGACGCTTTTGTCGGCGCTTGTATGATTTGGATGGTCAGCACAAAAATTTTTGGCGACAGTTTACTAGGACATGTTTTAATGATAAGCGGTTTCGCCTCGTTTTTAGCGATTATTGAGGCAACTATTTCCCGTGTGACTTTTGCGCCTAACCACCCTCAATGGAGGCTATTTAACATTCCCAACGACCAAGCTTTACGTTTCACCAGAGTAATATTTTTATTTATCATCTGTAACGCCATCGCTCTCATACAGGTTGTTGTTGCCCAAAAGGCAAAATACTCCATTGACACTATACATTTTTTGACAATGATTTCCTGTGCGGTTAAGGCGTTTTTCCTGATTTGGATAATCAAAATCGCCGTAGATTCATATCGCGAAAGAAAAGGAATCAACACCGAAAATATTGAAGAAAATGAAGAAGAAACTGATTCGCTGGACAGCGGATTCAAAATTATGGTTGCCAGCAATCTGCTGTTAGCCACCGCTTTCGGCTTGTCTTTAGTCGGCTATCCGGAACTTTCTTCCTTTATTTTGCGCAACCTTATTTTATCTATGGTAATTTTTGGTATTTTTGAACTTTTCCGCCATGCTTTTATAGATATCCTAAAGCGGCTTATTTTGGCAAGTCCCTGGATGAAATCTATCCGCATTACCAAACGCAACATCAGTAAGATAGAATTTTGGCTGACTTCTTTTATTAACCCGATTTTGATATTGGCTCTTATTTTTATTTTATTAAATCTGTGGGGATTACCGGGTGATTTTATGCTGCAAATGGGCAAAAAACTGTTGTTTGGTTTCAAAATCGGCGGCGTGCAGATTTCCTTAATCGCCATTGCTTTTGGTATTTTAGTGTTCTTTGTATCTTTAACAATTGTAAAAATCATCAAAAAGCATCTAGCGTCCAATGTTTTCAACAATATGGATATTGACGACGGCATTAAGCACTCGCTGATTTCCGGCATCAGTTTTGTAGGTTTCATTATATCGTGCTTGCTGGCGATTATCGCCGTTGGTGTTGACTTAACCAACCTCGCATTCATCGCCGGTGCTTTGTCAGTCGGTATCGGTTTCGGCTTGCAGGATGTGATTAAGAACCTTGTATCCGGTATCATCATTTTGTTTGAGCGTCCGTTCAAGGTCGGCGACTGGGTAATTATGAACGATACAGAAGGTAAAATTAAGCAAATTAACATCCGCTCTACCGAAATGGAAAGTTTTAACCGCACCAGCGTGATTGTGCCGAATGCGACTTTGCTTTCCAGCTCTATTGTCAACTTGACCCACGGCGACAATATCTCGCGTCAAAGCATCAGCGTTGGCGTAGCCTATGGTTCCGATGTGGAAAAAGTACGCAAAATTTTGCTTGAATGCGCTTTAGCTCATAAATATGTCATGAAAAATCCGGCCCCTTATGTGCTGTTCAAAGATTTTGCCGACAGCAGCCTGAATTTTGAGCTGCGCTGCTATACCAATGATATTTGGAAAGGCTGGATTGTGCCAAGCGATTTGCGCTTTGCCATCAACAAACGCTTTATTGAAGAAGGTATAGAAATTCCGTTTCCGCAGATTGTGGTTCACTCCGGCGAAAAAGTTGCGCAGGATAATCAGTTCTACGCCCTCAAAAAAGGAGAGACAGAACAAAGCTGATATATATATATATAAGTCTGCATTATTGCCGGTTTCAGCCAGTCTGAAGCCGGTATTTTTTTACTTATACTCCTAACTATTACCAAAGTAATATAACCCTTAGCTTATTGCAAAATATAAAATTTTATGTTATTAAGGAAATTGAAAGAATTAAGCAGTATGCTTACTGCCAGCGGAACTTAGGAGGTTCCCTAAATATAATTCTAACTTTGAGCTTAGGAGGCTCATAATATATTTTTTTAGGAGAAAAACAATGAGAGTAAACGAATCTGGTCGTTCAATGATTGAAATGCTGGGCGTTTTGGCTATTATCGGTGTATTGTCCGTTGGTGGTATTGCCGGCTATTCAAAAGCTATGAACAAATTCAAAACAAATAAAGTTGCTGATAACGTTTCTATGTTGGTTGCCAACATCAAAACTTTGTATGCTCAGCAAAATACTTATGCCGGCTTGAACAACGGTACCGCCGTTTCTATGGGTGTAGTTCCAGATGAATTAGGTACAGCCTTCAAAGGTGCTAGCGCTACTTTGACCAACGCGTTCAATGGTCCTGTATTCATTAAACAGTCTGACAGTACAGCACCTAATGATGGCAAAGCGTTCACAATTCAATTCAACAACTTGTCTCGTGAAGCTTGCATCTCTTTAGCTACCAATGACTGGGGTTCTGGTTATTCTTCAGGCTTGATTGCTTTGCAAGTACGCGGTACTTCTACAGCAGCTTCCGCTACAGCAGGAACACCTTTACTGAACGGCACATATATCGGCAACCAAGGTACAGCAAATAGCATTGCGACCCCTGGTGGTAGCGTTCAGTCTGTTCCAATGGCTGTTACCGCAGCTGCTACAGCTTGCGCATGCACATCTGGTAACACCTGCTCTATTGAATGGAAATACTACTGATTTCCGCAGCAGATTGCTAAGAATAAAAAAATACCGCCATTCTTCGGCGGTATTTTTTTATCCTTCTTTCGTATATAAAAATTTATAACATACATTTTTTATATATTTCACAGCGCTTTTTTGAGCCATTCGCAAAATTGCTCATTTTCCACCTTTTGCAAAGCCTCGTTTAAATACGCCTCAATCAATATTTGCTTAGCGTCGCCCAATGCAATACCGCGAGTTTGCATATAAAACAGCTGTTCTTTATCCAAATCGCCGCTGGTCGCGCCATGCGAACATTTTACATCATCGGCAAAAATCTCCAGCTCCGGTTTACAATCAACCTCGGCATTGTCACTTAATAGCAAAGCCCTATGCAGTTGATATCCCTCGGTCTGCTGAGCGTTTGGCGCAATATGTATCTGCCCTTGAAACACACCTCGGCTGCTGCCGTCCAGCACACCTTTAACTAACTGATTAGACATTGTGTGCGCGGCCAAATGGCGTATATTGGTTGTTATGTCGGAATGACCGTCATTATATAAGCGATATGCACCGTTTACATCGGTTTCAGCTCCCTCTTGCTGTAGCTGAATATACGATTCGTTTCGAGCTAAACGGCATTCTCCTTGCGCGCAAAAGGCCTTATATTTGCCGTTTTGCCGAACAACAACGCTGTTTAGAGCGATATGCAGCGCATGAGCCGCCTCTTTAACCCGTTTATAGTGCTTCAAAACCGCTTCGCTGCCGATATATATTTCATTGACAATATTATTGAAATAAAATTCATCGCCGCTGGAAAAATCTTCCAGCAAAGTCAATTGCGCGCCGCTTTCCAGCACTATAAGATTCCGCACGTTTTGCCACAAATTCTGCCCATGCGAATGGTATGCAAGCAACACCGGCTTTTCAATTATGGCATTGCGTTCTGCCGCAATCATCAATCCCTGTTCCAAATAGGCGGTGTTGAGAGCTGCAAACGGAAATTGTTCAACTTCAAACGACTTATTTAAGTATTTTTGCGCTTCTTTATCATAAATAGCTTCAACTAATGGCTTGATGATTAAACCGCGCGGCAGCTCGGTATGTTCTATATCCGGTTTACCATTGCAAAAATGAACCTTAATCACGTCAAAGGGCAAGTCCTCGGCCTCATGACAATGGCATTCTCCGCCGCATTGGCAATGATGCGGTTCGGTGTCAATAATTAAATCATCAAAAACGGATTCTTTTAAATAAGAATATTTCCACGCTTCGGTTTTGGCGGTTGGCAAGCCTTGTTTTATATATGCGGACAAACCTTTTTCTCTAAGACCGGCAAGCCACGGCATATTTTCTCCCCAAAGTTCAATATTTTGCTGTGTCAAACTCATTTATGCCGCCTTTATAAACTGAGTATACCCGTTGCTTTCAATTTCTTGCGCCAACGACATATCACCGGAACAAACAATATGCCCGTCTGCGTAAACATGTACATAATCCGGCTGCAAATAAGTCAAAAGTTTAACATGATGAGTGATAACCAAAAGAGAAGTATCTTTGGTGCGCAGACGATTAACGCTTTCGGCCACAATTTTAATAGCGTCGACATCCAGTCCGGAATCCGTTTCATCCAAAATAGCCAAAGCCGGCTCCAGCAAACTCATTTGCAAAGCTTCCAAACGTTTTTTTTCACCGCCGGAAAAGCCGACATTCATTTCACGTTTTAACATTTCTCCGCTGATGTTTAATTCTTTAGCCTTAGTCCGTAAAAGTTTCAAAAATTCGGCAGCGTCTAATTCCGGCAGGTTCATAGCCTTGCGTTTGGCGTTGACGGCATGTTTCAAAAAACTGCTGCAGCTGACACCTGGAATAGCAACCGGCGCCTGCATACTCAAAAACAGACCGAGCCAAGCGCGTTCTTCCGGTTTAAGCTCTAACAAATTTTTTTCCTTAAAGGTTATGTTTCCGGAGGTCACCTCATAGTCAGGCTTACCAGCCAAAACATACGAAAGAGTGGATTTTCCGGCACCGTTTGGCCCCATAAGCGCGTGAACTTCTCCTTTGTTGATTGTCAGGTTCAAACCTTTTACAATTTCTTTTTCCGGCACGCGGGCGCACAAATTTTCAACTTTTAACAAACATTCAGACATGATAAATCCTTTATCCTACGCCTCCTTCAAGGCTGATATTTATAAGTTTTGCCGCTTCTATGGCAAATTCCATCGGCAAATGCTGCATAACTTCCTTACAAAAACCATTCACAATAAGCCCTATTGCTTCTTCCTCACTTATTCCTCGCTGCTGACAATAAAAAAGCTGTTCATCGCTAATTTTTGAAGTTGTGGCCTCGTGTTCCAATACAGCCGATTTATTGCGGTTTGTGATATATGGCACGGTATGCGAGCCGCAATTTGAGCCAATCAGCAAACTGTCGCATTGTGAATAGTTACGGGCATTGCCGGCATTTTTACCAACAGCCACCAAACCGCGGTAAGTTTGGTTGGAATAACCGGATGAAATACCTTTTGAAATAATTTTCGAGGTGGTGTTTTTACCAATATGAATCATCTTTGTTCCGGTGTCTGCCTGCTGATGATTGTTGGTTATTGCCACCGAATAAAACTCTCCGGAAGAATTATCCCCCTCCAAAACACAGGACGGATATTTCCATGTTACTGCCGAACCGGTTTCCACCTGTGTCCACGAAATTTTCGCATTGCGTCCGCGGCAGGCAGCTCTTTTTGTCACAAAGTTATAAACACCGCCTTTGCCGTCCTTATCCCCCGGATACCAATTTTGCACGGTAGAATATTTAACTTCGGCGTTGTTCATAACAATTATTTCCACAATGGCGGCATGCAGCTGATTTTCATCACGCTGCGGAGCTGTGCAGCCTTCAAGATACGAAACATAACTGTCATCTTCGGCAATAATGAGCGTACGCTCAAACTGCCCCGTATTTTTAGCGTTTATGCGGAAATAGGTTGAAAGTTCCATCGGACAGATAACGCCTTTGGGAATATAAACAAACGAACCGTCAGTAAACACCGCCGAATTTAAACAGGCAAAAAAATTGTCTGTATACGGAACTACGGAGCCTAAATATTTCTGCACCAAATCGGGGTGTTCTTTAACAGCTTCGGAAATAGAGCAAAAAATAATCCCCTTATCAGCCAATCGCGCGCGATAGGTCGTGGCGACAGAAACGCTGTCAAACACGGCGTCAACGGCGACACCGGACAAAACTTCTTGCTCTTTGAGCGGAATCCCCAAACGATTATATGTATCCAGCAGATTCTTATCCACCTCATCCAAACTCTTTGGTTTTGCTTTTTGCACCGGAGCGGCATAATAGCTTAAATTTTGATAATCTATCTTATCATAAACCAGCTTAGCCCATGTCGGCTCCTGCATTTTAAGCCAATGGCGATAGGCTTTCAACCGGCGTTCCAAAAGCCAATCAGGTTCATTTTTTTTGGCAGAAATAAAGCGGATAATATCTTCATTCAATCCTTTGGGAGCGGTGTCTGCCGCAATATCCGTCACAAACCCGTATTTATATTTATTACCGCCGAAATCTTCTATTTCAGGTTTTTTTGCCACTTTAAACCAATCCTCTGTTTGTTTTATAAAACTGTCGCATCATACGCAAAACCCACAAAAAAATCAATAGTTGTTTACCTAATATTTATTTATTTGGGTTAAACATGTAAATAGTGAAAAAGGAAGAAAAAATGATTTACGGACTTTTAGGACTGATTATTGCCCTGATTTTATATGTAATTTTGCTGCACTTTAAACTGCATGAGATGAAAGAACTTGTGCAGGAAAGCAATATCTTAACAACATCCGAAAATTCTTCGGCGCAGCAAACCTACTATCTGAAATTCAATGTCGATAAAGACATGAAAATTACTCAGGTCAACGGAGATACGCTGCAATACGGAGGCTATACGCGTGAAAATTTAATAGGCGAAAATGTTTTGGGAACATTGTTAAAAGATATTCCGGCAAATCGGGAAATGCTTGAAGAAAGTTTCAGACAGCTGAAAAAGAAAAAACGCATTATTTCTTCTGAACAGGTGCTGCAAAAGGCTGATGGTGCTAAAATTCCGGTCTTGCTGCGCGCCCGTCCCATTTTAAACGAACTTTTGCAATGCCGCGGCATCAGCTTTTGGGGATATCCTCTTAAACAACAGCTCAATCTGGAAAAACAGCTTAAAAAGGTTCAGGAACAAGACCAGCTTATCGGCGATATTCTCAATGCCGAAAGTTTTTATAAATATTTGGATGACCGCGTTAAAATCTGCAATCGCTATAATCGTCAGCTACTGCTTATTGTGGTCGAACTCGCTGATATTTATAACTTTATAAATAAGGGTTTCAGTTTTGAAACAGGCGATAAAATGCTTCGTCTGGCCGCGGACGCCTGTATAGAATGCACAGGGAAAGATGCTAAAATCGGCAGATTTGAACATACAAAAATCGGCATAATTTTGGAACAATTCGACAACGCAAAAATAGAAGAACTCACGCAAATTTTATGGGAAAAAATCATCGGAAATATCCGTAAATTAAATGTGGATAAAGTCAACGCCGGCATGATGTGCGTATATTATGCCCGCCGCAAAAATAACGATGAAGCAGAAAACATGCTCTCGCGCACGCGCAAATATTTAAGCAATAGTCTGGCTATACATCGCTACGGCATAGGAACAAGAGACAAAAAATAAGGACACGCCGAATTGAAAAAATTTTTATACATAGCAATATTGGCGCTTGGACTTACGGGTTGTGCAGGTAAAGGCTGGATTTGGAATGGCTGGAGTTCGGCAAATTCAATTATAGTGCAGCGAGGCGATACCCTTTACAGTATTTCCAGACACTACGGAGTGCCGCTGAAAGACCTGATAAATGCCAATAATCTGCACGCTCCGTATACGCTGCACGTCGGACAAATTCTGAATTTGCCGGCAAAACAATATCACACGGTGCAGCGCGGTGACACACTTTACAGCATCTCCAAACAATATAACGTAGACATAACATCTCTCAGCCGTGTTAATAATTTACAAACGCCATACTCTCTGAATGTTGGCGACAAACTGGTGCTTCCGGCGTCTGTCGGCAGCGTTACGCCATCTTCTTACGGCACAGTCCAAACTTCGGCACCCGACGCGTATCCGACAGTAAAAACTGCATACACTCCGGCAAAATCTGCTCCGCTGACAGATAGCTATGTTGCCCCTAAAGCTCGCAAAACAAAATTCGACTGGCCGGTAAAAGGTACAATAATTTCAGGCTATGGCAATTTGGGGAGCGGACGTAAAAATGACGGCATAAACATCAAGGCGGCGCTAGGAACCAACGTAAAAGCTGCGGATTCCGGAACAATTGCCTATGCCGGCAATGAACTCAAAGGTTTTGGCAACCTTATTTTAATAAAACACTCAGATGGCTGGATAACGGCTTATGCGCACAACGACCGGCTTTTTGTGAAAAAAGGCCAAAAGGTTTCACGCGGTGAAAAAATTGCGACAGTCGGCAGTACCGGCAGCGTGACAACTCCACAGCTGCATTTTGAAGTTCGTTCAGGCAAAAAAGCCGTAAATCCGCGCCCATACCTTCCATAATAGGCAAAAATTCCGTTAATAACTTGAAATTTTAGTTTTTTCTCACAATAAATTGATGTAAAACTAACGCATAAATTTATGTGAAAGGAGAAAAATATGCTGATTAGTGATGCTTTTGCCTCCGCCGGAGAGGCTGGATTGCAAAGCGGTTCTATGGCTGTTACTTTAACACAGCTGGGTTTGATTTTGATAATTTTTTACTTTTTCCTCATTCGTCCGCAAACCCAAAAAATTAAGGAACATACGGCAATGACAGAAGGTCTGAAAGTCGGTGACCGTGTTTTGACAAGCGGCGGCATCTATGGTAAAATTACCAAGCTTAACGGCATGGAAGTTACTGTGGAAATTGCAGATGGTGTAAATGTTATCGTAGAACGCATGACCATTAACGGCGTGGTTGCTCCCGAAACAGAAAAAAGCAGCGCTAAACCTGCTAAAACAAAAGCTAAAAAAACAAAATAAAAGGAAGAACAGATGTATAAGTTATCTCTGCAAAGAATTTTAATTATCATCGGTATCTGTCTGGTTGGCGTGTTTTTTGCTATTCCGAATATCATGCCGAATCAGCAAAATCTGCCAAAATGGTGGCAGCCGATTAGTCTGGGTTTGGATTTGCAAGGCGGCTCAAGCTTGTTGCTGCAAGTCAAAATGGACGATGTCTTAAAAGATAAAATGTCTACGTTAGAAGATTCTGTCCGCCAATCTTTGCGCGAACATAAAATCCGTTATCAAGATTTGAAATCTTCCGCTAAAGGCGTTGTTGTCAAAATTTCTGATTATGCCGCTCGCGACAAGGCTAAAGAAGCGTTCCGCAAACTTGACGAAGGCTTGGCTGTTACCGACGATGCCAATGGTGAAGGCATTGTCACAATCACTTATAATGAACAAGCTCTTACTGCGCTCAAATATCAGGTGATTGACCAATCTATCGGAATTGTGCGCCGCCGTATCGATGAACTCGGCACTAAAGAGCCAAGCATTCAAGGGCAAGGTTCTGACCGCATCTTGGTTCAGCTGCCGGGTGTTCAAAATCCGGAAAGCGTAAAAATATTGTTGGGAAAAACCGCTAAAATGTCTTTTCATCTGGTAGATGAAACAACTAGCGTAGCTCAGGCCAAACGCGGAAAAATAAGTAAAACATCTCGTGTAATGAACGGTTCTGAAGGCGAACAATATGTTGTGATTAAAAAACCAGTTGTCGGCGGAGAAAATCTGACCGATGCCCGCGTTTCTTTTTCTGACGGTATGCCTGTTGTAAGTTTCCGTTTCAACACTTTAGGCGGCCGAAAATTCGGCGAAGTAACAAGCAGTCATGTCGGCGAAAGATTGGCTATTGTTTTAGACAATGAAGTTATTTCTGCTCCAAACATTCAAGGCCCGATTACCGGCGGCAGCGGTATTATTACCGGTAATTTTACCACAAAATCAGCCAATGATTTAGCCTTGCTGCTGCGTTCAGGCGCTTTGCCTGCCCCGTTAGAAGTAATGGAAGAAAGAACTGTCGGCGCCGGTTTGGGTGCAGATTCCATTCATGACGGCGTTGTTGCCTCAATCGTCGGTTTGATTGCAGTTGTTGTGTTTATGGTTGCCGCGTATGGTTTGTTCGGCATTATGGTAGATATTACAGTATTGCTGAACATTGTTTTAATGCTGGGCATTATGAGCTTTATCGGCACGACTTTAACCCTGCCGGGCATTGCCGGTATTATCTTGACAATGGGTATGGCTGTTGACGCAAATATTCTGATTTTTGAACGTATGCGTGAAGAAGTAAACAAAGGCCGCTCTATACGTGATGCAATTACTTTGGGCTTTACCGAAGCTTACCGCACGATTGTTGACTCCAATCTAACAACAATGGTTGCCGGTTTTGTACTGTTCTATTTCGGCAGCGGTCCGGTTAGAGGTTTTGCCGTGACTTTGATTATCGGTATCATTACATCCATGTTTACATCAGTAACGGTAAGCCGTTTGCTCGTAGAAGCTTGGATGGCCAAATTTAAACCGACTAAACTTCCACTATAAACAATAAAAGGATAACAAAAATGAAAATATTTAGTTGGATTATAAAAGATACAAGTATTGACTTTTTAGGCTTTCGCAAAATTGCCTATGCATTGTCTGCTGTTTTGTTTGCCGCCTCAATAGCTAGTGTTGCCGTCCGTGGTTTTAACTATGGTATTGATTTTTCAGGCGGTGTTCTGATTGAAGTTAAAAGCAAAAATGGTCCGGTTAATGTCGATAAAGTTCGCAATGAATTGGATTCGTTGAATTTGGATGAACTTAATCTGCAATCTTTCGGTGACGCTCAAGATGAACTGATGATTAGAGCGCAGGCTAATAATGCTGACGAAGAAAGTCAACGTGTAGCCATTAAACAAATCAAAGAAATGCTGGAAAACGATTTTACTTTTGAAAGAATTGAATCGGTTGGTCCTCAGGTAGGTGACGAGCTGAAACTATCAGGTATTTTGGCGTCTGTATTTGCAATGCTTGCCATAAGCCTTTATATCTGGTTCAGATTTGAATGGAAATTTGCCGTCGGTGCTTTGGTGGGTTTGTTCCATGATTTGCTGATTACGGTCGGCTTAGTTTCCATTTTCCACTTGGATTTCAGTTTGACAACCATTGCCGCTATTTTGACTTTGGCAGGCTATTCGGTGAATGATACGGTTGTAACCTATGACCGTGTTCGTGAAAATCTGCAAAAATACAAAAAAATGTCACAATATGACTTATTGAACAAAAGTATCAACGACATATTTTCTCGTACGATTTTGACTGGTGTTACAACGTTTTTGGCTTCTTCTGCCTTATTGATATTCGGCGGAGACGCTTTGCGCAGTTTTGCTTTTGTAATAACATCAGGCATTATTATTGGTACTTTTTCATCTATTTTCATCTGCGTACCGGTAATCAATATGTTTGATTTGCGCGCAACACCGGATGAAAAAGATATAAATCCGTTTGGAAATATCCAATAATTATAATCGTGATTATACAAAAACAGCTCATTAACTTGGGCTGTTTTTTTTGTTGCGTATTCTTAGTTATAAAATTGTCTTTACTTTCCGGCTCTATTCTGATAAAATTATAATTGGATAGGCAGTAGTCTGTCTGGGGTGTCGAAACCTCTTGAATACACGTCTTAATACAGGATGAAAATTCTGTATATCTTCAAGCTATACGGCTGGAAGGTAGCAAAATATGCTATCTTTGGCTAATATGCTACACTATATTTGTATTCAATAGTTTCGAACTTCCAGCTGTCTCGCCGACAGCTTTTTTGTTACATAAAAAAAATAAAAGGAAGTTACGATGAAACAAAATCAATTTGGCAGAAGTATGATAGAAATGCTCGGAGTTCTGGCTATAGTCGGAGTTCTTTCAGTCGGAGGAATCGCTGGATATTCCAAGGCTATGGAAAAATTTAAAATAAATAAGATTATAGAAGAATACTCTATGTTAATAACCGGACTTATAGAATATAAAGACAATATGATAAAATATAATAATATTCAACTAGCACAATTTGCAAAAGATGCCAACTTAATACCAGAAACATGGCCTAACAGCTCATCCGGTACATTCATTAATGATAGTTATGGGAATACGACTGCTTTATATCTAAGCAATAAATATATAGTAATTGATATTTATTTTTATCTTAATCGTTACACAAAAACCTCTCCATCAAAACAAAAATATGACTTTTGCGAAAATCTGTTTATAAACTTAGCCTTCCCCCTAGCATCTGAGCTTCAAGGCTTTTTCTTAAGGGTAAATGGTGCAACAACTTTTTATGGAACAAAATATTGTAATGCAAACGATAGAAAGTGCTTAAGTGACTTAACTGTTGCTGAGGCTAGCAAAGAATGTAGAAAATGCATATATGAAAATACTGGAGATTGTATAGCTGCTATAGTATTCTAATGCATCTTAAAAAAACAAAGTAATTGACTTATGGCGTGAGTCTGTTATAGAATTGGAGTATAAACAACATAATTTTAGAGGAAAGAAAGATGAAAAATAAGCTATTCAAAGGTCTCTCTCTCTCTCTGCAAATCCTAACTATCTGATTAAAGGCGTATTTTTCGCCG
>ERZ1034949.471-NODE-471-length-26442-cov-8.964983_pt1 | contig 26442 bp, 22 predicted proteins | sample MGYA00520590_ERZ1034949 | MGnify/ENA primary metagenome ERZ1034949 (study PRJEB33766, sample SAMN09781752) | gut metagenome | biome: gut microbiome | host: Homo sapiens | place: Madagascar | study: EMG produced TPA metagenomics assembly of the PRJNA485056 data set...
GGCTGGATCATTTGACCATCGGCTTCTGCGGCGACCTCAAGTTCGGCCGGACGGTCCACTCCCTGACCGCCGCGCTGAGCCAGTTTGAGGGCAACCGCTTTGTGTTCATCTCGCCGGAGGACCTGCGCCTGCCCCGCTACGTCAAGACCGAATCGCTGGAGCCTACCCATCAGGTCTACACCGAGACCGATGATCTGGAAGCGGAACTGCCCCATCTGGATGTGCTGTACATGACCCGCATCCAGCAGGAGCGCTTCTTCAACGAGGAAGAGTATCTGCGCCTGAAGGGCTGCTACCAGCTGGACGAAGCCATGCTGCGGCTGGCCCCGGCGGATATGCCGGTGCTGCATCCGCTGCCCCGCATCGACGAGATCAGCACCGACGTGGACAACGACCCCCGCGCCGCCTACTTTGATCAGGTGCACAACGGTGTCTACATCCGCATGGCCATCATCCTGGCCCTGCTAGGCATCCCGGACCCGCTGACCGGCAAGACCGTGCTGGACCGATCTTTCTCCTCGGAGAACTTCTGAAAACCGAATCCATGAGACGTCCTCCTGCCCGGCGGGATATTCCCTGCCGGGCAGGAGGATTTTTTGCTTTTGCGTCTGCCTTGCAGCTGCTGCGCTCGGGCAGACCGGTCAGTGGGAAATTGACCGGAGAGCATTGACAAGGTATGTGGGAGCTGATACTATAAAAATAATCAGATGCCCTGCCGGAAAATAGGCCCGCGGCGGCCGCGGGCTGTGCGGGCGGGCTTTGCCGGAAGGCTCTTTGGGAAACGGATTTTCAGGGACGCAGTGGGGTGAGGATGGACAAATGAGTGAGCAGTATTCGCATGATATTTTTATAAGTTTCAGCTTTGTGGATCAACGCGTTGCAGAAGAGGTCGTGAATGCACTGACTTCACAATATGGCTTTTCGTGCTGGATCTGCACAAGGGATATTGCAGGGGGGAACCGCTATAAGGCGTTGATTCCGCGTGCGATCGATGAATCCCGTGCGGTCGTGTTTATCCAAAGCGAAAATGCGCTTGAATCAAGGGAAATCCCGAAAGAAATAGGGCTTGCTTTTGATGCGGACAAGCCGATCATTCCGTTCAAAATCGATCAGGCACAGCCGCAGGGCGACCTGCGGTATGACCTTTACGGCGTGGAGTATATTGACGCAACGGTCCCGACCATGGAGCAGCGTATCCATGAACTTGCAAAAGCAATCGCAAAAGCAATCGGAAAACCTCTTGCCGATGATATGGGGGCGCGCGGCAGTACGCCGACGGTACAGCACCTTGTCTCAACGCCGTCGGTCATCCCGAAGAGCATCTTTTGCGGGCGGGATGATGTGATCGGGGAAATGACCCGGAAATTTGAGAATGGTGAAAGGGTCGTGTTCCTGCAAGGAATCGGCGGAATCGGAAAAACAGAGATCGCAAAACAATATGTCGATCGGAACAGGAAAAAATATAACACCATCATATTTGCTACCTATGCGGGCAGTCTGGTCGATCTGGTCAACGGCGAAACTCCGTTTGAGCTGGAACCGGAATTTGCCCGCAGTGTTTCGGCCGAAGGGGTCCGGGAGGATGACCGCTCTTTCTTTGAACGAAAACTCCGCAGGATCCAGAAACTGTCCGACGAGCACACCCTGATCGTGATCGACAATTTTGACGTGGAATATGATGAGGCCCTGCCGGAGCTTCTGGAAGGCCGATACCATCTGCTGGTCACAACACGCTGCGATTACTCCAGAAGTTACCCCTGTGTGAAAGTCGGGCCGATCAATTCGATGGAAAGCCTTGTACGCATCTTCATGCAGAACTACCAGGGATTTGACGTGGAGGAAGATGACCCGGATCTGGTGGAACTGATCGAGCTTGTCGGCAGGCATACCTATACCATTGAGCTGCTGGCACAGCACATGGAAAATAGCGGCCAGACGGCAAGGGAAATGATCGATGCTCTGCAGCAGGAGGGCATCCTGTCCCTGAATGAAGAGGTCAGCAATGCGGGCAACCGGACGCAGATCGCATACAGGAACCTCCTCCGGATGTTCAAGGTCTTTGATCTGAGCAGTCAGGAAAAGGATGTGCTGCGGTATCTTTCACTGATGCCGTTGAGCGGGGTGACGGTCCGGGATTTCAAGAACTGGTCCGGGCTGCGCTCACTGAAGGTGCTGAACGATCTGGAACGTCACAGCTGGATCCTGCGCAAGACGGACGGGATCGTGCTGCATCCGATCATACGGGATGTTATCCGTCACGAGATTCCGGCCGATGCGCAGAACTGCGCAGACTTTCTTGCAAGGTTCAACGCGACGATCGCGGAGGAAAAGTCCTGGCATTATACATTGGCGGTAAAAGAAAAGTATGCAAACATCGCAGCAGAGCTCCTAGCGTATTTCCCGGATATCAATGAGGGAACGATCGCACTCTATCAGGCAGCAGAGGTCTTGTTCAGCTTTTCTGTCAGGCCGGCTGCGGCAGTGGAACTCGCAGAACGAATCTACCGGTACTACGAAAAATACCTGGGCAAATACTCCTACGAAAGTGGGCGTGCGGCATTCAAAGCCGGCTGGGCGTATGGGTTTAACCTGTGCCTGGATAATGCATTGAAAAATGCAGACGAGTGGCTCGGCCTTGCAGCGGATATTCTGGGAAAAACAGAGCTGCACTCAATCGAGGAACACTTTGAATACGGCCATACCCTTGTGAATCTGGCAAAGGTCTCCTTGCTGGAAGAAAAGGCCTGCGGCGATGTTCGTTATCTGGAAAAGGCCAGACAATACGCCGAAGCGGCTGTCCGGGAGGATGAGCAATGGGTCCCAAAGGCGGATCCGCAGTATTCGGCTGCGGGCGGATATATGCAGCTTTCTGAAGTTTACATCGCCATGGGCAATTATGAGCAGGCGATGAAACTCAATGATGCAGCGTATGATGATTTGTATGCCCGATTCGGGGCGGATGATCCGGATACGCTGAATGCCTTGTCAAGAAAAGTGAATATTCTGTACAGAATGCAGTGCTATGACGAGGCGATCCGGCTTTCGGATGTTATCGTGGAAAAATATGATCTGTTCTACAGCAAAGCAAATGCGGACAGCTATCGCTGCAACCAGCTTCTGCTGAAGGTGAAATGTTTGCTGAAAACAAACCGGATGGATGAGGCAAAAGCAGTGTCGGGACAGCTGCTGGAGCTGGCAGGAAGAATTTTTGACGCGGATGCAAACCAGATGAAAGAAATCCGTGAAGTCACAAAAAATCTTTGATCAAGAGTACTGTAAGCTGACGGACCCCCGGAGATTCTCTCAAGGTCTCCGGGGGTCCGTCTTTGTGCTGCAGAAATCAAGCAGAAGATCAGCCCGGCAGTGGGGGAAGCGGCCTTTTACGAGTACCTGACCGGTGTGCTCACGCAGGAGGAAGCCGCCGCTTTTGCGGCTGCACTGCACAAGCTGTACACCGCGTCCAAAACCGAGAGCCGTGCGGGCTTCCCGCACTTCCGGAACACCGCAGGAGGTGAAACTGCCCGTGGAACGACCGACTAAGACCTTCCGCCCGGACCGGGTGCTTTCCTATTTCCGGGTCGAGTGGCTGCCGCTGACCCTCGTGACGGTCTCGGGTCTGGTTTACAACATCGGCCTGCTGGCCACGCCGTGGTTCGAGGGCCGTCTGGCCCAGTGCCTGGCCGACATTCTGGGCGGCAGCGAGACCGCCGCCCGCATGGCCCTGCTGGTGCTGGCCTATATCCTGACCATCCTGGTGGTGCAGGCAGCACGGTTCATCAAGCGGTTCTATGTGCGGCGCTTTGCCAACAACATCAACCGCCGGATGAAAGGCATCCTGTATGCCAATCTGGTGCGGCAGAGCCGGACTGTATTGGAGCAGGAGGGTGCCGGTGAGCTGATGACCAAGGCCATCTCGGATGTGGACGACTGCGTGGAGGGCATGCGCAAGTTCACCACCGAGATCTTTGATACCGGTGTGGCGCTGGCAGGCTATGTGGTCATGCTGCTGGTGTACGACTGGCGGCTGGCCCTGCTCAGTCTGCTGTTCACGCCGTTTTCCTATGTGTGCGCGGCATGGATGAAAAAGCCGGTGCAGCGCGCCGGTGCGGCCTACAAAAAGGCGGCTGGTGCCCTGAGCGCTGCCACGCTGGACCGTGCCCGGAACGCCGTGACCTACCGCATTTACGGCTGTGAGGACGCCCGCTCCGAACAATATGAGGACGCGCTGGACCGGTACGAAAAGACCGCCGTGCGCAGCAATGTGTGGCAGTCGGCTCTGCCGCCGCTGTATCTGGCAGCGTCCGAAGCCGGCGTGCTGTTCATCCTGTGGTTCGGCGCAAAAAATGTGCTGGGCACCGGGTGGAGCCGCTGGGACATTGCCGCATTCACCACCTTCCTGTCCTGCTTTACCAAGCTGGTGGTCAAATCCTCCAAGGTGGCAAAGCTGTTCAACGCCGTACAGAAGGCCGAAGTCTCCTGGAAGCGCATCAAGCCGCTGATGAAGCAGCCGGAGCAGCTGGAGCCCCTGCAGGTGCCGCAGGCCGCTGACGTCACCCTGAAAGATCTCGCCTTTGCCTATGGCGATGTGCCCATCTTCTCCGGCCTGAACCTCACCGCCCACCCCGGCGACATCATCGGCATCACCGGCCCGGTGGCTTGCGGAAAATCTACGCTGGGCCGGGTGTTCCTGCGCGAAGCACCCTATGCCGGTTCTGTGCGGTTTGGCAAGACGGAACTTTCGGCCCTGACCCCGCGGCAGGTGTCGGCCACCGTCGGGTATCTGGGCCATGACCCGGAACTCAGCGCCGACACCGTGCGCAGCAACGTGCTCTGCGGCGGGGAGCAGGACGCGCTGCCGTACCTCTCGGCCGTAGCCCTGAAGGACGAAGTGCTTGCCATGGAACACGGCCCCGACACGGTCATTGGCAGCGGCGGCACCCGCCTTTCCGGCGGGCAGGCCCAGCGGCTGGCCCTGGCCCGGACGCTGGCTCATCCGCGCCCGGTGCTGGTGCTGGACGACCCCTTCTCGGCACTGGACCGCAGCACCGAGGACAATGTGTTTGCCAACCTGCAGGCCTATGCAAAGGACAAAGTGGTGCTCCTCATCTCCCACCGGCTGTACCACTTTCCGCAGATGCAGCAGGTGGTTTTTCTGGACGGCGGCAAGGCCACGGTGGGCACCCACGAAGAACTGATGGCGTCCGTGCCGCTGTACCGCCAGCTGTACGAGAGCCAGACCGCAGCGAAAGGAAGCGAGCCTGCATGAAGAACCGGAAAAAATCGGAACAGAACGGCGTATTTGCCGCCATCCGCATGGCGGCTGGGGCACATCCTGTCCTGACCGCAGGCACCCTCCTGTGCGTGGCCGGGTCGGTGGGGGCGTCGCTGGTGCCGCCGCTGCTGCTGGCCCGCATCATCGACCGGCTGACGGCAGGCATCCCGCTGACGGTGCAGGCGGTGCTGCTCTATTTTGGCAGCCTTGCGCTGGAAGGGGGGCTGTCCTCCGCGCAGGAGAGCCTGCTGGTGCTGTTCGGCCAGAAGATGACCCACGCTCTGCGCACCGAGATGTCCCGCAAGCTGACCCGGCTGCCGGCCGGCATGCTGGTACGCCAGAACCCCGGGGAGGTGGCAGCCCGCTTTTCCGGCGATGTGGACACGGTGGAAGCCCTGTTCACCTCCGGCATCATCAGCATGGCGGCGGACGCCTGCCGCATCGTGTCCATCCTGGCGGTCATTGCAGTCAAAAATACCGGCCTTGCGCTGATCCTGCTGCTGGTGCTGCCGCTGTTTGCCCTGTTTACCCGCCATGTGCAGAAGCGCATGCTGGCCGCCCAGCTGGACAACCGCCGCGCCGTGGCTGCCGTGTCCGGGCAGGTACCGGAGACGCTGCACAACATCCGCACCATCCGGGCCCTGGGGCTGGAAGCCTACCGGGAGCAGCGGTATGACCGCTGCATCGGGGACAGTTACGCCGCCATGGAGCGCACGAACTTTTACGATGCCATCTATTCACCGGTGGTGCTGGTGCTGAACGCTGTCGTGGTGGGCGCGGTCATGCTGCTGTCGGCCTCTGGCAATGCCGCGGTGTTCACGCTGTTCGGCATGTCGGTGGGCACCTCGGTGGCCGTGATCAACTACATCTCCCGCATCTTTGAACCCATCGAGAGCCTTGGCATGGAGATCCAGACCATCCAGTCGGCTATGGCGGGCGTGAAGCGCATCGACGCCTTTCTCGCCCAGCCGGAGCGGGAGCAGCCTCCCGCACGGGCCACGGCGGCCCGGGGTGACGTGGTGCTGGACCATGTCACCTTCGGCTACGGCGAAAAGCACGTCCTTGAGGACTTTTCCATGACCGTGAAGCAGGGCGAGCAGGTCACGCTGGTGGGCCGCACCGGCGCGGGCAAGAGCACGGTGTTCAGGCTGCTGCTGGGCCTGTACCCGCCGGAAGCGGGCACGGTGACCATCGGCGGGGTGAAGGTGTCGGACATCACCGACCGGGAGCGCCGCACCTGCATCGGCTGTGTGGAGCAGCATCTTGCCCGGGTGCCGGGCACGGTGCTGGAGCAGATCACCCTGGGCGACCCGGCTATTTCCCGCGAAATGGCCCGGCGTGCCGCAGAGCTGGCTGGGATGGATGCCGTCATCCGGGCGCTGCCGCAGGGCTGCGACACCCTGTGCACCGACGGCATGTTCTCGCAGGGCGAATGGCAGCTGCTGTCCATTGCCCGCGCCGCCGCCGCCGACCCGGCGGTGCTGCTGCTGGACGAGATCACGGCCAATCTGGATGCCGAGACCGAGGCCCGGGTCCTGGAAGCCCTGCGCCGTGCTTCGGTGGGCCGCACGGTGCTGTCGGTGTCCCACCGCATTTACGAAAACCTCGGCGGGCGGACCGTAGAGATCCGGACGCAGGGGCTGGAATGACCCTTTGGGGCGGAGAACATGCTGCGCATGCGGCGTGTCCTCTGCCTTTTTGCCTTTTTTCATCCGTGAGGTGAAATTCCGTCTTGTCCTCCCCGGCGGGAAGGGCTATAATAGGAAAGATAAAATTTAAAGGAGAGTTTCCACAATGAGTTCCTCACAAGACGGTACAACATCCCCAAAATCGCTGTTTGGCTGGTATAAGGAGCACATCACCGGTGCCATCGCCTCCTTTGCCGCACTGGCCACCATGGCCGGCTGCGTGGTGCTGAAGGAAAGGATCCGGCTGGACGACTGATCATGGAACTCAGAAAAGCGTATTTTCACCTGCCCGGGCTGTTTGAGTTCTACGAGCTGTACCGGGTGTTCCTGCCGCTGTACCGGACGCACCGCGACTGGTTTTACGATTGGTGCGAGATCGGCTCCCTTTACGGTGCCCCGGCCGACTGCCTGTGGGGCGGCGGACGGACCGGCTGCAGCCGACACACCGCCCGGGAGGTGCTGGCCCTTGCGCAGGAGTACGGTATCTCGGCTCGGCTCACCTTCAGCAATTCACTGCTGCGGGAAGAGCACCTGACCGACCCTAAATGCAACGCCCTCTGCGCGCAGTTCGCGCAGGGCAGTGTGCAGAACGGCGTCATCGTGCATTCGGACCTGCTGGTGGATTATCTGCAGGAGCACTACCCGGAATTATATCTGGTGTCCTCCACCACCAAGGTACTCACGGAGTTTGCACAGCTGGAAGCGGAGACCGCCCGGCCGGAGTTCCGCTATGTGGTGCCGGACTTCCGCTTGAACAAAGCCTTTGCGCAGCTGGACAGCCTGCCGCAGCCGCAGAAGGACAAGCTGGAATTTCTCTGCAACGAGTGCTGCTGGTTCGGCTGCACCGACCGGCGGCGCTGTTACGAGAACGTCAGCCGCCGGAATCTGGGCGAGCTCTGCCCGGAGCACCGCTGCACGGCCCCCGGTGCGGCGGAAGGCTACCGCTTTTCCAAAGCAATGCGGAACCCCGGCTTTATCGGAGTGGAGGACATCCGCAGCACCTACCTGCCCATGGGCTTTTCGCAGTTCAAGATCGAGGGCCGGGGCCTTGGCAGTGCGCTGGTGCTGGAATTTCTGTTGTACTATCTGACCAAACCGGAACACCAGCTGCAGGTGCGGGAAGAGATCTACCTCGACAATATGCTGGACCTGTTCTGACAACAAAAAAAGGCGCGGAGCGCTTCTGGAAAAACCAGAAGGCTCTGCGCCTTTTTTATAGAGTGTGGAAACTTTGTAAAAACCTCTTGGCTTAAAGTTGACTTTGAGTTGTAGAATAAACCCGGAACAAAAAACATCAGGAGGGAATTGCAATCATCCACAATACTGTTACACTGAAGGAGATGACGGCCAAGGGTTACCTGACCAAGACCGCTTCGGCGGAGGATGGCCGGGTGACCTATCTTTCCATCACCGAGGAGGGCTGGGCACTGCTGGAAAAATACGATACCCAGTATTTTGCCGCTCTGCTGCCGGATCTGGAGCACATCCCGGACGAGGACGCCGAGGCAATGATCCGCACGATCGAGAAACTTTACAGTTTCTTGAAGCCCTCCGGCTCGTCGGCTTTGGCGCGGCGCTCCATCAGGTAGGTGTCCAGCCAGCGGCCGTGGCAGTCGCGGGCGATGCGTTCCCGCCGCCCCACCAGACGGAACCCGCACTTGGTGTGGAGGGCACGGCTGGCAGCGTTGTCCTGCAGCACTGTGGACTGCAGGGTCCAGTAGCCTTCCTGTTCGGCATCGGCGCACAGGGCGCGCAGCAGCTGGTAGCCCAGCCCCCGGCCCCGGAACGCCTCACCTACATAGATGCTCACCTCGGCCACGCCCCGGTAGCACCAGCGGGGGTCCACCCGGTGCAGGGCGGCCCACCCGGCCAGCACACCGTCGGCCAGAATGACCAACCGGCATTCTTTGGTGTGGGAGGCATCCCAGGCGGTGTAGGGTGGGCAATCGGTCTGGAAGGTAGCGTGCTCGGTGGCAATGCCCTCCAGGTAGATCCGGGCCACGGCGGCCCAGTCTTCCGGCTCCATGTGCCGGATCGTGATCTGATTCATCTTTCCATCCCCAAGGGGAGCCACAATGCTCCCGGTTTTCCCAAAATGGCTGCGATTCAGCCGCTTTCAGTATAGCAGAATCTCCGGCAGGGTACAAGCACCGGACTGCACAGATTTTCTTTGACAATAGCCTGGGATGTGATACAATAAACTCATATCGTCCGGTTGGGACCGGACCAAAGGAGGAACAAAAAATGAGATCATGGAACTACAAGCTGCTGTGCGGGGCGGTGTGCCTGGCACAGCTGGCCTGCCTGAGCCTGCCGGTGTGGGCAGCACAAAATTCGGCGGCGTTCACCCGGCAGACCACCCTGCAGCAGCTGCGGGATGACCCGGCCATCAAGTCGTCTGGCTACTATACTTACTGCCGTGAGCTGAGCGGCCTTGGCAACGAATACTGGAAGAACAAAACGCTGGAACAGTACATGCGCCCGGAGCTGGTGGATGACAGCGTGGCCGCCATGAATCTGGTGGCGGAAAATACCCGCAATGGGGTACAGGTGACCTGGCAGGTGTACAGCCCGGAAGAGATCGCGGCAAACTCTTCGCTGGGGTGTGTGCAGCTGTATTATTTCCCAGGCAAGGAGCCGGGCGGCAAGTACGCGCTGGTGGTGCCCGGCAACGGCAGCACCATGACCTCCGAGATGGAAGAGGGCGGCTCCGCAGCCTACCAGCTGCATGAACAGGGCTACACCGTGTTCGTGCTGCGGTACCGCACCTGGATCGACATGGGCGGCAATGCGCCCATTCAGGATCTTGCCAATGCGGTAAAGTTTATCACGGCCCATGCCGGGCAGTTCGGTGTGCAGCCGGAGAATTATGCGCTGGTGGGCTTTTCTTCCGGCGGACAGATCGTGGGAACCTTCGCCAATAAGGAACATGGCTATGGAAATTACGGCGCCCAGAAGCCCGGTGCTCTGCTGCTGGGTTACCCCATCGTGGACCTGACCGTGATGAAACCGCTGTATCAGGTGCTGTGCGACACAACGGACTACACCTCCTGGAAGTATTACTGGACGAACCTGAATGATGCCGTGGACAGCGACTACCCGCCGGTATATTTCTGGCGCGGAGACAACGATACTTCGCTTGGCTCTGCGAGCATGCCCGGCCAGCACGACGATTTTGCAAAGACCCTGCAGAAATACGGCGTGCCCTATGAGTATGTGAAGTACAAGAACGCTCCGCACAGCATCGGTACCGGCAACGGCACCGATGCAGAGGGCTGGATGACGGATGCGGTGGCTTTCTGGGAAGCACATACCGCCGGCTGATTCAAAACGGAAAGGAATGGATGAAATGTTCGGACATCTGCTGAAACGCGGTGCGGCCATGCTGTGTTTTGTGGCCGTTCTAGCTCTGCCGGCCTATGCGGAAGGGCGCATCACCACCGATATGACCATGAAGGAGATCCGCTCCGACCCGGCCATTGCGGGCAGCGGGGTCTCCACCTATTGCAAAGGGGATGCGGACAGCCTGACGCTACGCCGCAAATATGAGAACAAGACCCTTCTGGACTATGTGGGTGAGACCACAGCACAGGACAGCGCCGACGGCCTGAACATCGTCATTGAGAATTACGAAGCCGGTAAGCAGGTGACTTGGCAGGTGTACAGCCCGGAAGAGATCGCAGCCGACTCCTCGCTGGGCTGTGTGCAGCTGTTCTGGTTCCCCGGCACGAATGCCGATGGCAAATATGCGCTGGTGGTGGGCGGCAATGCGGCCATGAAAAGCGGCGACCTGAACGAGGGCATTGCTGTGGCAGCGAAGCTGAACGAGATGGGCTATAGCGTCTTTGTGCTGCGGTATCGCATTCTGTGGGATATCAGCAACAACGGCCCCCTGCAGGATCTGGGCCGGGCGGTGCAGTTCATCACGAACCATGCACAGCAGTTCGGCGTGCAGCCGGAAAACTATGCCCTCGTGGGCTTTTCCTCCGGCGGGCAGCTGTGCGGGCTGTTCAGTTCGGATAAGCGCTATGGCTACAAGGCCTATGATGTGCCAAAGCCCGGTGCACTGCTGATGGGCTACCCCGTCAACGATTTTGCAGAGATCAAGCCGGTGTACCATGCCGTGATGGACCCGGCATCCTGCAGATGGAGGTATTACTGGTCGGATATCTCAGGCGGCATCACACTGGACTTCCCGCCGACCTATTTCTGGTACGGCAAGAATGATGTTTCCCTGAAGACTCTGGGATATCCGTTCCAGGGTCCGGCCGTCCGGAAGGCGTTGGAGGCAAACGGTGTGCCCTGTGAGGTGCACGTCTATGAAAATGCACCCCATGCCATCGGCACCGGCAATGGCACCGATGCGGAGGGCTGGCTGTACGACGCTGTGGACTTCTGGGAAGAGCACACCTCCTGAAGAAATCAGATTTTATAAAGTTGAAGGGAAGGGTTTTTATGCAAAACAAGATCTCTCGCCGCCAGTTTCTGCAGGTGACCGGTGCCTCGGCCGCTGCGCTGCTGCTGGCCGGTCTGCCGGTGGAGGCCTCTGCCGCATCGGGCCATCTGACCGTTACGCCGGATACCCTCGTCTCTGACCTGCGTGCCGACCCGACATTCGCCGCCAGCGGCGTGTGGACCTGGCAGAGTGCCGTGGACAGCCCGGACACCCCGGAAGCAGGTACCACGCTGTCGGACTATGTGGGCGCCAACATGGCACAGGACAGCGCCGACGCCCTGAACTATCTGGCCGATACCTATGAAGCCGGCACTCAGGTGACTTATAAAGTGTACTCCCCGGAGGAGATCGCCGCAGACGCCACCCGTGATGGCGTGGAACTGTATTACTGGCCGTCGGAAGTGCCCGGCAGCAAGTTTGTGGTGGTCATGTCCGGCAATGTGCTCAACAAGACTGCCAATATGTCCGAGGGCTATGCCACGGCATGGCGGCTGCACCAGATGGGCTACGCAGCCTTCGTGCTGCGCTACCGCGTGTTCCTCAAGGCAAAGGACAACGCCCCGGTGGCTGACCTTGGCAACGCTGTCCGGTTCATCACCACTCATGCAGACCAGTTCAATGTGCAGCCGGAAAACTACGCCCTGCTGGGCTATTCCTCCGGCGGCCATCTGGCCGGTGTGTTCTCCGGCGACGAACTGGGCTACAAGCACTATGGGGTGCCCAAGCCCGGTGCTTTGCTGCTGGGCTATCCCATCAACAATTTCTTTGAGTATAAGCCGGTCTATCATGCTGCCATCGACCCCTTTGTACTGGAGGGCCGGTACTATGAACTGAACATCTCTGACTGTGTCACCGACGATTACCCGCCGGTGTATCACTGGTACGGCGAGAACGATTATGTGTTCCCGCTGCTGTGCTACCCGGCTCAGCGCCCGGCGCTGAGCCGCGCACTGGAACAGCACCATGTGCCCTGCAAAGAGGTGCTGTTCCCCAATGCGACCCACGGCGTGGGTACCGGCGCAGGCACCGATGCCGACGGCTGGATGCTGGACGCTGCGAACTTCTGGGAGACCCAGATTAACGGCTGAATCTGAACAAGAGAGGAGCGGAATGCAATGAAGAACCTGAATGCCTGTCTAGCAAGCCTGAACCTCGGCCTGCCGGACGATGTGCGCCGCCTGAAAGAGGCAGGCTATTATACTGAGGCCATTGCCTGCATTGACACCTACCTGGCGGAGGACTGGACAAAGACCCAGAACCAGCCGGTGCAGCCTGCCGGCCCTCTGCCGGAAAACCCCACGCCCCACGGGGTGGATGCCATGCGGGATGCTCTGCTGGCCCAGCGGGAGATCCTGCGCCGTCTGCCGCTGGACTATACGGTGCCCGAAGCACAGGCGCTGGAACTGCTGCAGGACCTTGTGCGGGACTTTACCCCGGAGGAATTCCGGGCACTGGACCACGCCGGGGCTATGGACTGGCGGTTCGTGGAAGGGGAGAAGCGGTACATCCGCTCCTTTGCCGAGACCCTGTTGGCCACCCATCCGGAGCTGGCAGCCCGTCAGATCGACCCGCCCCTGCAGCACCCCAGCTGGGAGCGGTATGAGCCGGAGCACGAGCAGATGGTGCGCACCGGCGCAGTCAGCGCGGACATCACGCTGGAAACCAGCATCGGCATGAGCGATGAGGCCTTTGCTGCTGCCCTTGCGGCTGCAAAGCAGCAGGGCCGCAGCACCGTGCACGTCCGGGTGTGGCTGCCGCTCCCGGCGGCCTGCCCGGCACAGAGCAATATCACGCTGGATTCCTTCACCGAGCCGCCCACCTGCATTGCCCCGGAAGATGCCGCCCAGCGCACTGCGTACTGGGAGGCCGACCTTGCCGAGAACCGGCCCTTTGGCGCGGTGTACAGCTACCGTACCACGGCCCGCTATGCCGACCCGCTGCACATGCAGGCGGACCCCGTGCAGCCGGATTTTGACACGCAGGAGGAGCTGCCACATCTGGAGTTCACGCCCTATCTGCGGGCACTGGCGGCCCAACTCACCCAGGGGCTCACCGACCCGGTGCAGAAGGCAAAGCGCATCTACGACTATGTGACCCTCAACACCCACTACCACTACCAGCCGCCCTACTTTGTGCAAGAAAACATCACCGACGGCTGTGTCCACAACCGCCGGGGCGACTGCGGCATCATGGCCTCCACATTCATCGTGCTGTGCCGCCTGGCCGGCATCCCGGCCCAGTGGCAGAGCGGTCTGGTGGTGCGGCGGGAGATGGTGGGCTGCCATGACTGGGCTGCTTTCTACATCGCACCCCAGGGCTGGATGTATGCCGACTGCTCTGCCGGTGCCTCCATGGCCCGTGCCGGGAACGAGAAGATGCGCCTGCACTACTTCGGCAATCTGGACACCGGGCGCATGGTGGCCAACCGTGCCCTCTGCGCACCCTTTGACCCGCCCATGTGCGCCTTCCGCGCCGACCCCTGTGACAATCAGGTGGGCGAGGTGGAAGCCGACGGTGTGGGCCTGTACGGCGAGCAGCTGCAGTGGAGCCAGACGCTGCGCCGCTATGAGACACTGTAAAAAGCAAAAGGTCCGGGCTTTGCATCTGCACGGCCCGGATCTTGGATTTTATAAGGAGACATCTCATGGGATTTCTTTCGCTTTTGTATACGGTTCTGCTGGTGGCCATCTGCCTGCAGCAGGCACTGCTGCTGTACCGATCCGGAAAACCGGCACCCCGGCAGGACGACGAAGCCCTCAAGGAGTGGGTGCGTCAGCAGCTGGACGCCCAGTCGAAGCTCTTTGCCCAGAAGCAGGCCGAGCTGGCCCGGCAGAACTACGACGCCATGCGCGGCATCAGCGAAACGCTGCAGACCGCTGTGCAGGGTATGAGCAGCACTCTGAATGCCGGGCAGGCCGCGCAGCAACAGACCATGGAACAGCGCCTGCAGGGGCTGGAAGCTTCCAACGCCCGCAAGCTGGAAGAAATGCGCAAAACGCTGGCCGAAAGCATGGCCGCCCTGCAGGCACAGAATGCCCAGAAGCTGGACGAGATCCGCTGCACGGTGGACGAACAGCTGCAGGATGCCCTGCAGAAGCGGGTGACCGAGAGCTTCAAGGCGGTCAATGCCCAGCTGGAACAGGTGTACAAGGGCCTGGGTGAGATGCAGAGCCTTGCCGCCGATGTGGGCGGCCTGAAACAGGTGCTGTCGGGCGTCAAGACCCGCGGCATCCTGGGCGAGATCCAGCTGGGAGCCATTCTGGAAGAAATTCTGGCCCCAGAGCAGTACGACACCAATGTGGCCACCATCCCCGGCAGCACCCAGCGGGTGGAGTACGCTATCAAAATGCCGGGTGCCGACGGCGGCAGCGTCTGGCTGCCGATCGACTCCAAGTTCCCCGGTGATACCTACGCCCACCTGCAGGATGCGCAGGCATCCGGCGATGCGCAGGCTGTGGAAAACGCCCGCCATGCACTGGAACTGGTGCTACGCAGCGAGGCCAAGGACATCCGCGAAAAGTATGTGGAGCCGCCGTATACCACAGCCTTCGGCATCCTGTTTCTGCCCTTCGAGGGCCTGTACGCCGAGGTGGTGAATGCGGGCCTGCTGGAGGTATTGCAGCGGGACTATCAGGTGAACGTGGCCGGCCCCAGCACCATGGCGGCCCTGCTCAACAGCCTGCAGATGGGCTTCAAGACCCTTGCCATCCAGAAACGTTCGGGCGAGGTGTGGCAGCTGCTGGGTGCCGTCAAGACTGAGTTCGACAAGTTCGGGCAGGGGCTTTCCAAGCTGCAGCAGCGTCTGCGCCAGACCGACGAAGAGCTGGACAACCTTATCGGCGTGCGCAGCCGTGCCATCAGCCGCAAATTGCGGGCCGTACAGACGATGGACGACGCCAGCGCTGCGGCCCTGCTGGAGCTGGACACCGAGCCGGGCCGCCCCGTGTCTGCCCGCCTGCCGGAAAGCAGGGGCGATGAATAACGGTTGTGGTCAGGGGTCCGGGAGGGAAAAGCCGCAGATTCCTCTTGCTAAATTTCTGACGATATGCTATACTAGGAATTGTTCTTAAGAAGAATCGGCCGCTTTCTGCGGCACAGCATAAAATAAAGGAGCATGGGATTTATGAGCGTACAGAAGATCAGCAATGCCATTCTGGGCGTGGGGGTGGACGATACCACCATCGACCTGTTTGAAAGTCAGTACCCGGTGCCAACCGGCGTCAGCTACAACTCCTATGTCATTCTGGATGAAAAGGTCGCCATTCTGGATACGGTGGACAACCGTGCCACGGATGCCTGGCTGGCAAACCTCACCGAAGCGCTGGGCGACCGCATGCCGGAATATCTGGTGGTCTCCCACATGGAGCCGGACCATGGTGCCAACATTGCCCGCCTGGCCGCTAAGTACCCGGACATGAAGGTGGTGGGCAACGCCAAGACCTTTGTGTATATGGAGCAGTTCTTCGGCCCGGATGCCGTGGCCAAGGAGCGCCGTGTGGTGGTGAAGGACGGCGAGAGCTTGTCTCTGGGGAGCCACACCCTCACCTTTGTGTTTGCACCCATGGTGCACTGGCCGGAGGTCATGGTCAGCTATGAGAGCAGCGAAAAGGTGCTGTTCTCCGCCGACGGTTTCGGCCGCTTCGGGGCGGTGGCAAAGTTTGACGAAAAGGCCGACTGGGCCAGCGAAGCCCGCCGGTATTACCTGAACATCGTGGGCAAGTACGGCCCGCAGGTGCAGGCACTGCTCAAAAAGGCAGCCGCACTGGATATTGCCACCATCTGCCCGCTGCACGGCCCGGTGCTCACCGGGGACCTGGGCAAGTATCTTGCCTATTATGATACCTGGTCCAGCTACAAGCCGGAGGAGCCGGAAAAGATCCTTGTGGCCAGTGCTTCCATCCACGGCCATACCCGCGCCGCGGCCCACACCATGGCCGAAAAGCTGCGTGCCAAGGGCGCAAAGGTGGTGGAGATGGACCTGACCCGCACCGATGTGTCCTACGCCGTCACCGAGGCCTTCCGCTGCGGAAAGATCGTTCTGGCCTGCGCCACCTATGACGGCTTCCTCTTCCCGCCGATGGAGTCCCTGCTGACCCACCTCAAGACCAAGGCGTTCCAGAACCGTACCGTCGGCCTGATGGAGAACGGCACCTGGGCCCCCATGGCTGCCAAACTCATGCGCGCCGAGCTGGAAGGCATGAAGAACATCACGGTCTGCGAGAACGTGGTCACCATCCGCTCTGCTGCCAATGCTGCCGCGGAAGCCCAGATGGACGCTCTGGCCGACGAGATCGTGGCAAAATAAGCCCCAAAAGCGCGTAAAATCAGAAAAAACGCCGCCAGTATATCGTGTGATGAACATACGATACGCTGGCGGCGTTTTTTGCTATTTAGGTTTTACCATCAGTGGCAGTATAGGCAAGTTTTGCCCATACTGAATCTTTCTGAGGTTGATCATGCTTATGCTGGTAATGCATTAGTGGCACTTGATTTATTTGACAACCAAATCCAGCACTGCATACCCCCAGAACCCTGAGTTCCTAGATTGGTTATCAGCCTCGACATCCTATCCGTGCACTCAGTTATCCACTAACCTTGATGCTCTGATTTCACTTTTACCAGAATATCCCAAAACAGCGGTTGACCTGTTTCCTAGGACGAGCAGGGTTCAGATTGCAGGAAGATGTCAAAGATAAAACAAACGAAACACCGGACAAATTACTCTGATTTGGACATCGCTATGACGCACTCACAGTGCTTCGTCCTCGGGAACAGATCCACGGGCTGCACCTTCTCGGCGTGATAGCCGTTCTGCTCCAGCCATGCGGCATCGCGGGCGGCGGTGGCGGGGTTGCAGCTGACGTAGACCACCCGGCGGGGAGCCATGCGCACCACGGCGGAGAGGGTGGCCTCGTCGCAGCCCTTGCGGGGCGGGTCTAGCATCACCACGTCCGGGTGCAGGCCCTCGGCGGCTAGGCGGGTAGCAGCCTGGCCTGCATCGGCGCAGAAGAAGCAGCTCTTTGCGGCCACAGCATCCCCCATGCGGGCGGCATTGGCCTTGGCGCTCTCGATGGCTTCGGGCACGATCTCCACGCCCACCAGCTCCCGGCAGTGGTCCACCATGGAAAGGCCGATGGTACCCATGCCGCAGTAGAGGTCCAGCAACAGGTCATCCGGGGTCAGCTGGGCGTACTGTGCGGCAATGCCGTACAGCCGCTCGGCGGCCAGCGTGTTCACCTGATAGAACGACAGCGGCCCCAGCTGCACCGGAACCCCGCAGAGCGTATCTTCGATGTAGCCCGGCCCGTACAGGGTGTGGGTCTCGGTGCCCAGGATCACGTTGGTGTTCGTGCTGTTGACATTGAGCAGGATGGTGGCAATGTCCGCAAACTGCTCCCGCAGACGGGTGCACAGCGCATCGGCGTGGGGGAGGTTCGGGCGGGTGCACACCAGACACACCATGATCTGTCCGCTGTGCGCGCCCCGCCGCAGGAAGATGTGCCGCACCAGGCCCCGGCCGGTCTCTTCGCTGTAAGGCTGGATGCCGTTTTCGGCAAAGAACCTGCACAGTGCATTGCCAATGTCGTTGAGCACGCCGGGCTGCAGCTTGCAGTCCGGGCAGGGCACGATGCGGTGAGTGCGCCCGGCGTAGAAGCCGATGCAGGGGTTACCGTTCTTGTCCAGCCCTACCGGGAACTGGACCTTGTTGCGGTAGCGGTCCACTTCGGGGGAAGGGCAGATGTCCAGCACCGGCACGTCCAGCCCACCGATGCGGCGGAAGGCATCGGTTACATTCTCCTGCTTGGCACGCAGCTCGGCGGTGTAATCCAGATGCCGCAGGCTGCAGCCGCCGCAGGGTCCCGCCACGGCACAGTCCACCGGAATGCGGTCCGGCGAGGGGGTGCGCAGATGGTCCAGAATGCCAAAGGCGTAGCGCTTGCAGTCCTTTACGATGCGCACATCGGCTTCGTCACCGGGGGCGGTACCCGGCACAAAAACGGTCTCGCCGTCCGGGCTGTGGGCCACACCGCTGCCGTCGCTGGAAAGCCGCTCGATGCGCAGGGTCAGGATCTGGTTCTTCTGTAAGGGCATGGGTCATAGTCTCCTTTGGTAGTGGAAATGCGCCGGGTCACGGCTGCGGTTCGGCGGGGGCAGCATCTGCCTGGGTGGCAAAATACTTGCTGGGCGGCACGCCCTTGGCGCGCTTGAACACCCGCGAAAAATAGAACTGGTCGAAGAAGCCTACTGACACGGCCACCTCTGCAATGGAAAGGTGACCGGCACGCAGCAGCTTGCAGGCTTCGTTGATGCGGTATTCGGTGAGGTAGTCGATGGGGCTTTTGCCCACATTGAGCATGAACACCCGGTACAGGTGGCTGCGGGAAACGCCCACGCTCTTGGCGACATCGTCAATGGAGATGTCGTGGGAGTAGTTGAACTGGATGTATTTGATGGCGTTGAGCACATACTGGCTGGAGGACGAGGTGGAGTGCGGCTTGCCGGCGATGGTTTCCTTCATCAGAGCGGCAATGAACAAATAAAGGTAACCCACCATGGCGGCCTCGTCCTGGGGCTGCAGCCCGCGGGAGGAGTAGATGTTAGCCAGGGCGGCGCGCATGCCGTCCGGGTCGCTGGTGTGGTGTACGGGGGCGTCGTCGGTAAAGGGCAGCTGGGCTGCCAGCTTGTGGGCGCAGGCACCGTTGAAGCCCACCCAACTGTACTCCCAGGGGTACTGCTCATCGGCGGTGTAGCGGATGAGCTGGCTGGGGCGCGCAAAGAACAGATCTCCGGTGCTGACTTGCCAGGTTCGGCCGCCTACCTCGAATTCGCCCTTGCCCGAGAGCACCAGGTGGATCAGGTAATGGTCACGGATGCCAGGACCCCAGGTCTTGGACGGGGCGCAGCGCTCAATGCCGCAGTTGAAGATGGAAAGTTCGATGTTGTTCGTGTAGTTCTGTTTGAAGGATTGCTTGTAAACGTCTGCCATGGCGGCTTGACCTCCCTCGTTGTCACGTCTTTCGACCAGTATACCACAGAACCACCTGCAAATTCAACAAAAGTACATCTTATTCTTTGAGCCGGACGCCAAATTTCGCGCTTTCTCTTCGATAGAAATTGAAAAAACGGAAGGGATGCATTACAATAGACCTAACAAACCTACAAACACTGTTTGAATGTTTCAGGGAGGGATCGCGGATGGCAACCAGCGCACAACTCAGGGAACAGATCGCGGCAGGGAGGTGGGACGGACCCCTTGCCGCGCTTTACGGCACCGCCCCGCAGGAACTGGCCCGGCAGCGGGCGCGGTACTGCGCGGCGCTGGAGCAGTTCGAGCTGTATTTCGGCCCGGGGCGGCAGGTGCAGGTGTACTCGGCCCCGGGGCGTGCGGAGCTGGGCGGCAACCACACCGACCACCAGCATGGCTACGGGCTGGCGGCGGCGGTCACGCTGGATCTGGTGGCGGTAGCGGCCCGGAACACGGACGGCTATGTGCGGGTCAAGTCCCGCGGGTTCAACAAGCTGGATGTGATCGACCTGGCCACGGCGGAGCCGCAGGAAGGGGAGAGCACCCACTCGGCCAGCCTGATCCGGGGCATTGCCGAGGGCTTCCGTACGGCGGGAAAGGCTATTGGCGGCTTTGATGCTTACACGGCCAGCGACGTGCTGCGGGGCAGCGGCCTTTCCAGCTCTGCGGCCTTTGAGATGGGCATGGCCTGCATCTGGAACGGGGAGTACGCCTGTGGGCTGGATGCCCGGGCACTGGCCGGCATCTGCCAGTATGCGGAGAATACTTACTTTGGCAAACCCAGCGGTCAGCTGGACCAGCTGGCCAGCGCGGTGGGCGGCGTCATTTTTGCCGACTTCGCAGACCCGGCCGCCCCGCAGGTGGAAAAGATCCACGCAGACGGCCTGCTGCCGCCCGGCATGACCCTGTGCGTGACCGACACCCGGGGCAGCCATAGCGAGCTGACCGGGGAGTTCGCGGCCATCCGGCAGGAGATGGAGGCTGTGGCGGCCTGTCTGGGCGGCAAAGTGTTGGGTCAGGTGCCGGAAACCGATTTTTGGGCAGCACTGCCCCGGCTGCGTACCGCCTGCGGCGACCGTGCGGTGCTGCGTGCCATCCACTATTACGAAGAAAATGCCCGCACGCTGGCCCAGCGCCGGGCTCTGCTGGAAAAACGCTTTGCCGATTTTGCCGCGCTGGTGCTGGAAAGCGGGCGCGCCTCCTTTGCACTGTGCCAGAATGTGTACTGCGCCACGGATGTCCGGCATCAGGGGCTGTCGGTGGCGCTTGCGTTGAGCCAGAGCATCCTGCAGGGCAGCAGCGGCGCATGGCGGATGCAGGGCGGCGGCTTTGCGGGCACCATTCAGGCCTATGTGCCGGAAACGTTGCTGCAGCGCTACCATACCGCCATGGAGCGGGTGTTCGGCCCGGGCAGCTGCTATGTGCTCCGGCTGCGGGAACAAGGGGCCCTGCAGGTGATCTGAATAAACACAAAAAAGGACCTGTGTTCCCCTTTCGGAACACAGGTCCTTTTGCTTTTCAGGCAAATGAGAGATGCCGGGGGTCAGTGCTGGTCAGAGGTATTGTTGTCCACCAGATCCTGAATGGTCTCCGAGGTAGAAATGCTGGGGGCCAGCACCGGGGAGGACAGCAAAAAGTCGTAGATCTTTACGGCAACGTTAAAGCCGGTCTTGACCACAGTGAACAGCATCATGGGCACAAAGCTGATGGAAAAAGAGATCAACCCCCGGCCCAAGATGAGATCCTGCAGATGCATGTGGCCCAAAAATTCATTCACGGCATCCTTGAACTCACCGCCGCCGGAAACGACGCGCTGCTCCTCCTCCGAAAGGAAGGCGCAGGACGAAGGCAGACGAAGGTTTTTCATGCAGGAACACTCCTTTCAAGTTGATTCAGCTGCGGTCACTCAGGCAGCCAGCAGGCCGTTGGCCTGAGCAGGATCCTGGGCATCCGGGGCAGGGGAGGGGGTGACGATGGCACCAAACAGGTTCTTCAGGGACTTGTAAATACCCACAGCCTGCACATAGACGTAGTAACCGCCCAGAACGCTCATGCCAACTGCAGCAGCGCGGCTCCAGTTGTTCATGCGGTTCCAGTTGTGCTTGATGACGCCGCCCACAGTCAGGCCGTCCATCAGGCCTTCCTTAAAGGTGTTGATCGTGTACTGGAAGGCACCCTGACCCAGCATATAGAAGGTGTTGACCATCAGATTCATGGCGTAGGCACCCAGCACCTCAGGGTGAAGGGTAACAGTGTAATCACCGATGTTAAAGCTGTAATCGGCACCGCCGTCCAGGTAGGTCATCTCTTCTTCAGAAAGCACCGCATAGGAGGCGGGCATGAGCATTGCACTCTGGGATGTATGATCCATAGTGAGAAAACTCCTTTCACTCGTGAAATCCGCTCATGGGCAGACCATGTATTACCTGAATTGTAGCATATCTGCATAAAAATAACAAGAGAGCAGGGCCACCAAATTCATGATACATTTGTGAACGCTTTGTGAATATATCATGGCAAAATAACGAATGACCGTAAAAAGACTTGAAAAGGCGGCTCCGGCGGTCTATGAAAAAATGTCCTGTTCCCGTGCGAAAAAATGCCAAAAAGAACCGCCGGTCACAAGGCGGCAAAGCCTGTGGGCCGGCGGTAAAAAAGGGGAGAAGCTCAATGCTGGGGCTGCCGCTCATACAGGTCTGTAAGGGCGGCAATATGCCCGGCCAGGTCCGGGGGCAGGGGCTGGTTCAGCCGCCACTGCCAGTTGGAGCCCTGGGTGCTGGGGGTGTTGATGCGGGCCTCACTGCCCAGATGCAGCCAGTCGGCCAGCGGAATGATCGCCATGTCCGACACACTGGCAAGGCAGGCGCAGATCATGGCCTCGGTCAGATCCTCCGGCTTGCAGCGCAGGTAGCGGCAGGCATAGGCCACATCTTCCGGGCTGGCATTGGTGCGCCAGCCTTCGGTGGTCACGTTGTCATGGGTGCCGGTGTACACCACGCTGTTGCGGGGGTAGGTATGAGGCAGGTAATTGCCGGACTCCCGGCTGTCAAAGGCAAACTGCATGATCTTCATGCCGGGGTAGCCGCTCTCTGCCAGCATGGCCTTGACCTCCGGGGTCAGGTAGCCCAGGTCCTCGGCAATGATGCCGCCTTCGCCCAAAGCTTCGTGCATGGCGTGGATAAAATCACGGTCCGGGCCCTTTTCCCAGTGGCCGCCCGCTGCGGTCTTGTTTCCGGCGGGGATGGAGTAGTAGCTCTCAAAACCGCGGAAATGGTCGATGCGCACCACATCGTAAATGGAGGTGGCGTGCTGCATCCGGCGTTTCCACCAGGCAAAGCCGGTGGCTTTGTGCGTGGGCCAGTCATACAGGGGGTTGCCCCACAGCTGGCCGTCTGCTGCAAAGGCGTCCGGCGGGCATCCGGCCACCTGGGTCAGATGCATTTCTCCGTCGGTCTGGAACAGCTCCGGGTGGGTCCACAGGTCACTGGAATCCGGGCTGACATAGATGGGAATATCGCCCACCAGACGGACGCCCTTGCCGTTGGCGTAAGCCTTCAGGGCGTTCCACTGAGTGTAGAAGAAGAACTGCACCGCCTTGTAGTAATCCACCGCGTCGGCAAGACGCTGTTTTGCGGCAGCAATGGCTTCCGGTTTGCGGCAGCGCAGGTCGTCCGGCCAGTCGGCAAGGCCTGCCTGCCCCTGTTCGGCCTTGACAGCCATGAACAGGGCGTAATCCTCCAGCCAGAAGCTCTGCGCCTCGCAGAAGGCTTCATAGGAGGGGGAGGGGGCTGCCAGCAGGCGGTCGGCTGCCTTTTTCAGGATTACAGGCCGCTCGTTGTACAGTGCGCCGTAGTCGATGGGGCCTACAGGCCGTGCGGCGGGCACTTCATCGGCCGTCAGCAGACCGACGTCGGCCAGCAGGCGGTAGTCAATGAAGTAGGGGTTGCCGGCAAAGGCGGAAAAACTCTGGTAAGGGCTGTCACCGTAGCCGGTGGGGCCGATGGGCAAAATCTGCCAGTAGGTCTGTTTTGCCTCGGCGAGGAAATCGACAAATGCGAAGGCCTCTTTGCCCAGCGTGCCGATGCCAAAGGGCCCCGGCAGGCTGAACACGGGCATCAGAATGCCGCTTGCACGCATGGTGCGCACCTCCTTAGCCCTTGACAGCACCTGCCACAACGCCCTCGATGATGTACTTCTGGCAGGTCATGTACAGGATGATGATAGGGATGATGGCAATGATGATGCAGGCCATCATGGGAGCCAGCTCCACTCGGCCGTAGCCGCCGCGGAAGTACTGGATAGCCATGGGGATGGTGCGGTACTTCTTGATGTCCAGAACCAGTGTGGGCAGCAGGTAGTCGTTCCACACCCACATGGTTTCCAGAATGGCGGTGGAGATCATGGTGGGCTTGAGGATGGGGAACACGATCTTGAAGAAGATCTGGATGGGGTTGCAGCCGTCGATCATGGCGGCTTCCTCGATCTCCATGGGCACGCTCTTCATAAAGCCGGTGAACATGAACACGGCCAGACCAGCGCCGAAGCCCAGATAGATGATGCAGATGTTCCACGGGGTGTTCAGATTCAGCCGGTCAGCAGTCTTGGACAGGGTGAACATGACCATCTGGAAGGGGACGACCATGGAGAACACGATCAGCAGGTTCATGAACTTGCTCAGCTTGTTGTTCACGCGGGTGAGGTACCAGCCGGTCATGGAGCAGCACAGCAGGATCAGCACGACGCTGGAAATGGTGATGACCAGGCTGTAGCCCAGGCTGGACAGAAAGCCCATCTTGGTCACGCCGTAAACGTAGTTGGAAAGGCCCGCAAAGGTCTCGGCGGTGGGCAGCCGGAACACCGTGGAGGTGGTGAAGGTGCCCTCTTTTTTCAGGCTGTTCAGCAGGATCAGCACGATGGGGTAGATCCACAGCAGGCACAGCAGGCTCATGATGACCGTGAGAACGTTATCCCACATTTTCTTTTGTTTCGGCATTACTGCTGCACCTCCTTGGAGCGGGTAAAGTGGAGCTGGATGAGGGAGATGACCACCACGATCAGGAAGAACACCACGGCCTTTGCCTGGCCGATGCCCTTCCACTGGGCACCGGAGCGGCCGTAGAAGGTGTTGTAGATGTTCAGGGCCAGCATTTCACTGGCGTTGGCGGGCTCACCGGCGGTCAGGGCCACGTTCTGGTCGAACAGCTTGAAGCTGTTGGTCAGGGTGAGGAAGGTGCAGATGGTCACGCTGGGCATGACCATGGGGATCTTGATCTTGAACAGGATCTCGCGGTCGTTGGCACCGTCGATCTTAGCGGCCTCGATCAGGTCGCCGGGCACGCTCTGCAGGCCGGCCACATAGATGATCATCATGTAGCCGATCTGCTGCCAGCACATCAGGATGACCAGACCGACAAAACCGGCCTTGGCATCCAGTGCCAGCAGGGGCTTCTGCAGGTTCGCCAGCACACCGTTGAGCAGGATCTGCCAGATGTAGCCCAGCAGGATGCCGCCGATCAGGTTGGGCATGAAGTAGACGGTACGGAAAAGGTTAGTGCCCTTGATGCCGCGGGTCAGCACCAGCGCGATGGCGAAGGCACACACGTTGATGAGCACGGTGCTCACCACGGTGAACACCGCAGTAAAGCCGAAGGCATGCAGGAAGGTGGAATCCTGGAACACCGAAATGTAGTTCTGGATGCCCACGAAGGTGGTCTTGCTCACGGTGGTGAACCGCTGGAAAGACAGGTAAGCGCCCCAGATGAAGGGCCAGATGAAGCCGATGATGAACGCGATCAGGGTGGGCAGTACAAACACCGGCCAATATTTGCTGATGGCTTTTTGCATGATATACCTCCTGCGATGGAGTGGTTGTCAAAAAAGAAGGGAGGCGGGCGAACTTCTTCGCCCGCCTCCCGGTTCAGTTCTTAGGGAAAACTCCGGTCAAAGGCTTAGCCGTTGGCCAGCTTGTACTCCTTGGCCCAGCCATCCACAAATGCGGTGACCACGTCGTCCCACTTGCCGGTGCCTGCTGCGTATGCAGTCAGAGCGCTGCCCACGCCGTTCTTCCACTCCTCGGAAGGCATGGTGGAGAAGCACCAGTCAACACTGGTCTTGCCAGCTGCCACATAATCGTTGGCAATGGTGATCAGGGGGTTGGTGGAGTCCTTAGCCTTCTTGAAGGGGATCACGAAGCCCATGTCATCTGCCATGGCAGAGGTGCCCTTGTCGGAAGTGACACACCAGTACAGGAAGTCCAGAGTAGCCTGGATGTCAGCCTCAGAAGCGGCGTTGTTGACACACCAGAAGTTCTCGGAACCGGTGCACAGGCCCTGGTTCTCTTCGCCCTCTACGCCGATGTAGATGGGCAGCATGCCCAGGTTGTCGTCACCCAGGCTGGAAACATCGCCGTAAGCCCAAGTGCCGTTCTGATAGAACACAGCCTTCTTGTCCACGAATTCCGCCACAGCGTCGTTGCCGGTCTTGGAAGCCAGCAGCTTGGGGTCGCAGGTGGAGTCGGTGATGTACAGGTCCCAGATCTGCTTGTAGTTGTCCAGATAGGTGCCCTTGATGGCGTCGGTGGAGCCGATGCCGTCTGCCTTGTACTCGTAGTAGATGGGCAGGTTGGCCAGATGGGTCTTGAAACGCCAGTCAGAAGAACCATCCATACCAGCGGAGGTAAAGGCACCGTCCACGCCCAGCTCAGCCTTGCGAGCCTGGATGTCATCAGCGACCTTCTTCAGATCGTCAAAGCCCTTGATGTCGTCCTGGGTATAGCCAGCGGCGGTCAGCAGCTCCTTGTTGTAGATGATGCCGTAGGTCTCGATAACGTAGGCGATCGCGGCAACGGCGTCGCCGTCCTTCAGAGCGAAGGAGTCGCTGGTCAGCTCACCGTACAGCTGGCTGCCGGACAGGTCGTAGCAGTAATCCTTCCAGTTTGCCAGACCCACAGGGCCGTTCACCTGGAACAGGGTGGGAGCCTCGCTCTTCTCCATCTCGCTCA